>Ga0065711_1029669_pt1 | contig 35287 bp, 9 predicted proteins | sample Hoacrofraction12_FD_59098 | JGI IMG/M metagenome (GOLD analysis project Ga0065711, IMG submission 59098) | Hoatzin crop microbial communities from Cojedes, Venezuela - Epithelial fraction 12 v2 (version 2) | ecosystem: Host-associated > Birds > Digestive system > Esophagus > Crop | place... | reverse complement strand
TCCTGGCAGGACCTGTGGAGAGAGGAGCCCACGCTGGAGCAGGTTTGCTGGCAGGGCTTGTGACCCCGTGGGGGACCCACGCTGGAGCAGCCTGTTCCTGAAGGACTGCACCGCCTGGAAGAGACCCCCACTGGGGCAGTTTGTGAAGAGCTGCAGCCCGTGGGAAGGACTCACGTTGGAGAAGTTTGTGGAGAACTGTCTCCCATGAGAGGAACCTCACGTTGGAGCAGGTGAAGAGTGTAAGGAGTCCTCCCCTGAGGAGGAAGGAGAGGCAGAGACAAAGTGTGATGAACTGACCGTAACCCCCATTCCCTGTCCCCCTCCGCCGCTTGAGGTGGGGGGAGGAAGGAAAGAAACGGAAGTGAAGTTGAGCCCGGGAGGAAGGGAGGGGTAGGGGAAAGGTGATTTAACATCTGATTTTATTTCTCACTATCCTACTGTGATCTGATTGGTGATAAATTAAACTCCATTTTCTCCCCAAGCTCAGTCTGTTTTGTCCGTGACAGTAATTGGTGAGTGATCTCTCCCTGTCCTGATCTCGACCCTCGAGCCTTTCATCACATTTCCTCTCCCCCGGTCCATTTGAGGAGGGGGGTGACAGAGTGGTTTTGGTGGGCACCTGGCATTTATCCAGGCCAAACAAAAACAAATGGCAAAGGTGCTACACTGATACACTCATTACATACCCACATACAGCCTTCTCCCTGACAAAGCCAGTTCCACTATTGCTAACAGTGACAATGCTGAAGAAATTCCTGTTTCCATTATATCCTATAATAGCTGTTCAGTTTCCATAGTGTCAGGCTGAATTCTGCAAACTGGCTTTAAAATGTCAAAGTTATTCCTATGCTTGCAGGTCACAGCCTTTGTATTTTGTTCATTTATTTCATAGTAAACAATATGCTTTTTCAGTTATTTTCCAACAGCTGCAGAAGCTGCTTGTCTCTACTTTCCTGCCCTGAACATCATGAGCAGTCATCACATATTTCTCAGTGATTCCCTTCCTGACCTGTAACACACTATGTAAATGCTTCTTTTGTTAAAAAATGACCATACAAATGGGCAGCACGGGTACAGTTTACTCAGTTCACACTGCACATCCCTAGAGGAAACAACCAGATGATTTTTCATTAGACTCTAAGTGAGGCAGAACTCAGTGAACGAGAACCATTCACAGACAGAGAATCTATACCTAACAGGCTGTGTATTTGTCAAGGACACCTCCACCTCATCGTGTGCATGAGCTACACTGACAGTTTTGCAGAAGACTGCAATCTGAATATGTAATTCATCTGTGTAAAAAAATAAACCAGCAAAAGGACACCGAAATCACTTGAACTTTGGGCATGGTTCAGCTCCAGAAACCACTGTGCTCAAATTCACCTTCTCCAGTGTATTAACCTGCCACCTGATCAGGCCATAACATCACCTCCAGTTGAGATGAGAACCATTTCTATTTATACAGGGCACAGAGAAAAGGTCTAGGAAAACACAAGTATGGCCAAAACTGAGCATACAGAAAGGGACTTCTTTTCTCAGTTTCCCCTACCTAAAGACATCCTTCAACCTCAGCAAGCTGACTACCTTCCTTTCCTTGTCTGGGCCTTTCTTCCCTCTTCCAAATGACTCTTCTTTCCCTTGTTGACAAAGCCTTTTCTGAGGTTGTTTTTCAGTTCTGGATCCAGTAATGAGATTTCTTTGTTTAACAGCACCCTATACGCACAAAAAAAAAAAGTCTCATTTGAATAGTCCACCTTCTCTGCTTCCTCAAATTCTCCTTCAAAGGAGAATCCTTCAGGCAGGATCTTGCCATCATGTTTGTCAGTGGTGCCTGTGAGAAGAAGCTGAGGTTCCAGCTGCAAAAGAGGATGTAAGAGGAGCAAAGCATGGCACCAGTCTGTAATACTCTGGATAACACAGCAAGCATTAGCACGACTATTCTTCTTAATCCTTCCCCTCTACATTCACATCCCAGACATCTCTTTCAAAAGGGCAGGACCTCAAAACAGCTGCTGGATCTGTCCTTAGGCCAAGAGGTCTACTTCTGGCAGTCTTCTGGCAGAGCAGCTCTAGATATATCTGATCTGGGCATTCCCAAAATAATGTCATCTCATCTTGGCCTCTGTTCCTGCAGATGGCCACCACCCAAGTGCAAAGACTCTGCTGTTTCTACATAATTCCCAAGAAATCCTGGTATCAACCTATCTTGTGATCGTCACTAAGAACTGGGAAGTTGTCTGCTTGCATAGATATTCCTTATTGGCCTGAATGATGATGACTTCCATTCTTAATCTTAGCAGTTCAAATGCCAAAGTTTGTGAGACTTTTACTCTATATCACTGAAACTCTGCTTCCTACATTATCCAAAGAAGTTGTAAAATTACTTCTCTCTCAGAGGACAGAGCTGGAGTACAAATCTGCTGAAAACATCATCCAAAGTCTGTGAACTGCTGTCTGGCCCCTGAGCAACCTGATCTAACCCTGAAGTGGATCCCACTTTGAAGCTGATCTGCTTTGAGCAACAGGTTAGATCAGATGACTTCCAGAAGTCTCCCTGCAGTCAACATTATTCTGTGGTCTAGATAAAGAGATGTTAAGTTGCAACTCTCATCTCTACTTTTGCTTCCAAGCAAATACACCCATTCCAGGTTTTATCAACAGCACAAATATAAGCACCAGGCTGGAAAAGGCAATATCTTTTCAACCCTGTGGGTCACAGTGCGGCTTCTACAGGATAATTCTACCTACACTCGGACAAGTAGATACAAACTCATCTGCCTGTGCTCCAACAGCTGTGCCCAAGCAAAGATACCCTTTCTCTTCGCAGTTATGCAGAGCTGCTTCTCCTGTGGTCAGGATACGATAAAATAGCATGAACCTACTCACATGCCTTTTGATTCCTAACCCCTTTAGGCACTATGAAAAAAAAAAGTTCCTCTCTATTGCCTCAATCTTTCTGTCTGTAAAATGGGAATAATTATGGCAGCAAGAGACAACTTTTTGCTATCTATTCACACATAAGACTTCCATTTCTCTATTTGCTACTGTCTAGGTCTGAACGAATGTGAAAGTTCTCAAAATTTTCATTCAAAGGACTTCTTTAGAATACACGATATTTCAATGTTGACCTTTTAACTTTTTGTTTTAACAGGAGTTTGCATCTCAAATGGTCATTTAGCTCTGGAAAACAATTTTTTTTCACTTAAATAATGCCAAAAGTGTAACTTTTAGTTAATTTTGCTCAAAATTGAGTGTGAAAATCAGAAACTGATTGGAACTGACTTATATCCTGGAAGTTGTCCTAGCTTGGAAAAAAAACAGCATTTCCAAATTACATTTCCCTCTAAAATGCCTGCCTTGTCCTCTTCTTAATTGATTAACTTTTTTTCACTTATTTTTTTATTAGCACAGAGGTTCTAAGGATAAGCAAAACAGATGTAAGCCCCCCCTCCTTTATGTCACCCTAGAGCCCAATGAAGATAATGCCATTAGAAGGCTATCTGTCTGAAAACTTATCAGATTCACTTTAAGAGGTAACTTTTAAGTTGTTTTTGCCAAAAATTTATTGAGGTAGTAAAGGAGTCTGGTAAGTTCTTCAAGGACATCTGAACCTTATGCACTGCATAGGGTAGATGTGAATGAACTCCATTCACAGCAGTAGACGTACATCATGCTTTATATTGATGTAGCTGAGTAGAGAAGTTTTTATTGCTACTGTATCTGAGAATAATAAGCCATTTCCAAAGCCTGTGGTAAGCCTGTAGAGAATTTCACTTGTTCTTTTCTTTAATTACATTGCTGCCAGCTAATACTATTTCAGCAGAATCTAAATATCAAAGTAAGACACATTCCTGTCAATGCAGTAAAAAGTCACACTTAAAAGAAACAAAGTTTGATATTCTGTGTTCTCACTTCAGCAAAAATCTGAAAGACCTCAATGGTATTTTCAATTGAATAAGGAACATATAAACTAAAGCCTAGCATTATTTGTGTGTGGATTTTTTCCCCATAAATTTTTTGCTTGTTTTAAAATAATTGTTATACATGTAAGACATTTGATTGATTAAAAGTTACTCCCACCAGCAAATAGTTTTCAAAATCTTTTTGTTGTAACCTTGTTTGCTAGCTGAAGAATAAGATGAAACAAATAAAAAAAAATCTCATGACAGTCCAAGGGGAAAGGCACAAATGGAATGGAATATAAAAGTCCACTAACACATTAAAGATGTACTAAAGAATGTGACAGAACTTATCTGTGGTCATTTGAAGATGCTTTGAGTGGAGTTAATTTCCCTGAATTATTATGTGATAACATTCTTGATCACAGTACACAAAGCTCAAAGTTAGGATTCAGAATTATTTTTTTCCTGCATAGGCAGGAAAAACATTTACAGGCCTTATAACAGTCATCAGCTTGGTGACAGCTAATTCTACAGGTCTATAACGCTCTGTTACCAGCTTCTCTATATGTCTAAACATTTGTTGTCAACTGTGAACAGTCATGACAATGACTCATAAGACATCTTGCTCACAACTGACACAGGTACATGTACTGAGCTGACATATTTTTTTCTTGTAAAATGCAACAAGAGAGGCTTTAATAGCCACACCTGAAACAAGAATATCAAAGAAAGCAGCACAGCTGGCAGAAGACTAGAAAGACCAAAGTTATTCCCCTGACTTCGGAAAAGCTGATTATTCAAATCATCTGACCTGCCTCCTTCACTAAGACTATATCTGTGAAATAAGGTATTGTCCAGAATCAGACAGCTACTGGCTTAAAGTTTCTACAGTTTTCCTGCACTCCGATTCCCCTTTCCCACCATGAAGAATTTCTTTCATGTCAAAAGATGTGAACAAAAAAAGATGGAAGGAGAGAAAACTGAGCTGCTTACCTTCAGTCCACTAGTTTGTCCAGCAAATCTATACCTTTGATTATGTAAACGGCTGGCTCACAGCGGCTGTGGATCTGATTCCCACTATGTCTCCCATTTCTATTATGACCAACTTAAAAATGACAGATTTAGTATCACAGGCATTAGCAACAAAGTTGTGCACATCAGAAACACTCAGGGAAGGATTCCTGCTTTAGAGCAACAATTCTTGTAGTTTTGTGGTCGTACCATCACTAATGAAAAGTCACAAGGTCAGATGCCTCCTCCATTGAAATCAGTGGATTAGTGTGGCTGTCACAGGGGGAATATGTGGCTCAGGATCCCCCAAGAAATATCTACATCTCAATGAGAATGAGCAGCTGCTAGTTTGGCCTTTGGTCTCAATTTTATTGCCAAGCATATAAAAAGAAATATTCCAATATTTTATTCCTTTCTTCCCACAGCTGCTGACTCAAGTAACTTCCTTCCACCACCACCAGCCCTTTTTTGCTAGATAGCCTATAATAATAAAGCTCTACACAGATAATAGCCTAATCTGTAAAGTAATAGAATCACCCCCTAGTCACCCAAATATCTTAAGAGCAGGGTATCTAATACAGTCAGCCCAAATTTAGTGTATTATGTTTTCATAGGAAGAACTAACTGTAAAGTAGACAGTACAAGACAACAGCTGCACTAATGAAATCTTTAGCTACAACAGATGCAAGCTATGAAATGTAAAGGAGACACACACTTGCTTCTTATTTTTTTCTTTTTTTCTCTGTTATCTGTACCCTGCTTTTTATTGCTTAGATGAAATTTCTGAATCATCAGGAGATTTTTGTGGTCGTATAATGGCTGGAGCTCGTTCCTACTACCCTTGAATTTCACTGCAGGCATTTGGCATGAGCAGCAAAGCTCTGGAAGGAGTCTTCTGGGTTTAAGACCACCAAAGAGAAACAGACTGTGAAAGAGACACAACTACAGCTTGAGGAGAATGAAAAGGATGTATTATTAGTGAACACTCATGAACTCTTTTTTTTGTCCGACTGTAAACCTATATCAAACCTACTTAAGTAATGATTTCAAAGTTCAGCTTCAGTAAAAACAACTTTTCCTTGGTTCTGTTTAGGACAGGAATATAGAGAAAAGACACAGGTAAGGAAGGTTCAGTATGTTGTTCAATGGTGAACAGTGTTTCTGTGGTCACCAAGGGCAATGCTCATTCACTCTTACCAAATTGCACTGAGACTAGCATAAATCACCAACAAGACCAAAGAAGTGTCGCCTGCTTGTCCAGGAGTCCTCACAACCTTTGTCATAACTAACCCCACAAGGCTACAGCTTTACTGTTGAGTCTGTGGGACCTGGACTCAGTCTCTCTGATATCTCTGCAACTCATCTGCATTGATGCGAACGTGGTTCAGAGCACAGCCTGGACTATGGGGCCTCCTTCACCAAGGCCTTTCACCACATGCAGTAATTTACACTTATGTGGTTTTTAGCTGGTTTCCGAAGGAAATGGGGCGATGTGAGCATGTTGTGTTTGTGGGCATGGGCGTGTTCTCCCCCCCACCAGGAACTTCTGAACTCACTGGCTGATTTCAATTGAACTGGACGCAGGAGTACAGATCTCATGGAAAGCTGTGAAGGATGGACAGAGATAGACAGGTTTCACTGGGGGGACTTCCTCGGTGGCAATAAAGAAAGGCATGGATTGAAGGAGGTGAGAAGCAGCACAAAAGAGATTCAGATAGCATCATTTCAGTCTTTAAAGAACTGTCTCGATACAGAAACAGTAACTGTCCTAAGGAATAACAGCACGTTTCAGACACATAACCCTACCAGAAGAAAGTACAAATCCAAATAAGATGGTTAAAAAATGTTTGTGAAACATTTCTAGGAGATGGTCGGAATATTTTTGACAGAGCTTTTCTTCATAAAAGAATACAGTTCTGTTGAAATGTTCTGTGGAAAGAGATTTGGATAGTAATGCTCCTAACATGTAGGACTTTCTAGTCAATTTCAGCAAAAAGAGAGAGTTTGGTCAAAAACTTCAGTTTTTCAATTTGAAACAGAAGTTATTGTGTCTTGTGAAAGCATGTGAAAGACCCATTGGTTTGGGCGGACTTCATTCCAGGGCAGAATAAAGAGAAATTCCAGACACCTGGAAGTTATCATGAAATGGAAATGTCATTTCTGAGACAAATAAGAAACAACTCTTGAGAGCACAGCCACTACAGTACCCCACTAGAGCCCCGTGAGGAGGAATCCCATGGAAGCAGACTACTTCCCAACCAAGCTTTACAGAGCAATGGCCACTGGGAAAATAGTGGTTCCCATCCAGTGCTTTATGCTGTTCATGTAAGTATCCAGCCTCCATACTACAGCCTGTTTGATGGCCTGTTGGAGCTCACTTTGTATTGCATAAGTGCATCATTAAAGCTCATTTAACTGCTTCAGGATTTTACAGATCTCCCAACATCATCATCAATGGGTTCAAAACACCCATGAAGTTTTATTGAAATCATGACTTCAGCAGTAAATACAGTAAATACCACTTACATTTGAAAAACTACAGTTTACCAACTTCCTTCAAAAAGTCACTGGGACTGATATCTATTTTAGTGAAATACACTGTCACGCTCACACAGGTGAGAGAGAAGGAAGAAGTACACTTTTTTTTTTATGTACCTATTTCTAAATGTAGAAGCAGAATTCCAAATGCCCTGATATGAAACAGAAACTGCTGAAACTTTTATTCAGAAAACACTATTTCTTCAGACACAGGATATGCAAAAGATATCTCACTGGATAGGCCAAATCGTGGTTCCCCCTATATACACATACAAAACTGTAACAAAACCGAAAAAGTAATAGCTTTCATTTGAAGTGTTTTCTCCTAACAAAAAATTCCTTTCCAGAAAAAAAAAATAGATAAAAAAAAAACCAAACAATTTACAGAGGCTGCTGCAGTGCTTCACAAGAATGGTAATGTAGGCTTATCGGTCAAACTATCATTTTCTCTAGAATGTTTTAGTCTAACTGCAGCTATTGGGCCCAGAAAAGGTTACAGGTGTGATTTTCAAGGCCAGTAATACCCAGTAGGTCAAAATACTGATTTTCATAGACTTTTCTGACACTTGGAAGCTTTCATCTATACTAAAACGCACCACTACAAATTCATCTCATATGAAAAACAGCACAGTAAAATAGAGGACGGTCATGGTTAAATTATTCATCTACAGGAAACCTGAGTGACCCTAAGATTAGGAAAAAAAACCCCAACATCTTAAAAAAGGAGAGTAATCTCAAATAGATTAAAAAAAATAAGTTCTCAAATGAAAACCACGTTGCTAATATGTAGCATGCTGGTGCAAATACTCTGCCTAACTTCTTCTGCGCAATTATAGACTGTGCTGAAAAGCAAACTTCTGCCTTGCAAAAGACAGATAATTTAGACCATGCTTCAGCATCCACATTCCAGAGTCCTTGGCTTCTCCAGTAAGAATGTGAATGAGGAACAGGAACTCCAAAGGCAACTAGGACAGTAGCTGTAATGGTGGATGACTGGCCATGAGGAAGCACACTGAGTCCTCCACTTCTCTAAATACCTTTCTAATTACACTTCTCTAAATACCTTTGACCCAATGGAAAAATGCAAAGATCGCTCTGGGGCCTGGCTATGAATACGACACAAATATTTTCAAATACTTTTTCAAACACTGTTATAAAAACCGTCCATATTCAAAACTTATCTGGGACAGCACTGGATCTCAGCTCCCGTTCTCTAATCCTTAGCATTTTAGCTAGAAAAGTTCTAGTCCTGTACCAAAATGTAGTGTCCAGAAAGTATTAAGCATTTAAATTTTATACGTTCTTACAGTTTACTTAAGGTTAACGTAAGCATCACTTCTTATAAACATTTACATACTTTGGCTCTGCTAATAAAGTGTATCCCCACTCTTCTTTTTTATTGGGTAGATATAAATTTGTAGAGAGAGAAAAAGCCTATGACAACAATGGAGGTAGCATGGCCGAAGCCAAAGTAAATTCATATATGGGGAAACAATGGGAAGTTGGCAAAAAAAACATTAAAAAAAGGAAAGTTTATTGGATACACACAAAGGAAAAAGCACCCTATGTGTGTGGTAGATATTTGTGCTAAGTCTCACATCTTTTCTGTGATATATATTTTTTACAAGGTTCTAAGCTTTTTTTATGAGGTGAATAAAACACACAAGAGCAAAGTCTCCATCAGTTAAAGGGCAGTAGTAGATGTCTCTGCTATGCATTTGCTTCTAATAGAATTCCCATTCACTTTCCTTGAGCAAATCAAAACTGTTGTTGGAAAAAGTTCTTTAGAGACCAATGACCCAAATTATCATTTCCCAAAGGAAAGAAAGAGGCATTAAATGTTTGGAAACCTGCCCCCAAACATATATGCACAATATGCATCATTGAGCAAATGAAGTGCACAGTAGTTCCTGATGAAATCCTGCATGATTCTGAGCTCTAGCTGAGCAACTTCAAAAGGCCTACTGCAGAAACATGCTCAAAATCCCACACTGCCTTGCACTCTGCCATACAAGTTTGCTCAGTTTATCTTGGAGGTGCAATGTTTTCCCTCATTTGAATTCAGCTAATCAATTTTATGCCTTGTCAGCCCTTTTGAAATCATATGTTCCTCCAGTATTAGTGAGAGGTCTAGCTCTTGCCTAGTTCTCTTATACCATTTAACGTCTCTAATTTGAATTGCCAACTACATTCTCCAATCCTATTTTTTTGCTATTCTTTTTTGCTCTTCTCCTCTCCCCTCTTTTTGCGAGCAGTTTTTAGCTACACACAGTGATTACATTCTTCTAAGGATGTGGTAAGTCCAACAGGCTTTGGTTACTTCTTTGTCAGGCCTAGAACCCTGTCAGTGGTGAGGGAAGAATGCTGGCCTCCAATGTGTGGGAGAAAATACTAAAATTAAGCACATGACAAAAATTAGCAAAAGAAAAAAGAAACTTCGACACATGGAAGGAATTTTGGTGGAACAAATAAGATTTGCTGGACCCTTTCACATGATTCAACGATTCTGTTGTTACACTGCAAGTTGCAGTAATGGAAAACAGAACAACAGTTAGAGGGTGGGAGGTAAACTGAAAACAAAACAATATGTTACCTTGTAATGCAGAAGAGGTGAGGGTTACATGTTTATGGTGCATTAAAATGCATCACCCACTTGTTGAACTGAATTCCATCTTGAAATCCTTTCATTCATTTTGGTTTTTACATTTTTTACATTTTTGCATTTAAGGTATTAGCACAATTCTACATTTTACAAAATAATCTAAGATCTACTCAGAAGAAAGGATTGCTATCCCTCTTTGTCCAATAAGCTTCAGACCCATAGAGTCTGAGCAGCAGTTTATCTCTGGCAAATATCTATGCCAGGTTCAGAAGTAGGTTGCTGTAAACTCTGCTAATTCATAGTTATGAAGAAAGTATGTCTCCACATTTCCTGAAATGAGGGTCTCAGCTATGAATGCAGCTTTTAATTTTCTACAGCAGGGTTCGTTAGCTTTCACTACCGATTTTTACTACACTTGCACCACTTTTCAGTAAACACGTCTGTAACGTTCACATTTCTCACCACTGTGTTAGGAATCCTTCGATATCTGTCACTCTTGTTGAAAAGATTTGGCCCTGACAGTCAAAGACATTAAACTGTAATCAGAGCTTTCACCTTAAAAGCATAGATTTCTAATCATTATAGAGACAAGTCAAAATTCAAAGAATCATTGCTGACTAAAGAAAAATGCACTAATTAGGCACTGGAGTAAGCTAGGCTTTCCTCTTCTGTGGGGGTCTAAGAGCATTCAGTGCCAAAAGGGTTAAACCATCACATAATTACCCACCTTCAAGTGAAAGAGATGAGAAGACAAATAAAAAAATTCAGTGGAAATATTACGGTTTTCTGTTTCTTAATATTTAGTCCAGTATTGCTATTTTGAGAGCCTGGGAAAACTATTTTGGAAAAATACAGGTTAGCAATTCTTGTCCTGGTGTGTTTGCCCACAGCTGGGTCCTCACTAGGTTACTGTGTTTGGTCCCCTGAAAGCAACTCCTCCACAACTTCATTATGTTCCACTGATCTAAGTGTGCCACGGTACTGCATCTGTTCTTGGCTTCTCTATTGCATGCCCTAGGCACCAAATCTGCAGTAGACACCACTCCTGTCAGGAAAAAAGTGACAATGAAAGCAGAAGCACTCAGCTTTGAGTGCCTGAGGAATCCTTCATCTTCATCTTGGAGATACACTGACCCAAGCAAAACAAACAAACAAAGTACATTCAGAACACAGTCTCTTGTCTCTCATTCCTTCATAATGTTTTTTCTCACTTGATGGTGTCCAGACAGTCAACTCAGACATGCTCTGGATTTGGACGAGGGTTTTGGGGAGTGTACAAATTGTCTTGCAGCTCATGGTGTCTTCAGCAAATAACAGTCTCTCTTTCTTAGTATTTGATCTTATGTGATCCCATGCTAAGACGCTGTCCTGTTCTGCAGAACCGAAGTTGTGTGGTTTCGCTTCAGCAGGTGTTCAGTAAGGAAACAGCAGAGCTGGGCATCACTGTGCAGGCTGGCATTTATGGTGCTGATTTTGCACCTTAGTTTCATATACAATGTAGGTGAGGGAGAAAAAAAAAGCAGAGACCTTGACCTGAGATTTCTAACAACCTGTGCAAATCATTTAATTGCAGAGGTGTGTCTGAAATCATACTGCCTGCCTGAGGTTAGGTACTTAATGTACAGATGCAGTTCAGCTCCTCTATAGGACTAGAGGGTCAGACTGGCTTCATTTCTTCTTGTTATGTACATAGTCGGCAGTATTCTGCAAGGACTCTAAGTGTTTTAACTTAGACAATCACCGAATAAAAAATATGGCCAAGACACACCAGAGATGGTATTTCTCATTCTTAGCAAAGGGTCTCAAACAGTCTCCTATGTGCTTTCTGATCCTATCCATTTTCCAGTGCCTACTTCAGAAAGAACTTCAGAATGGAACAGAGGGCCTTTCATCTGTTTAAGACTTGAAGAACCTACAGAGCCCACTTAGAGCTGTTCTGACTCCCACTGGAGCCTACAAAGGCTTTTCCGTTGACTTCATAAGAAGATGGATCAGCTCCGTAGCAAAGGCTTCAATGTAGCAAATATAATTTCTTGCCATGATTGTACTTGGTTTTCCAGACAGATTAATTCCAGACATGGTGGGTGAGAGTCAAAGTTTTAATTTCCACCGCACCCACGCAAAACGAACAGTAAGAGGTTTTCTCCTGTTCTCCCTTCCCCTGCCCAGCACCAAGGACACCTGTAAGATGATAAAACTTGAACTCACATAGACACAGTTATATAAACTGACATTCCATTTAATAGTTGCTTTGGAAATTCCCAAGCTATGAGCTGTCCTGAAATCTAGCAATTGTGGTTTCCAGACATGAGCTAAATCACAAACCACGGCACAAGGAGTCATTGCAAACATTCCTTGTGTCATTGTTTCAAAACAAAGCTTGTAATATTTTAATCCCATCACCACAAGAGCTTGTCTGATACAGCATGTAAAGACTATCCAGTGAGTTAGGAAAGCAATCCAGCTTCCACCTCACTTCCACTCATTGATGAGTCCGTAGTCTATCAAGAATACTGGGAAAAGAGGGCCACAGTGGGACAGCTTTTGCTTACCTACAGCAGTAATGATAAATATGTAAATGATGATAAAGACTCCCAGCAAATACTATCTGCCCTTCTCACAGGTGACACCAGGAACAGCATATGCCCAGAAAGTGGGAGGCACAGGTGCTAGGTCTTCCATGTTTCACCTTACAATACATGGCTGTATTCCCACTTTGCAGCCAGGACTAACTCTCCTTCTTGCAGCCATGCTATTGTGCAATGCAGGGTGTCAAGCTCTCTGGGTCTTCAGGACAGCGAGCAAAAGCGTCTGTATTACCTGAAGAGGAGGGCAGTCTCCTCTTCCTTGTCTCTACTTTCTGAACATTTTAATCTCATATTATCTATTAAACTCAAGAGGTCACAATTGTCCACACCCAGAATTCCATAGCCACCAATTCTGACAGGCAGATCTGTTTTGATTGCTTTTACCATTTTTTTCATGCATCTCACCTTCTTAGGGAGCTTCATCTTCAGCGCTGGAGAAGAGCAGGTTCTGATTAGCTATCATGGGGTAAGATCCGCCTGAGACAAAGGCTGCTACAAAGAGTATCCCTCAGCTTCTCAGCAATGAGCCCAAAAACTCCGTCCATTCTCATGTAACTCAGTGAAATGAGATTTCTTTACAGGTGTTTCATTTCTGATACCCTTCCTTAACAATTGGCTTCCTCAATTGTGACCTCTGAGAAGCAACAAAATGATGACACTGTGCATGGTCATTTGAAATCTGAAGACTTAGCATGCATGGATGAAATTATCACCTATATATTTTGTTGCCTTTTATTCCTAGTTTGATTCAGGAAAATCCAGAACCTTGCAGAAGTAATACACCAAGGTAAAAAGGTGAAGGCCAGCATATAAGAAATTAATCCAAGAACAATTATTTTGTCTGTTCTTTTCCACCTGGAGTGCCTTACAGGGAACTATTCTGGACTAATAAAATACAACTAAAATTTTCTCACATTTAATTCCATGGTAGAGTGCAGATGTCTGCAAAAGTAAAAATACCCAAGTATTTTATCCCACAAAGATTCCAGGAAAGTGACAAGAGTTTGACTGAGTCAGGATAACACAAACTATTAACTTTCTGAAGCTTCAGGACATAGAGAGAATTCCAGATTTTGCTTGATCAGCTGAAACAATTTAGGGACTAAGTTTCTCCAACTTTATTGCCAGAACTTTAGCAAAGAATTTCATGTGAACATTAAATAAAGATATAGCTGTATAATAGAAGACATTGTGAGTCCTCCTCCATGGCTTTCCTAGTAAGGTGATACGAGCCTTGGAGAACAGGGCATCATTCAACTTTATAGAAATCTGGAGTCTAAAAGAATGCTAAAGATTTAAAATAGATTCAGGAAAAAAGCAAGCTGAAACAGAGGCTTTACTTGTTTTCACATTAAAGCTGCTTTTGTCACTTTCCTGTTCACAGGTTAGTTCCTCCACATCAGTGTGCAAAGCTGAATTAATTTTTCTACAGGGCAACACTTCCAATTTACACCTTACACATTTTAAAAGCTTACATATTGAAACGTGTTTCAAAGGCTTCTTATGGCATTTTGTCATGCCATTATGTGATATTTGCGTGTACCTGTAAAAAGCAACTAACATCTGCTTGGAGGGAATGGACACTCTTGTGTCATTCTGTTACCCAGACAGATGAACTCACCACCAGTTAATTGAAAGACTGAATATCGCACAGTCCACCCTGCAGCTACAGAAAAAGACATTTGTAACAATTTGCATGGGGCAGTGGGAAGAGCCTTATATAAAGTAATGCCCCTATAAAAATGTGTCACAAATTTAAGAAAGTAGATTTTGACAAATAAGATCTTCCTTATGGAATTTTTTGCTGACTGTGCACACAGTTTCTTTGGGATGGATGTGGTTGACCAGTAAGCCCAGTCCAGTCTCTGACAATTGTCCCTGTTAGAAATCTGCAACTATTTAATGCTTCTTCTACAAAAATGACCAAAATGCTTTGAAGTTAGAGACTAGAATAATAAAACCATGTAGGTTTCTACAGAGAAAGTGTGTTTTGGGGGAACCTTTGATATGCTTTGTTTATTGTTGCAAGCAATTGTAAACCACAGTCTATTTTAATTGTTGCTCTGATCTGAATTGCACATCTGGCTGTCAGTGTTCGTGTCAGCTTGGTGGGACCCTTCTCCAGAGATCTGTGCATGATAAATATGTGTGTTCTGCAGCATGGTTCACAGGTCTGGGGTTTCTTTCTTTCACCTTTCAACCTTACACTGAAGGTTTGTAAGTAAAGCACAGTGGCTCATTAATGGCATCCAAGGTTTCCAGTTAAGTACAAAGCTCCCCAGTACACACAACACTTTCAGAAAAATGAGTGAGTAGCATGCCAGTTTGGTCTTTGCTAACCGCTTTGACCAAAACCTTATTTGTTTGCCCATGTCCAATAAAATAGCACATTTTAGTGGTCAACCCTACTGTTGTCTCCCCACAGGTCCTGTGGAAATGTCTGATGCATGAAGGGACTTGGATTGTCTGAAGATTAGCAAGGCTATCATGCCTTATTTAACCATTTGCTGGTAAACATAAAGGTAATAGAAAGGGGAGATACTAAGAAGTGACCTGTTCCATGACATCAACAAAGCACTTAGCATCTCTGCTGTACTGCTGGACACAAAACAAGGGAAAGCCAAAAGTTTGTCTGACTAAGCACATCAGAAGCTGTACACTCTTACAAAAGGCTGAGCATACCTCACTCCCACAGCTATCTCACCAGGTGATTAGGCAAATCCTGCAACTACTTATTCATATCATTGCAATGCTTCCAGGCCTAAGCAGGTTGTCCCAGCCTAAAAAATGGAACACACTCAGTTGACTTAGATCTCTATTCTCCTACCAGAGGGAGATGTTCAATGAGAGAGAAAAAATTTGAGGTCTTGTCTCCATGAGCTCATAACCAGTCATACAAGCATCTGTATGTATCCACAGGAGGAGACCTTGCACCAAAGAACTTATTGTCTCGACAGGCAAAGGGGCACAGCCCACAAGCGGAAAATAGAGGGCTGAGTCACAGACACAGAGACATTAATACCTATTCCTAGAAAAGTATTTACATCCTTGAAGTCTAGGTTGGAATTTAAACCTGAGAAACCCAGCTGAGAAACTCAAAACCTTGAGAAACTTCTAAAGAAGCTTGCAAATGTGGACGTTACCTCTAACCTTCATATTGCTCAAAATTTCCTGGGCACTTACAATGCTCCATGAAGTCCAGTGTCCTACTACCCACACCCATCTCTGTGTGCTATGAGTATAGCACAACTCATGGAAACTCCTAACACTCTGAAAACAAAGATACTGAGTTCTAAGGAGAACATTGTTAGTTTTGAAACCTGGGCTATTATATTAATGTTTAATATGTGGATTTGGAAAACGGTATTAGACCAGAAATGTATTTTTAATGTGCTTCATTTAGTTTTGCAACTCCCTGCAAACCACACAATCTGTTGGGTTTTTTAATACAAAATTTGACCAGATGATAGTGAGCCAGAATACTTCATATGTTGTATATGCACAAGTGAGCTGTAAATAGGCCCTCTCTTTCTTATGAAGAAAGGTTCTTCAACTGCTTGATACACCACGGCATTTACTTCTGTAAATATTCTTGACTCCTAAACTTTGGACTCCGTAAGTTAGAATAATCTTCCTACAGGAACCAGTAAAAATTACTGCAAAATTACTTATTCTATGTTCAGAAATTTAAAAAAAAAAATCACAAAAAAATGACTGCATTGTGAAAAATCTAAATAATGTATCTTGAAGGAAAACTATGAAAACGAACAGAGGACAATGCCAGCACCAATGCCAGGATGCAGTATGCTCTAGACATCCTAAATTCTGTCCCGTCAAGAAATGGTATTTAGACCCATCACTGTTTGTAATTCTAATGCTTCATCCACTAGATTAGGCAGGATCCTGATTTTAGAAATTCTAAAACATTAGTGAAATAAAGCTTATGCAAATTATCCCCAATCTACTATGTACCTCAGGAGATGAGGAGAAACAAGCTTTAGAGAAGTTGTTATACAGAAAGAATGAATCCACCTATTCGTCCCATATCTGAATCACAAGAGACCAAGGTCCCTCAAAATCAGTTGACTTTTCCAAGCCTGTATAAAATAGTGTATTTATCTACCACAGTAAGTGATACCTCACTTCTACCTGTGAACAAAAAAATCTTGTATTTCTGGACTCAGCTCCTAGCGGACTCTTAAAATCAGGAGGATTGCAAAAGAATGCTTCTGTAGCCATGTAGAAAGTTCAGATCTTAAGACTCTTTGTCCTTCTACCCTCCCTGAACTCAGTCTGTATTTCAACAATATCTTGCTTAACGCAAACAATATTTCCTTTCTTACAACTTGTAATAGGAAGACATTTTTTACTTTCTCCTGTCCCTTGCTTCATGGAGCTTACCTAAAAAGCATTGACTGGGTACATGTATGCTTTAAAATCAAGAATGCCATGTTCATCCTCAAGTCCTGTTCCACAATCACACAAATTATATAAACATCAGCTTCCTTCCATGGTGTCTCTTGGACTCAGCTGACTAGTTCCTCCTGAAACAAAATCCAGGTTTAACTCTGCTTACAGTTCACTTCATGGAATGTTCTCAAGAAACATAGTGAATGAGACTGCATCATTTCTGTGTGCATCCTCCCTACGTAGGGGTCCATTTTTCCAGTAAGATTTCTATCCTTGGACAACACCGCATGTACCAGGGCTTGTGACCATTTCATGCTTCAAAAGCCTCACTCTGATGTGCTGCAGCACAGCCCCTACATACAGTATTTAAGACATTTTGAGCTATAAAAATACCAGCAAGTAAATGCAATGTCTTGGACCATAGAGAGACAATAGGAAGTCCAGGACCAAGTGCTGTGTGATGTGAACATGGCAAGTCAGCGCCACATGCACTTAGCCCAAAGTGATGTGCACACAGACCATCTTGCAATATTCAGCGTGGACCTCAGGAAATCATTCCCTAGGATATATTTATATAGATACAAAGATATCACACAAATTTAATATATCGTATGTATCACATAAACCAGAGTCCACTGTCCACTCACCAAGGAGCAAAGATGTCTAAACTTTAACCTACACCTCATTATCAACAGCTGGCAGACCAGAAATTACACTGCCTTTCAATTGGCATTGGCTGCCAAGAGAAGCTCGTTTTTCCAGTGAAAATAGGACAAGTTCCTGGACCACACAGTAAATGATTAACCAGGACCAAAAACTAAGCATTCTACATGTTGATGACTTATTCACCACCATTTTGGCAGTCCTTCTACCACCAAGAAAGTACAGGAAATTTAAAACAAGAGCATGATCAGTGCACTTATTGTCATACATTGGTATAAAGAGACAGTTTCTTCAGTAAAAGTATTATTTAAAGACAGATGGCACTTTCTGGCCCAAAGTCAGTGCTTTAGTTTTTACGACTGCTCTTCAGGAGTCTGGCAGCTTATGTCAGATATAAGTGAGTTTATATGCAAAATACCAGAGGAAATAATCATAGGCAGATACATAGACCTCTAGATGTGAAAGCAAAATGCAGTTGGGAAGGGTTCTTCCATACAGTCCCATTGCATAGTTCCCTCAACACACAGACTACCTTTTCTTCCTTTTTGTTTCAGAAACTGTGGATGAGTAACATTTTATGCTCTCAAAAAATAATCTAAATGAAGTTTGTGAAAGATGAAAAGATCATTGAGTTTTTCTTTTTCAGTTTCAATTATTTGCCCTTAAAAAAACAGAGCATACTTCTACCAAATGACAGCCTCACTGAAAGAGTTTTGGATAGGCACGGCACAGATCTCCAAACAGGTTGGAGTTGACACAGACCTTCCACCTAGGAGTTCTGTCTTCTTTCTCACTTATACTGAAAAGTTTATTTAAAAAGCATAATACCAAAGGCCCCAAACTGTATTACAAGTATTTCTATCACAAAGTATGCATCTTTTCTGCAGGATGAGCAGTCACACACATGAAAGACTTGGGGTGGGAGGTGTGTGGAGCTCCTTAAGCTGTTTTTATGCTATAACACACAGAATTTGCAAGTGCAAAAAAATATTTTCTTAAACATAAAGCAGTCAGGCTTAGGATTTGTATTTTCATAAAAAGCTGCAAAATATGACAGTGTTACAAGATACTTAATTTTCTACCCCTTAGTTTTCCCATCTGTGAAATTCAAGGAATAGAAACACTTAACAGTGGCAAGGGGATATTTGTCAGTCCAAGATGAGCATATGGAAGTGCTTTGTAAAGCATCTTCATTTAATATCTTTTAAGTGCAATGTGATAGACTTAACTGACTTGCAATAGCCTCTTGGTCCTATTGGCTCTATAACTACCTGTCTAAAACTAGATCTGTTACTGTTGAGGAGCAAATGCTAGGCAGAAATCAACAATTCTATTTTGGCACTTAAGCCTGGAGACAGCATTCATTTTAATGAATACAATTTGTGCAGGTATTACACTGCTTGGCAAAAATCAGCATGAGGTGATGAAAGGGAAATGAAGAGAGGTCCAAATAAATAACATTTCATGAAACACTGGAAATTTTATTTTTCCCTACATCGTAGCTACTTCTGCAAAACTTTAGCTAAGAGAACAGCTGTGTTAAGTCTCATAAATTAGAATGGAACCTCATTAGCTTTATCAATTCTTTCAAAATTCCTTTTCCCCTTCAGTTTTGCACTACCACCATAAGATGTTACTTTTGCAATGTAAGGATGAAACAAAATGCCAGCAAAAGCATAACAGAGACATTGCCAAGACTAGGAAAGTTCAATTAATCCTGAAGCTTTTTCTGATCCAATCCAGCTTATAAATGGTTGAGGCTTTGCAAATTTTATGGGCCATCTGCAGGCCTAAGACAATTTATGTCCTCAGAATTACATCAGATCTTTAAACTTTATTTTCATGAAAATGAAACAAATGCATAAGATTTATGCTTAGCAAAACTTCTCATATTATACAAAATTATATCAGCAAAATCAATATACAACAAAAGCAGATTTGTTTTCACACTTCCTTATATGTGGTGTCCTTTCACCATTCTACAACGCATTTAGGCATTTTTAATGTTCTCTATTCTGCCTCTTCCTAATTGCTTTTAATCTCAGCAGAGGAGCAGTGAATAAGGTCCATTCAAGATACAGTAAGAAGTGACCTGAACATTTATCCAAACCGCAAGCCAAAATGCTTGTGGCTTGACAAAGCTGGGTTAACATTTTTTCCAGGTTTTGGCTCATTTCGGAAATGAGAGTGACAAAAACTCTACTGAGAGAAGCCCATTCTTATAAGATTCCCTTTCTGATTTTACACGGGTGTCAGTTTCAGATCATCTGGATATCCCGTGCACCCAAAGTGTTTGTGTAACAGGGCAAATAAAACACAACACATTTTGTTTCTCTTGCACTATGAAGTAACCTCAAAGAAGTAAAAATCCTCAGTTCTAAAGCATACATTTACACTGTTTGTATGCACCACTCTTTATATGTCCATACTCAAAATTTCCAAATTCCTTAACAGTAGTTAACTCATGTGTTAAACTCAACAGTCAGAATGGAGTTTATATTTTTATTTTCCAGGCATGTCTCCCATTTCCATAATGAACACTAGGCTTTGATGAGTTGCTTTTGCTTTTAATTCCAATAATTTTGGTTAAAGGAATTCCACTAGGTAAGTCCAAGAAAGTCTAGTTAAGTTAAACAAGGTTGTATTTATTGGCATAAGGGTGCCACCTATTGTCATGACAATTGATGTGAGAAAATTGTCAGTAGACTTATTTGGAAAGCATACCCCTATGCATTCCCACTTTAGATCACTTCCAACCCTATAGATGATTCAGCTTTGGCAAGATTATGTTTCCCATATAGCATAGTCTGTACACATATATATCTCTTCTTCCACTATGTCTTCATGCTGTGGAATACAGTGATAGTAAGCTCTCTTTGTGCCACTACAATTATATTTTTATACTTGACTCTCTGAAGCTGGTCTGCTACACCCATTACTAGGATAACAAACAAGGTCCCAAAAGTGCCTGCATGTATCAACATCAATACAAGCACATTACATGTATTTATCGACGTACATAAATACAAAATTGGCAGGATTTTCCAGTGCAGATGTATGTATTTGACAAAAACATATCTTACACTTCCCACTTTTCATGATTACTGAAGTTTTAAAAACTAGAAACTGGTTCAATATCTAAATTCTATTAGGTACCTAGTTTAGGGGGGTGGGGGAGGGTGGGACAGGACAGGACAGTGGGAATAGCATGAGAAGTATTCTACTTAAAACCTTGAAAAAAATGCTACTATTCCACTTCTGGAATTTTAAAGTACTTCCCAAAAGCATTCTCCCCTTTCTTTGACCAGCCCCACGTGCAGTCTTTGTAAGCATGCAAAGTGTAGTTTTCAGCTATAAAAGTGATGATAGCTTTCTTTAGTGCTGACGTAACAATAACAACAACAAGGTACCAGCTCTGCTTTAGTCCTGTAACTTTGAACTTGAAGACTAGGTTTCAGCGGACTTCCAGCAGCTCAAACCATTAAACATTACATATGGGAACTACTATTAAGTATGTAGGGAAGCTAAAAATTGTATAAACTACAGTGCTTTTATGTAAGGAAGTGCAAGCTCCAGTACTTCATTTTTGTGGACACTCACCTTCATACAGTGGTCTTCAATAATGGGTAACAAATGTTCAGGAGTCAGACCACCCAGCCGCTGCTAAGATGAAAGAAACATCTATTTCCAGGCCTACTGTTTTAAGGGTGTTTATGTTGACAAAACACTGGCAGAATAAACACTGTACTGTGCGTCAACAGATCAGTATCTGGGTTTTGGGTTTTTTTTAAAACATCAGCCTTAACTTTAAGCAGATCTGTGGGAACTGAAAAGGCACCAAGACACCATGAAGCTGGCCCATCGTATAAAAACCTAGCTAGATACAACAGACTCAGTGGATTGTTGTATCTAAAATATTCCACATTTCTGCCATTCTTCAGAGATAGCAGGATAGAGATGGACACTCGTCTACAAGCATTTATTTGGTTTGGTATAGATTCACGTTAGGTTTGAGCTTTCAGCTTAAGGCTTCTGGCTTTTTTCCATACCAAAGAAAACTTACCAAATCTGAAGTTTTGCAGTGCTGTCTTTTCCTGAGCATACAAGTAGAGAGAAACAGACCATCAAAGGTAGGATCAACCTGGAAAACACAAATATCCCTGCTGTTAACATGCTAGTTGAAGATCACTTGAGCAGACATGACCTTAAAAGACCACAGTTCTGAGTCTGAACTGCCAAGGTTGTGACTAGTGTCATCACTTTTTCCTTCCAAACCTGAATTCCAAAGGACAGCATGACTTTGGTTCTTGCATGTTCCAGCCATAGTTACTCTAAACTTAACATTTGTTTCAGCTTCATGTCCAGCGTGCTAAGAAAAATAAATTGTGTCATTCTTCACAGTAGAAGGAGAGAGAAGAAAATGCTATTATAATTTGGCTATTTGTAAAAATACTTTCTGATTTTTTTTAAACCTTTTTTTTTACATTAAAAAGAGGGGAAAAAGAGACAGAGGAAAGAAATCTCTAGTTCCAGGTTCATGCTGTCTGCAGTTAGAAACTTAAGGACATGCTTAAGTTTGGAGCATCCTATCCCTTTGTAGTCAGAAGGAAGACAGACAACATCTACCACATGAGATATTCTCTGGAGATACCAGTCTCTCTGACCATAGACGAATTCTTGGACTACAGGGATCATGGCTCAGCTGGTTCAGTTAGCTTTATAACCATAGATTACCACTCACCATTAGCAGATCATTATCTATACATAGACAGTTATAATAAAAATTTACTGAGATCTACAATATCAATATTTTCTGCCAGCAAGTATTTCAGCAGGAATTTCTGTCAGAATTGCTCTGCAGCACTTATGGTACTGAAGTCTGCAAGAATTACACGATAAGTCCATAGAAGGACTTAAAAAAAAAAAGCCTTCTGTCAGCACTTCTAACACTCAGAGTGCTGTGATCCCTGCATGCCATGAACCCCTTCCTGAACTTGGTCTCGTCCTCCAAATCCAACTGAAACTGGTACAGGTTATTGATAAACTACAACAATTGCTACCTGTGACCTATAACATTTTCTTCACATATATGGCAGATACGACAAAAAATAAGTCTGGGACAAGACCCACTTCACAGTTTGGAGAATATTTCCAAGGCAATAAAGAAAAACTCTCCATTTTGTTTTGACTCAGCAGCAGCAAACACACATTTCCTCAGCTGGTAATACCTTCAATAAACTTGCTGACTTGTCACTGATCGACAAATGAGATTAAAGGCTTATTCATTTGTATCTTGAATGAATGAGTTTAATAAGAACAGCTGATCCTAGTAACACACTAGAACCTCTAATTGGAGCAACTAAGGGGACTCCTGGAGACAATGCCAAAGCACACATCTTCACTGGAGAAGCCACATTACTTCTTTGCAGCCACCTCCCCAACAAATTAAGGAGGAATTAAAATAATCAGATGGAGAACTTTGTCTTGGTTCCTGCCAATAGACAAGCTCTGTGCATGCTCTAAGGAGTCATAAATAGATTTTCATTTTTTTTTAAACTTTGTTAGAAAGAGAGTTTGTCTCTGAAATTGAGCCTTTGGAGGGGGTTCCAGGTTTAAAAAAAAAAAAGGAGGGGGGTGTGTATAAGATTCTGGGCCTTGTCTCTCAGCACTTTACAAGAAGTCTGTACCCATGTAACTAGTTTCAAGTTTTCTTAACTAGTTTCAAGTTGTCTTTTCACAGTGATTCGACCGGCTGCAGTGGAATGAGTCAAGTGAATTAAGACTGAATTATTTTGCTATGGGTAATCCTTTCAGAAAGACTTCCAACTGGTATGCCAAGTGGAGGTAGGGAGAAAAAGGGCCAGTTCAGGTTCCCAGAGCATCCAGTGTCAGTCTCAGCCTTGAAAATTGTATAAAGCACGTGAAAGCAGATCACTGCCTGTGGCTCCATATGGCTTAAACATCTGCTGAAAACTCAGTAGTGTCCCGACTTTCTCCTTCACTTTCTGCTCTGAAAAATATTTGAAGTTCCCAAAGAGGCTGACAGAAAAGCTGGTGCCCCTCATTTACAACTGTAAACTCCTGTCCTCTAGAAGCAGACAGATGTGATGACAGTGTAGAACAATAGGAGCAAGGATATTCAGCAAAGATATTCATGCAGGTCCAGACTCCACAGCTTTTGTACAAGGGTCACTAGCTTTTTATAACAGCATTTTGCATTTAGGTTTTAAAATCAGTAAAGATGTATCAGCAAAACAAATAAAATTGGAATAAGGACATTTATCCTGATGCACCTGAACCCACCTTGCTGAACTATGGAGTTCTATGACTGAAACTACAAGGGTATGTGCAGAGAACACCCTAAAGCTGGCCTCAGTGCTAAAGCTATATATAAGCCCAACCCCACAAGGTGCTTGCTTAAATGGGCAGGGAATGCTTTAAAACCTTTACTTTAGGATACTTCACCTCTGTAGTATGCCTGGCTACTTCACTCCCACCACCCAAAAAACCACACATCCTTTCAACAAAATTAAATATTCTTGGTGCTGCAGCTTATAATTAGCAAAAACACCGAGGGAAGAAAAAAAAATGCAAAACCAAAATAAATCTGGCCAGCAGCACTTGGTAAGAGCTCCATATTTATTTAGCATTACCTTTGTTGGCAGTTAAATGCATATTATTGTCAAGTAATGTCAATATACGTTTTGCTTTATCAGTTCTGCCAGCTTTTTCCTTCCCCTCTTTTTCCCACTCTAAAATCAATTTTCCTCTTCAAGAGACCAGGGAAAATTGTACCAAGAAAACAAACATGGACTCTGACTCTCACACAACATTTCCATTTCTTGAAATTCAACACGCAGTTGTATATGATTAGGTTTCTGTTTGCACTTATTTTCTTGGCAAAGGTGAGCTTGGAGCTGGCTAGTGAAAAATCTGTCCTTTTGTCTATTTTGCCCACCTACTTGCCTTCAAAAGCCAAAAATCACAATCCGATGTATAAAGAGAACACTGAATGGCTCCGAGTAGCCTGCCTTCTCCATTTAGTTGCACTGCACATACTCCCTTGAATCTAAGAGTGCACATCAATTCCCCTCCTTGTCTAGTGTTTCCATTCTTCTGACATGGCAGCATGATTGACACTATCCATTGTCCACACTAAAATGAACAAACATGAAACAACACCAGAAAGATGCCTCTATCCAACATTTCTAGCTAGAGAGGGGAGCAGAATGCTCTTATTCTTGCCCTAATTCCTGAATGAAAATGTGACAACGTGTCTAAAAATACGACCACAGTTTGTTTCTAACATAAATACCATTTGAGAGCTGAAAACCACCTGATCAAAGACCCTTTACAACTAATGAACTAGAAATAGTTGTAAAAACTAAAAATATAATAATCAATGGAACTACACCATATGTGAATAAAAACTGAAACAAAACCCTGAGCTATCTATTGCCAGTTTCTTCATTTCTGTATGCAGTAGTCATGCTCTGCGCTCCTTCCGTGTTTGTATTCAGAAATCTGACACAAGAGGATTGCTCAAGTTTACCTTTGTCAGACTTACTTCGTGTCTTGGGAGCCAGCACTTGGCCTGCATGGCATGTATATCTTCAGAGCAGGGCCTAGGGAGCACATGTGGGAACAGAGCCAATAGACGCCCCAATATGGATGACCATGTGGCAGAATAAACACCCATTGGGATGTCTGACACTGGCTGATTCTCCCGCTGACTCGTCAGCACAGAGAATCTGTGTACCCTCATAAAATTATTCATTCTCACAGGGTAAATTTTCCCCTCGCAGACTGGAAGTAAGTTCTAGGAGAAGGGCACAGAGGAAGAGCTACATGCCAGCATCAATCCTAATTTTAGTAAATCTTTGTTGGTACCATTCACTGGATATCCTCCAATGCGACTGAAGACAATGGGAATCCTCCTTTTGCCATGCCCAGGTATTCACTTGGGCTCTAAACTCACACAAAATAAAACAAAAATTCCACACTGGGTCTGATTTCTGCTGCTCTCAAAGTCTGTCATAAAAACGGATCAAATTGGAGGTAGAAGAACCCCACTTGGCAAACCTCCCTCTATCTCTCATTAGGTATATTACAACCTTGCAAGGCATTAGGAATTTTCTTCACATAAACAGTGAATAATCTGCTTCGCAATAATAGCAAGAAATGCAAATACTTCTTTAGCCAAAGGCAGATTAATACTATGCTAGCAAAGCCATGCTCCCTACCTTAGTTTGGGAATGGTTAAAACAGTATAAAAGTGTAACACCAGTGGATAAAGCCTGCAGCATGCTGTACAGCCAAGAAGTAAGATTTTAATTCATGTGGGGAAACATTTTTGTGTGTTGCAGAGACCAAAACTCAGCTTTAAAGCCCCATGGGAGAGCTGATCTGGAAACGCCGTATAATTCTGTCTTAGTTGCCTCATGGATCTGGAGTATAAACAGGTGACGTATTGTGTATTCTGGACTTCTCTTTGGAAAACTGGGCTCTAAACCACAGACATTTATACACAGTCTCACCCTCTCACCAGGGCCATCGTCTGTTTAAGAAAAAAAGTGCAGGAAATTCAGCATGACAAGAGGATTGCCACACTCACAATTTTTGCTACTTATTCTGATACTGGGTGGGCTTTTCCTAAAAAGAAAAAAAAGAAAAGAAAACCCCAGCTCCTGGAATCTTGAGAATTTCAGTGCTCCTTTTCTTTTAGCTTCTAGTCCACAGATTTACAGATAAAAACCCGGAAACATGAACTCTAAGTTATTTTTGCTTAAAAATGTTTTATTTTGTAACCATCTTTACTTTTGAAGACTTGGTCATAATATTGCAAGGATCAACCTGTGATTTAAGAACCACTAAAACAAACAAGATTGTAGATCACTCCCCTATATGTTCCACAGTTTACGATCAAATCACTAGAATGATCCAATCCACATATTATTTATTATGCAATATTTTTTCTGCCTGGAAACAACTTCCATTTCTTTATCTGTGAAACTTTTTTTTAAACACATACAATAAGAAAAAAGTTACTTCTTAAGACAAACATAATTCTCCTGTGGAATTCCCTGTTTGCTAGAGTACTTTATGCACTTAGGCCAGCCAATTCAAACTGTCGGACATATACACAGTTGCACTAGCAAGCACTGTGGATGTAATTCAAGTTACAGAAGCACAATCAGTGCTGATTGACTCACAGACCAGTTTTCATCTAGTTTTATTTTCTCATGGACATCTGCCTTGTGTGAATTGCAGGCCTTACACAGTAAGAACATTTGCTTACAGTAGAGAAATTATCTACAGATTTTTAACAACCCATGTGGCTCAGCAAACAACATGACTCTACACTGCTAGTCTGGCATCCCCCTGGATTTTTCAGTTTGTATGAAGTATATGCTTCTCCAGAAAGTACCAAACTAATGACCTTGCCTGTCCATTCCTGCCAAGTAGTAGTTGGCAAGTGAGGAACACACTTCAGTGAGCAATGCCTTTTACTGATGATATTTTTACTCATAAAGCTACATTTTTTACACTAAATTAATTGACCAAGCAATCTATATGGGAACAAGAACATCAGTTTCCCTGTTTCAGCATAATGTCACTGTAAACAGGGACCTGCGTATACAGATCCAAGCAATATTAGAAACCAAAGCTAAGTCTGAAGATTCTCACATCATTCCTAAATCTTGTAAGCAGCTCACATCATTTAAAAACCAGTCAGCAAAATATTTCCCTTTACGAGTTAATTTCCTGGTGTTGTAGTAAGACTATTTTTTAAACTACAGAAAGGGAATCACAGACTATATGCAAAGGTAGCTGACATGAGCCACAGCCTACAAAAGCCTATCTATTGGAGCAGTGTTTGCAGTGTGCAGATTATCTGCTTCACTTAGCTTTAACCCTGCTGTACAATGTACTGACAGGAATCAAGGTTGACATAGCAGGAGCTGCAAGAGTCTCTTCAGGCCTTGGGACATAGATAAAGTTTCATTGAACAAACAGCTTCAGATGCTTTAAGACTTGCTTGTTCCAGAAGTGTTCCTTCAAGACACTTCACTATGGATTACTGACTTCTCCAACAGCTATAAGAAAGAATACCTGTCTGCGTCCCCTGCTTCTTTCCTAGGGGGATGGTGTGAGCTACAGGTGATCTTGCCAGGTTTCTGTGCTATTTATCTCCTCCAGGCTGGCTGGAGTAAAAATTGTCTCATGTGTATATCAAAGTCCCATTTTTCACCTCATCACACCAGCTTTAACAAGCTCTACCACTTACTGAAAGTCTCACTGTAATTGATTTGGTTTTTTCTCTACAAATCCTCTGGCATTGAGAAAGATGGTTATCTGAGCACTTTCATTTTTGAATCTCCACCTTGAAATTAAAGTATACTCTTAAATTTACAGTGTATTTAGATGGGAGAAAAATCTCATACTAATTTGACTTGAACCTTGCAACTGCCTCCACACGTGTTTGTCTTTACTAGCGTACCATTCCCTGGAATGAGTGGATTCCAGCAAGCTGGTGTCAGTGGCAGCAAGCTGAAGCCTGCTTCAAACTGTCTGCGGGATCAGGGCTTTCTGCTCCTGGAATGTATCATTGTAAAGGAGTACAGTTTTCAAATAAGGCATCTGCATTCAGATACTGACATTCACTGGAGACTCTTAAATGCTTCTTTTATGTAGCTAAAGGTCAGACTGAACCTCCAAATGCGGAATTTCTTACATCCAATTAAGTAGCCCACATTAAAAATCGGGACAGTGTTTAATTATGTCTGAAGAATACACGAGTTCAGCTTAGACAATTCACACTCACCTCATGTGTTTCTCAGCGTTTTTGATGGTGGAAATGAGTAAATATTCTTTTGCTCCACAGATGCACTGGATCAAGGTTTAGCTTGTTACGCATAAAAAATAAATCAGCTCATATTTCCTTGACTTCATTTTTCCAGCTTTGTCATTCTGTCTAGGAGCATACTGCATGGTCAAACCAGGCATGGCTATGCATGTTAATAACCCTTGGAAAACTATGGATACTTCTGTGCAAAATACTTTTTATTTTTTCCAAATAGTCAAAGTGCACCTGGTGAAAGATACTTTTCTTTCTCACTTTTTTGTTTTTTTTATTAAAGCCTGTGTTTCAAAAAACCCTAAGTGGAACCACAACTGTGGTGCTGCTTTCCAAATCAAAAGGACAGTACAGTTTTCACAGGATATGGCTCCCAGCCAGTTGTTTAATGCTTGTAGGTCAATATACAACCAACTCAGCTTCTGCTGCCTAATTGACAAACCACATATCAGGCACACGAAGGTTAACAACTGAGCTTTCTTTCACCTAAGATCCTCCGTTGAGTCCCTGGGCCCTCAGCCTCTTTTTATTTTATCATTCACAGATATCAACTGTGAGTTCCCTCCAGGCACAACAGACTAACTGCATGCCTGAAAAAAAAATGAGACCCCTGGTAAGCAGTGGGTGTCTGGTCACTCAGGAGCCAGGCTAGCCGTTCATCATGCTCCTCAATTTCAGTCTGCCAAAGAGGTTTAGACCCACTGCTCCCAGCGTAAATTATTTGTGGATGAATGAACCAGGAAAGAATTACCTTGAAAATATTTTTGATTAATGGAGTCACCACACCAAATGTCAATGCGTCACCAAACAGTCTTGATACAATCCAGTAGCCTACTCCAGCTTGTTTGTCAAGCTGTGTTTTAAGGTAAATATCTTTTTGCAAAAACAAATGTTAAAAGTCTTTGCACAAAAATGTTCCTCTAAATACCAACAAAGAAGTAGCCTTCCTCTTACTATGGTTTTCCCTGGTATTATTCCCTACCTGTCTAAAGGGAACAAACCTACTGCTAAGGGAAGATTCCTGGAGGGGGCGCACCTGAGAAGAGCAGAGAATACAAATACCAACAAGACCTAATGCATGCTACTGCTCAGCAAAATCATCTGATTATTTTACACCTTCTGTTCCCTCCACATCATGACAGTCACATATAAGGGAAATACATGGACAACATCAGATGTCCACCCAATACTGCAACACCTTTGCATAATAGCATATGCCTCAGACTGGATACGCCAGCACTAAAGGGGCATGAGAAGCTACTGTTATTAGTCCAGTTAATATTCTTGTCCAGATTCTTGGGGATACTGCCCCTACTATATGATAATAGTAATACCTTGTACTTCACTCCGACGAAGCTGCAGTGAAGGCCAGCAACGTAAGCATGGAGGTTTCAACTCTGTCTGTGACTATAAGACACTGTACAGTGACATAAAACCATCTCTGTGCATGCTGCTTCCATTAACACCAAATGGATAGCTGTCATCTGGAAGAGAAATCACCTAGTGAAGACTAACAGCTAGTTCTGAGTACAACACACATCCAGTTATGCCTTGCATTGCAAAGACTTAATGATTCTTAGTCCCTCAGGGTGGAGTGCTAATTGTCTGAGTGGCTAATCCCTTATAATTATCTATGAGTTTGATGTGCACTCTGAGTTTGAAGGAGACACCAAGTAGTTCCACTAGCAGCACGAACAGCTGTTTCCACCTGCTTTTATTAGCCAGGAGAGCCATGCTGCTGTTCTACCAGTTGTTGCTTTCAATGTTTTTCGGGGTTTATGACCTGTATGGACTTTGATGGCGCTTGAGGTGTGAAGACTGTGCCCATCCGATAGTCTCAAAGTGACAGAATTACCTTCCCCATCTAGCTCCAATAGAGGATGTGGATAGTTTTGCAGAGATGCAGAGTTCAAGTCTGTAGTTCTTTTAGTCTAAGTGAAATAACCTTCCCTGTATTGTCTGCGAAAAGTAGATCCCTCTTAGGCCTCCCTTCTTGCTACTAGTGTTTGTACCACTAGAGGAAAAGATCAGAATGGCTCTATATCACCCTTCCACCCATTTCAGGCAAAACCATCAAATTCTTACCCTCAAAGATTCTTGAAGAACAGCATTTTGAGGATATTGCCTTTCAGCAAGAACCTCCTCGTGTGCACGGGACAGGTGTGAATGAGTAGCTAAGCAACAGCAGGAAAAAAAACCCATGTGAAATAAAGCAAAATAAGATACAATACTGTAAAATCAGTTAAAATCGATAAATACTTGTGTTCAAACATTTGCTGATACCTCACAACATGCAGAACACAAAATACAAACAACAGAAGCTGGGCTTTCTGTCTAAGCTTTTCCTTTACCTCAAGAGACAAACCCTAGGCTGCTTAATGGTCTCTCTGCTTCCCCCGCAATTCCCATTTTTTCTATAATACATAGAATTGTATCTTTAAAAAGGTCATCACAGTACAAAGGGCATAGATACAGCACTTCTAACTTTAGGTCACAAGGATTTCTGGAAGGAAAATTACTTCAGCTTTAGAAACACAAACGTATCTTAAAAGATTTGAGGGTCAGTTGCTGTTTCTGCATGTTTGTTTCTTTTCCTTATGTGACACTGAGAAATGCAATTCCTCCTGCAAAAGGGGGAAAATTCCAGTATCCATCATTTTGAAGGATTACAGTCAATGCCATTAACCTGTGGATGTAGCTCTAGTCTAAATTACATTTTTCTCTTAGGGCACTCTGAAAGCGAAACTAAGCATGAGACTTAAAATTAAACTGGATTGGGAGCAGAAAGCCTGGGAACCTTTCCAGTTGCTGAAGCCATTTTACTTTGCAGCTGCACTGTATAATGTATTTCCATTGGCCTGGAAGACAAAGCTCAATTTGTGGAGTAGCTTAGAGAAACGGAATTATTATGATCTACAAAGTTAAATCAGAAGTTCTTTTCAGTTTGATGTTCAAAATCCAGTTTTCACCTCCTTTAGTTTAATTTTTCAGGCCTTCGTATATTTCTGAGCAATTTCATTTGCATAAAGCTGTGCTGGTTTTCTTCAGAATTAATCAGGTAGAACTATCATATCTATTTCTGCACACATGCAGGGCCTAATACTTTTTTCTGTCTCTGAAATTTTTCACAGAACTGAGATTAAAAACCTAAAGCTTCATTTTTAAAATAAATTGAAGACAAGATTTTCAAAAATGCCTCTGCATTTCTGCTCCCACTGAAATCAACACTCAAAAATTGAATCCTCCTTTTCTGCGATGACATGTAAACTGTACAAATGTAAGCACTGTTATCTTCTCTAGTCTGTATATAGCTTGAAAGAGTATGTCTGCTGTGAACTCCTGCCTCTCATCCTAGTGGAATAAACCTGAAATCAGAAGATGACAGTCTGCGTCAACATTCTTAACTGTTCCACAGCTGAAGATGGCAGCAGAAATGCCTGGCTGAACTTCTGCAGTCTACCACTTATCTTCCTCAGTGTCACAAAAAAAACCCTAAAATCCTAATATATACCCATTATTCGTCTGTACAACTCATTGGAAACAGTACAGTAGTTCATAAAATTTAGAGCACAATGGGAACTGACCACACCACAAAAGGTAACTGAAAGCATTAGAGCTCTCCTAATTTCCATAACGCCTCCACAACAGCATCTTCTGACTTCTTCCCCTTCCAAAAAGAAAGTCCTCCTTGCTACCACCATGCCTCAGCCTGATGCACAGGCTATGCAAAGCATCCTACAGGAGAAAGCATGCTTTGGAGGCCACAAAAAACTTATTCCCTACTAATACTAAACTCCCAAAACAGTCAGCAAACAAAAACAACTGAAAGACATTTATCTGAAGCTCTTTCACTTTAAACCAAGTTTACAACATATGGAAGCATAAGGTATGACTAGGGGGGATGTTGAGGTTGGTAATAATGGATGCAAAACTGCCATGCACTTCCACTAAGGACAGCAGAGCTCTAACACACTCTATTAAGCAGCTGAGCAAGAGTTCTTGATGCTCTTCCTCAAACATTATGTAGCTGCCAGTTGGACTATGTAAAGCCACAGCACTGTCCTCACATGTTCCCTCCCTAGGATTTCAGAAGTACACAGGCTATAAATACAATTACATCGCTATACTTCTTCCTCTATTCAGAAAGAAAATTTTGTGTTGCTAAACTGCCTTGTGCTCAGGTTGCCTAGCTGACTCTTATGCCATTCTTGCTGCCTCATATTCAGCTGACATGGTGCCACAATGGTAGCATTAGCAAAGTTTCTGCTGTCATACTAAAAATAATTTCACAACTCCAGTCTAGGCAGATTTACAAGCAGTTAACGGTCTGATAATTTCAGTGGATTACATATGTGGTAGGATTTTGGAAACATAATCTATTTGTTTTCATTTTAGTTTTTTTGTCTTTTTTTTCCTATCCTTTACTCTCGCCAGCAAGTCTGTTGAAATGTAAAGCAAATCTATTTTATGTACTGTTATAGCTTTCTCAAACCACGGTCATCAAGTAAATATTTGCAGATATTCTGTGGTTTAATTAATTGGCTACGGTCTTCTCAAAGTGTGTGCATAACATTAGTCTATTTGCAGAACACCACCACTGAGGAATGCCTCCATTTGTTTCTTTTCCTTTGTGTACGTAATATTTACCATTACCTGGTGTATCAGACTGGGAGTGTTATATGGATATACTGATTCTGGCAATGAAATTTGGAAGTAACTGTGTAGATCCTGTTCATCGTCTTTCTATGGTTATTCATAAATATTATGGCCAACTGCAGTCAATATATGCCATTTGCAAATGAAATACAATTTTCTTCAAATTGCTGAAAGCTGTTTTCTCTCACCACTCATTTCAGAGTTCTCAGAGAAATTCAGTCAACATCTTATTAACGACGTTTAAAGGATGCTCAGTGCAAACACAGTTGTTCAGTGCCAGTGTTTCCATATTTGGACCAGTACATGACTTCTATGCATTGTTTATCTCTACACTGAGTTTGGAAGGCAGGACAAGTGGGAGAAGTGGAAAGGCTGCTGTAACTAAATTTAAAATAACCAAAAGGTCCTTTGGCAGTTTCCGTATTCCCTGAAAAATTAGCACACTGCCTGGAAAATTGAAGGAAACATGACCTGTAACTCCAGTGGAAACCACTTGTCATCTATTGTCCAGATATGAGAAATGTCACTTGTCCTTGTCCACAAACGCTACAAGAGCAATCCAGCTGAATGCTCTGCGGGGACTGGGAGGCCACTGGAGACCAAATACAACCATCTACTCTGGCTGCCTGGATAACACAAGCCACGGAATTTCAAAGCCTGTTACTCCTGCTACAGCAACAAGCACAGTCATCAAAAACATTTATTCTTGATTTAAAGACTTCCAGCGACGGAGAACCACTACTTTCCTGGATAAATTTTTCCAAACTTGTTAAATAGCCTCATTGTTAAAAACGCAGCCTTACTCCTACTTTGAATGAATCCTCCTTCTTCTATTTGTTGGCTCTTGTTATACCTTCATCTGTTAGAGAAAACTCCCCAAGTACAATGTTTCGACTGTAAGAAAATTGTACACTCTGAACAAGGCACTTCTCAATGTGAAGCACCTGAATTTCTTCATTTTTTGATGCAAATGAGTTATTTATTTACTCTAGTTTATCTTGCCCTTTAAATAGTGTATGAAAACAGTCTCTATACAGAGACTATGTCATGCTTTACCACAAGGATAGCTGGTATCTGGTTTAGTCTTTCCAGCCTTTAATATTATTATTACTATTAATATTATTTTAAGAGTCAAGAACCCCTCCATACGCCTTCATGTCCATCCATGGTGCCTTCCAACATAACTGAAGCAGATGAAATACCAATATGAACAGTCAGCATGAAGGTCTCTTTCACTGATATCAGAATGATATGAGACTTCCAAACATTTGATCCTGCTTCCAGAAGACATCATTCAATGCAAGATTACCCACAATCTACTCAATATTCTGTATCCCATCCTGTTTAGAAATTAAAATTGCCAAAGCAAGAAATGACTGTTCATTTTCCCAACCTTTTGGACAGGAATAGAGTTAAGCAGTAAAATAAAAAGTTATTGGAAAATCTCCATCTCTTTTCTTTTGTTTGTGAGTAGCTTGAGATATTCTCAGATTTATTTGAAAGGACTTGTGAACTTCTTTGCCATTTCCCTCCCAAAATAACTTACAAGAAGTTTGCTGTTAACACTTCATTACTTAATTTAGTACACTGCATTGTGTAAGTTGTTTACAAAATTAATCATTACTTTTTCTGTCACATGACTGGCTATTTAGACTAGATCTACAAAGGTCAGATTAGGAACTTTACACAGACATAGGAAATGTTCCAGCCAGTGCTTGAGTAGTCACACATAAAATGGTCTTCTGAAGGTTATAGAATACATATAACAGGAGAAGAGATCAGACAGGAGGCAGCATATGTTTTGGTGTGGGACTGCAAGTTCAGGATGAAAAAGAGACAAGCAGTAGAGCTGCATACACAGCTGCTAAACAAATTAAATCCTGCTTCTTCCAGCACCTTCCTGGGTGCTGCATCATATATTGTTAATTACACAGAATCACAGAATCACAGAATAGTAGGGGTTGGAAGGGACCTCTGTGGGTCATCTAGTCCAACCCCCCTGCCGAAGCAGGGTCACCTACAGCAGGCTGCACAGGACCTTGTCCAGGTGGGTCTTGAA
>Ga0065711_1029667_pt1 | contig 35290 bp, 16 predicted proteins | sample Hoacrofraction12_FD_59098 | JGI IMG/M metagenome (GOLD analysis project Ga0065711, IMG submission 59098) | Hoatzin crop microbial communities from Cojedes, Venezuela - Epithelial fraction 12 v2 (version 2) | ecosystem: Host-associated > Birds > Digestive system > Esophagus > Crop | place... | reverse complement strand
GGTTGGACAGGGCTCTGAGCAACCTGATCTAGTTAGTGGTGTCCCTGCTCGCTGCGGGGGGGTTGGACTAGATGACCTCTAGGGGTCCCTTCCGACCCAAAACTTTCTATGATTCTATGATTCTATTTTGACCTAACTTATGGCCACCATTCCCAGCATATCTGCTGTCTGTATTTGTAATTCCTTTACAATTAATGCAGTTACTGCAGTACAAGGTGTTTAGAAGTTTCACCCATTAGTTTGTTTTCTAAAATTTGGTTGATTTGGATTTTTGCACTCAATAGCCACAACAGCTGGATTTGGCGAAGTTAAATCAAAAGTGCTTTCACAAAGTCTAACCCTTCTCTTCCGTCATTAACCTGCTGATTTCAGACTTTAATGAGAGAAGGATAGGATGGAGGGGAATCTCAGTGATTTCTGCTCTGATTTGAGTCTATCAGGTAAAGTAGCTCAGTCTGCCCCAATGGGAAATTAATTTCCTTCGCATTGAAGAGCTTACTGGAAACAGCTAAGAACATGCTTTTGTTTCTGTTGTGAAATCAGAAATGATTTCTCCTATTCATAGGTCTCTTTGGTTTACAGCACATATTTCACACACATCTAAACAGGATTTCTCCTACACTAAGAGGATGTACTCAGAACTGTGGTCCTCCAGAACAGGGATGTTTTTACAGATTTTGTAAGCAAGCTGTGTAGTAAATATTGAAAATGTGCAGTTCTATCCAAGATATCGTAAGACAAGCTATTGGGCTAATGATCTCAGAAAAACTTATTGCACGTGTTCAGCATGGTACTTCTTTCAGTATCTTCTAGCTATTATTTTCTCAGTTTAAAGCCAGGAGTCTCTATATGTAGGTTACACAAATTGAAGTTTTAAGCAGTAGCTTTTTAATAGCAGCAATGACAATTAAATTATGCCCTGAATATATGAAAACAGAAAATACAGTCTGAACATTTAAGATGTCTAAAAACCAGCTGAACAAAATCTCAGACATTCTGAGAAGAAATATTTTGATTTGGGGCTGTGTATGTGAAAGCTGAAGTTCAAAAGAAAATATTTTCATACCATCATGATACCAAGCAGATGATAGAAATTATTTTAAAGCTGTATTGATAGGTTTGCTGAAATTAGTATGTGTATACAAATAGGTGTGTATAGACTTTGACTTTAAAATCTTTTCTAGACATCGTTCTGCAGTCTTACACAGTCTTACAGTTATTGGTAATCCTGGTTTTCTCAATGGAAATATTATTCAATGAATATAATTATTTTCTCTTGAAACATATTTGTTTATCCTCTGAATGTGAGGGATGAAAGATTCTAAGTATCAGAAGTCCAGTCTTATTTTCATAGGTTTTATACTTTGGAATTACCACTACTCTACATTAGAATTTATTTAGCCTTCTAAGCAATACACTGGTGTGTGAAGCAGAGAACCAGCATACAATTTGGCTTTCTCCAGGCACATAAGGGACACAAATGGAGAGACCTGAAAGAGCACAGAAGAGCAGAGCATCCTGTATCACTGGGGTTAGCATCATGGATTACAGCAGGTCAAATGAAAATTGAAATTGTATGTCCTCAATGAATAACTGCCATCTGGCTGACTTTGGATCCAGATGTCACATTTCTTTTTAGCCTGAGAATGCAACAACTGTTTCAAGGTTTACTTGGGGGCAAATGCAGCCTGTATGGAGGAGGCAGATGTGAAGCAGGCATAAAGATTTTGGAAAGTAATTAGAAAAGATTGGTTATTCTGTTTTATACTCTTCAGAGATTTGTTCCACCTGGTTTACTGTTATTACAAATGTTGGGAATATCCTCAAAATGTCAAATAAGACAAAATTTTAATGCCTTTTTACTATATGTGCAAAGTGTTTGGATAAAAGCTCTTGAATGCTATAATTTTTTTAATGCAGCTGTCTTTCTGTAGAACTGAAAAAGCGATAGTTACTAAACCCCTTATTCCAACAGCGTGCTTTAATTTTAAAGAGTATTTACAACATAAATGTTCACGGAACCATTGATATCAATATAATAATGTAACCAGGATCTAAAGACCCAAATTGTTATTACTCGAAGTCACCAAGAAATATTTCCTGGTGGTGGTGGAAGTCTCCAGGAAACTGTGTGTGATCATGCTAAATTCATTGCCCATCAGAACGTACTCTGCCTGCAACAGAAAATACCACTACACTGATTTGAAGTGTGGTTTGTACTCGTTTTTTTTTCCCTGCTTACTTGTAGGAGCAGGGACTAGTGTTGATGGTGATATGTAAATGGATAACACAGACTTTGAAAAATAATGCTATCTAGCATGACACCTTCTTCTCTCCCAGGTCTGCACTCTTACATTGAGACCTTTATGGTAACAAAGCTGGTGGCAGCAGCTATCTGAAAGAATGAAGACTTCCTTCAAAAGAAGGGCCACAGACTCTGAGATTTGCAGACTAAGTCACTGGCTCCAGAGAGAATTTAACTTGGAGGGTTTTGAAATTTGGAACTGAATCCAACTTCTGACTTCCTAAGTCAGCAGGAGTCCGTATTAAATTATAAAGATGAAGAAATGCTAGTTAAATATTTGTGCATGGAATATTTAAGTATGACTAACTGATGCTTTTTACCTACCCCATGGTTTTGCTGCTCTTACAGGAATCAAATTGGTACAGGATGCATACCAGCTTTTAAAGTCCAGATTAAATTAATTTCAGCAGTAGAAGTATCATAGTGGCAATTCTATAGCAGCATTGCAGTCTCGAGGGAAGGGCATGTATTGTCTTCAGTCAGCCTGGGGCTAAACCTGGAGGTATTCCACCATCAGTCTGATTGTTTTCATAAATTATCTTTGAATTTCTTGACTCAGTTACTCAATAGCAGCTCAGACTAAGAGACCAGAAGGAATGCAAAGGCTACTCAAACAGCAGTGATAGCATAAATTTAACTACTCACAGATAATGCTGTCCTTAGGTATGCAATTACTCATTGACATAAGCCCAGCCCAAGCGCAGTCCTGATCCCACAGCCAGTTCCCTTGGTGGGTGGGAAAGAGGTACGCTGCAGAAAGCAGAGAGCTAGCCCAGTCCTTTGCTGGAGCCCCAACTCAGCCTGTGCGTGCCAAGCGCCTTACTGCCAGAGTCCTGATCTTTGAAGTAGCTATGTTGTCTCTTGATTTGTGGAAAGTAACCCAGCAGTTCCTCTGCCTCTCCAACCTTCCCATCTAATATGCTCTTCTGTGAAACTCCAGAACAGAACACATTTGGTATGGTTTCTATTCCCTCGCTCTAGTCTCCTTTGCACTGAATCTTACACTATTGCTTCCGTATGGACTCGGGAGCTGCATTACACACTTTTGGAGAAATATCAACATGTTGTTACATACTATCCTAAAATCTATATGTTAATTCACTTAAGGACATATTTGTCCATATCCTTCAACAGTATCACACCTAGAAAATTTAAAGCTGATTACAAGACGATTATATGGAATTGGGCACTGCATATTAATTTAGAAAATATGTAAACCAATCCTTTCAGTGAAGATATACTTAATGAAAAATAAAAGCAGTGTACTAGCTCACTATTTGGCAACTTTGCATATATAACAGGTGTTGTTACACATAGCCATTGAATTGTTTGCTTACATTAATTTTGTGTGTGATGAAAAGACCCAAGTAAAATTATTTGGAGTATTTGACATGCAGAAGCCGGCAGATGTACTAAACCAGCTGTTGAAAGGTTACCATATGGTCTGCATGTCCTTTGGCATGTTTTGTAGAAAGTTCCACTCTGGATCATATAGTCAAACTAATAAAACATAGATTTCAAATGCTTTCCTATTTTATAAATACATAACATTATTTTGATAGAGCAATCAGTGAAATATGGATAGCTCCAGGAGGCCTTTCTGTGTAGAACTGCTAGAAAGAAGGGGGTCTGTGTTTATAATGGCATTATATTTATGTTCTCATATTTTCAAACTGACCTAAACCCCCTCAAAAATCTAGCCTGCCTGATCTGCTTGACCAGTCACTCATATTTCACTTATCACTGTCCTGTATCTGTCCACAGTTTTACTCACTATTATCACTTCTACATGTGGTTGTGTATTAGGCTTTGTTTTTCAGTTTTAGCATTTATTGCGTATTAATATAATGGAAACATGTCATCATATTTTTACTTTTTTTCCTGTAAAAGTTTTTCATATCATTTTTATCTTTTGGAACTTACCAGTCGTTGATCTATAATAAGGTAACAACAGTCACACATCTGTCAAGAGAACATTGAGCTGGGACAGAAGTGAGCCTTGAAGTGCTGTCTTGGAATCCCCCCAGAATTAGTGAGTTAGAATGTTATACTAGATGTAAGCAACACAATAAAAGGTATCAGATGAAACACAGATGTTTCATGGCCTGTATCTACTATTGGATGTTAATTCCAGTATTTCTTTTTTTTTTTCCTCCTCACTGATACCTCGATGTATTTCTATAACGATGGACAAAGCCACAGGATCATACTTTTGGCTTGGCTGAGCCTCAGTGATTGGTTTGGACTTCTATGAACTTAATGCTAAAGCTTCCGCTTCTTCTCTGAGTATGTGGGAAGGTAGATAATTATTCAAATATTAGTCCATTGTTAGTGGTTTTGTTTACATGAAACCTACAGATAAGCAAGAAACACTGCAAACAGCATTTTAGTGCTACAGGAAAGAAACTAATGGTGTTTTTTTCTATTCACACCACTACGAACTTCATATCACCAGTGAGTACTGCTTTAATTATTTGATATTTTCTTTTTCACTTGATGCAACATAAAGCAAAATTGGTTCAATTACAGAAATACATGGTTAGGAGATTTTTAAAAGGCTCATTATGTACCATATGTATTTTGCTACAACTGAATGCAGTCATGCCTTCAAAGCAGTAAGTCAATCCTTTCATAATCTCATCAATGACTCTTTAATCCAAAAAGTATTGAACATGATTGAATATGTAGTCTGCAGATGAGTGATAGACTATAAAACAAAATGACATTTCTCTAACAATGGTGACATAAAATGCAATTATTTATGGCTTAGGAGGACTTATCTTAGTCTGTGTATTTTCTTACTGCTGTGAATTTTTCTACCAGACTGTAAACCACTGGAAAGATGATTCCAAACACTGCCATGAGATTATTATTATGAATGTCTTAAGTATAGTGTAATACAGTTAATATTAATGTTAAAAATTTGGCTTTGAAATACTGTGACATAAGATCTAATCCTGATAGTCTGAACTGAACAGAGCATTTAGTAAACTAATTGAAGTTTTTTTTTTTTTTTTAATTTTGTTTTAAAATGTCAGTGACTGAAAGAAGTAATTCTTATGGATGTTTCTAGTGGTTAGGGATTCTAAGATGGAACTTGCACCTGAGTTTCCATAATTTGACCCGTTAAAATATTGTGACTTTTTTTTTTTTCTAGTTTGATTATTATTTTTGTGTCAGCAATCACACACACACAGAGTTTTAAGGAAACAGAAATCTACATTCAGGACTTGGCAGTGAAAGAAAAAATGAAGTTATTTTGTCTGTATTTTCCATGTCATTTTCATTTTGATATTTTTTTTTCAACAAGTAGTTGAACAAGCATGTGAACTCTCCACCCTCCTATGTGTGACTCTGCCAAAGATAAAACTGTATGAAAGAAAAATACGCTAATCAATCTACTTTGTCTGAAGACAGCTCAGAAGTACAGCAACCAATCCGTACACTAAGAAATCTTTCCTATATAGGACTTGATTGTACCAAGTTCCATGGCTCCAGAGTAGCATTTTACCAGATTTCCCTGAAGCCCTTGGCCTCGTTGAGAGCAAGTTAAACTTTGACAGCAGAAAAATTCTCTTGTTGCCCTCTGGAGTAGTGAAAATTCTTAAGAGAAACTGGTAAACTTCATAATCTCTCAAAACACAGATCCCTTAGGTGGAAGTAGTTGTGACATTAAGAAATTTTCTGTGTATTTGACCTGTATCCCTGCTTCTGGAATAAACTTTGATTGGAAAGCTCTGTGCCAGGAGAATATGTATTGTAGCCGTAGTTTGTGCTCCCAGGCAAGAAGCCTGTGAGAGGTCAGTGGTTCAGGAAGAAGTTTCATACTGTTTCCATTTCATATCTATTCTCTTTAACTTCTTTAAAAATACAAGCAGTAAGAAAGAGTGCAGCCATTTTCTTGTCTTCAGCTTTATTGCGTGAATCCATAGCCATGTACTGTATGAGCACCAGTGCTTGAATACAGAGAAAATGGGAAAAAGTTCTCAGTGAGTATGCATCGTAAAAGTTCTCATTAGGGTATGTCCTACCATTAAAAGTCACGAAGGTTGTAATATTTATGCTGTTTAGGCACTCCTTTTAATATCTTTTTTGCTCCTACTGGGAGAGGAAGAATGTGGGGCCAGAGACAAAAGACTTAGTTACAGGGGAGGAGCTGCTCTTGACATTGTGACTTAGACTTTGGTTTCAGTTTTAAGATATTAAATAAGCTTCTAAGCTGAGTTACGATCAACACAAATGAAATTCTTTAGCTGAGTTTATGACTAACTGACTAGGTTAGCTTATTGTCACCTTTAGTCTTTATAATGATTGATTAGTCATAGTATTATTCTTTTGATCTAATTTATTTAATTCAACCAACATGGAGGCTAACCTATTGATGTATTAATATGGCCATTGTTTGATTTTGATTTAAATGTTATATTGTGTTACTCTTCATTACAGTGTGTTAGTATTACTCAGGTGACTCTGGGTGATATATTTTCATTTGTTCAATTTTTTATTTAAATTAAAAAACAAACAAAAAACCAACAAAAGCCAAATCAACCAACCTGCTGCTTTCTTTTATAAAGTGGGTCCAAATCCTTTGAAAACCTGGTTAGAAATATACCTGCCTCTTGGTGATCAGCCTTTGCCTCTTACACAGGACAACTCAACATTTTATAGACTAGGAAGAGAGAGCTGAGGAATAAAAAGTGTTACTAACTTTCTCCATGTAGGAAAAAGTGTTGTGAGCAATGAGTTTTAAGAGTAAACGTAGACTTTTCTCTGAGGAGATCATTTATTAAGATTTTTAAAACTCAGATTAATTACCAATTACATACATAGCACGTAGTTGCTTTCATGTGCATTTGCCTAGAATAAGTATATTAGGTACTGTGTATTACAATAAATCCCTGCCTTTCTCTTCCCCTAGGGGGAGGGAAAAAAAAAACAACAACAAAAAAAACCACCAAAGGAATCTGTATAACTGGAAAGAAAAATGTTTGTTACTTGACTAATTATTGAACATAATCTCACAGCTGCAGTTTTTGAGACAGCTAGCGTTAGCCTTTACTTTACTTGAGCAAGACAGTGTTATGCAGTGCCTCTGAAACAATTCACTAATTTCTGCTTCATATAGGTTCAATATGAAGGTAATTCTTCAGTGTCAGTGGGAACAAAGCACAGGTAAATATGAATAGCTATGTTAGTTGAAGAACAGAAAACATTACTTTTGATTATCAGAACATTTTCAACTGCTGCAGTTTCTTGTATCTATGCCTTCTGAAAGGTCAGCTTAGCCTTACTGTAGCTGCTCGATGCTACTGTTTAATCATAAAAAAATCCATATTTAGGCAGACACAGAGGGTCATCTGGCTCATAGCTTGTGAAACTGTACAGTAGCAAATTCAAAGGGCATTTGTGTAGGAGCAGGACATGTATAATGGGATTCTTTGCTGGAAAGTGGGAAGGTATCCCTGAAAGAACTTAATTCTGAACAAGGGATTTGCCCACACATCATGTTAACATAACATCTGTGAGGCAATATATTCTCCATTAAGGTTTCTCCATTTTTAACCCGCTTTTGTTTACACAACATTTTGTGGCAGTAAATTCCAACACTATGTGCTGAATAAAGAGTCCTTCCTTTTCTTTGTTTTGAATCTGTTACTTGGCAAGGTTACAATAACATATTTTTGTAAATATTGTCTTATTTATAATATATGCTATAATAGAAAATGCAAGTAAAGATTGTCAAATAGAGATGTCCAAAGTTAGATATCCAAATTCATCTTTGAAACCACTTACATATCGCCTTATCATTTCTTTCAGAAGTGCCTACATCTGTTTTGAAAAGTGGTAGGTCAAGTGTTCATACTGTTTCTAAAATTACATGTAACAAAACAAATGTAATTGAGTTTTATTCAGTGGAAAATTCATTTTCACTTTCTTCCTCACCTAAAAGAGGTATTATTTTTGAAGTTGGGTATGCCCATTTCCTATGCATTAATTTTGATAGGAAAAAAACAAAATGAAGCATTAAATTTAAATGATGCTTCATCCGTTAATGGTATTTCTGCCAATTTTCAATAGCTAATGCTAATGTTAACGTGACTTGATTTCTGAGCAATTAAGCAACACATTTCATACTGGCAAAATGATTAAGTGGGATCTTTTGTCAGGAAGCCAAAATAGTGGCTGACACTCTGTGTGTGTGTGCGTGTAAAATTCAGATGAAATACTGTAATTTTAAGAAATTCTCAGCCTGGACTCTAAGTAGCTCAGCCAATTAAAGATGAAATACAGTGTCTTTCACCTTTGGGTGAAAGATGTCATTGTAGTCAGTGCTAAAAGCAACAGTGACAGCGGTCACTAGGGAGAGAGCCCAAGAACCTTACTGGATATGAAGGTGAATGAATGGTTCCCTCATTCAGCAGCAATGGTTGCGGGCAGAGCAGCAACATGCTGAAGAGGAGGAACATGGGTGCTTTTGTTCCTATTCTTTGTGATCAAGCAGACTCCAATATTTTTTAAGGAACATTGAATTCGCCATGAAGTTGAATTGTAAAATTATTGTTCCCTTGAAACCCTGTGGCTCCAAATCTGCAGCCTTTTTGTGTTAAATAATGTGGACATACATAATTAGTCTCCTTTGAAGGCAGTAGTCCATCTGATGTAAATGTGGTTAGAAAATCAAGTCAAGTATGCTCAGAAACTATTTGTCAAGTCCTTGTTTTATTTATGGCAAATAATTGCCATTATCCTAAGTATAAAGGAAAAAGAAAGAGATTGACCTGCAGTTGACTCTGGAACTTAATAAAATATGCTGGATTTGAAGCTTGCCAGCACTGGATTTGAAGCTTGTAGAGTATGTTGTGGGAGTAACATTTGAAAATGTTAGCTTCCAGTGTTGTCTCACTGGATGAGGAGCAAGAGAGAATCAAAAGAGTCTGGGAAAGTTCATTTGGGAAGGGAAAATGAGTAACATCTGAGAAAAAGAAAGAAATACAGGAAACAACTTGTTTCTAATCGGGGGGGAGGGTGGTTAGAAAGGGAAAGTAAAGCAAGGGAAAAGAAAAGGTGGGAATGGCAAAACACAAAAGCATAGTGGATGAGGGAAAGGCTGTAGATGTTATCTACCTGGACTTTAGTAAGGCCTTCGACACTGTTTCCACAGCATCCTCCTGGAGAAAGTAGCTGCCATGGTCTGGATGGGCGTACACATTGCTGGATAAAGAACTGGCTGGGTGGCGGAGCCCAGAGGATTGTGGTGAATGGAGTTAAATCCAGTTGGCAGCCAGTCACAAATGGTGTTCCCCAGGGCTCAGGTTTGGGTCTGGTCTTGTTTAACATCTGTATCAATGATCTGGATGAGGGGATGGAGTGCTCCTTCAGTAGGTTTGCAGATGACACCAAATTGGGTGGGAGTGTCAGTCTGCTTAGAGGGTAGGAAGGCTCTGCAGAGGGATCTGGGCAGGCTGAATCAATGGGCCGAGGCCAGCTGTATGAGGTTCAACAAGGCCAAATGACGGGTCCTGCACTTGGGTCACAACAACCCCATGCAACGCTACAGGCTTGGGGAAGAGTGGCTGGAAAGCTGCCCAGTGGAAAAGGATCTTGGGGTGTTGGTCTACAGCCAGCTGAACATGAGCCAGCAGTGTGCCTAGGTGACCAAGAAGGCCAACAGCACCCTGACTTGTATCAGGAATAGTGTGGCCAGCAGGAGTAGGGAGGTGATCGTGCCACTGTACTTGGCACTGGTAAGGCCGCACCTGGGGTACTGTGTTCAGTTTTGGGCCCCTCTGTACGTGAAAGACATGGAGTTGCTGGAGCGTGTCCAGAGAAGGACAATGAGGCTGGTGAGGGGTCTAGAGAACAAGTCTTATGAGGAGTGGCTGAGGGAACTGGGACTGTTTAGTCTAGAGAAGAGGAGGCTGAGGGGGGAGACCTTATTGCTCTCTACAACTATCTGAAAGGAGGTTGTAGTGAGGCAGGTGTTGGTCTCTTCTCCCAGGTAACTAGCAATAGGACGAGAGGCAATGGCCTCAAGTTGCATCAGAGGAGGTTTAGATTGGGTATTAGGAAGAATTTCTTTACTGAAAGAGTGTTCAGGCATTGGAAGAGGCTGCCCAGGGAAGTGGTGCAGTCCGCATCCCTGGAGGTGTTCAAAAAACGTGTAGATGTGGCACTTCGGAAGATGGTTTAGCAGGCATGGTGGTGTTGGGTTGACAGTTGGACTTTATGATCTTAGAAGTCTTTTCCAACCTTAATGATTCTGTGATTCTATTTAAAGCAAAGGTGGCTATGGGAAAGATCTATATTATCAGCTGAAAGATGAGCATGGTACTAAGAACATTTCTCAAAAATTACATCTGCCGCTATCTCTTAATGCAAATGTTCTTTGGGATGCTGCTTTTCAGCTGAAATCCTCTGCTCCATTGCGTTGCTGCTAATGCAACTCTGTGTCCTGAGTCAGCAGGAAGGACCATCACTTTTTTTGTAAGCTGCGGCAAGAGAAGAGGAAGCTTCCATCAAAGGAGGTAAAGGAAGGAACAATATCCAAAGATGTGTATCAGTACATGCCATTTACAGATATTCAGTCTTGGATTCAGTGTACTACTGTGGACTTATGTAGACATTGGATTCTATTAGTTGGGAGGGGGAGGAGAAAGAAGCAGTCAGGCACTAGAGAGAGGTGTAGTTTCATTACAGAGGTATTTTGATGTACATCAAGAGCCTACAAACTGAATTTTTAAATTGGCAATCTGCTTAGGGTAAACACTTGACTATTGTTCCTTCTTGTACCAGATACTAGTATTTTATGTTATCTTTTCAATTCCTTATATTATTCTTCTTTTAAAGTGCTGTTTTCCCTAAACAGAACAAGAAGAAATGAAATTCTTTTCCTGAGTCGTCTCCCTAATGTTCCTTCTAAGTTACTCACTTTCCTACTTGGGTCTTTAATCAGTGGCCCAGAAGTCTGTGTGTCTTCTTCCTTTCTTATGTGAACACCTGATCTTTTTTTCTCTGGTTCCTTTCCACTGTCCTCTTACTGCAGCTTCGTGACTTTATGTACTTCTGGATGCCTTCCTTGGCAGCTGCCCAGCTGTTCCCTCCAGAGCTTCATTACATCATTATACGTAGTTTAGGTATTGAGTTTGTTTTAGGTCTTGACTTTGTTAGGGTTTGGGGCTTTTGTTTGTTTGTTTATTTCCTCATTTTTCCCTTTTATAATCAGGTCTCAACAGTATGGTAATCAAGTTAATCAATGTATGTCCAGAATCAATGTATGTTTCAATATAGAGTTTATGTCTAGAAATGACCAATCATTCACTAGATTTGCCCAGATACAATGTTACCTGTTTCAAGGTAGTGCTAGCACCTACACTTAGGAACAATACAGGTCCTTCCTTGTCCGTCTTTGAGGTGTATTTACTTCTCTTGACGGTAGGGAGACAAACTTAGTTATGTACTGGCAGACTTCACTAGGGTTCGGTAAATCCAGTGGAGCAATAGCTAACCAGAGAAGTTACTAACTTGGGTTATTACAGATGAATGAAAGACATGCAGCCTTTCTGTGTGCATAAGTTATTCTGGGGCAAAATTCCCTTTGTACATCTTCCACTGCCATTTTCATCCTCACTGTGCTTCGCAGATGCTTCAGTTGTGTCCTGTGCACACAGAAGCCCATGCTGGATTCCATACTCAAACGTAATAGGTTTTGTGAGGACTCTTAACACATAGGTTGCTCTTTGGGTTTTTTGAGTTGTGTTTTTCAGCTCATACATTTGATTTCCATTTTTATTTCTGATTAAGTACTTGAGGTACAGTGAATGTACTATGTTTAGTGGGTGGTGCTTTCAAAATGCACAACAGTGCACGTGTAATACAGACTTATGTGCATTATTTCTAGCTTTCTGGAAATACATTTCAACATTTCTTCTTTGCTTTGTGGAACCAAGTATGTAATATACCATGAAATGTTGCAGGAAAACCTGATGCAAGCATTCTGTGACTTCATTGCTAATGTACTCATTATGAGATATATTAATCTGTTCTTCTACAAGCACTACAAGCTTTCAGAGATAATTTGGCTTTTAGATTTCTTTAAGTTTAAACATTTAAAAAAGGAAGTTTTCCACAAATGAGATGATCTGAATATACAATAAGAGACTCTGATTTATGTACTGCTTTATTACCTTAAAAGAGATTTAAGTTACACCTATGGTTATGAAATTTTATTTTTTACTGCTGATAATACTAAAAATAGAGCAAAATATTGGGTATCTGCTTTTCTGTGTTATAAAGAACCTAGAAATCTTTCTCATTTTCATGTCCTTGCTTAGCTGGCCATTCCAATTTATAATTACATAGGGTCATGGCAGAACATCAGCAGTCCTGAAATAATCCAGTGTGTGTACTGATGAAGAAGTTGCTCTGCTAAGACTTGCTTTATTAAGTAAACAAGTAGTATATATAAGGATGTGTATTCATAAAAGTATATAACCAGAGGCAAATTCCTCCAGTTTCCGTTCTTTAATAATAACTCAGACGGGAGGTTGAAACTTGGCATTTGATCTGCTGAACTTCTTTCAATTAAACTTAAAGGGTAATTTATCAGGAAGGTATCAAAAATCGGGTTTTATTTGGGCTATTTCTGAAGAGATGTTGATGAGTTAGGAGTCAACTCAGGAAGCCGTCTTAAATACTCATCCACAAGGAACATGCTTGAGAGTTAGGCCTTTTTTCCCCCAAAAGTCTGAAGTTAGATTCTTATATTGATCACCTTTGATTTTGGCAAACCCCACTTGTGCTGCTGTTTTCTATGTTCAGTCTTTATTTCAATTCAATAAATAACATAAAAAAGTTTTGAGTAGGGCATGCTTTATAGTAGAAGGATAGCTATAGAATAGTAATACCTTTCTCCTTTGAAAATCTCCTAAGTGTAGTCCATTTATAAGCATTGCAAAAATCATGATTTTATAATCCATGCAATTTATGCTTTTCTTCTTTGGGCTTTCCATCTGTTATGCTTATCTGTTGAAGCTGTTCCACTTTCCAAAGTAAAATGTATATATTCACTGGCTCACAGAGGAAAATAATTTGAACAAGAGCACATTCCAGAGATCTAAAGAATCAAAGTCTTTTCCTTGTTACAGTGTTCAGTTTTGTTTGGGTTTTTTTAACACAATATGGAACAGCTTTGAGAAAGTGGAGTGTGGCTATCAGTCCAAATCAAGCATAAGAGAGCTGTATCCTGTATTTTGGAGCAGTGTTTGAATTGACTGAGCTGCCTAGCTCACTGTGTGATATTGTCTTTTTCCTTTGCCCACCAAAGCAAGCCTTGAATCTGAAGAAAAACAACAAACAAGCCCTACTACTACAACAACAAACTAAAAAAACAGGAGTTTTGAATCTTCTTAAGGCTGAAGAATCTTATACTTTAATCTTCTTAAGGCTGAAGAATCTTATACTTTAATGCAGTCATGTCATATGTGACAACACATTCCTCAGAGCACTTACTTAGTCATCTGGGGAACGCCTACTGATGGAAAATGAGGCTTTTAGGAAATTTATATATCTATATGAGGCAACAGCAACATGCAAGTTCCGAATATCTGAAGTATGAGATTGTTAGATGTGTCAGACCTTTTGTGTGTCCAGCTCTAAACTACTTTCAGTAATATGACTAATAAATAGCATGGGCTTCAGCAGAAATTGTTCTATTACTTTCATTATAGGAAGGATGCTCTCACCATTAGTTTAGGTTATGCTAGGTTACAAAGAGCTTAAGTTTTCTGAATAGTCACTTCCAAAGGATGGTTTGTAGTGCCTGAGATGGATGATTTTAGTTAGATGCTGTGAAGACTCCTAGTATTACAGTGTTACCCATGGGCAGTTCTTTGCTGGAAATAGGGAACCAGATAAATTTTGGAAAAGATCAGCCTGGTGTGATTCATACCCATCTCTTATAATTCACACTGAGATAAAGAGAACAGATTGTTCTTTTTTGTAAGACCAACATGAATGGAATTTGTAGTGATGATCTCTATACTTGTTTAGATTATTGTTTTACATTAGATTTCTCATTAAAATTCTATGCTTATAAAGACAGTTTGGAGTTAATTGCCTTGCAGTCTTCAATGTCAGAAACAGTGTAAGAAAAAATTCTCTTTTCTGTTTAATAATAGTTCAAAGCATGAAAGTTGCAATAGTCTGTTTTCTTTAATCATATCTTCAACATACAAATTGCCTTATTAAATATTTCTTATAGTAAGTCTCAAAGTTTTGAGGAAGGGTTCTCAGCTGCAACTACTATATTAGTGTAGGACAGAATAAGTAAATACATAAATATTTCTGCAAAACAAGTGACACTAGTCTTTTTGCAGAGTTATAAATTTGCCTTCTGTACTTTCTCTATCTTCTCTCATACGCATCACCAAAAATCAGCTTGTTAGGATCTAATGGCACATGAGAGTTTTCCTTTACAAGACTTCCTTTCAGTGCTTTCTCTCCATGGAGTAGACTGGTATTTGATGACCTTCTGAACCAGCAATTCTGTTTTCTGAAGCAGAAAATTAAGTTTTCTCTTCTTTACTGTGAAGAAGCCAATGTGTGTCTCATATTCACACTAGACTGTCCTGATATACAAGCAGCAGAAAATGTGAAAATAGCGTGTCCAAGCAGCTAGGACAGCAGAACACAGTTCTCCAGTGGAAATTGTATCAGAAATGTCTCACAGGTTCTGATTGTTATTCATACTAGGATACCTTTAAATTGCTCTGGGAGTGCAAAGAGCTTTCCTATGGATGAAGGTGTAATTTATACTCTTTGCACTGCCAAGAGACCATAGTGTAAAGAAGAATCAGATTCCATATCTATTGTCCGAAAACAGTGTGGTATCCAGATTTCGGCAAGGTATCTGAATTTTCAAGTAAGAACAAAGAAACGTCAAAGAAACTTGAGGTGAGAAATTTAAAATGGAATTGGATGCCGATCCTAGATATTATATGCACAGATGCTTGAAGAAAAGCTGAAAAGGGAGGCAGTGACAAATTTTGTCCCAAAATGTCGGGTTGTGCATGATGCAAATGTGTCTTCATTTGCATGGCATTCAGATGTTCACCAGGGCAGCAGCTTACAAAGGCATCCTGGCAGAAGCACCCAGCCCTTTGCACTGGCCTTCCCACTTGGAAGAAATGCTTCATCTTCCCAATCCTGACAATTGGGTTTTTCAGGTTACACTGCTCTGGATGATCAGCCTAACATTTTGTTTTAGTGCTATTGTTAGTGCATCTCTAGATCCTGAATCAGTATGGGCAGATTCAAGATCATTTATTAAAATAGGGTAAAATACTGGATCAACGCACAGTGATGTGTGTGTGGAATAGTCTTTCCTGGTGTTCTTCCTATAGCTGTACTGTAAACCTGCCCAATAATGTAATTTATTTCTCCTGCTGAATGTTATTCAGCTCGTCTTGTAATTTAGGTTAGAATAACAGGCAGAGAATAATGTATTGGGCCATGGAATATGGGCTTGTCAAGTGCAGGTAGTACACCAGCTGTATGTCTCAAGAGAAAGACATAGGGTTACCCATAAAATTTATTAAGATTGTGTCCCATTTTTCTTCTCAGTAGGCGGCATAGCATTTCTTGTCTCTTACTTAGCAGAAGTAAATAAAAGAGATCTTGCTTAAATTGGGCTGAATTTTGAAATAATATATATATTTGTACTTGCAGAAAATAGGAAAGTGAAAATATTATCTTTTTCCCATCCTGAACAGAACGGGAAGGAAAGCTAATCAAATGAATGGAAATGACACAGAAGAGCACTACACTCATATTAGAGATGGATTGAATCTTGTGATTCATGCTCTGCTGTTGGCAGATGGCTTAATGTATTAAAATGGACAAGAGAGCATTACAGACAGCATGGCATCATAGCTGTACAAATGGAGACAATCCAGGCTGTAGCTCATTGCAGTTTGGGGAGTGACTGAGAGAAGAAAATTACTCTGTCTCACTTAATTATAAAAGTAGCAGTACAATACAGAGACAGAGCCCAGTGACGAGTATTGTCCCCGCAGATCAAGCATTATCTAATGCACAGTCCATACAGTACCTTTCAGCACCTTAGCTGACTGACTGTATAGCTGATATGACTTTTTACTAATCTGACAGTCATAAAGAGAAAACAGCTCTTTAAGCAAGTAAAGATCAGCCAAAGGGAGGAAGACCCTGAAACTGGATGATTCCCTTCACTTCCTGCTTTCTTGAATAAATGTAGGTCTGACTGCTGCTCTCACCTCCTGGATTTCTGTTTCAGTTCTTAAATGAAAGATGATTTCTTTATTTCTGTGCATAACTAAATAGCAGAGCACCCTCCTGAGTTCTTTCAGCAAATTTTTGCTTATTTTCAGTGCAAGCAGCATTATTGGAATCTTATAGCTGCTAGGAAAAACAAGAGACTTCTTTTTGTCTTCCCTAACTTTCAGAAAATAATTTCTCCTTCTTGGCAGTAAGCTTTAATCATATTCAGCAGTGATTTCCTCCTGTTTAGAGTTAAAGTAAATTAATAGGTTTGAGATGTCAGGGGCATTCTTTCAGCTATGTGCGGTGCAGTGATTATAATTAATGAATTTTCAGCGTGCTGTGGTCAGGTATTGGTTCATGCTCAGCATGAAGTGGCTTTGGGCCAGCTAGTCATTCCCAGCAGATAAATTCCCTTGTGCTGGCATCATTGTTGCATACCCAGTGCCAGTGAGCACAGCATGGTCCCCTCCCGTGCTGTTTGCCCAGCCATACCCCACTGCAGGCAGGTTACCACATGCAGCCAAGCGTAGCGTTAGGGCAAGACGGACAGGCAGAGCCGAGTTCTGCTGCAGTCACCAGCAGCTCCCTTCCCGGCAACTTGTGTGCATTGAACACAGGGAGATGAGTACCTCCCAAGCTTGGGAGCTCAGCTACATGGTTGATCTCCCTAGGCCCATTCTACAGTCAGTGGAAAGAGATGAGAGTGCTGCCATGGGGTCATTCAAAGCATGCTGCTGTTGCAAGTGCTCTGAATTGCCCACAGGAGTTTAAATCACGAGTGGAGATTTAGCTAGTTTGCATAGTTAGCTAATTTAGGTGCCTAAAGTTTGAAGAATTTGAATAATTCCAAAGTTTCCATGTGCTCTCCAAGACTCACTGAATCTTGAGGGATCATTCACAGATGTAGTCTTGGGGGCTGCTGGATTCTGTAAGCTGTTGCTTCCATTGGCCTACAGCGCTTATGGTGACAGGACAGTGTGTTATGCTCAGCACTCTGCCTAAAATGGAAGTCTTCCAGGCTACACATTGTCCTCCTACAGCAAAGGGGCTACACGGACATGAAACTTGGAGTTTTATCTTCAAGATCTTATTGACTGATGAATTTCATACGATTTGAAAACTTCCTTAATCCCAGAAAGCTTTGACCACAAATACAGTTTATCCAGACTCCTCAGAAATTCTCCTTTGTTCTTCAGAAGCAGATCAGTGTTAATTGTCCCTTCCCCCTCTGCCATTTTCCCAGTTTCTTCCTGTTCAAGCGTTCTACCTGCTGCTCCAGTTCACGGTTTCCTAGGAGGTTTCAGGCAGGCTTTCTATTGTTTTATCATGTAAATAAGAAGAAAAAATGTATTTGTTCATGTTTTTCTCTGCAGCTACCACCAAGATATGAAGTCAAAGAGAGTTGTTTTAGGATTAGCATAAAAGTCCTTGTTACGTTTTTATAATTTTTTACCAAGTTTTATGAATGAGAATATGAAGGATCTGGAAGGACGAGCCAGGCTTTAACTGGAAGACCTCTTGCGGAAGGATATTTCCAGTGTCACTCACTGTCTGGTCTCTTCAAGACCAAAGACATGGGACTTCCTTAACAAGTCCTTGCAAGTAGTTTGACAAACTCACAATCAGCAGTGTTTTTCATGGAGCACAATAGCATTGAAAACATTGGCACAATTATTTTTTCAAGGCAACTTGAAATTTTTCTGGTTTATTTTCTGATTGTCATGCACAATTCATTCACAAAAATGTCAGATGCTACACTACTGGCATGTAAACAAGATCTTAGATGTCCCTAGCATCTAAGATAACTGTAGTTCTTCTCTTTACTGGCTTCACTTAACAGCCTTCACATACTGTCTTGTGTATTTTACCTTGCTTCTCACTGTAGATAATCCAACTATTCCATTATAAATCATCTTAAGCATTTTTTAATCACCATAGATAAATCATGTACTATTCCTGCACATCATAGTGCAGCAAAACTCCAGGTGCTTTCACTAGGAACTTAGCTTGAATGAAGCAAATCACCAGTGGCCCACAGACATTCAAGTCTGCAACTTCCTAGCAAAGTTTCTTATGTGCATTTACCTCTGTGACTTGCCAAGTCTGTTTTTTTATTATTATTAATTTCTTTATGATATTAAGAAACCCATTTTTTCTAATCTTAATTCACTTTATGTTGCAGTACCTTTTCAATTCTACCTTTGGCATTGCTGAATATTTTGTTAGCTAACTGTAGTAGTGAAGGTATGGAATCTTTAACAAATAGGGCATTTCCTCAGTATATTAACAAGCAAATTCAAATCTCTTTCTAAACACTAATTACCTTGAATTCCTGCCATCTCCCTCTGCTTCTTCTCCCTCATCGAAACAGGCCAGAATTCAGTTTTTCTGTTGCAGTCTATTCTTCTGTATTGCTCAGAATTTACTCTTCACTTATAAGAGCATTTCACTTGTTGTGCAGTCATCAGTGAATCATAAGAGTATGCAGGCCTTCCACATCACATTAAGCTTGCCAATCATTGTTTGCATCCTTTCTGTCATCTTACGAGGGACTTTCATCTAAAGGTTTTCTTTCATATGTTGCTGTTCTTAAGCTGAAGTAAGTTCTGTGTGGCTTTCTTCTCTTCTGTTGTTTGTATGTGTGTGAAGCACTGTGTATTGAATAAAGTTCATTTAGTTATGGGGAGAGCTGGAAAAATCAGCTTCATCATAATATCATTTTACAGTGCTTAGTTACAGAAGTCAACAGCTCAGGCACCCCAGCAATTGTCAGGTGAATACTAACGTTCATGGAGAACTATGGAGAATGAAACAGTTTCTTATATATAGGCAGAAAAAGTGAAATTTTCTTTCTAAGTGGCTGACATATGGAGTAAAAACATCCGGTAAAAAATGTTTGCAATGTCAAAATCAATTACTATTCTGCTTTACCCTTTATATTTGATTTGAATCGCTTGACAGAAGTTCATTACATACATTTTGTAATTGCATCACTTCTGCTACTTTATAATAATTCTCAGAAAGGCCAAGTGACTTTCCTAAGGTCACATGAAGAAACTGAGACAAGAGTCTCAAATTTTATGTTGTATTCCAGACAAAAAATAAGGACCTGTGGTGCAAAACCTTGCTATAGACTAAGACATACCTAAAATGCGTGCATATCAAAATTATCTCTAAAATCTACCATAGGTCCAGTTATTCTTTGTGTAGCCTTATTAACTTGAAAATACGTGAATGTGGACAGAACACACACGCGCACACACACACAAAGACAAGTTCATTCAAATGTCTCGCTCCTCCAGCAGTACTAAACAGAATAGGGTGAATAAAAATTGCCATGCTAGTACAAAAATCAGTTCCTTTTGCTGTGGAAATGCCAGGTGCCTTCTGAATATAGTACTTAGTGATCCCGCTAACAATAGTGAAAAAAAGTGAAAGAGAGGTTAAGAGCAATCTTTAGAAGAAAAATCAATGTTTTTAATTTCAATTTCTCATTTAACAAATTTCATTATGTCCAATTCTATTACAAAAATCCTCTCTTTCAATATGGCAAATAATTGGAAGAAGAAAATTCAACTGGTTTTCATTGTTCATTTATCTGAGTCTTCAAATGTTTCACTTTTCTTCCATAGAATAGAACAAAATTATGGAAGATATTATCAGTCCAGTTAGTGTCTTGTGCACAAAAAATTTATCCAAATAATTCATTCTTGTCTGAACTTTGCATAAATGCATACTAAACCAATTCATCACCACCAAAACACAGCAATTTTAATGTTTGCAGGAGTTTATACAGTTATAATATAGTCTAGCTGTTCCTGATCAGTTCCTCTGTTTGAATAATGCATGCTATGCTACAGAAATCATTATTACTCAGGAAGCAAGACATGGCCTGCTGCTCAGCTGGCCCAGCAAAACATAAAGTAAGATTGTCTTGATTTTGAAATGAGTATGTAAATACTGGCTGTGTTTTGTCACCCTGCATTTAATATGAATCTTTGTTATAGTCTATATTTTAGTCTCCTGCAATGAAATGTCGACAGTTGTCCCATTCACGTTCAATCGTTCTGTTCCTGGAGATGACACTAAGTTATTTTGGGGCACTGCTGCCCTGAACACTGGGGACACAGCCCCCTCGGGTGGCCCCTTCAGTGCCTCTCTGCTCCTGGAAAACAGACCAGCCTGGGGCCGGTTTTACAGATGTGGGAGGCTGGAGGGGAGCTCCCCTGTGTAAGTTCTGCATCTCTGACACACTTTCAGCCATCTCTCTTCCTTTTCCTGCTCAGTTCAGGTGGTCAGTAACATTCGGAAAGCTCCTTTCAGGTGAGATAATCTTCCTAAAGGTGTAAGAGGAACATTGTGTTTACAATGTATCTAAGCCTGCTAGAGGAATGGCTTTCCTCTGGTAAAATAAACTGGGCTGGCTCACAGTAGGTTGCTTGCACAAGAGATTGTGGGAAGATTGTCTGCAACCTATCACCGTTTTGATGGAGAGCAGTAGGCAGCGGCCCTTTTTGCCATGCCAGATGTTTCTTGGAATTGCGCTGCAGTGTCGCGTATCTGTTATATTCCTTACCTATGTGGCTAAGAGACAAATACAGTGATTCCCTCTGAAAAAATTTTTAAAAAATTAAAATCTGATGGTTACTGTGCTTCTGGGAAGAGCCAGACTTCAGTGATCACAGAATATTGAAACCAGCGTCCCTAAAACTCAGAGACCGCTGCAGAAGTAAGCAGTGACAGAGAGGTGGCTGAGATCTTTTTGATATTTCCTATTATCCCCTTTTTAAATGTATTTCCCAGGAGATAGCTGATTGTCTGTTAGATTAGCTTATGTAACAAGGTATTGCAGTGCATTGGCTTTAGAACTCCAGTGAAGAATACATATTTTTAAAAGAGGAAAATTCTTTTTCATCTCTTTTCTGTCTAAAATTCTTGTTTTGTTTTCTGACATGTGGTTTGCCATGTGTTCCTAGAGGACACAAGTTTAAGGATAGGAGTTTTAAAAAAAATAAGGCAACCTTTTTCTAAACAAGGAAATACTATTGCTGTTGACAAGTCACATTGTGTTGTGCAAAATCAGAGGGAGAAGCCTTTGGCCACTGCAATGAGTTTGTTGACTTTGAAAGTACAGCCTGCTCTGTTTGCAGTCAAAGGGTTTGAGTTTTTTCTAAGCTCTTTGGTGTGTGTTGCATTAATTCTTTAGTATTTTTCTACCAGTACCTTTTCTATCCTCCCTTTAGATATCAGAATCTTTGGGCATTACAGTGGGCAATTAGTACAGCTCGCGAAAACAGCTTGTCATTTCAGTAAAAAAAGGAAGTTGGAGTCTCATTGCCAGGGAGGAAGCATTGTGAATGATGACAGTTAGGCTGAGGCTGTGGTAGAAGCTGGTCAATGGATCTTTTATTTATTTATGGAGATCTATCTGTAAGGGAAAAAAGGTGTTGAAAAAATGTGGGGAGTTTATAACCATCTGCTTCTGCCAGGTTAGAAGAAAGAGAGGGCTTGAGCAGAGCAGGATCATATGGATTTGACAAGAGGAAGAAGGACCTTTCACTCCAGAGGCAAGGATAGGGTTCAGGTAGATACTGGACTTGTATAAATAATATCTGTATTAAAACCATCTGACTACTGCCCCAGCTCATCTGCTTCTGCCAGGCTGGCCCATTAGGGTATTTGTTACCCAGTACTTATGGATGTGTCAAAGACTCCTAATGCTCCTTTTTACTCAGTGAACAAGCAGCGTGTCCCTCGAGTCCCATCTTTAGAGAGCACGTCACTGAAAATTAAAAGTGGACTTACTTAGGAAGGCATTTGGTGGTTATTTTCAGAATCCTTACTGTGTACTGATAATTGGTAGCTGCAAAGTGCTGAGTACGAGGTGGGCACATGTAGGAACTCCAAAGAAACTTCAGAGGCCTTTCTGGAGGAAAAGAGCGCTTTCTTCTGCCCCCTTGGGAAATGCTGACTTTACAATAGAATTATAAGCCAGAAGTTTTCTGTCTTATGTAAATATCACTTTCCTTTCTTCTTTCCTTTTTTCCCTCAACTCAGAAATGGGTAATGCGTTCTCTCCTGCAAAAAATATTCCCAGCAGCACAGAGAAGACTAGGGATCACTATTGGCACCCACGCGTGGCTGCTGGGGGATGTATGAACTTACCGCAGGCTCAGAGTTAGGGCTGCTGATGAGCTAAGTGACTCGGGAGAAGCAGCGTGGCCAGCAGTGAAAACTCCGGGATTGACAGTTGTGAGCAAAGCAGCAGGAGGGTGAAGGTGAGACCAGGTGGCACACCAGCTGGAATTATCAGAGGTACTTGAATGAGGGGGAGATGAGACTGTCGCCTTAAAGCTTTGCATTTGTTAGGCACCAGGCTCCAATTTAACTGAACCCATTATATTGTGAAATCTATATCCAGCAATATCCAGTGACAGGGAGTGTCTTACATACGAGCTAAAAAAGCAAAATAGAATGGAGAAGAGCCTGGGTAAAGAGGAATGAATACAGAAGAGTTTGGCAGTTTTGAGTCTTGAATTTAATTCCAATAACAGGGTTGCCTTACACCCTATTTATTTTTAGCTGAGATTATGGGTTTAATTCACAATAACTGTTTCAGATGAGACCTATCGGGTGGATAGACTTGCTGAAATGTTAGTATGTTTGTCATACTACACTCCTTCCAGAGCCCTGAAAAACAAGCGATTCTTCTAGGAGGAAAATAAGGAGGATAGTTGGAGGATACGATGCTGGGGAAGTGAAACGTCTTAGTCATTCTTGTTAATATAACACCCATTTGACTTGAAATTATATTGGCTTGTGTAATGTTTGCAGCTAGACAAAGATGATTTCCGTGAAAATAGAGCTCATTGTTAGCCAAAAAGTTGTCTTGTTCAACTTCTTTACGTTTTACCAAATATGAATATCCTGTTCAAACTCTTCAAAGGTTTGTAGACGTGTTTATTCTGTGCTTTCTTTCTAATTGCCGAGGTTTTAGGTTCCAGTTCACTTTCTGACTGACTACATGCAGTTGTTACACTTTTGCCATAAGCTGCAGCTGATAATATTTTTTAAAATTATTTCAAAAGCAGAAAATTGAGGGTGAATATGTAAATGCTGCACCTTACTAAGGTTAAACATTCCCATACTTCCGATACTACTGGCTATGGATTCTAACAACTCTAGTTTATCAACAGCTAAATAATATGCAATTATATGAATATATTTTTATTACAAACATTTATGTATTTAGTAATATGTAAAATGATTGCATTTACTGTACATTACTAATGTTTTATTAATGTATTATACTAATAATTACTAAGGTGTTATGTATTGTACTTATAAAATATATAAAAGATAAGTAAATTATATAATTATATAAATAGGTAAATAATATAAAAGAGAATTATTTTTCTGTCAGGCCAGGGCAAAGATCAGCTAAACGTTAAAGCAACCAGGTTAGGGGCAAATAGTTAGCAGTGTGTGCATGTGGTCTTCCTCTGTTTGTGTTTATTTCTTTATGAAAATTGTGGCACATGTTTAGTCCATATGTAAAGTAGCACAGCTTCCCTGTAAGGTGAAATATGCCGTTGGAACTGTTTGCCAGGAGTGAAATCTCAGTTGGGAGCTACCAGTTTATTTTCACTTCTACACTTTCTGTAATAATCTGTATAACTTTTGGGTAATAAATGTTTCTCTTAGTAACCATACCTTGCTGATTCCTGAGACAGGATGTCACCTAAATATGGCAGCAGTATGGCTTTGATACAGCAAAGTGCTTATATACAATCCTTAGACCAGGCCTGCGGAACAGATCACTTAAGCCCAGGCTTAATTATATTAATTGCAATACTGGCAAATCCATGAGTGTTCTTTTCAGTGGGAATCATTGTTTATGCTCACTGTGATAAAATGTGACGAGATATGTTTGTATCAGTATGTGTTGGAAGGTAAAGCATGTTACCATTAGTCTGACCAAATACTAATAGCTGTCAATTCAGTGGCCATACCAAATGCTACATTATTGTTTAAAAAAAAAAAAAAAAGAAAAAGGTATTTCAGCCAAGGTTTCCCCACACACACTCAGTATTTTACCCAACATTTGCATATTACAGGGAATACTACATCTGAAATGAGTAATTGTAATGTTTTTCATTACAGCAAACTACATGAATGTGTAAAAACAAAAAAATCAAACTAGCAAAGAAGTGAGAAGTCTACCATATGCTATCTAAGAACTTGGCATGATGCCTGGTTTAAAGAAGTCTGTATCCATTGTCTAGGTAGTGTATTGTATGTTCCTTTCAAGTTTTTGTGAAGTTTGTTTATATCAAAGACAATTACCAATGATAATAAGATTTAATTAGTTTTCAAAAGAAATACTAAATGGTAGTCTTTAAGTTTCTAGTAGTCCAGTCCTTCTGCATTGGAAAGAAACTTTGGAGCCTTGAAATACTTGATGGCAAATTCTGTTCCAAAGTGTGGGTCTCATGGCTAGATGTAGTTGGATAACCATTCTTCTTTAGATGATGCCTTATTTAAGGAAAAGGAGATTGCAGTATCAGTGCACAAAGTTTCTGGATGAGGAATTAAGATTGGCCAGAAAAGGGGCTTTTAAAAAATCTCTTGCAAATTGTTCCATTTAAAATATGGCTGAACACGTTTTTGTTAACAAGAAAAGACATACTGTTTTATCTGATGAGCAGCCAACCAAAATTAATTCACAGAAATCCCTTCCTAGAATGACACGCATCTCTCAATGCTTACATCACTGGTGGGGGATGCATTCTATGTAATACATACCTCAAGCAAAAACACAGAAAGAGCTACTCACTTTCTCTCCTTTGATATGCTGAAAAACCAAAGTATGTGCATTTATTTCAGCACATTCAGACTCTCAGAATTTACTTAGTAGTGAAAAAGATAAATGCACGGCTTCTTGGGAGATGAAATACAATGTTTCTTAAAAATAATATTGTAAGGGCTCTTATACTTAGGAACAATTTTCTTTGTATTCTTTCTTTTGCTGCATATTTTCTGATCTTTATATTCTGCTGTTAATATTTTAGGAGGTGATGGGAAGGTTTGAGCATGTATTTTGCTTACACTAGACTCATGTATTATTGGCTGTCAGCTTTGGTCTTCAGCTATTGGTGATGCAGAAAATTAATGGAGTCTTCAGCCCAGGCATTATGATAATAGAGTGCTTGAGGATGTGCCATCACCACCCACATGACTCAGTAGCTCGTACTATCAATAAGCTCTTTGCCCTTTGGACTGCTGTATGAATAACCTTCATATTTTGTATTTTGGTATTTTAAAGTTGGCCTCAACATGCATAAATACAAGTTTTTTTGAGATGCAGCAAGAGGAAAGGGCAAAGAAGACATATTTGCTTTTAGGGAGCATATCTCTTCACTGGTGGCGTGTTTTCTACCTGTTCAAAAGCAAACTTCAAGGTGACTGATCGGTCCTAGCCAGCCTGGATGAGGGATAGTGTTTTTAGAGAGCTGCTACAGAGGAAGGACTACAGTAACTACTGTTGAGGGGATATTTTACCTCTGAACTCAAAATAACGGTGCTGATTTAGTCTGGCTGCCAAGATGGCCACACACCATTTCTCCTTGTTCTTTTTTTGCAGCATTTGAGAAGAAGATGAAGTGAAACAGGATCTGGGGAAATGGGGGTGGAGGTGCTGAAAACCTGTATGCTGTCTTTTTTTTAAAGAAGTTGTGGTCTGTCCAGGACAGAAGACAGGAAGCTAATGCTGAAGGAAAGCATAGATATCAAAATGATATGAAAATAGGATGATGGAAATTAAACGGTGGATCAGAAGGGAATAGGACACATGGTTTATTTGGTCACTGCACACAAATAATGCTAAGAAGTTGTGGGGAAGGGATTCAGTGGTTCCTCTCCTCCTTTTTTGGCTAACCTTGCAGACAAGCAAGCCAACCACCTCTGTGGACCCACTCCCAATTAAATTCCTGAACATCATATGAACTGTGGCTCCTCTGAAGGACACAGGGTCTGCACAGTGTGGTTAAGGTGTGTCAGATGATGGACAATAATCAAAGGTGTTAGTCCAAGCAAGCCCATTCCCACACCTGACAGTAAAGGGCAAAATACAGAAAGCTGTGAAAGCAGCCACATCCCATTTGGGGCAGCCTGCAGTGACAGCTTGAGTCTTAATGTGTGACTAGGTACTATTTACATACAATGTTACATCTGTAGTGCTATTCCCTTTCCTCTAGAAGAGTGCTTACTTATGACTGTTTAGCAGTCTCTACTGAGTAGGGGCATATAGTACAAACCACACCACATTTTGGCACACAAAATGTTTACACGGCTAGCAGTAGGAATGGTTTGCTGCCTGTCCAAGGTCTGAGAGACATCACTGAGGGTTTGGGTTCTGCAGCTTGCTGGGTGGGGTCCTTAGTACCTCAAATAAAAACAAGAAGTAATATGAAACAATCAGTGCAACTTACTGTTAGGAAGGCTTCCAGTACGTGTATCATTGCTGTAAAATAACAGCTGGGTGAATAATGCAAAATTTCTAGCTGGATAATCTGCAATTAGGAGCAAGTTTAGGACAGAGCAAACAGAGGACTAGATTGGGTTTGTAGAAGGAGCGGAAGGCGTAAAAAGCCTCTTGCTGTTTTTCCCTTGATCCTCGTAAAGCCTTGACTCCCAGGAAATTCTGCTTTCCTGGAGAAATCGTTCCTTTAAATGACAGTCTTTCTTCACCACAGAAGCTGAAAAAACACAAAAAAGTTATTTTTCTTCCCTTATCCCATCCCCTCGGCCATGCTGAGTAGTTGGGAAAACAGAGCATGGTGCTGTGTTCTGTATTTTGAAAGTGTGGGAGCAATTTCCTATTGTGTTTCAACCTAATAAGGAACCTCTGGGAACTAAGCAGAGGAAATACCTACCAGCAGGCTTGCTGGAGCAGTTAGCACCAGCTGCCTTCACATCCTGCCCCCCGCCTCCATGAAAGAGCAGTGCCAAAAAGGCGCAGTCTGCCCCACAGCTAATGAGCTACATAACTGTTTTCAGCTGCTGCTAAATCCTTTACTGTCTTCTGTAAAAATAATTGAGAACTGCAGCAGAAAAGTCAGTGGCTCTAAAATGGCCAGGCTGATAGAAGACTGAGAGTCCAGAAGAAACATCATCCTGCATGACAAGGCACGTCTGTATTCTCAAGCCTGCTTAAATGCAGTCATTTTCACCATCACTAAGTAGAAAATGAGTATTTCCTATCCTGTAAAAAGCTCCTTAGAAATAATATTGCTAGATCCATCTCTTGCACCGCAAGCTTTCATCTTAACTATTTCTTGTATGCTGGAGTCAAAAAGTAGCCCCTCAGCTTTCAATTCCTTTGTAGCAGCAAGTTTCTCCTGTTGACAGTAGGCAACAGAGGCTTTGAAGCATTTTCCTAGTTTGTTTTTACACAACTCTTCAGACATTTCTGCTTTGGATGTATTTTGTTTCTCTTTATCCCAAGAAAGTTTCCACAGAGGTGTGGTTTATTAATTGAAAGGTAATATTTTTCTCTGCAGCAATACTGCTTTCAGTGTACAACACAAAATCCATAAGATTTTTTCATCAATAGTGCTAGTACATTTTCTTCACTTTATGAACTAGTTCTGCAGAAAAACCAAGCCCACTAACTGCCTTAGGAGAAGGAGTAAGCTAGTTCCAATGATCTCCCAGGGAAAACAAAAATGAAGTGTAGAGCATCATCTGCTTGATATTTAATTATTATTTAATTACTCTACTAATGTGCTCCTCAATTGCACTCTATTGGACAATTTCAGATGACTGCTTTTGTTGCATGAACTTTTTCTTCTGAGCACCCCAGTGGTTTTAGTGGGTTATTAGCGAGGAAGCGGTTTATTAACAGTTGTGTATAACCAGAGCTACCTCAGTGTAATAGGCAAAATTCAATGGGATACCGAGGAGACTTTGCAGAATATGAATGGAGGCGCGAGCCCAGAAGAAGGAGGCTGGGCAGAGTCGCTTGTGCCTCCAGTGACCACCAAGAGCTGCTGGCAAAGACAGGGAGGATGAGGGAGGAATGGTGGTTTTCAAGGCTGTTGGCAGTCAAGGGGTTGCAAGGCTGTGAGGCAGAGAACAGGCACCATTCACTTGCTGAATCCAAACTGCTTGTCTCAGGTACAACATTAAGATGTCCAGCACCATTTTATCAAGCCCTTCTGTTTCTGCAGTTTCAACAACTTCCATGTCCTCTGCCAAAAGTACCACCCAGCTTACCACACTGACTTCTCCCCTGACTCCAGGGCCCAAGACTTCTTTCCTCTCCTGTACACACATACACCAGGCTCTCTCTGTCTCTTCCAATATAAGGCTTTTGTTTTGTTTTTAAATCCAGCCTGAGGGAATAGGGTTTTATTTATTTCCTTGTTTCCTGAGCCAAATATACTGGCAAGTCCCCAAGGTTTAACCAAGAGCAGTACACAAGGGATAAGTAGTACATGGAAGCAAAAATAGCAGGTATGACCACATAGAATTTTACTGTCTGGTACTAATAAAGACTTAGAAATATTTTCTTCAAAAATAAAACTTCTAAAAGCTCATTAAAGAACTTGCTGCATAGACCATTTTTCTTAAATGCTGCAGTTGTGCACCCACAGAAAATAAACTACACAAAACACCTTTGCAGAAGGGCTAAAGGTCTTTTAAAGCCACCTGGAACATCAGACCTGCGTGATGTCAGGCTGCTCAGTCATCTTCAGTAGAGATGCAGCTATAGAGCTTCACATGTGATATCAGGTTAAGTTGGGGGAATAAGGACATTGGTGTCAGTGCAGAGAGGGTTACCACGTCTGTTCCCACCTTTCTCTCTCCCAGTCCCCTCTGGAAATAAGCCAATTTGTTATGTCAGAACAGTTTTTACTGTGCACAAGAGCAGGGTTCCAGGGGTGGGCAGAGGTAGAGGGGCATGAGGTTTTACATTTTCCAGAGGGACCAAGAAATGAGAGGACTTTCGTTACTTACCAGGAATGACTCACCAAGTTAAGGCAATAATGAAATAATTGGGACAAACTACAGAGTATGCTCAGCACAGTCTGCAGTGACAGAAGCTGCTGTTTATAAATTAGAATCGCTAAATATGAAAGGAAACAACTTCAGCTGTGAGAGCAGAGTGACATAACCAAGTTGTTTATGAAAAAAATAAAACTTCAACAGCTTTGGGATTCATGGAAATGGCTACTAATGTGCTTCAACAATGAAAAATACTGTCTGTCTAATTTTTTAGTGCTCTGCTGACTCTTTTAAAATAAAATTGCCTTCAATTCTCCTTCATACTTTGCTCCATAATTTGGTAATCAGGAGAGGACAAGGCAAGCTAATGAAACAATCTGAGCTGCTCAGGTGAGAAAGCCTTGCAAATCTGCAGCTAAAAGCATAGTTTTCAAGGGACATGCTGATACGCTACGGACATCACGCAAACACAGACTCAAAGCAACAACAAAGTGAAAAATTATGCTCTGAAAACTCGGGTTAGGAAGGAATGAGTAGATTGCAGGATGAATTGAGTAGCTGCTTTTGAATAAAACTTACTGAGCAGCACATTTCCTTCAGCATTATTAATAGCGGCGTAGAAGTGGGGGTTCCCTGCTTTGCAGACCCGCTGAGGGGGGTAATGAGGTAATGCACTGGGCTTTTCACATCCCCAGGACTTATCGTTCTTTTGGCTCTTCTCAAAAGCCAGCAGTGGGTTTTGATTTTCTTGTTCATTTAGAGGGTTGGTTTTTGCCTATGTAGTAGGAATAGTATTAGAAGTTGAGCTCAAACTGGCTATCGAGTATGGCCAGGATAAAAGAGTAGTGACTAGCACTGCAGGAAGGAGCATTAAATTAAGCAATAAACTGTGCTCTAGTGATACTAAGGCTAGAAAAAGTTTGACTTAAACCAGACTAACAGAGTACGCTTTGTGTGCTGGAAGCCTGGCACTCCTATAAGCAAACCTGGCAGGCTTTTGAACTGGGTGTTCACTAGTGTTGGAGACCAATAACAAGACACATTAAAAAAAAATCCCACAACACTGAAAGATGTCTTCTCAGTGGTGTATGTGCTTTTTATTAATAATGTGATAACAAAACATTAGTTACAAACATTTGATATCAAGGTGACCTATATCAAAGGTGTAACCCAGAGACACGAGGATTCACTAAGAGAGTAACATGCCCCAAAACAAGGTTATGTCAACTCCCTCACTAGCTTCCTGACCTGAGCCTTGCTGGGGGAGTACGTACTCTGAGGGCGTGGACCAGAACCTGGGATACTACATGGAGATTTTGGCTTTAAGGTGTGATGGTAATGTGCACTCTCCTGACCTCTGCACCATACAGAATCTGTATCTCAGCCCTGCTTAGTCTGCCAGTAGACCTACTGGCAGTAGGGTATGTGATCTGCTCTGTAGTACCTCTGCCCACTCCACCTGACCGTTAGCTGCTTCCCACTCTGTAGCCCAAAGAGCACTAGGACAGACCTATACATGTTACTGAGATCTTGATGCAAACATGCCGGAGAGAATTTGAGTTGGAAAAAAGTAATTTTTCCTCCAAACTGCTCCTTTTATTTAATTTAACTTATGGTAAAGTTATGGAAGGTGGAACAGTAAGCTGTAAAATTTTTAATTCACAATCACTATAGGTTTCATGGGGTTTCTTAACCAATAGCCTAGAAATTATACTGCTCCACTGTCCTGAGCTTAGAAACAGAGTGGCCCCCCAAGAGGAAAAACACAGTTTATGGTTATTTTTGCTGCCTACATTGTGCAAGGTAGGTGCACTGCTGTGCAGAACGTGATAATAAATGACATGGATCAATAGCCCGTATTCTGGAGCTGCCTCATAATGGCAGTCAGCAATGCATCACGAAGCTCTGGCATTTGAGGGAGCCCTTTCACCTTTGCAAATACAAGAAGCATACTAAAGGATCTACTTAATTGCCAAGCCAAGACTCCTGAGTAACAAGTGGAGTCTGGGAAAACTTAAGTGACATGGCAGGGAAGACAAGTTAGCTTCTTTAAAAACAATCAGTCCAAGTGGATTTCGAATTCAAATAGATTTAGAAAAATTTTCTGTCACTATCTTACAGAAGCCTAGTGGTGATCAGAGACTAACAACACTTCTCTTCATTACACATCTTGAGATATAGTGCAGTCATTTAGCAAGTCGCTTACCAGCACAGGCCTGCATTTAGGACTCTACTGTTGTAAGAAAAGTAATTTAAATCGCTACAGTTACCTTGCAAAAATCTCATCATTCCTAAGATTCAAGATATGTGTATGTGTATTTCACACACTTATCTCAGAATAATGATGTATTTCATATTTGTTCGTTTGTGAAGTGATTAGAAAAATTTTTTACTGTTAATATCCGATTTATCTGAACTTCCAAGTGTAACAGTTAGCAGATTTATTAGGGCTCACAGAATAGAGTAGGAAGCAGAACACGGATTAATGTGAATGTTTCGAAAGGCTTTTAAAGAGCTATTATTGCTGCTGTGTTGCAGTCAATGCTTTTTTATTACATTATTACATCCACATTGTTAAAACACTTTTTGTGTTTCATCAAACATTTTCAAACTTAGATTTCCAAGGCTGGGCCACGGACAAAGGGAGATCTTTAGATCTTTCAATCTAGATACAAGTTGATGGCCTAGACTCCCAGCTAGCATCAAGCAGTCGAGCTGATTTGATCACGGTGTGATGATGCTGATTGATAAAGACTCTGGCCCAACAGCACAATGTTTAAAAAGCTGTACATCGTAAAATGCATGCAGTTTAGTATTGGCCACATTCATCCCTGCTGAAGGAAGGCCTAAGCCTAGTGAATGCAGCACGGCTTTGGGCAGGTCGGCAGGTTGCATCCTCCCTTCCAACTACAGCACAGTCCCAGAATGTATCACTCGCAGTGCTCGGCTGAAAACATGCCAGTACAAAGACAGGATAGTTTGTCACTGCAACAGAAGGGATTTTTTTTTTCATCTGTGTGCTGCTATTTAATCCAACAGCACTTTCAAATAATTTAAGCGAGTGTTATAGATTTAGAGGAAAGCAAAACATTAACATATATAATTATTAAATGAGGGAAAAGATGAAAAATCATCAGAAATTCAAAACAGGAACACAAGAAGTGATAGAATATTAGACTGTTTCTCTGCCTCTAAATTCACTCATGACTTGAACAGGATGGATTCTCTTCTTTGCAGAACCTTTTCTGACAGCCGCATAGATTTCTTCTGGCTTCTCTCTTTTAATTAGGGGCTTCTTCTCTGGAGCCTTCATCCTCCACATCACAACAGGATGTCGTGGGCCAGTAGGACTCTGAATCTTGATAATCTTTGTGGATGCAATATAGGACATCTTCACTGTCTGCACCACAGCATTCATTAAATTTTTGGCAGCCTGAATTAGCGAAGTGACGCTATCCAACTGTAATAAGAAACAGAAACATTAGCCTAGGAAGCCGGTCTGGTTTTAATCACGATATGCTGAGGAATAAACAACAGTGAAAAAGTAGGACTAACATACCAAACCCTAATTTCTTTGTTTTCCCTTGGTGTGTTTGATCATTACATTCACGTTCCACAGCTCAGACTTAAAGTGATACACAGATATCTGTGCTGGTGGAATATAAATGCTTATGTAGATAGTTTGTTGTTTTCTACTTTTAAAGTGTGAATTCACGATGTTGGTCTGCAGGGTCCTATTGCAACTACTACTGATAGGTAATGAAACCACCTCAGAGCAGAGCTATGAAAATGTGAGCCGTTAGTTCCTTTCTGTCAGCACTAGGCAACGTCTCCAGTGGCTCATATCACATTCCAGGCTCCCACCCATGCTCCCAAGGAACGTCGGGATACTGTGAAGTGTCTGGTTTTGCCAGAACTGCTGAACCTAGTCTCAGTGGCCAAGATTTTTAAGGGTAATTAAGAGTGGGACAGCACATAGAAATTGCAGTGACTGTGTAGCCTCTCAAACTGTTCAAGAAATGCCAAACTAAGAGGCAGAATGCAGAAGAAATTAATCCCTATCACCTATTACCATCTTCAACAGCATACTACATAGGCATACAAGTGTTAAAGCAAAGGCATTTTCTGTCAGTACTCATGGAATTAGGAAATAGTGCATTTAATTTGAACTGAAAACCTGTTAACTGCAACAAAAATGACAGCTTTAACAATCGAGCTGGCTCTCCCATGCTGCTCTGTAGTATACAGGCATACTCACCGATTGCACTGCGCCCTTCCTACACGTGAGGCCTGTGGGCTGCACAGTGTCTGTGGGCTGCAAGCAGAGTGGGCTGGGACCACTGCCTTAGTCACCACCTCAGCCCCACGGACTTTGGCAGCCTAGCCACAGGCTGACTGACTTACCAACATCGCACTGTGCAAAAAGCAAATATGATCCTATGATGTGTGCTGAGTAGAGGCATTTTATTCTGTGTTAACCCCCCCCCAGTGAATCTTAATCTCAAACTCTAGGCACAGATCTGGTCCATCATGCTCCAGAAAGAGGATTCAAGCAGGCTGCATGCAGAACAGAGTGACTACGGTGGTGGGGAGAGCCCATCTCGGGGGCTGTGCCTTGACAAAACCAAGAACAGGCCCAAGTATCTGACAAAAGGCCAACACCGGCAAAAGTACTGAAGCCTGTAATTGGCCATCAGCATTACTTCAGTCCTTGAAAATGAGATAAAGCCTTTTTCTCATTTCTGGTGTTCTCAAAACACAGACTGATAAGGTTCGAGCTCATCCGTTCAGACGTAATAGTGACAACAAACACAGAGAAGAGGAGGAACTGGGCATGCGTGTCTGTGGGGGTGTCCTTCCATGTCTTGTGGTCTTAAAACCCAAGAGCAGAGAATTGCTACAGCTGTGTCTAATGTTAGGCATTGTGTGCTACCCTGGGCACTTCAGAAGGTATCGCCCCACATCCAGCGCACTGAAACAGGAAAAAAATACACCTTTTTAGGCAAAATCTTCACAATATTATTTTTGGTCATATGGGAAACTTTTTTTTGATGGGGTCAGCTAACAGCGACTGATCCCATATTTCTTTTTGAGCACAGTGCTTTTTGTAACATTAAATTTCTTTTGGATTTATCTGCTTGAAATAAAGGCTGTCTTCCCCCTTCAACTTAAAGTACCTTTGCTGTTGTCCGTGAACTGAAGGACTCCTAGGGACAAATACAGAACATAAATCATCTCAGGGACCTAAACGAGTAGCTTTTTATCCTTAAAGAAGCTAACACACTACTACTTAATTAGAAGGCTAACAATTTATATTTGGAAAGGAACCTCCAGTCTTGAATACCTTTAAGAAAGTCCTGGTTTACGTATTTATTATTTAATATTATTTCATATTTACTATTAATAATTATGTATTTATAAATATTTATTATTATAAATGTTATTTAAATTCTACCTGAGTCACCTGCTATTTTACGACATCCTTCCCAAAACTGGGACAAGGAGTGTTAAGTCAAATTTACATCAGTGTGCTGGGATGCGAACAGCATTGGGCTTAGGACCATATCACAGAATCACAGAATGGTAGGGGTTGGAAGGGACCTCTGTGGGTCATCTAGTCCAACCCTCCTGCCGAAGAAGGGTCACCTACAGCAGGCTGCACAGGACCTTGTCCAGGCG
>Ga0065711_1003432_pt1 | contig 35291 bp, 14 predicted proteins | sample Hoacrofraction12_FD_59098 | JGI IMG/M metagenome (GOLD analysis project Ga0065711, IMG submission 59098) | Hoatzin crop microbial communities from Cojedes, Venezuela - Epithelial fraction 12 v2 (version 2) | ecosystem: Host-associated > Birds > Digestive system > Esophagus > Crop | place... | reverse complement strand
GGCCCAGTACTGACCCCTGGGGGACACCACTAGTTACCAGCCTCCAACTAGACTCAGCGCCACTGATGACAACCCTCTGAGTTCTGCCATTCAGCCAGTTCTCAATCCGCTTCACCGACCACTCATCCAGCCCACACTTCCTGAGCTTCCCTAGGAGGATGTTATGGGAGACTGTGTCGAAAGCCTTGCTGAAGTAAGAGTCTTTACAGCTAATAGAAAGGCGCTTTTCTATGTTTTTACAGTGACACAAGGTTTAAAAGAAGGGGCAGAAGAAAATAGGCAAATTTATTAAAGATAAATATATCAATGGATATTAAATACAAAAATACTATGCCTGGTGCTGGAAGTCACTGCCCTACACTAGAGTCTAAGAAAGTATTCTATGTGCTCCCCCTATTCTCCTACACTTCTCTGTACTGCTGTTACTGAGAGCTTTCAGACTTATAGGGCAGATGGACTGTGGCTGGGACATGCCATTGCCTTTATGCACAATACAGTTAATTTCCTAGTTCTTAATTTAACATCTAAAAGCTGTAAAACATATCTTATCCTAAAAGTGCCTGTTTTTCAGGGCACCACAGACAGCTAACCAAGCTGCAGATGTCTGTGTTGCTGTTGCCTAAAGGTGAACCATCGACCTCATGTTTCAAACATGAAGAGAAAAAAAAACAGTTAAAATATGGCTTAAAAAATAGTTGAGTTGGGCCACAGTTTATCTTGTGGCAATAAAGAGCAAAACAGCTGCATATGAAGAGTGAATGTTACCTGAATAATAGGCAATTCCTACATTTTTGCATGCATAGAACAGGATGCCTATTGACTGGAGTCTTTTTTTCTGTAGCAAAAATATATTCCTTGGCAAAAGTATTACACTTCATTGTAATAATCACATTTAGAACTCACCAAATTATGGTTTGCATCAGAAATATAATAACCACATACGAGGTATCACGAATTTCTGAGATGTCAAATTGATAAATAACAAGTCAGTCAGGAGGTTTCCCTAATCCAACAACTAATATGAGTCTCACACCATGCAAATAACTCTGCGGCCCACCAGGGAGAGCAGGATCCATCCTTCTCTTTTTTTCTGGAGAAATATTAGACTTGATTGTGCTGAATAAGGATGTAAAGAATTCTCATTTGCAGATTTGGCATTATGGAGGATGTGGAAATAATTTGTTATTGTCATTTAGCTATTTTTGCATCTCGGAATGAGGGAAAATCGTAACTTGCCTAGTAGGGCTGGAAGGAATTTCTGCCTTGGAGGACTAAAGTTCTTGGAATGGGCAAAGGGAGCATCAGCTTCTGCTAGTACGGGAGCAGGTAAATGAATAGGGTTGAGTGGAACTAAACCAGATCATGGAGGATGTTAGCGACTATTGCATAGCCAAGAGCTTCTCAGCCTGGGCCATTACTGGCCTTACACAGAAGCAAAGAAGCTGCTGTCATTTAAATAAGAGGGTAGGATAATTACTGATAATAAGCAGTCCATGGTTCAAAGGTTTGCTAGATTAGATTTTATACATAGACACCAGAAGACCATCTACCTACCCGATTGTAGGTAGCAGCTTTTGCAGGGGTGGGGGAGGAAATATAGTCACTGTGTTTCAAATGTTGAACAAGGAAAAAATACTTTGTCATTGAAATTGCTGCATATGTTATATGTGCATAAAATGTAAGACAGTAAATAGGATTGGATGCTTACTACATCACATAGTTCAGAGTGTTTTTAAAAATATGATAGTATAATTGAACATTAATCCATGCAGAAGAGAAAAGGAAGAAATCTTATTGAAGTCACAGCAAAAGTACACCTTTCCTATAGACAACCACTGACATGCTTTTTTCCTTCACTTCTGTAGAGAAGTAAAGAGAATTCTGAATATATGTCTAAAATTTTTATTTTGCTCCATAAAAGATAGCTTATGGGAAAGAAGGTGATTTGCATATAGTTTTGCAAGTTTCATGTGGGGCTGTTTCAGATTCTCCTGGGAAGCTGAGACGGGGGGCAACTGAGAGATGCAGGGTCAGCAGTGCACACTGGTTTGTGAATGGTTGGAAGGACTGCTTTCATAGGCAGTGGTGGCTGTTAGACTGTCTATCTGCAGTGCTGATTATGTTTTTGCTATACTGCCTGGAAAAGAAAGCAGTTCACTGGGAATAATTTCTCAGGGTTAGTAATTGCCAGATACTACATTTATTCCTCGTCTTTTTAATAGTTTTTTTCAGAGGCAAGCAGGGGAAGTGTGTTATAGTAGTTGAACTCCCATCTCATCACATACTTTAGGTTTTCTAGATATATTTTTCCAGACATTTTCTCACACACCACCCCTGAACCTTTGTTTTAAAATGCTCATGCCGTCACCTGGGTGGGTGGAAGGGAGCATTTTTGACCAGTGTCTATTCTGTTGACCTGCATCTAAGACAAGAAGTATGGACCACAAAATATTTTCTAATAAAACATACTATCTTTTCAAAAAGGCTTAGCACAAAGGATAGCTTGGATGCTTGGCTCTACTAGTGCAGTAAAGTTGCATCTGACATCTGTTTAATGCAACTACATGGAGCTTAAAAGTGAAGGGCAAGCCTGAGGATTCAAGCTGATGGAAACCTGCTGCCAATGCAGTGTGTGTGCTCATGTAGTTTATTAATCTTGTCAGTTGTTATTACCTTTTTATCTGGATCCTGTTAACTTAGGATTTGTATGTAACTCATGGAAAAGATCCGCTTTTGTTTTCTTTGTTCAGATATGAGAAGTCTGTTGGCATGAGTCTTCAAAGGCATTAAGTCAGTAGCATCATGGAAATTTGGCTATGTTTTGAGCACTTGAGTAGCTATAAAAATTAGACTAGGTTATTTTAACAAGCCATTGTTCCACAATCTATCTCATCTTTCTTTCTAAGTTTTTTTCTTTTTTCTTTTTATAACTTTCAAGTCATTTAAAGCTACTTTGCTTTTATTCCAGAGTTCAGTAAAAGCTGTTACTTAGTCTGTGGAACTTTGTAATTTCAACATTATATATCCACTAGATATGTCAACAGTACATAGAAACACAATCCAAACAGCTGAGACCTTTGCATGTGGAAGAGTATCACTCTCTAACAGACAACTTCTCTTAGCTTTATTTTCCTAAAACAAAATGAAATAACTAAATATGCTATGCAATAGAGAACAAAATAGTAGAAGACATTGATTTGACCCTCTATTTCTTTTATTGTTCTGATTCAGTTACTCTTGACTGTTTATTTGTTGTTGGATGATCTCTCTGCTGTGGACCCTTGGCAAGTGTTCTGTCATCTAATCTTTACATTTCCTCCCTTGACCCTGCTGACAGGAACAGACAGCTACATGTCCTAAAGCAAAGCTACGATCAGCACTCATCCCAGAAAATTCTTCACTGCAGAATCTTACTACTTTTGTGCCTAGTATCTTTACAATCTTCCTTCTGTGAGCCCTCTACTCTCATCTTGCTAATGTTTTGGGGACCAAAGCCATGCCTTCATCTCTTACTACCAAAAATATTCTTTGCTTGGGCAATGTGTAAAATTGTTTTATTACCAATTGCAATATTTGAAGATAATCACTGTTGTTTTGGGTTTTGTTGCTGTTCTCCAATATGACGTAAGAAGAAGCTTAGCAATGATTTGCTGAATTAATTTTTATGTATTTTTAAATGAACCTCTCATATTTTCTGCCAATAATCCACAGAATTCAGTATTACCAGTGCTATCCTACATAATATGCTACCTTTAGTTTCTTTCAGTTTGTTTTCAAGGCTGTCTTAACAAGAAAATGGCCTAAAGACTTTCTAGGGTTTGATTTGCCAAGGTTTTTAAAGTGAAAGATGAAGGGTTTTTTTCACAGTGCACACAGGGACTCTGTAAACATAGTGCTACTCCCTTCACTCCACCTCCAGCTCAGCAGCATTGAGTGTCTCCTCACTGGGAGCTCCTCTCAGCGTGACACTCAGGTCTGGCAAGTTAAGCCGACAGTCCCTCACCCGCACTGTTAATAACTTGGATGGAAGCCTGCAAAGTAGAAAATGAATGGGCAAAAACATTGATTTGATGTTCCTAAGTATTTTGGGATTGTGATTGGCTGTTAATGTCGTATCCAGGCCCATGATACTCCACCCAAGACCATGCCACCTATATGTGGAACACCTTCCAGACTCAGGGAGCCACAGCCCGCCTCCAAAAAATTACTGTGTAAAGTCTGTTTCCTTTTATTAGATTTAATACTATAAAATTCATTTTTTAACAATGGGAGGATATTTTAAGCTCTACACTTGATTTCCATCATTATTCTTTGGAGTTTCAGTCTCTTCATTTTAACTAGTATCAGTAATACATCACTGCTTATAATATTTACTGTGTGGTATAAGTGAACACTCTTATTTAACTCTATTCAGACCATATTGCCTTTCATAATACCTCATTTTAAATCATCTAACTTTCCTTCAGGGCAAAAAGAATTAACTTATCCTCACATTACTTGAGTAAGATTTTAAGGGAAGGCTGCAGAAGGTGCAAAATTTGAGGAACTTCTGAAAAATCTCACAAAGTATAAATTTCCATCTTTTGCGGCTTAATACCCTTGGAAAATGTTCCCTTAGTGTCCTAGCATTTTTGCAGTCTTCACAACAGAAAGCTGGTTCTTGGTTTCAGACTTGATTTTGCACCATTTCCATGCATGCGTTCCTTTGACTTCAAGGTTTGTCTTGCATCATTGTCCCTCATGTACATAAGTACTTATTATTTCAAAAACTAGAGGTTTCTCAGAAGAGGCCGGAAGCTGTACGAAGGGAGTAGTTTCCCTGCATAAACAAAGCTGATTAATGATGTTCTGTATTTATTGCTGCCTGCAATGTCATTCAAAGCACTGCAGCAGGGATGCTGACTGAAAGAGGGAGACATTTGGAAGTGCTGATGGAACACTGTCCTCAGCACCTTATGGAGACATTAACTCATTGAACATCAAGGTGTGTGTCATATAATCTTATATTACTTTTGGTTTCATTTCTATTCATAGACTCACAAGGACCTACAGTAGTGATAAATGGTTTCTCTGTATTTCAGTAGTCCACTGATGTCATGTAACCTAGCTGATACTCAGTATAAAACCTGAGCTTTGCTTCTCATGAAGTGCAACATTTCCCAAGTTCCATTTCATGGAAACATTCATGTTTTTTCATAGCACTTATTGAAGACATTCTGGTATCTTTTTAAAACTTAAATTTCCTTAGGTCCGCAAAGAATTTCTTTGTAGGTGTGATGGTGAAGATAAACCCGATATTCTTCTGGAACAGATTATTTCAGAAATTTCTTTTGGATATTGTATTGCAAATTGTATTCTTACACCTGATAAATCTCTGATTAAGTCAGCAGGAGCTTTTGTGGACACTCGCGAGCTAGTTTCTATGCAGTCAGCCTGGGTAATGATAGTAGTGTGATCGTGCCAGGCTAGAGCCCAAGTATGAACTACTCAGACGGTCTGGAAAGCTGTGTGAATAATGGGACAGCAAACCTGAGCTAACTTCTGCTTCTTTGGCTGCACTTTGTCAGAACTCAAGCTAGCTTTTTAAAAGTTGACCTTGGCAGGCTGACATACGCTACGGTCTCACTGTGTCTTCACATCTTTAAGTGCAGTAAAGGCCCATCTTTGCTATGGCTTACTGCAGTGAACACAACATGTTTCTCAAAGGCTGGATTTGGTACAAAAAAAGGGGCTGATTTCCTTTCAGGACATCACAACCTTATTAAAGTCAACAGCAAAACTCTTATTCATTCCAACAGGGATGGGATGTCACCCTACAAATGTGTAACTCGTATTTCTGCATCTCTTAGGAAGTGTAACGCGTCTATGAAAACTTCTTATGAACCCTCTCTGTATCTCAATGGCAGTCAGGAAGACATCTTCTTATGTTAAGCCTCTTTGCTTATGAAACCAATGGTACTGAAAAATAAACATTTCTATGGCCTTGTGCTTAATAAGGAAATTAATTCAGAAGGATGGATTTGCGTGAGCCTAAAAGGTTGGCTTTTTCCTCTGACAGTTTTAAGATGAAAGAGACAAAAGAAAAGTAGGGTGTTTCTGTCTGGCAAACTAAAATCATATTGCTTAGGCTATTTTCACAGTTAAATGTTCAAGAACTTGGTACGAACTATTCCGTGTGTCTCCGTTACTGAAAACAGGGCATTTGCTTCAGTCAAAAGTGAACACATCCAGTTCTTGATTAGTTACAATACCACAATTGCTGGCTTGTTTATCCAAATGTTACAAATTCTCTGGTTTTCAGTTTTCCTTTTGCGGTAGCTGTTGCCTCTGCTATAGAAATGTGGTTACCAAAATGTGGTAACTATATAAACGAGGGAGAGAGCCTTTGGTGATACTGATGTAAAATATGCAAACAACTTCAGCTAAACATAGCTTTACCATGGTTTTGTTATATAAACGTCAACTTGAAATTAAATGTTATGGAAACATTTCCTTTATCTTTATGGACTCTACCAGCTGCACAGTTGCAGTTTTCTCAAGCACAGTTTACATTTACAATGTTGTTTAAATCTATCACATACATTCAACATGCACAGAAGAATTTTTTAAAAGCACACTGTTTGCTTTTGTGCAGTAATTACCTATGGTCCAGCTTCAGTCTTCTTATAGGCACGACAAGTTTGTGCTGGCTCCAGGGAGACCAGGAGTCACTGAAGCTGGTAGCAGCACTTTGCTTTTTCCAGAGACTAATGAGCTGAAGACTTCTTATACATGTGTGCTGCAGGACTCACACAGTATCATTATTTTACAAATCATGGGCAAATTTCATGGTATATTAGACAATTAGACAATTTTTTTTCCATTGAACATTTTGCAAAGCCGTTGCTAAGATTGCATTTTAGCCATTATTTTTCCCCATACATCGGATGTGAGGCTTACCTGGTAACTGGAATGGTAAGAAAAATGGCAGTTTTAAAACAGTTGTATTGTCCCAACCAACTCCTCTTATTATTGCAAATATAGATTAAAACAGTAGTGTCCCTTTACGTAATAACAGTATGTTACTGTCCCTGTGGTGCAAAGTGTGAATATTAGGTACTATTCATATAGTTAAAGCATTGGACCAGCTCAGCCTTATAGTGTGAGCTGTCTACGGTGAACAAATCTGGTCATGGAGCTATAGAAGCAGGCAGACGGAAATTATTCCAGACACATCACCCCACTGTGAGTCATGAAAAATAGACGCCGGCATTCATTAACGCTGGCAGCCTGCTTGACCTGACATGGGCTGGGTTCAGTGGTCATTAGATTAGAATTTGGAAATTAGAGCTCACTTCTGTCTGTATCTTCCCTAGTTCATGAAAAAGATTTATTTTGTATTCACATATAATAAAGATTTATACAGTCAAGATGCAAACAGAGCAGATTAACAGGAGTGGAGATTAACTGCCTCTCAGTAAGCCACACATAGATGGCATTGGGGCAATTATTATATAGTAGGTTTAGGCAAACCCATGAAAAGATACATCTTCATAGAACTCAAACTTTGTAAATCATTCACAGTTTGTCTATGCATGCTAAAAATACACATGGACTCCAGAACCGTGATTAGGCAACCTGATAGCAGCAGAGTCTGTCCAGGTCCACAGCCTGAGGTTTGGGAAGCCCCTGAGCCCCAGCCTTCTGGTAAGGAACCACCTTGCCACCTCCACAGGGGAAGACCATTGCTGCAAGGGCTGGATACGCTTTGGTCTGGTCCTCTGTGATCATCCAACAGTGAAAGGCAAAGGTCTTCATTGCAAAGCTGGTTCCATGACAAAGCAGACTTGCATGGACTTTCATTACTAAGTTCACGTTTCTTTAAAAATTTAAAAAAATTAAAAAAAAATAGATACTTTAAAATTTTTTTTTAACATTTAGCTGTTAGCTGATGCACATTCAACCAGCTGAAGGCTACCTGAGGCAATAGGCAACAGGTTGTAACAAGAAAGCAAAACTGAAAATACAGGAATAAATCAAAATTGTCGTTTTACCTTCAGTCTTTATAAGTGTTTTCTGTCTAAAGACATTATCATTTAATTTTTTCCTGCTATTGCAGAATTGAATTTTTCAGAAGTTTTGACAATACTGTCATGGCCTCAGCAAGATGATTAGAAATGAAACTCAGGCATAAGTGCTTCAGTTGACAGCAACCGTGTGGGAGGGTTTGGAGTTTCTTCTTTTTGTCTACAAAGAAAAAATGACCAAATACTTTCAGTTCCCCTCTCCCCTTTCCTCTGAAGCAAAGAGCTGTGACAACAACTAGGGACAGGCTACTAGATGTGTGCAAGGCAGACATCTAAAATAGTACCAAGAAAGCTTTCTTAGATGCCTGCATTCTACTCCTTGTTACTTACTGGAGATCAAGTGGATCAATCTGGAGTCAGGAAGTAGTCTTCCTGCACACCAGGGAATCAGAAGGTATTTCGGCTTTTCGTTGCAGCTGGGCCATGGTCTGCCTGTTGCAACCGTGTGGTCCTTCCTATGGCGTGCTTGTAGCTGCAGGACCCTGCGGATGGGCTGTGCTCTTGCCCAATCCCAAAGGCATGGAGAAGTTCAGTCTCCTGAAGTGTGGTGATCGCCAGTACTGTTCAGCTTCTGAACAGTAAGTGACCTCATGGTCATTCCCAGTCATAAGCTCTAAGAAATATGTAAATATTCATTTTTTGAGTAATTCTCTCTGTTTACCTACATACTCACAAAAGCATTACAGCCACCACGGGATGCATGTGCATTACAGCATACTGGCTGAAGTGGCCTTTTCATCTTTCAAACAGATCCTGTAGGTATCTCATTACAAATCTCCATTCTTTGTCAAAAGCCAGAAAAGCTAATAAGGTAGGGGAGTGCAGCATGTGACCTGCTGGGCTGTGGCCACAGGGAGAAAAAACACATTGCGGAAAGACATCACACAGCCTGCTAAATATGTGATAAATACATTTCCAAATGAAAGTGCTGTAGTACTGGATATCTGAAGCTGTGCCTGGGCATATAATTACTGGCTTGAGCCTCAAAAGTGCTCCACAGGCAAACTAGGACTCCTGCGTATGTCTGCCCCTCAAAACAGCTACTCAGGGCTTCTGTATCTGAGAATACCAGCTAATAGCTGGAAAATCCTTCAGTGTTGGGTAAGAGATAATAATTTATATAATCAAGATACCATTAACATCCATCCTGGTTTTGTACTTCAGTGGCCCAGGTTTGGTGGGACTTCTTGCATTTTCAATAATATAAAATAAAAAACCTCTGAGAAAATAAAAGGAGTGTGAACACAGAAGTCAAGTTACATACAAAGTAAACCATGTCTATCATTATAGTAAAAACAGTGTTTTAGCTTTGTTCTTGCCTGGTTTGCAGGAAAAATAACAGGCAAAATGTAAGGAAAGAGAGTGCCAAAAATAGCAATCCAGATAAACATAGTATAGAGAACTGTGAGAGTATTCTAGGTTGAGAGGCCTTGATATCTGACCTCAGTGCTTCAACGTTAGGTTTACATGTCTTCAACCAAAAGGTACAACTAAGTGAGGTTACTGGGGTGAGGAGGCAATAGCTGTAAGAGATTAACAGCAGGAGGACGAGGATGCAGACCATTCTGTAATCCCAGCCCATCAAGACCACTCATGCTTAATCTCATAGACTGAGTGATGCAGTGTGGTGATCTGGAAAAAAAAAAAAGAAGTTTGGCGATTATGCTTTCAAGAGTAATGTGATGCTTGGTGTTTCTTATGTAAGAATTGCAATCTGGTATTAAGAAAAATACTCTAACCATGCGGGCAGTTGGGTATTGCACCAGGCTGCCCAGAGAGGCCCTGGAACATCCTTCCCTGCAGATATTCACCACTCAACTGGGCACAGCCCTGAGCAAGCTGATGTAATTGAACTTGCTTTCAGCAGGGGCTTGGACAAGATAACCGCTGGAGGTCCCTTCCAGCCAACATAAGACTGTGATTTTTATGAATTCCCTTTGTAAAAGAAACCAATGTAACTTTAGTTTTGTTAAAGATTAATACGATGACGTTAACAGACAGGTCCTTGGTTATTTGTTTGCCTGTGATTGTCTGAGCTCGGTGATGCTCTGGGCATAATGCAAAATTATTTATTTCAGACAGTTTTAGAGGAAGGTTTAACTAAAAGATCTTGCTAAGTTGAAAAGGGTTTCTGTTGCTTTGATATATTGGTTGATTGGGTTACTTTTTCATCTGTGTGCTCTCATATGACTGGATGGATACTGTTACATGATTTTTCAGTTAGATCAAGATGCTTAGTACTGCTCAGCATTTATTCTTTAAATCTACATAAATAAATGTTCATAACGGGTCACAAAATATATGAAAAGGAAAAGGTACAGCTAGCAGAACTTGTTTTTTACAGATAAATATGCACAATATTTTTTGGCTCATCCTGAATCCACTCTTTCACTTGTCAAGTTTCCTGAGCAATTAGGAGGTAGGCATACATGCACCTCTGCTGGAAGCAGAAAAACACCGCTCTTACTACCAGGAGGTGCAGTCAGCTGGTGTACCTCAGCCAAGACTGATTCCTGGCTCTGTGAGTGCTCTGTTTGGGTCCCATGCATAGCTTAAGTCACGCCTGGCCTAGGAAGGATCAGTTCTTAACTCTCACAAGCTTCTCATGTACACTTGAGTTAACATTTCAAAGACAGTTTAGCATTTATGTTCTCAGAGACTCAGAATTTGCAAAAGCCCTGCAGTGCCTAGCCTGATTTTTAATGTGGATATTTACTAATTGAAGGAGGCAAAAATACCTGCTCCACATTGTTAATATAGGGAAACAACACTACTGTGTCTCATGGTCGAGTTGTCCAGACTGAGCACACCGAAGGCTTTAATATGCTGTGGTGGGAGTCATAGTTACAACAGAGGGATGTTCGCATGGCACTTGCACAGCCAGGAATCATTCTTAGCTGAGCCACATCAGCTAACTGTATCTGCATGTTTTCCTCGTTCGAGCAGAAATGCATGTCTGCCTGTCTCCTAGTTGTGGAAAATTGCAATCCTGTTCACTAGGACATTCCATGCAATTACTGACAGCTAGTACTTTGTATGTTGAAGCTCCAGAAAACTGACTTTAACTGTGTGGTTAACAAAGGAATCTCCAGGGCTTCTTCTGCAACTTTGAAGCATACAGTCAGTGTCAGACAGTAAGTACTTACAAACATCTCTAATTAAACTGTGCACGTAGATCATAGAATCATAGAATGGTTTGGGTGGGAAGGGAACTTTGAAGACCATTTAGTTCAACCTCACCCTGCCATGGGCAGGGACACCTTTCACTAGATCAGGTTGCTCAAAGCCGCATCCAAACTGGCCTTGAACACTTGAGGAAGTGCTTACAGGATCAACATCTGTGGAATGAAACTGATCTGCTAAGGTAAAATTCTTATAAATTTGTCTCTGTGCCTGTAGTACATCTTAAAAATGCAAACTTGTTTCACACTAATTTCTGAGTAGGAAGATTTTGGCAAAGAGTGCAAGCCACTGTAAAATAAAATATTGGAAAGTAAATGTACCTTCATGTGTTGTTTCATACAGACAAGCAACAGCTTTAATGTGTTTAAGAAGCTCAGAGGGCAAGTTTTTCCCCATATGGAAAGTGTGATCACTTTGTGTATTTAACATTCTGCATAAGCATAATAGTTGTTCCAGAACCTTTGCAACTCAGCATTTAATAAAATAACTCGTTATCGAAACAGAAATATTATTGTTGCCAAAGCAATGTCGAAGCATACCGTTGGCACACAGAAGCCAGACATGTGAGCAGCAGCCGACTTCCTCACAAACATCCCAGGAGAGGCAGGTCCTGCTGTGGGCACGTGAGATGCTGCCCTTCCACGCCGCTGCACGCAGCCAGTGCCAGTGTGCTCAGCAGCGGTACATTCTAGGGCCTTCACAGCATCTTGTTTGATGCACAGAAGAAATTATGTAGCCCTCTTTCAAATTGCAGTGATTATGAGGTAAAAAAATCCTGAAAAATACAGGAAAAATGAGTCACATCATTGGGCTTTGAATGGAGAGGCTCAGACAGAATAAATCCTCATTTCAAAAAGTGTTACATCTTGCTTTAGGTCACTGCCAGAGCTGTTCTGCCCTCCAAGCAGTGTGTGATATAAAACCACAAGCTATTTGTTGTACCCACCTCAGCAAGGCCCAGTGCTTGACAAAGCGCGCATACTCTCAGACTTAAAGTATACAAGGAAATAGGTGAACTCCCCCCCAGATTTGAGACTATGCTTCTTTCATGCTGATGTCATACGGATGAGCATAGAACCCCATGGAGAGGGGAGATAAGTGTTGCTACAAGTACATTATACCCAGGAAATTCTCATCAGCATTTGAACCCCTCAAGATGGGATTCTTCTGCTTTTGCAATCTGACACACTTCTGCCATCAGGTCCTGGTCTGTTAGTACTGCTGCCTGACAACAAGAAAGGGCACTTCAGATTCCAGAAAGTGCAGAACTTATTTAGATTAAGGAAGACAAGACTAATGGTGTGGTATAAAACCGAACACCCTCAAGTAAAGTGCAGTGATTGATTTTTAGAAGTAAGTTTAATACTAACAATGCATTATGTTGGAAAAATACTCTGTGCTCTGTTTATATTGTAGTTTACTACTAGGAGAAAACTTTAGGAAATGAACAGGATTTTCTTTGCTCTGGTTATATTTATGAGTAAGCTCATAATTCCCGACACAAGCCATACTTCCACTGTGGTCAACCCTAAGGTTTCACTAAAGACCAAACCCCAGCTGTTAATTAATAGGAGTAAATTAAATTAGAGAAAGAAGACCTAGATCTTGGTACATAGAAGAAATTTTCAAAAAATATTTATTCTTGATGCCATTATGACATTATTCTGCCAAGTTTAATGAGCCCTGGAATTTGTGGTTTCTTTGATTTCTGCCTTAGCTGTGAGGGATGTGGCAGCTGTAAGGTAGCCTGGACTTTTAAATACTGTTGTCATGCTTACCATTTTTTGAAATTCTATCATGAATATATGGTTTTGTTCAGGACAGACTTACTCTTTCATCCTCATTCTCCTAAATGGAGTGTTTAAAAATATTATTCTGTATTTCAGTATATTAAAAAGTGACGAATTGTTCATGTCTTAATCAACCTGCTGAATGAAGGCATCATGAAGTGCGTAGATTGACTGGTATTTGTCATTTTTAATCATTTTGTACCATTCCTCCCACAGCCATCACAGGCTGATATAGTGGTGTGGTACAATACCCATCAGTTACACCCAGGAACTCTGATGTTTCCACTTAAAACACCTTTTTCTATTAAAAAAAAAAAAAAAAGTGTGGTTTATTGCTCATCCAGTATTCTGGTAACAGACTTAATAGTATTTAGTGAGAGGAGATAAACTGGAATCCCTATGCAAAGCCAAATATCCCATAGATTCTTCATCTATACAATGAAAGTGAACGTTACTGCTATAATAATTGTGTTATTTTCCAGTCTAGAAAGCTGTTTATGGAGGTTTTGTGGGTACTACTTTGCTCATGTCTGGAATAATAAAAAATTACAGAGGTAGACAAGGGTTACTAAGAGTCCTTCTTTAGGGATATGATGAAGAGGAGTTTCTTTTAGTCTTGTACTACAGCAGTATATTTGCATGGCTGTATTTGAGTGGTCCTTTCCCCTGAAGAACTCCTTGAATTCTCTACGTTACCGGCCACACACCACTGAAAAAAAAATTAAAACCAGAGCAATATCCAGTATATAATATACTACTGGAGAAAAATAGGATAAATAAGAAGATGGATTTGTGTTCCAGAGCTCTGCAGTAGGATGGAATGTTTTAGGTGAAAATGCACAGTTGATCCTTGGGTGCTGCCCATAGTATCAACCTACCATGGTCATGTTGAGCTAATTGTCTTAATCACAGATCTTTCAAGTAGTTTAATCCCAGGTTTTTTATTAAAATACGCCAAGCAGTCTCCTGAATTTGAATGATTAAATTTTTAACAGACTTTGCCTCCATCCTTACCTTTAATTGAGATGTAAAACACTACTGAAATATCCTCATTGATCATACATTAGAGCTCATATTTGAAATGTGCTTATTTGATAGTGCTAGTGTATGAACTTCAGTACAATAATGGTTTTTCAACAGAATAACTCGACGTCCAGAAGTACCTGTCTATAGTAAAAGATGTATTAGCAAGTCCAGAGAAAAAAATCATCCAGATACATACTACCTACCTAGAAATTATCTAGGAAAGTGTTATTTTACCCAGGCCAAAAGGATGCTAGTGGCAGTCCTCACCATTTAATGGTGTAGACCATCAGGAGCCATCAGGAGTAACGGTGCCATTCCCTGCCACGGTGTGATATACTAGGGGTCTAGCTAAGTCACACTGAGTGCGATTGACTCCAGAGGCTAAGTTAGACAGGTTTTTTTCCCAACCCAGTATGGCTTCTACTTAGTTTTAGCTGCCAAAGCCGTGGCACTGTTGGCCACTGATGGACAATGAGATAATGAAGGTGAATGATGTCTGGGCCCATTACAACCAATCTTGCCTTAGCTTCAGCAGAGCCAGAGCTGCACTCCCAGCACTGAGCAAAGAGGAGACTGTTGCTTGTGGCATAAAAAATACCCAGCAGTCCTACAATTCTTCTGTTCTTCTGATTTTACTCTCTTACTTCAAAAAAACAAACATGTGGTAGTGACAGTATTTCTGTCTTAAAATCTGAAGACCTGAAAAGCTGATTTTGAAGTTGATTATGCTGGTGATTACCAGAACACATTTCTTTCTTACACATCTACACGTCTTATATTAAGGATTACTTTTTAGGTTAGAAAGAGGTCTGAGTACAGTGTGTTAGCAAACACTTTTACAGAAAAGGGCTGTATGACTATTTCCCTTTGTCCTAAACGGTGGGCAAAGTTGGAATAAAGAGACTGCAATGGAAAAATGGTTTTGCAAAAGAGATTGTGCAGTGGTTTTAATTTCTCCAGCTTCATATTGTAATTCTTTTAATTTTCTCCATTGCATTACAATAAAGTTTTTATCTTAATTTTGTTTATATTCTAAAATCCTATCTAAATGATGCAACCAATGGTCAGGGATAAGTACAACATATTTTCTGCTCATATTTTAAATTCATTTTCTTGGGAAATATTGTGGTGAGGCAAAGGTTGCTAGGTGAACTACCAGGCTTATCACTGGGAATTAGGGCTATTTGATGCAAAAGAAAAAAAATACCTACAGAATTGTATAAATACAGATTTTGTTTACTAAAAAATTTTGGTCTACTCTTTGGGTGTGATAAAAACAGCGTTTTGTCATTTTCTACAGATTTGAGGCACCAGTAAGTACAAACAAGGATCCTGGGATGCGAATCAGTATCGCGCTTCCCAGTCTTTGAAATAGTTAAAACCTGGAAGAACACATGCTTTGTTCTTTCTTTTTTTGTGTCAAAAATGTCTTCTGTTCAAGCCAACAAAAATGTTTTAGAAAATATCTAGGTCACAAGTATCTCTGAGCATTAAAACCATCAGAATAAGCATTTATTGTTTTGTTCTGTTTTCTTTTAAGCTGATGTATTTGCTCAAGTAAGAATGATGCCTACTTTATAGATCCCTGAAGAAATTTACCTTGATGTTTTATTTTTTGTCTGGGATGCAATGGATTTTCAAGTGTGCATTTAATGACACTTGATTGTGTCATTAAATAATGATTGGTGTCCCTTTGGTATCTGAGCTGTTTCATTTGCTAGGTTTTGATTACATCTCCTGTTATAGCCTTTTCATTGCTTTGTCATTATAAGCCAAATACCACCCCTTAGCAGACACTGCTAAAAATACGACTCTTTAAGAGAGAAAAGGTCAATTTATGTTGACAACAGTTTTTTTAACACTGCAAACTTAAACTCTTTCATACTCAATGAACTGTTCTAATTTTTAGAATGAATAAACACCCTGTAGAGGAATGAAAAATAAATTCTTGTCTAAATAAAATGTATTCATCAGAGCCTGAAAAAAATCACCTTTCTAAACCAGGTGCTGCAAAAACAAGTTCAGTTCTTAAAAAATTTCAGACATGAAATTCAGTTCGAATATGTGTATTGCTGAAAAAGGTAACAATTAATGCAAAGAAGGAATATATGAAAGATGGTATTGCTGCAAATTTATTTTTAACCTCAATAATTGTTTTTTAGGTTTCCTATCTATTTTATTTTCACCCTTTAAGACAATGAGGTCTTTATACTCCACCTCTCCGCAGACAGGGCTGTTGTGTTGTTTCAGCGTAGTAGGCAGTGTGGTATCAAGCTATTAACGTGTTACACTCTTCCACTTGAGGAAAAGGTTGACATGCAAGTCATTTTAAAGAAAGCCTACAGGAGAAATTTGTGAGCTTTTTCTATGGGAGAAAGCTTATTCTCCATGCGGCTTTTGTCAAACATTTTTAACAAATTGTAATAACCTTTGTCATATCTCATTTTCTTGCATAAACAAGTCACATTGAAACTATAAATGATGGAAAATTTAATCCACATGGCTTGCACTATCAAAACTGTTAAGCTGTTTTCTTTTCCACCATGTCAGCAGTGCATTATCTGTTTTATAGAAATGTTGAAAAGATTAATTTTTAAGGGAGATACCACAGGACCTGCGTAAATGTCCTCCTCACGCCTGCACTAGCCAACGTTTTCACTTTCAGTTCTTGCCGAGGCTAGGAAAATGCTCTGCTCTTTGTTTCTCTGTATCCTATCCAAGAGGATTATTTCCACCCACCTCCAGGAACTGTCTGCTGGGAGACACCAAGAAGCGCACTGAGGCTGATGGGAAATGTCAGGTTTCTGCTGCATTCCTGTCTTGAGCATACATGTCTGCTCCAGGATGCAAAGTGGTACACCAGCTCTCAGTCCAACAACATGCATACTTTCTCCTCTACGTGAACTTAGTTCCTTGCAAATTGTGTGTACATGTAACAGTAACTCTTAGTCCAGGAAAAGCTGTTTTTTTCTATCCCCGTGAGCTCCAGGGCACACTGAAGCTGTGAAATTTCCCTTTCTCGGGCACCAAGAGGGGTGAGAATGCTGACAGCATCTGGCCGAGGCAGGGACCTCGTGTAGGGCAACACACTTAGCAAATACCTGTCTTTGTCAGAACTGTTCACCAAAACTAATAGTCCCAATGAAAGTAAAACAGTGCCATGAATGACTGTCTCTTTCCTTCCTTTCTTTATACGGTTTTTATGGGTATTGTATCAACTTTTCTAAACTTGTAATGGATCTATTGGTGCTACACATCCAGCATAATCTTCAGCATATTTATTGATCTAATGCCTCACACAGATTTTATACATTCAAGAATTTAAAAGTCATTTAAAGTTGGTGCTTGGGTACTGAACTCAGCAAGGTCCTGATCACTGTTAAGAAAACAAGGGCACTGCTCCTGGCTGTGGGAAAGAATTACGTATGGAGGGGCTCTAATAGCTTCTTTGTAGACTCAGACCTCATGAATGCAAACAACTTTCTGTAAGCTTGCAAGCAGCTGCATTAGTTCTGACTTTGTACCAGTGGGAAAAGTAAGAGCTACTTTTTGGTCGTAATTAAGGTTAGCAAAAGCTTTCAAATATTTTCCACCTTCCATACCAAATCTAGGACAATGGCACTGCCAAAGGTTTGCAAACAGTTTTGGTTAAAATCCTGAATGTTCTTGCATTTATGGGGATTAAATTGGACCTCAAATAATACTAGAACATAACTCTGGTGGTCTAATTGCTTAATTATGTCACTTTAACAGTGATATGCTTTTATTATTTACAGAGGAGGTCATAAAACTGTTTGCGGATGTTTAACTTTTGATTATTTTAATTCTAGCAGTAAATAATGTAGCAAAATACCTTTTAAAGATCTTCCCTGAGTGCATTTTTTATGCTTACAATATTCCCTAAGTAATGTTTTAACAATTGCTTTAAGCTGAACAACCTCGTCCCTTAAATCATAAACTGTAGTAAAATTCTGTTGAAAATTAAATAAATGAAGAATTGGTAGTTCCTAATTAACCAGTAAGAAAAGTTTATGAGAGGCAGATTGAACAAATATCAAAGCTTCTGAGTTATATTATCTTTCATAAATTGGCGTTTCTCCAATTAGTGTATGCTTTTAGAAGCAGGGGAATAAGATGAAAGGATCTGCATCAAAACTGATTACTGCTGAAACAAAATGGAAGTTGCTGCTCTTCATAAAATACAAGACGATGGCAATGCTTGAATAATTTTATGGGAAGTGACTGCCTAAGGCATATGTTTTACTGTCTGATACTCAACGCATGAGGAAAGACCATCTGTTTTTTTCAGCCTGAAAAAATATGTGATCCAGATTGTACCACTAGAGGCCAAATATAATTGCTTTGCGTTTTGCTTTGTACTACTCTCTACCTACAGCAGCATCCTCTGATACAGCATGTATCATAGCACACCGTTCAAGTGCTGGCATTCGAAAATACTTTTTCCTCTATTGAGGGTTATAAAATGACTACCCAGGGCTTAATGCAATCCCCCACACTTCATCTGTCACTGGAGAAATAGTTCATGATAGGAAAGAACAACTTCTGATACACTTTTACCACTTCAGTGTTTGAACCTTGGGGATTTATCTTTGCTGGACAGATCCTTGTTTAATGTCCAGCCAGGTGGAAGGCGTTGCTGTGTCCCCCATGCCTTCAGCTCTTGCTGGGGAAAAAGAGAGGTGCTTTCATTCCATGGCCTGAGTAAACAGATTAGATTAAAAAAGGTAAAAAGTGAATCCTATCTATTAGTTTACTTTGAAAGAAAGCATGTCAGTGGTAAATAAATGACAGAAAATATTCTGGAGCACTTAATCCTTTTACTTTTGTTGCTAGTGTATCTTTTACAGCACCTAAAAGTATGCTTTTAGTTCTGCAAAGCTAATGGGATGGGGTTTCTCCCCTCCCCCCAAAGTGCTTACAGTCTAATTTTAGACATAATATGCTGAATGGCAGTAAAAAACGTGTTCTGTGTTGGAGGGAGGAATGAGGGATAGAGGGGTAAGATTTGACAGTGTGGGTGGATAGATGCAAACATTTTTCTTTTGTTCTTTAATAATAATAATTAATTACAGTGCTCCATTCCTTGTAGAGTTTCTGGAAAAACTGAAAACAAAAGGTTATAGAGGTTTGGAAAAATATCTTTCCAAGACTATTCTTATGTATGGCTGTGAGGATTGTTTCTGCTTTTCATGGAACTTTGTCTACCAGGTGCTAATCTAAACTGCACCTGGCTTTCCTCAATATTTGCCTTTATTTTGATTAATACACAGCTTAACTGTACCGGTTCCCTCTTCTGACTTACTTATCCCATCTATCAGGAATTAACACTTTGCCCACAGTGATCTTCTAAATTACAGTCCGGAGGAGCTACAGCAAAACAAGGGGTGGGTGAGTGGAGGATGTTTTTGTGACGGCAGGACTGGGCTGGGACTTAAAAGCTTCAGGTTTATGCCACATATAAAGACTTTCCATGTAGCCTTAGGCAAGTCCCTTACCTTTTCTGTGCCGTGATCTCCAGCTGTGATATGGGAACAAGCTTTCTTTTTTTTCCTGCTGCATCTGTTTTCTATAATTATGCTATAAGAGATCTCTTCCAAGTGAAAACTTGTATTGTATGTCTGGACAAGACCCAGTGCAACTGGGCCTCCAATTTAGTTGTTATTACTGGAATACAATTAAACAAGAGCAATTTTTAATACCTAAACACAAAGGAAGCAAGAAAATATAATTTTAACGGATTCAGGACTAAAGAAATTCAGCAAAAGAAAATTACATCCTTTTCTGCAAATTCTCAGTCACTTCTTGGTTTTATTTTGCCCTCCTTGCAAGCCTTAACAAGGAGAAACCACATTTATGCCTGTGCCAGTAGGATGTAATTATAGGGGATTGTATCTGAAGACTGTAGCAGCTGAAACTACCAGTAATGTTCTGGGAGATTTTCCTTTTTGAAAAAAGTGTGGGGAAGGGGAGCAAAATTGCTCACAAGGTGGATTTTTGTCACTTGGATGAGTTTTTTGTGAAATCTTTAAACACATATATGCTGATCTTTGTCTTTCTTCAGTCTGGAAGATAGATTTGCCAATGGTATGTGCCAGAGACACCTTTAACCATCCTAGCTACAGTTTTATTTACAATTCTTGGTAGAGCTTATACGCAAGCTCCTACCAGATTTGATTTTCAGAGTAGAACTTCTCTCCAGCAGTGAAGTGATACACTATAAAATGTGCCTTCAATGTTTTATCACACTGCACATCAGGTTTTCGAATAGAAATTCTGAAGAAAGGGACTTATATTTTTGTCTAATGTACTGGATATATTACAGCATTACTATATTACAGCACTATGGAAAGTCTGTATGTTGTAAGAGAGAGACCAATTTTAGCTCCTGAAGCACAAGCGAGGCCAGATGCAATAATATATCAAAGTTTTTATCCAGTAGTTAGAATCATGGAATAGTTCAGGTTGGAAAAGGCCTCTTCAGATCATCTAGTCCAACCTCCTGCTCAAAGCAGAGTTCACTTCAAAGTCAGACCATTGCCTACTCCAGCCAAGTTCTAAAAGTCTCCAGGGACAGAGATTTCACAGCCTTGCTGGGCAACTTGTTCTAGTGCCGATCCACCTTCACAGTGACTTTTATTTTTCCTTCTAGCTAATCATAATTTTCCTTCCAGCAAATTATGTCCTCTCTGCTTTCTTTATAACCAGAATTATGTAGCTGAGGACAGCTATCAGGGGTCTCACCCTCCCTTTCTCCACGCTGGACAAACCTAGCTCTGCTCAGCCCCTCCTATATGCCATGAGCTGCAGCCCCTGACCACCTTGGTGGCCTTCCACTGGGCTCTTTTCAGTCTTTCCATCTGTCTCTCATGCTGGGCAGTCCCAAACTGGGCACAGCACTCCAGATGTGGTCTTTCAGATGCCAAACTGTGGGAAGTAATCACTTCCCTCAACCTGCTGGATATCTTCTTGCTAGTACAGCTCAGCATAGGGTTGGCTTTCATTACCACAAGAGCACACTGCTGAGGGGTGTTCAACTTGGCCACCAGAAACACTCCTACACTCCCCCTCCAGCACTTTTCTTAAAAGCTGCTTCCTATGTCTTCAGAATTATTGTGTTGGTTAATGGAAACATCATACTGAAGAGCTTATGCACCCTCTACATAGATCAGTAATTTCTGTGCTTTTTCCCTTTGTCCCTGGAAGAGATCTGAGTCCCCTTTGTATCAGGAAGGAGTCATTTGTACTTTCTTACAGATATATATCTGCATTAATTACAGTACCTATTCACACTGAGTAAGAGCATCTGCTAGCAAGAGTCCCAGCAATTCAGACAAAAGCCAAAGGCCTGGCCTTCATTGGTTGACTCACTGCCCAGCATGACTGTCAAGTGTTTTAAGAAGGAAATTAGAAAAACATTGATAGAATCAATTATTACTACTTGAAAAATCCAGTGCAAGAATTTAAAATATAGGACATTCACCACCTTGCACTCATTCAGTGTGCTGCCTGGCTGGTGATAAGTCAGTTCATGGTATTGTGGGTGAAATGAACTTCTCCTCTGATCTGGCTCAGAGATGGTTTCAACAGTACAATGGTATTATCATTGGTGAAGCAGTACAATAGGAAAAGATAGTCCTTATCATCCATAGTATAGGCCTCAGAGCAATACCAGCTCTGCAGGCTCATGTCTGCAAACGCCACATGTGCTGTATGCTGTAAGGAACAGACACAGGATATGCAAGAGTTTCTGCAGTGACACTGGGTGTTTGCATCTTCCTCGCAGAGAGATTTAGCAGCAAATTGGTGCTTTGCTTTGCCTGCATGTATTCATCAGTACCATGAAACATGCAAGCTCAAAACTGTTGTCGTGTTTTCTCGACTGTAATTGCACAACTTGTGTAAGACTGACCTAATTCAACCCTTTATTTTAACTTCTTCAATGGATTGTATGATATTAAATTTGTTCCCAGAATGGACCCTGTTCATTTACGGCAGTGATGCCATAACTCAACTACCTCTCAGCTCCTGGTACTTTGTGCATGAAGTCTGTTGCTCGGAAGGAAGTCGTTTCAGATGGGCAGTTAGGTACAATATGTATCTTAGCTCTTCGATAAGCTAATACAGCAGATAGTTGTGGTCAGTTGTGGGAGAAGTGATTTTTCAGAGTGGGGAGTGGACTCTCCCGTTGGTGGTCTTTCTTTAAATCCGCTAAGAGTATCTGGACTGCATAAAGGTACAGAATTGTGATACCAAAAGTACTGTCTATGTATATTGGGTCATTTCTCCAAGAAAATCTTGTTTCTTGTGTTTGTTTCTATTAATTCTACCCGTGCTGTTGAGAAGCACGTGGATTTAGTAATAGGCTATCTTAATATCTTTAATGAACTACATAGTGGTCAAATTCCCTTCTATTAATGAAGACTGATCATTGATAGTCTTTTATTAATGTTGGTGAAGTAGAATCAATACAGATACTGGGTCAAGGTTCTGAAAAATATTAACAATTATTAATATTCTTTCTTTTTCAGTTTTCTCCTTGTGTTTGGTTGCTTGATTTTGTCCGTGTTTTCTACTATTCCTGAACACACAAAACTTGCCTCTGGTTGTCTCTTCATTTTGGTAAGTGAAGCTTCTAAATGCAAGACAGTTTTACAGATGCATTTATATACACTCAAATCCTCTCCCTCATGATGGAGAAAATAGCATAATTCCTGAACAATTTAAGAAACAAAACTTTTCATCAGAATGATGAAAAAAGAGTATAACAGAGCATTCCACCGTCTTTTTCTTTAAAACCAAGTCAGATTATGTGAAAGTAGTAATAAAGTACTGTATTGCATCCCCTTCTTTACTTGAGATTTGCTGAGGTTAGTAACTGATAGTTTTTCGGCTGCAGTTTGGCGGTGACTGAGCATGAAAAACCTTTGATACTGTAGCTGCCTTTTATAAAGTCGGCATGTAGTAAAAGGCACTTACACTTAAAATAGGAAATAATTTTGGTATCTTAGATACCAATTTGTGCTAGCTATTGGTAGATTCTGACATTTTAGTGGCAGTTGTTGCAGTAGGACGTGGTGGTATCATAATTTCCTCATAATACATGCTTCTGTATTATGTTTTTCTCTCCTTTTTCCCTTCTGAGGTAGATATAAATGGCTTTAATCCCTAAAAGTGCTTAACATTTTTCATGCCTGGTATGGACACCACTTTGTTCATCTGCTTCTTGATGGGCCATTTAGTTCTGCAAGTGATGGCCTGAGGGTAGGTGCGAGTGATCATTAAAATGTCACTATATATCCAGAGTTACCATGGTTATTTCAGTTCCATGTATACAGCAGACTGTGGCTCTTTAGGTAGTGCCTCGAGTGAAGTAACTGTTGACAAATGCCAACATTTTAGTTGTCATCACTGTGTATATCCAAAAGCCCTGGTCTTCAGAACAGCTCCCTAATTAATTATGGCGTGAGCACACTGATAAGCACAACTTTGGCATATGCTGTGACTCTACAGCACAATGTGCCACTGCATCAAGACACCTGAACTAAAAGTCCAGAGCTGGCTAGGTGCAGATGTGTGGTGTTCCGCTCCATTTGATGGTTTCTTAACAGGGCTAGTTTAGTTAGGTATAGCCATGGCAAACGTGGTATTTTGTTTTCTAGCCATATTAGTGCTTTTTCTTTTTCTGGAGAAAAGATCAGGTGGCGTTAAACCAGCTAAAAGTGATCGGATTTAATCCTACACTCATTGCTAGTCCCATTGTTTACATATCTGAGCAACACTTTGCAAATGGAAGCTTGTTAGAATGTTCTGCAACTAGTTATATTATTGTGATTACTACACTAATTGCTAAGATTTTCTGATATAGAAAACAGGAAAATTTTGTTAGCCTGAAAATACCCTATTTCTAATAGCAGGTGCTTTTGTGGCAAGTAATCTGTTTCCCTGTATACTTATGCAAATTGGTGGTAGAAAAACCATTTGTTTTGACATAAAATATGCATTTTCCCATGAGCCACATATTTGTTGATTGTATTGGTATGCTTACCACCGCTGATTCCTCAGCTGGCTGATAAACACATTCTCTGTGCTTTGCCATGGCTCTCTGAGGAGCCTGAACGTGGAGCAGCTCTGTGAAGTCCTGGGTTTGCTCCCAGCACCGGGCAGAGGTGTGGTGAGCTCCGCTGGCCAATACACCAGTCCTGTAGAGGTGCTGCTCAGGGTCCGCGGCGGGAAACCGGCACTTTCTGCTGCTGCATCTTCAAGGATGGGCTTTGTCCATCTTAACAGTTCCAACTGTTCAACCCGTGGCATCCTCTGAACACAGAAATGGCCTTAAGGAGGAAGAGGGTGGACGGTTAATCCTTGAAGCATCGTTACAAGCCTGGTCCAACATTTCTATGCTATAGCCTCGTGTATTCGGCAGACGCTTGGCAGGAATAAATCTAGCAATGACGAATTTTATGGCTCCTGCTGTGGGTCTCTAATGGAGAAAAATATAAACACAGCAAAGTATGAAGTTCCAGAAGCAGGCTAAAGCTGACTGGTTTATTCCAATTTGCTGATGCATGATTTGCTCCTTTGCTCCTTCTCTGCATACTGAATCATCAGCTGATATTAATGACGTTATCAAAGCAGTCTTTTGCAACCACAAACCAAGAGAAAAATACATTCCTACATTAACTCAGGAGCAGTTGTTTTGGCTGTGCTGACCCGTAACTGCAGTCACTAGAGTTTTCACAACCTTTTCCTCACAGTGATTCACACAACTCTTACAAATTTAGTGTCATTTAGTAGAGACAGTTGTATTAACTGTCAGAGATCTGGTTTAATACTCTTTTGCTTTATGCTTGAGATGGAAGATATACGTTTATTTTCTAATGAAGTACTGTACAAATACAACAATCCATCAAGCTGCCTGCTGGGTTTCTGTGAACTGCTTGCTTCGCAGATTTATTCCAGATGGTCCCCCCTACAGCCATGTTAATTGGCTAAAAAGCTCATGTAATGTTCCTTCCACTTAATACCTGAGCTGCTGCCTGCACTGGCACCTGTAGCTTTTGACATATTGCAGCTATTCGCAGTTACACAGGGAGTTTAAAGAAGGAAGTATAGATGAGGTGAGCAAACCTTTCCCTCCCTCTCAGAAAGGCCAGAGGAGTGGAGGAGATTATTGTTCTGCAATCAGTCGATTCCATTTATCTCCCTCGGCCTCGCCTTACAAGGGAGCAGAACACATATCTCCGAGTCACTGCATCTTGAATACTCTCTCAGAAACATACAACAGTGTGTAATAGCTCAAAGTAAATCATTGCTCAGGAAAGCAGTGTTAGCTGAGGGCTTCTGAGCGTCAGCAGAGGTTAATGGACTCGTCTGGACTGCAGCAACGCCCGAGCTCTGCTCGCAGAGCTGACACAAACCTGTCCCGCTGCGCTGTGCCGTACCCCGCCAGCGCTTCAGTTCTGGCATCCGCACAAGTGCTGCTGTATTCCTACGAGTCTTCTGCTTATCAGGGAGCCTGTCAAGGGAAGCACATGTAATATTTGAGTTCTATGCTTAAAATGAGATTTCTGCAGATAAGTGCATGCTACATACAGCAGTGTTGGATTGTTAAATCAGTAATAAATTTGGTTTGATTTTTGTCCAGAAGTAATGAGCCTAACCAGGGGGAGAGCATCAGATAAAACTCTTTGTACCTACAATTGTAATTATGCTCTAGCCTCATCTGTGCACACCACTTCTGGCATTGGAGTTGTAGCAGTGGTATAGCCCAGACAGACAGTAGAATAAAATCTGCTTCAACATCAAAAAAGCCACAAGCAGCTTAAGAATCCAACTAACACAGCAAGAAAATAATCTTTGGTGTATTGCTGTTCTCCTACAAGTACATTTGCTGGCACTTTATCAAATAATAAACACAAGGAAAGTAAAACTTCAGGCTGGGAAGGCAAAATCAAATCTTTTGGGGTAGATAGCCAAGAGGGAATATATCTAGAACTGGAGGTCATTCACTCTCATGACCAAATTCTCTATATTTTAAGATCCTTTTCAACTAAAGCTATGTGAATAACTGGTTCACTTCTCTGTGTTTGCTGTCGATTCAAGAAAATAAATGAAATATTTTTAGTTGACCCACAAAGATTTGGCAAATTAGAAAGTCCAAAATAAGTCTTGGATCAGATTAAATGTTTCATTTGACCTGGCATAAAATATTATTTGCGTATTTGACCATTTCAGAACTTTTGGCTTAAAAGTAAAATTGAGACTGTAGGAAAAAAAATATCATTTTTATTTAAATTGACAAAGCATTCAATTTTTTTCATAATTTTCATTTTCAGTCAAAATGGAGAGATTTCAAAATTCATTTGAATTTCTGCAGGACTGTTTTTGTCAAATCTGTTTTGTGTTTTTCTCTGAAAAAGTCTGGAGTAGAAAGCTTGTACCCAATTCTGAAGGATAAGGGCCTCTGAAAATGTACTCTAGGAACATATCCTTCAAGCAGAAATAACTCCCAAAGACATAAAAGCAGACATCGTGCAGTAGATGAGGCTTCTACATGTACTGTGGTCACTTCTACAAATCCAAAAGGAGAGTCTAGTAAGTGCTTCTAGCAATTAACATCTTCCTAACATTCCATCCTTCTCTAACATTTTCCCATAAAATAAATGTAGAAAGAGGATGAACACTGATTAAAAAACATAGGGTATAGATGTCCCGCAGCAGGCAAGCATATATTCAATTTTCCTCTGCTCTAGGAGAGTGAATCAATCCACAACTATGTAATCATACAAATCTGCTACAAAGTTTTGAAGTTGTGGATCCACAGAGTGGATTTAAGCAAGAGGGATGGATAGTGCTCAATTCAAAAAAGCAGCATTTTTCAGGGTATGTTTATTGTCCCAGAACTTGATTCCTCTTGCAACACTTGGAGAAAGACAAACAGACCTGAGAAGAGGACTGGATGGATGGCTCTGTAGGACCAGCTAACAATGCATAAAAGGAAAAACTGAATGATCTCGAGAGATTTCAGTTCTAGATACATTTCTGACAAAGAAGGCAGGGTATAGACCACGTTACTGCAATTTTTGTTGAGTCTTCTCCCAAGAGAAACAGATGAACTGATCCCTGAGCTAAAAATTCAACAATTTTCAAGTTTGCTAAAGCTTAGCAAAACTCAGATCAATATTTCTCAGGAAATACTCATTCTTAATGTTTTCTTTCAGCCCAGATCAAAGCTTGGCTTTGAAATTTCAACACTTCTGCATAGAAATCTCTCAAAAATTACGTCTGTTAGACATACAACACTGATGTTATCAAAGACAGAATAAGGGAGGGAAAAATAAAGTTGATAAGGACAAAGCCTTCATGTTTTCAGTCTTCTCTGGATTCACATTATTATAATAAGTTGATAATAAGAGCATAAAACAATTCAACCATGTCATAATAAGATACCTCTTAGCTTTGAAAGAAGATATTCTTACCTTATCAAGATCATAGAATCATAGGTTGGAAAAGACCTCCAAGATCATCGAGTCCAACCATCCACCCAACACCACCATTCCTACTAAATCATATCCCAAAGTGCCATATCTATACATTTTTTAAACACCTCCAGGGATGGGGAGTCAACCACCTCCCTGGGCAGCCTGTTCCAATGTCTGACCACTCTTTCAGTAAAGAAATTGTTCCTAATATCAAATCTAAACCTCCCCTGATGCAACNTGAGGCCATTGCCTCTTGTTCTATCGCTAGTTAGTTGAGAGAAGAGACCAACACNTGCNTCACTACAACCTCCTTTCAGGTAGTTGTAGAGAGNAATAAGGTCCCCCCTCAGCCTCCTCTTCTCCATACTAAACAGCCCCAGCTCCCTCAGCCACTCCTCATCAGACTTGTTCTCCAGACCCCTCACCAGCCTCACTGCCCTTCTCTGGACACCCTCCAGCAACTCAATGTCCTTCTTCTAGTGAGGGGCCCAAAACCGAACACAGTACTCGAGGTGTGGCCTCACCAGTGCCGAGTACAGGGGCACGATCACCGCCCTACTCCTGCTGGCCACACTATTCCTGATACAAGCCGGGATGCCTCTGGCCTTGTTGACCACCTGGACACACTGCTGGCTCATGGTCAGCCGGCTGTCGACCAACACCCCAAGGTCCTTCTCTGCCGGGCAGCTTTCCAGCCACTCCTCCCCAAGCCTGTAGCATTGCGTGGGGTTGTTGTGACCAAAGTGCAAGACCCAGCACTTGGCCATGTTGAACCTCATACAGTTGGTCTTGGCCCATTGATCCACTCTGTCCAGATCCCTCTGCAAAATAAATAATTGCACGTCTTTTCTGATTAAATTAGTTCTCTCCTATTATGTATACTGATTTCATCAAAGAATAGCTGACTGGTTTTTTTCTAATTTTGGGCCAGATCTCATCACAGCTGCTTGAGAATCTTTGTGTGCAAATAAAGCAGACTTCCCACTGGAAATGTAAGTGCTGGCTGCACTTTTCTGAAACTAACAGTGATTGATTAGAAGGAAGTCTGTCAAGGAAAAAACGTAAATGAAAAGGTGAAGTTATTTTAAAATGTATCAGTAGATGTTCCCAAAGCTGTAATCCTTCTGTCAGAAGGTGGCGCTGGCGCTCCCAACCAACCAAGCTCTAAAACAAAAAAGCACACACTGTAGCTATGGAGAGAGCTGAAAGTAACATTAAAAATTATTTTGTAACAAAGGAACATGGCACCACACATAAAACTGTAAAGGTATGTATGAAAAATCTATTGTCAACAGGGCTGAGGATGATAAAATACACTTCAAACACATCAGAGAATAAAGACATCTCAATACTGGCATAAGCCTGTTATTGATCAGGTTCTGGGCTTGATTACATTGTTAGTAATGTTTTGTGCTTTCTTTTCTTTTATTCTTCTGTATTAAGCAGAAATAACCTTTGTAAAGAGAAGAATGAAAAATCACACATTGAATGGAATACTTTTTCTCTTGTAATTAAAAAATGTAATATTATAGTTCTACTGGGAAAGCTTAAATGGGTTTGATGACTACAGATGACTAAAACAGCATTAATACACATGATCTGCAGTCAGGGCAAAGAAAAACCTCATAACTGAATCACTTAAAAAATGTAGGATAACTATGAACAGTTACCTGAAGTGCTACTGCATTCAACAGCAAATGTACTAGAAATTAAGAGAGAGTTTCAGAGTCACTGCCAGACCATTTCCCAGGCAGGCAGAACGACCAACCAATTACACTCCAGCAAGAAATCTCCATTTACTGTGCAATGTTAAGATCACTAGAGTTGCCACAACTCAATGGCTGCTGGCTGAAATACCATCCGTGAAGTTATTTTCCACTCCCTCTGAAGGAACAGGGCACATACAGAGAAATGGGTGGTTCTGTGCAATGCGGGATGGAAACAGCAAACCCAGAAACAGTGTTAAATGTAACAGAACTCATGACCTGGTACAATTTTAACGTTAAAATGACTAACCTGTAGTAAGAAAGCCAGTGTTGATTTTCTAAATAGGTACATTATACTCTTTTATATTCTTCTTCTCTGTTTCTATAGAAGAGCTGTCAATTAACTTATCTTGTCCATGACATTATATGGCTATATGCAGAAAGTCAGGACAGAAGATGCTAGTACTGTGATCAATCATTTCCTCATTCCCTTTGTTTCCCAACACAGGGAACACTAGCATTCAGTGGTGGAGAACATATTCTTAAGAGGAAAAGAAATATCCATGTTAGCTGGAAAAGAGCCTTTTAGTCAGCCATTCAAGGCGCCACTTTCTCTAGGGGAACACAATCTCTAGGGGGATTTTGAGATTAGAAGTGGAAAATGGGGAGGATTAGATGTTAGTGATGGGGTGTCAAGATTCAGATTAATAGGAATATAATTCTTTGCGAAGGGAAAAGCACATTGCCTTTTAGGCTAATCAACACATTGTGCTAAATGACTCAACCAGCTGTCCTTGACCTCCTTTAAAGACAAACGAGCAACACTCCTTACACAACAACTGCTCTTCCATGACATGTCTTTTTTCTTGTTTTACCAGTTTAAGTGATAACAATGCAACATGGAAAACCACTTCCAGGTCATAAGTGTAACATTTTCCATAGAAGTAGATTTGTAGCAGCTAATGCTAGACTCTGCAGTATTTAATTTTATTGGCTTCATGCCAGAGATTGATAAGGATCCAAACTTATTATAAGGAGAGCAAGAGCTACCTCCTTAAAACATGCAACAGTTTAGATTGCAACAGCGAAAATGGATAGATATCAAACTCTCTATCAGAAATTCAGACCTGACCCTTGTTAGGGAAATATTGATTTGCCAAATGGAAAAGCAGAATATGTCTCCAGAGGAAAACCAAAGTACATAGTTATAAATAATATGTAAGGAAAAAGTCTACAAAACGCTAAATGTAAAAAGGAAAAGAATGCTGAAAAAGGCAGAACATCAGTAATATGAAAGCTGTTTGGAAACCTAGGGAACACCCACAATCTGAGTAACATACAGAGACCATAATCCACCTAGTCCCTTTGCACAGATGTGACAAAGCATGCAAAGACATAGCTTGCTACAGTCAAAATGTGAACTTTCCTCAAGTGAGAGAAGAAATCTGTTCACAAGATTCAGTTTATAAACTGCAAAGTCAAGCAAATAGTTATCAAAATATAGGCAAATATGAAAAATATCTGTGAGGATCCAGAGCAGACATACCTATAATACAAAAACCCAAAGAGAGTTTAAAGTTTAGCTGATGGTAAATACACAGACACACACTGGAACTAAATCCAGCCCTGAGGACTGTGAACTGTGGGTGAGCTATAAAGATGAATTAGCGAAATAAGTATTGGCCATTTTAAACTTGTAGTGTTCCATGGAGTACCTAAGGAAAGGGTGTATGTCATGGACAGGATAATAACTTTGGTAGCAAATCTGAACCAGACAGGAATTGGCTAATAGCACTATATGAAGATATGATCACAGGAAATGAATGTCTCGCAAAGATATATGTATGTTTTTGAGAGGATGTGGAAGGGGTTTGTTCTTTTCTTTTTCCAGGAGACCAAAATTCCATAAACCTTGGAAAAAAGATAGTAGGAAAAGCTGCAAAACACTCAGCAATGGCATGATTTGTAAAACATGAGACTTGGTATACTGGCTTCAAAGCCTAGTGATCTGACTGAAAAGAGGGGACCAAGTCAGCTTTTTCACTGAACCTAAGAAACTTAATAAAAGTCTTGCAATCAAAGACTTGTTCAAATCACAGAAATGTCTCGTGAGATGACAGAAGTGAATATCTTCAAGGAACTGAAGGAATCCTGCAGAAGCAGGATTTTGACAGATTGGGTAAAGTGTCTTCCAAGTCCAGTTTGCCAAAATTCACCAATTGTCAGAAAACACTTTCTTAAAATTGCTTTCTGAACACATTTGATACTGGAAACATTTCAGTGACTATCATCCCAGATGCTCATAGGTCTTCCAGTGGTCAAAACATGCGTTGATGTACTCCTAGGGAAGCTCTGTTAATGAGCTTTGCAAACTGGGAAACTGCAAGAAGAAGTCACTTAAAAAAAGAACACAGAAAATATCATTTTCAGAGTCTCTAGGATTTAACAACTCCAAACATGCCAAGACCAAAAAGTATAATATTAACTATGCCATCCCGCTCTGTTATGCAGCATGTCAAATGTTAGTAGTTAATTCACATACATGTGTTCAGCTGTAACAATTAGCCTAAACCCCTTGCATTGACACCAGATTAACATGGATGCCAGAGGATAAAAAGATTCAGAGTCTGTACTGGCTCTGGAACCCATTCCGCATTTCTTTTGGACACAGCAAAAGATATCAACTTCTTCACAGACATTTCAAGAGGAAGATTTGGGAGCTGTGTTGCTACAGAGACATGTGCTTGAACGTCTGCCTGTAACATGTGACATCAGAAACGTGACTACAGCAGAAAAAAATGCATGAAGAAATCACAAAGGAAATGCAAAGGCCTGTGTACAGCTGTACAGAGCTTCTTTGTTTTTAATATGTGGATAATTTTAAAACCGGAATGAGACCATTTACTGCTGATATCTCATTACAAAACAGGATACAAAAGTATTTGGAAAGTGGAAAATTATTCTATAGTGCAAGTTTTATGGCTATCGTCTTCTTTCAGGAATTCTCTCAGAAGTGTCGTTGTACCTGACACGTACACAAATGATCTGGCACAAAGCAGTGAGTGGAAATGGGGGGGACTAGAAAGACCCATATTTAAGGGTGATGTTCTATCTGGGGAAGAGCAGGATAGACATGATGGGTGGAGAAATCAACATTTCCCCTTGTCATTTTCCCATTTTGAAAAAGGGTTTTCAGTGATTAGCAGGGTCTTCCTAGAAGAACCTCATCCACCAAAATCCAAAAGCCAAAAGCAGCTGTGGGATGGGTTTGCCCACATGTGCACTGACATAGTAAGGGCAGTAACCGTGATGGGCAGCAGTCGGGAGCACAGCCACCCAGGGCCTATGTGCCATTCGTTTCTGTGGCACCAGCAGACCCTCAGCAGCCGGTCCGTGGCGATGCTGTGAGCTGTATCTGCTGGTCTGGGGCGGCAGAAGTGTGTCTGTCCTTCCTTCGTGGAAGCTGAGAAATGTTAGACCAGCTTCAGTGCTAGGAATCATGTATTGGGTCTGATATGATAAATACTTGTATTTACTTTATAAGAGATGATGAAAACCATAATTAAATGGCAGCTATCTAATTCAGGTGCCTGCTTTTACTATCTGATTCAAAACTGGCTTTACTTGACAGAAAATTTCTGGACTTATTTCTGTTGTAAGTCAATAAAGAAGCATGACTGATAGGTGCCATTTCAAGTAATAAACACAAAAAGCTAGAAGGGATTTGGATAGCAAAAGTCCTATATAGCATGTGGCTAATTAAAGCTAAGTGTATCACTGGGATTTTAATATTATATCAATAGACTTATAGCTGTGAGTTAGATTAAAAGGCACAGAACTGATATCTCAGCAATCCTCTTTAACATAGAATTAACATGGGAAATCTCAGTCATAATCTTGAAAAACAAGTGTAGTAAAAGTATCTCATTCATTATAAAACTGATTAATGATAAAAAGGTACATAAATTTCATTTCATGCTATTGTGTGTTGCACTGGGAGCTGAAGTCTCTGGTTGTGATTTATGTGCCACTAATAGAGTCTATTCTGGGTTGTGTTTTCAGATTTATGTCTGCCTTTCCCACTGTTAAACTGCAGTTGGAAAGAATTCAAACATAAATTCCTTAAGTGTATGTATGCATGTGTAGATATACTTGTTAGCTGTTTAGATCAAAGATCTCCCATTCTAACGCTGAATCCGGAGTAACACAAATATGAGTTCAAAATATTCTACTATTTTGAACAATAATATATGCACATATTCATATCTGCTGATTTTAATCTGGAAACTGACCAGTATAACAGAGCTTCTGCATCACAACTATTTAAAGCTCATTTTGGGGGATTAATTTGATTTGTTCTAGTCCATCTCCTGAGTTTCTGACAATGTCATTGTAGAGCCAGCTCTCCTATGAGCTCAAGGCACGCAGCTCCTTACATCACTCTGCAGCTCAGTTGTCCTACTTCAATAGCCTTTAGGATAATTAGCAACACAATTTCCGTACAAGAAATAGAATTGAAATAACAGCAGAGCCATTGTCTTGTGGGTGGATTCCTTATATCCAAGCCTAAGTTCATTTACGCATTGCAAAATAACCAGAAGCATCCTAGAAGAACAGCACAGAGTGCTCAACTTTAGTCATTTTCTTATCTCAAAAATGGCTCTAATTCCCAGAAATGATGGTCTACAACCAAGGCACCTGCTTGCAGCAACAGCAAATTATTTTAAGTTTTAATAAGCAGTTATGTTAACGAACAAGAAAGCTATGACAAAACCATTTTTCTGCTCTTCTAATGTTATGCTTAGGGAATTCCTTACCATTAAAAACTACCTGAGAGGCATATTAATTTAGATAATTTCAGCATATCATCATTTGCATCATACTTAGACAGGAAAAAAAAGAAAGAAGTGCTCATCACAGCTGGATTGTACAAAGTATACTTGATTTAATTAATTATCAGCCCTGTTCATTAGAGTCCTGCAGGGCCGTTTGTTAATAGAAACTTTGCTCTGGATGTCCTCTTATTTTCTTTTCCTGCCATTTGTGTGACTCGCATTGTTCCAGAGGCAGAGAAACCAAGGCACTTGCAGATGCAAAAAAATTCAGGAGCACACTGGCACCTGTGTTGCTTATGCCAAAAGCAACCAAATCTTTTAAGCCTCTGTGTTTCAGCCTGGCTTCTCTTGCATATGCATATTTCCCGTGGCAACTGGAACTGCATATGCAGAAACATTTCAGAATGAAAAACTCATCAGTCTGGATGAACTGTGCTTTGAGAAGACTTTCCAGTGTCCGAACCACCAAGGTGTCTGCCATAACAGTTACTGTGGGAGGCGAGGTGTGAGCTTAAAAAGCAAAAAAAAAGCTACAGATTGTGGTAACTGTGGTGCAGGGCCAGATGCAGCTGTGATTGGAAGAAGGTGACAAGGTAGGGGGAAAGGAAGAAATGTGAAAGGCCAGGGCATCCCTGTTCTACCTCAGAAGGGAATGATTACGTTGCCAGTACATCTAAACTTGTTCATCAGTTCAGATTCAGCATTTCTGAATTTTCGAGGAGGTCGAGGTCAGACTTATCAACAGTGCAGGATTTTCCTATTCTGATGTAAATGTTGTTATTCATATGGCACAAGTAATCCAATATTAATGAGGTTCCATCATATTATACGTAGAAGAGAGATACTTGGAATGCAGCATTTCTACGGCAATCCTACAAATCATATGAGGTCTAATGGTTTATTCTGTCACATGCCTTTCCAATTATGTTCTGATTTTCTGTTTCAATTGCTCAGGAACTAAAACTAAGTTATTTAAAAGCCTAGATTTATGCTTAATTTTGTAACAAGCCATTCATAGAATCATAGAATCATAGAAAGTTTTGGGTTGGAAGGGACCCCTAGAGGTCATCTAGTCCAACCCCCCTGCAGCGAGCAGGGATACCATTAACTAGATCAGGTTGCTCAGAGCCCTGTCCAACCTAGTCTTGAATGTTTCCAGGGATGGGGCCTCCACTGCCTCTCT
>Ga0065711_1029668_pt1 | contig 35293 bp, 15 predicted proteins | sample Hoacrofraction12_FD_59098 | JGI IMG/M metagenome (GOLD analysis project Ga0065711, IMG submission 59098) | Hoatzin crop microbial communities from Cojedes, Venezuela - Epithelial fraction 12 v2 (version 2) | ecosystem: Host-associated > Birds > Digestive system > Esophagus > Crop | place... | reverse complement strand
AAAAAAAAAAAAAAAAAAAAAAAAAAAAAAAAAAAAAAAAAAAAAGCCGCCTTCTTTCTTCTGTTCCATACCGGCTGTTAAAGTCAGGGGTTTCTGACCAAACTCATTCTTTCTGTTGATCTGAAGGCAAACCATACATTTGCTAATGCAAACCAGATAGTATTGAATTTCCACTGTTATTCAACGTTTCTTTTCTGAAGCTGTATATAGTGGTATGAATCTGAGAGAACTTGCCATGGATTTTAAAACCCTTTTCATGTGACAGGAGAAAATACCTACATTTAAGGCAACTTTTCCTTCTTTGACCCAGTATAGGCTGATGATTTTGAGACTACAGACATCATTAGGCTGTTAGGCTGGACAGCTGGTGCACCAGCTCTCCGTATATTCTGACTTGGCATAGCACAGACATGTTGTCTCAGCTCACCTAGGAGGGGTGGCTGGATGGAAGCCTGGGAAGAGCAGAAACACCCTCACCCCCCAGCATGTCTCAGTGCCTCTGGATCACAGCTGGTTCGTTATGCAGGCAGATGAGAACAAAGGATACTAGCATGTGATTATCTGCAGTTCACCATGCAGGCATGTCCTATATTTTCCCTCTTTCTGTATAGAATTAGCTAACAATCCCAGTCAGTGTACGGGGCTGAACTGTAACAATCAGAATTGACAAGGTCACCAATGTACTCTGTGCTTATCAGCCTGGAGAAGAAAGACAGGATACCATCTCCAGAAATTCCAGAAAAATTCTGTAGTATCCAAAATCATCTTTATAATGGCTTGATTTTGTTTCTGCCACAAACTTATTCACAACTGCTCTTCACAAACAGAATTTGTTAGTGTGAGATAAGTTTAATTACCTTGCATCAGGTTGCTTGAAAATCCAAATTCATGAAAATACCATCTAGGTATTTCTAAGGTTTGTCTGTATTCCTCCTCCCAAAAAATCCTTTGTTCCAAATAAAGGAGATTGGAATGATTTAAGAGAAAAAAAGAAAAAAGCCAAGCAAGAAAATCCGTTTGCAGTCCCCCTGAGATTTACCCTGCTTGTGCATTCTGTCATTGGTGTATTTATTCATAGCGGAGTCAGAGGCTCACAACAGAGCAGCTAAATATCAGCACAACACAGCTGCAGACTCTAGCAGTATATATGATCATTTATAAATTGCTGATCAAATTCTACCCAGAATTACATAAGATTATCTGAAACTACTAAGGACAGAACACATAAGATTATCTGAAACTACTAAGGACAGAACGTGCCCTCCCCCCCAATCGTTTGTAATGTTGAGACAGATATCCCTTGATGACATCAGTTTCCCCACATATACCATGGAAGATGTCATTATTAAAGCAGCAGTACAGAACACTATTCTGTGTTCTTTTTCGGCACATAGATAAAAATACTATGCTCATATTTGTTTTGTGATGTAGTTTATTTTGGGGGAATCACATCATAAGTATCAAGAGAAGTGGTTGCCCTTTACTCTACTTAGGGAAAATAAGGGAAACTCTTGGGATGCATCAGGCTTTTATTTCCAAAAGAGGAGCTTCCTGATTGCCCAGCTGACATCACCTCTGTTTGAGAACTATTCTCTTTCCTTTTATGATCATCCAGTAACAGCTTAACACGCTCAACTGCTGCTTGGGATCCATACTTAGGCTCTGCTGAAAGTAACATTGACAGTCATCCCAAGATTTCACTGCTTGATTTATACTGGCCTAGACAAAGGGAGAAGTCAGCCCCATTGAGCAACTAGAACAGAGTTGGTCAGGCTGGCTGCAGTGTCACTGCAGCTCCTGGGAGCATTCCGGACCCCAGGCTGTTCCTCGGACACACTGCCAAGTATTTCTCCTGCTCTACAGGCATCATCTGCTGTTGATGGGCGAGGTCCTGCCCTTCCTGAGCGGACACTAGCATTTTGCAGCAAAGAACTGTGACTCATCATCTCTGTCTCTGCCACCCATCCAAAGGTGGCACAGGGATGAATAAACCAATTGTAGGACTAGGACCTTTTCATGCTGCAAATTGTTGCTTTCTTGGGAGCATGTCAAACATGAGTACGCATTTTATTTTATTCAGGAATCTCAGCAGGCTTTTCCCCTAGTTCACAACAGAATGTTCTTACAAGCCAGTAGAAATAGAGCTTTCGTTGTTCTTAACCTACTCTTTACTAGCAGTGGCTACTGACAGAGCAGTGTAGGTGCAGCCATGGTATGTGCATCCAGGCAGCTTTATGACTGCAATCATGAGAACAGAAAATGTTTTGCAAGTTTCCTTCTCTTCTTTTGGGAAGAAACTATCCCACTATCAAACTGAGATGGTTTTTGAGCTTACAGGTCACGTTGGGATGAGTAATATTGACATGAGTAACGTGAAAGTTTACAGCAACATTCTATAATTGCAAATTCTCTTCCACTGAGCTAAAACTGGATTATTCAGATAACAAGATTCTTTGACTTCAAGATCTTTGGAGCATGATAGGGATGGAGGAAAATCTACTAACTACTTGCTGTTGACAGGAAGACACCTGGTCCATTCAGCTACCTTGGCAGATATGTCAAATTTGAATTATTTACCTGTTTTAGTGACTTATTTTGCCATGAACTCAAAGCTATCACTGTGCAATTACCATTTCTTCTCTGCATGCTTAAAATACGAAAACTCAGTGTTTGCACTCTGCTTTACATCAGCTAACTTTCTGAGCCTGATAAGGGAATAAAATTCCAGCCACTCAAGCAGTTTTATCTATTTCCAAGTTTTGCAATCTCCTCCTCTCATCCCAGTGTGGCAGGTTGTCTTGCTAACAAGTGGCTACCTAGTTTAACCAAAAAAAAAATTTATAACTTTTGCAATGCCCATACATATCTGTAGATCTTCCATTTATTTAATTTTTTCATTTCTTGTTCAGAATGAGGATTTTGCTGATGAATTATTTATATGACAACAGGAAATGAGAGAGCGAGTAGTGTGAAAAATTTCCATAAAAACTTCATGCAGTTCTCAGTAGCGTTCAGTAAAAGCATTTTTTCTTTTCTTTGCGAGTTTCATTTGTATTTTGTCACTAGAGAAAGCTGTCACTGATTTAATTTAAATATTTATGCAGAAATGCAGTCTTAAAATATACGCGCACATGTTATGAGAGCCATACATTAAGGAAGTTTTATCTCCATATAAAGAGTGGGAAAGGCTGGGTCTACAAACATAAAGTCCGTCCTTCTTTGCTAATTACCAGTACCTGCAGTGAGAATAGCTTTCTACTAAAACTAAGTCCTTTGGTCAATGTTGCTTGTAATGAGATGGAATAAATGCATCTTCCATTTGCTAGCAAAATAAACAAATTCCTCAACACAGCAAATGAAGAATGGGATGGGAAGGAGGGATGTCTTGTTCTTCTTTTCACAAGAAAGGAAGCATTATAACTCCATGAACTGTAGCCCTTCCCAGACTTAATATAGCCAGACATAGAAGAGCCTTGTTTGTGACAAGAACTGTATAGGAACCATACCTCTTTTAAACTTCACTTCCCCAGAAATGCCTTGTCCATGACTTCTTTAATTCTTCCTGGGTATTTTCTATCTTTATTTTACTTTTGTTGTTTTATTAGCAATCCTGAGATGGCAACTTGTGAGCCAGCATCCTCTCTGTTTGGCAGCCTGTCAGAGAGATGAGAGCTGAAATGGAAAGAACCTTGGAGCTCAGGATGGGCAGGGTGAGATGGCTCTGTGTGGAATTGCCCGAGTATGAACGTGGAGAAGTGAGGAAAAGAGAGGTAAAAACCCAGGTATCAACTACTTAGTTCTGTCATCTACCCTGACTCTACTCATTCTTGTCTTACCCTTCTACTCCTGTTGGCTTAGGCAACATGCAGAGCGTTACAACACCTTCATCATTACGGCAAAAGAAATCAAGGGTTTACAGGAAAAGAGAAAGAAATCTCTTCTGTTGCTCATCTTTCCATCTCCTACCATGATAGCAAATTGAGAAATCTGTGGTTAAACTGAAAAAAATATACCTTGATGGAGAAATGTCTTCAATGCTTTCCTTAGAAAACAAGACAAACATGTATGACCATCTCTTTGAACAGTGTCTGTTTTTTGCTTTGATGAACAAGTTCGATTCTGTACAGCATAGGTAGCTCCTAGAAGGCATTCCAGGAATGGAAATGACATCCCACAGTACAAAATGGCTTCCTTCACAGTGAGGGTTAGAGGGTCATGTTTGCTTGAACATTTGGTAGGAGGTTGCTTCAAGAATAGCATGCCTGGACTGAAGGATACAAATGCATCCTAAAATTCCCATTTTGAAGGTTTCCCCTGCCCATTCCTATGGTAGCCCTTTCCGCTGGAGTTTGGAACCTCAGCATGGCTGGAATAGCTTGGAACAGTTGCTAGGTGAACAGGCAGCTGTAAACAAGTGTCTGATTAGGTGACAGTTGCATAAATTTAGCTGTGTATTGCACAGTTTCTAAATACCCAAGTAAATAAGATTCCTTTTTTTTTCTCCTTTCAGGCTCAAGCTTTCTGAAATCTCTTATTGAATTGTACCAATGTAATATCTTTCCAGAACTTCAGAATAAACTCAGCATGGTCATTCTATCTGAAATCCAAGCATTTTTTTTCACCAGTGGGATTTCAAAAAAGGCGGAAGGGTGTTACTAGAACTGCAGTGATTTTTATTCCCCTACCACCTCCCCAAGATTTCCAAAGTATGCAAAGGGCACTAGGCTTGGAATTAATGTGTAAGCATTGACGTATATAGAATGTATAATACATAAGTTGGAATGCATTTGGATTTGAATGTTTGCACTTAACATTGTACTTAACTATGAATGAAGTTCCATTGCGTCTCAACTCATGGTAGTCTGTCCAGAGCACGCTGCATGCATAAGCATTTCCTTAGTGCTGTACTTGTGTCACTGATACAGTCAAGACACTTTTTCAGTAATGGTTCCTCCTAAAGCACCATAGTTATGAATCATAGAAATATTCTGTAATGTTTCAGCTCCATGAAACAGATATAATTGTTCTGTTACTACTGTTAATGTTAGATAAAGAGGAAGCAATCTTGTGGTATGGATGGATTTGTCAGGATCAAAAGGTGTATATGGACCATCCTGCCTGAAGTGAGCAGAATGGTGAAGTAGATCTTGGAAAGAAAGGCACAGAATTCAGGCGTATTTGGAAAGAAAAGGGAAATTACTGTAAGTTATTTCAAAATAAACAATACAAACGCTGTCTTGCCATACAGTTTTGCATCTGACAATATTTAGATTTAGATTTTACATGATTAGTTAATGATAATGAAAAGGAAGCACTGAGTACATATGAAAATAATTTGAATGTCAAGGAGTATTTTCTATCCCTTGTTCATCTGCTGGCATACTGTGTTTATAATAAATCATTAATCCCATTCAAATGTAAGTATTTTCTGAATCTTCAAGTGGTAGAAAACAGGAATTGACAGTAAGCTATTCTAAATTTCAATGTAAACATAAATCCCAAACCTCCTTCCTAGTGTTCAGTTTCTGAGTGTGTAACCGAGTAAGTAACTCATTTCCTTAACCTCTAACCTCAGCGCCACATTTGCCATGCTTACTTTTGTAAACGATTATAAAGTAGCTATGCTTCCCAATATTAAATGTTATATTAAAAAATTGCATCTATATTTATCTTTTTTATTCTTTTATGGTATTTTTAGATGGACAGTATTTTTAAGAAGTTTGCTTGACAACTAAGTTCATTAGTGTATGCTAATGTCATATTTATTTTGTAATGTGATTATATTCTGTTTGAGTTCATATGTATCACCATTGGAAATGTTATTCCACAGCTACTCTAGGCATGTTTATTTTCTTGATGCTTCTTAAGGCACACACCTATCTTGACTAAAGGGCTGTATTGTTAAGCAGATGGTATCAGCTAAATTGAGCTTGCCCTGTGTAAGTACTTTAACAGATAAAAAAAAGAAAACATTCATTTAGCAGGATGGATCTATTGCTGCCACTCATCACAACTTCATTTGAAATTGCAGTCATTTAGCAGGGAGACTCGGAGTAAATAGAAGCAACCAGGATATCAGAGATTTTGGGCAGTTTGTAACCTATGAGGTTTTGACTAAGAGCTTAAAGCTACACAGAATTCTTGAACCTCATAGTCACATTCAAATGCTTGCTTATCTAAAAATTCTGTAGTGTCTTAAAGGAATTATTTCATCAGACCTTCAGAATTACTAGTGGAATGTAGTGGATAAGTCCTTCAGAAAAATAAGGATAAAAATCCACCTCAACAAATGACTCTATGTTTTCTTTAGATTTTTTTTTTGTTTGCGAAACTGGTAGTATAAATGCATTCTTGACTCCAGGGCCATTAGGTGGCACACTTGGGCTATGGGTTTGGCAGGGCATGCCATGAAATCGCTTGTGGAACCCAAAGTACAACTGATAATCACACATATTTTAATTTATAGGGAATGAAGCAGAGAGAATGCAATAAAATGACATTTAGACATGAGACGCTGTAAATATTCCATCAACTGGAAACCAATGAGCTTTCTGTATCGTTCTTTTTAGGGCATTAGCGAAGCGTTGACTCCAGGAACCTTGCACTACTTGTATGGATTTCATTACTGCATTAGTTGAATTCTCAGGTGAACTGAAGTGCACAATTTGTGGTGATACCAGTGAGTTAGATGGACATATACTTGTGAGGATCTCCAAATGCTTAGGAAAGGGCTGTTGCTTTTGTTGTTTGAAAAACAAATAGGCCAACAAGAACTTAATTATTTATATTTTCTCTAGTTAGAAAAGTGGGTTTTTTATATGGCTGTGCCATAGGAATTACATAAACTTTTGAAAAATTCATCCGTTATACAGGGTTTAGTGTTTCTACAGTTTGTGGAATCCAAGTAGGACAATTTCTGAGGTGAAGAAACTGAGAAATTAATACAGAATGTTTTACTTGTATCTGTGAAACCTTTTGGCCAATCCCATCCCAATTGCTAATGATTTCCAGAGATCCAACTCATGTTAAATTTCTTTTTCCTGTTCTCACAAGCTTCCTTCAGTTGACTTGACACCTTCTGTATTTCAACGCAATGTAGCTGTCATGTGAAGTCCTAATTATGGGTAAATTAAATGTCATTATCACTTATTCACCTTAGGCAAAGAATGTGAACATGGACAGTTTGTGTAACAGCTTTCAGATACCTAAAGTAAAACTGGTGGAGAACTGTTCTGAACACTAAGACATATACCTGGAATTTCACAAGCACGTGGATTTTTTTTCTTTCTCTAAGCAATGCGGCACCAATATGACAGTAGAATTCTGGGATGACATCTTCATGGTACCTTGCATCTTTTGGGTTATGATACTTTGGTCTAGTTGGAATTTGTTCCTGCTTCTCATTAGTAACAGAATGAGCTGCAGAAATGACGTCTGAAGGACCTGTTGCTGACTGCTGGCCTAGGGATAATTCATAACACAGAGGAAGTCTCTGCATTCCTGGAATTTTCATAGGAAAGAGAAAGAAGTCCAAAAGCTTAAAGTTTGTTTAAAAATCTAAGGGAAGGGGCCGTCCATAATGAGGAAAGTCAGTGTGAGTGCACGTTGGTTTTTTTCTTCCCCTTCCCTAATGTCGGAATCCCTTTAGCTTTCTTAGTTTTCCTCTGGCTTAGTTTTAAGCGGCTATTTGTATTATATGGCCATACAGCATAACCAGACCAATGGGGTCACACACAGATGTGACTTGCAGTGCTACTGTATTAAAAAAATAAAACTAAAAATAAAAGAAAACACTAGTCTTGGCATACGTGCATGACTATGACTCTGACTTTCCATTTTGTCTGGAGAAAGAAGCTTGAGTTAGTGTGATTCCTGTGTTTGGCCAGAGCGCTTCATTTAAGGTTTTACATCATCTGAAATTCCTTTTGGCTATGATTGCACACACATTCTCACCTATCTGCATTCTGATGTGAGAATTAGGTGCTCTGCTTATGTGGACTTTGGAATTTTTACTTATATTTCAAATTTCATGGGTTTGGGTGGATGTTTGTCCATGACAAGAAATGAGTGGTGCTGTAGCTGCTTGATGAACGTGTAATACAAGATTAGTTAGCATGGAAGTTGTATTATGATTTCAAATTCTTTTGGCAGTAAGAATCAGTTTCCAGGGAATATCTTGATGGGGAGTGTAGACAAACAATAAGTATACAAATAACTAGGCATTGCTTTTCATTGGTAAGGGAAGACTTTTAATTTATGATCAGGTTACAACTACTAATTTAAAGCTCTTAAAACATTTAGAAGGAATTATTTGAAATATTAACATACTTGAAGAAATAAGCCTAGAAAGGGGTAGTTTTACTAATTTAACATTCATTGTCTCTCTGATGCTTCTGCCCTCATTAGAAAGAATTCATGTTATTGTAGCTAAGGGGGTATGGGCTGAACTAAGGCAAGGATCAATAAGGACAAGAACAGTGTCCAAATGATAAAAGTTTCCATCTAGCTGCTCCACTCTTCAATTTCCTTACTGCAAGTAGCCTCTCTAAGAGAGGTAACAGTCCAGCAGTGAAGTATACTATAAACTTGAGAAAGATGAATGATTCTTGTAATTTCTGTCATAAATCTGCCACGCACAGAAACAGGACGGAATTCAAGATCTATTTGTGACAATGACCGAAGAGGGAATCTGCAGGAGTGCCACATGTTTGGATTCTGGTGCTTTGACACAAGGCCTATGGCTTGAATCAGAGGCAAGCTACAAATGTTAGTCCCAAAATATATTGAAAAATATGAGTTAAGAAGAAGCACTTTAGGACTGAAATAGGAGCAAGTGCTCTGGAGCCAGAAAAAACCATATTGCTAAGCACACTGGTTTACTGGAAGGGTGAGCAGTACTGCTTAAGATACGCTAGCAGAGTTGATGAAGCTGGGATTTAGACGAGTTTCAAATGATGACGAAAAGAGTTTTAGCAGAGCTCCTGAGAACTAAACAAGTTTTCTAAAAATACAACATAAGCCATTGTTTGAAAGACATTTGAAGCTTTTTAAAGTGAAAAATGTTACCTTTTGCTCTATTTGTATGAAAAAAGAAAAAACATTAATTGGTATGCAAATAGTGATTGATCCTGACCCAGTTCTTAGCTGTCACTTGTCATCCTCTCAGACAATCGTGCCATTATTCCAGTTCACATAGCTAATATTTACACAACCTGGGATGACAGCAGGAGGAAAGTTCACATAATGAGCTCTTGCCCTCCACTACCCCCTTGCATTTTACTTAAATGCCTGTTTACGCTCCTGCACCTTTGCTTCCGAAAGTTTTCCTGAGGGCCTCTCTCCCTGTAAATGGCCAAGAGGTCACCTAATTTGACATGGACTCAACAGCCTACATGCTAAAAACTTGCTGAATGTTCTAGCCACAGAAAAGCAGCTTTGTAGTGAATAGTGATTGTCACAAAGTGCTGGCTTCTGTGTGTTACAGGACAGCAAGGCTGAGAACATTGGGTTTGGTTTCTTCCTATGAGTAGGTAAGATCTCGGAGACCCAGATATTAGGGAGAAAATGGCTTACGCTGTATGAGTTTCATCACTTAATAATGTGCTAATTATTTTGATCACCCCTGAGAAACTCTCCAGCAGTACAGAGGTACCTCAGTGCCAAAAGAAATGTGGGGTTTTTTTTGAGATCTGCCAGTGGATATTTTAGTGGATATTGTGATGAAGGATGTTACATGGACAGATATAAGTGCTTTGCAAGTAGTGGGCTGAGAGCAGGGATTAATTCTGCCTGCTCTTTCTAAGCGGTGAAATCCTCTCCACGCTGATGTGTGTGCTGAGGCTCTGGGCTCGGGCATCAGGTACCCATACGGATGAACTGCAGCACGAACACCGCAGCAGCTCTGCAACAGCACGGGCAGAGCAGGAGCTGCCTGTGCAGAACTCGGGGTTAAGAACTGCCTGGTTTGAACAGACGCATTTCTAAATATGTAATATTTGTCTCACATTTTTTTTCAGCGTGGAAAGAAGGAGGCTTTATTTCAGTGATATATTTCTGTGGCATATGCCATGGCATTGTTCCACAGATGCTATCACCACCAACATGTTGCAAAAATACTCAGTTTCAAAGCTCTATGACTGCTCACAAGAAGCCTGAACCTCTCATAACTGCTCAAAGACATTTGTAGAGGAAAACCATACTCTTATGCTATATTTGGAAGAAGTCAGCATTGTGCAACTTCTCTAGTACGTTCATTTCAACTTGTAGTAGTTTGATGCAACAGTTCCTCCTGGTGTTGTTGCTTCTGGACATAGTGTTGCTGCAGGTCTAGGTAGGAAAGGTGCGGCACCGTCTTGTCCTGTGTTGCAACACAGTCAGTCTTCCAAAAGGACACGTTATAAAAGTGCTGCCTGCTTTGCTATTTGTTCTTTGTGTGTATACATGTGCACACAAGCACCTTGCAGTTTCTATATGTTTTGTGTTTTACGTGCTGTAGCTGTATGTTTTGTGCATCTTTAGGCATTTTTAACAATAGCTTATTAAAGAATGATACATGAAGAAGACAACTATATTAGTAACAACAGAAGTACGTGCAGCAATTAAGTACATAATATTCAAACAATGAGCAAGCATGTCTGTAGTGATATCCAATAGTAGAGTAGTTGTTGCTTTTTCTGTACTGTGTTGAAGTGGCAGAGGGGAAATGGTGATGAAGATAAGGATAAAGACTAGTGGCTGTGTGGCATTCCTGATGCACTGCTTGAGGGCTGATAACAGGCTTGGGTTTAGAATTAGTAAAAAGAGTCTATAAATCAGACAAGTGCTTGGAAATTCTGATCTTATATGTTTGGCTTCTGAGATTTATTTTTGTTTGGGTGGTTTTTATTGATTTATACACAATTAATGGCTTACTGGAATTTAGTCTTAGTCTGATGTGGGATGTAGGGATATAGCATAAGGGAGATACTGCCTCCTTTCAAATCCCAGAGTTGCTGGAGGTTAAACCCTTGTAAAAAACGTGCAACAAAGGAGTGTTAGGAACAAATTGCCCTCTATTTTCTAATCCCAGTCACCTGGCATAGATCCAGCTTACAAAAATTGAATGCCTCCTGTCACTGTCTTACCTGTGATTTCCTTTTCCAAATTTCAAATGCTTTGCTTTAGCAAATGGAAACTAAGTGTTTATACTGAACATAGGCATTTCTATTGCAGAGTATACGTACTAATTCTGTGAATAACTAAGAGAAAACTTTACTGCCACATTTGGATATCTTATCTTCACCCTTTTTGCCTTTGGTTGTTGTGTGCGCATTCTTAAGGAACACATATTTTTGTCTTTTTCCTCTTTTCATTTGAGTCCTCTTGCAGTTTAGAAAAGTAAAGTTCTTAGATGTGAGAAGTTTTTCTCTTCCGCTTTCAGATATTATTTTAAAGTAAACATCACTCCTCATCAGTTCAGAGATTCATTACATTCCTTCTGAGGGAAATGGGATTTAAGGATATACTCAAATTTAAGAACTTGATTACATTTGCTCAGACATAACTGTAGTAAGCACCGTCTATCCTTGAGTAAGACAGAAGGATTGTATCATTAAATACAGTAAATAATACTTTTCAACAGTTTCTAAAAGAGCTACATTCTTCAGAACTTCAGTGAGAGCAAAGCATCTGATTCCCTTAGTTGCCGTTGAAATCTGTGCTGCTGTGGGTGAGGGGCAATATACACCTTCAAATGAATCAAGGGTGCAAAGGCAACCTAAGCTGTGTCGTTCTTGGGCTATGAGGTGATTAGTTTTACAACCCTGTTTTTCTTACGCTAGCTGGGGGAATGGAGCATTATTTACTGCAATGTTGTGCACATTACAGTTCCAGAAAAAGCCCTCGTAATTCCTGCATATGCCATTATACACCTAAATCAGCATTCATCCTGAACTTGTGCTCATTGATTGCAAAATGTCGTGTACAAGAATATCAAAACTCTCCAGAAATATCTGAAGAGGAGCCAGGATCAGTGAAAGTGAGCAGACTTGGGTGTCTTGGTTATGTTACTGAGGAAGCAGAGTAAACAGTTGCAGTAGCACTAAGATGCTGGTAACTGCACACCAACTGTACCAATATTTTGTCTGAAATAGAGAGCAGGTCAGGTTTGAATTGCAGAGCTGTAATTTATGCGTTGGGTCCTGTGGATTACACAGTCCACTGGATCCCCTCTCCCATGGTTTATGAGGTCATCAGAAGCCCTGATGGAATCAGGGCCCTGTAATTCACAGCATGTTTTATTATATGAATGTACACATACACACTTTTTTTACACTTAGTATAAAATTAAGAATGAAATTAAGGCCCAACCTGAAACTGAATTAAATTCCTCTGACATTAATGGATTGTACAAAGAATACTTCTAGAGTTGAATTGTTTGGTGTCTGTAGATTTAAACATATGCTTTGAGAACAATGGCAGCTATGAATTATTGTAATGGTTCCTTGCACAAGCACAAGAAAATTTAAAAACCAAACACAAAATCACACTCCTTGAACCAAGCATGGGGAAGTGGACTTTACCTACGGAAGGGTGAAATGGAACCTTGTGGGTTTTGAGTACATCACCTTGCAGGGGAACCGCTGATCCAGTTGTGGACTCGAATAGCTGCTGTTATCTAAACATGTTAATGCGACGTTTATCTGCTCTGAGATCTAAGTAAGTGTGGTTCTAAGGAACAGTTTCAGTGGATGCATAGCTTATGAGTAGGGGAACCCAATGTGAGTTTTGCAAGTCTTCCCATGTATATGACAGCCAGTCACATTAACTTATGTTCGGTCTGTACTGTAGCATTAAGGTGAAGATTTTGAAAATACTGATTCCCAGCTCTCTATGAGGATGAAGTGTACATTTTGAGATCCCTTACTTTGCAAAACAGCTGGTTTTTTAATCTCAGTGGTTCAACAGTAGGATACCCACTACAGACATTTAAATAGTGTCATTTGATAAAGAAATTAATGATACATCAGGAAAAAAAAATATTTTTTTGGTGGGCATTTCTGATTAAATAAAAAAGCAGCAGTATGTAACCACTTTGTGCCTTAGCAGATTAGAAGCAGTACTATTGGTGATACCTCAGTAGTTGTGAGGGTGAAGTAGAAGACGTTTGCTTCGTTGTATGATGGAAGAAATATGAACGCATATGTGTCAATCATCAGGTGTACAGCCAGAACTGCCAGTGATCAGCACTAACTTTGATTTTCACGGCTTTTGTCAGTTTTAAGTTACATTTATAATGATGTTTTAACATAGTTTTCCGAAAGTAATAGAATCATGGAGAAGAAATGATACCATATGTCACATAAACCTGGATGTAAGAGGTACAATACTGCAGTAATGGGACTTCCAACCTGCTGGGATGCCTTTGTAAATGGAAATTGATTTTCTCAAGGATTCTTTACTGGATGAAATAAATTAAATATACATTTAGTTTTACCAGTTTAAAAACCTCTTTGTTAAAAGAAGAACAGTGATATAGAGACACGTTCTAATAAATTAAAGCAAGATAAATTATATCCAGCAGCTTGCTGAATACCTCAACTTAGGAGACATTTTAAAATCTGAAGAATACGATAGGAGCTTCACAGGAAGATAGCCTGCGGATGTCAGTGAAACACTTTGACGAGTTATGGATTATTTTAGCTTTGAGGATGTAACCATGTGTCTAGGCTCTCTTTTTCCTCTTTTGCTTTATGCTTTTAATTTCATAGCATTCTTCTTGTGAATGTTTGTGTTTCAGTCAGTTTGGTTTAGGTCAGTAAGTCCAAATACAACCTTAGAAATGACAGACAACCTCAAAATGCTACACAGTTTCTACTCAGACACTTAGAGTTAATAGATTTTTAGGACACAGATGAAACTGTTGTACTCATTTTGCTGGTATAGTTTACTACATTAATGATCAAAAAAGTGAAAAAAACAGAATAAAAATGTTAATTTCAAGCACCATTACAGAAATACAATACAATAAAATAAAAAAAATCAGATAAATGTTCATTTGCTGTAAACTGATGGTTGTTAAGAGCCCATTGCCCTAAAGCAAGTTATGCTTGTAGCAGCAGCAGACCTAGGTCACTATCATTTGTGAAATGCAGATTACTTAATGGGGATTTTTGTTAATGTTTTAATAGAAAAAGGGGGTTGATTTAAATAGTTTGTCTTCCATAATGAAGAGTCATCATTGTGATGGTGATTGTGTTAATACACTGTTGCCTGTTGCTTTAGTGGCTAAGACATTCTTGAATAAATATAACAGACTAAAGTCTCAGTGTAACTCAACAATCAGTGTCTTCTGCCTCCCAGCCTGATGCTGGGTAGCCAGTCCTCCAGCTCCAATTGCTCTTCTCTGTGGCCCTACTTACGGAGCTCTGCCTTTCAGCCCCTGTCTTTGTTAGCAAACGGGATCTGAGCTGTGCTGAAAGGGTACTGGTAAGCCCTGGTGTAACACATGTCCATTGACCGACCCTCTGCCTGTTTGCCGGCAGAGCTAATTCTCTAGGTGAAGCTGGAGAACCATGTATTCTGCTTCACTTGTTTACTGGTTCAAAAGTTGTTGCATCATTTAATTATCACAGTAACATAACTATGTCTCCCCAAGACCAAAACTGAACTGCAATCCCTGACAAAGTTCACATGTATAAAAAATTTACAGTATTCAGGTAACCACAGTAGATCTTTCTGTAGGTGCTTCCCTCTGATGAAAATTATGTATAAAATAAAAAGTAAGCAGTATCAAACATAAGGGGCATTCAGCATTAAAACTGAGTAGCGTTTATTGAAACATGGGTCACTTGAGAAGATTTCAGTCTCTGCAGCATTAGTCAACTCAAAATAGGTATCAGAGCTGTTTCTCTGATAAGAACTGAAAGGCACCTTAACTGTTAAAATTTGTTTAAAAACTCAGGTATGAGAAGCTTGCTCAGGTTAAAGCTGTTGAGCATATTTACATCTCAGTCTAGATCTGAGTCTTGTTAATCATTTGGTTTGCATTACTTATAAACATCTAAAAATCAGTCATAAATTTTTCAAAAAACTAGCTGTTGAGTACTGAAGGTATAGTAGGAGAAATGTAACTTGGAGTAAATATTTTTGTAAAATAAAATAACTGCTCTTTTGCGTACCAAACAGGCCTAGTGACACTTCTGATATACTTCATACATTCTGACACTTTTACATTTTCAGCCAGATAAACATGCAGTACACAGCAGAAGTGATTGTATTAGCTTCTTAGTTTCTGCATTGCCTATTGTATTAAATAATGGCTTAGAATAATAAAATAAATCCAGTTCATGCATAAAGATGATTGCGGTAGAATAACAATTATGTGCATGAGTTCAGACCTTGAGTGTAGTACCTTCTGGGAGAAGCCAGACTCCACGTTCAGTAGATGCACGCTCCTATCCTACTGAACTCAAGGGAAATTTATTTCCGGCATCAGAGCACTGTATAAAGTTCTATCTGCAGAGGTGTGGACACAGGCATTTCTTGCTGAGGGATTCAAGTGAGCTCAACTGCTCTTCCATGAAGAGTTTTACAGTGGAGGCTGTGCAGAAGTTTCACTATGAATTAGAGCGGATGATTTGCTTCCTTCAGTCTCCTTACGTCTTAACTTAGCAAATACTCCTTGCTTTGGATCTCCTTGCATACAGCGCCCCATTGCACAGCAGAAAAGCTCTACTCAATGGGGAGTATTTGTACGCATGCCAGCAAGGAACAAATTTTTCTCAAAGTCAGTTTTGTGCAAGATTAAGTACAGTTTGCAGATTGCAGGGCTACATGTGCAAATATCCACTCTGGGGAGCTTGTAATTGGTAATTTGCCCAGGTATCAAGGAGTTATTTGTGCTGGGAAACATCATACATGACAGCAAGTTGTTTTCAGAATTAAAGGGTATCGTACCTAATTTTGCATCCTATTCATTTTTATAGGTGGTTTTGCTGTGATAAGATAGCAAGATTAAATCCACTAATTTCTGTGGTGCACTTGGAATGCCGTTAAGGGTATACAACAGTTTCATGAACAGGAAAACTACCTGAACAGTGCAGTGACTTGGGTCTACAAACCTGTCCACTTTCAGCGTTGTGAAAAGCATAGGAGTGGAACAGAACAATGTAGAATAGTACAGAATAGAACAGAATAGATGCAAAGCCTTTGTTTTCTTCCCTGTTCACATCCATTTTAACTTCTGAGAGTATATTTCCCCTTTAAACGGTGAGAAAAAATAGCTCAGACAAGCTCCTAGAGAAACCTTAGGAAAGATGTAAAATATTCCATCTGTGAAGCTGTTTGTGATTAAAATATTGACACACAATCAATAAACCAATGAAATTTTACTGAATAAAACTCTGCAGTACTTGCAAAATATTGTAGGATAATTAGTATTGGAATAGTATGAATTAATTTAATCATAGTATTAAAATTACATGCATAGAGTTTGGAAGATTTTAGGCAAAATAAGAATAAAAGACACTTGAGAGATGAACATTCTGCTTTCTCATGGTTCTCGTATAAGTTTGTGCTTTCCAGCTTTCTTGGGCCTTCTTCCAGTAAAGAAAGCCCAATGAGCTCTTTGGGTTACAGGAGTCATTGCTGTTAGGGACAGAGCTGTAAAGAGAAACCTGGGTTTGTGAAGAAATGGATGGAATTGGAAGGGTCCAAGATTATTCCAGGATTTTTTTTTGCCACAGGTGCATGTATATTTGTTCTAAAATAGTTTTAAAGAGAGTTTTTAAACTCATGATGATTTTATTAATTTTGAGGAATTGTTTCAGTGCTTAATAAAGGAATTTGACTATAGGTTTGTATGTGCCTCCATCCAGAATCTCTTTAAAATGAGATTAAGTGAAAAAATAGGTTTTTTGACAGTATGACTTTGTATTACTAGCAGTAGTTCTGCGGTAGTATGCTTATTTATCCAATCCTATATTTGATCACAGCTTTCTTGTGAAATACATCAGCAATACAGACAATGACAATAGCAACAGCAATAAGGGAAGAATGTCTGATCAGCACTACCATAACCTAGACCCCCAAAAGATATCCTCACCTTGTGAAACTGAAACTTTAAAAAGAAGCAGTATTATTTATGATGCTCACAAACAAGCATGCTGGAGGTCAGGGAGCAGTGAAGATAATATCATTCTCTCAAGCTGTAGATATTAACCATAGCTGTATTTAAAAATATTTCCAATTGGAGTGTGATTCTGCATATTTTGTACCCCTATGCAAATGCAAAATGCAGATAAGGTTCTTAAAAAGAGACGTTCAGAATGGCATACACTTGGAAAACACAGAATGTGAAATCCAGAAGCAGTGGGTTGCTAACCTTCTGTGTTCTATGTTTTTTATTGACCCAAAGTGATCTGTTCCTTTATGAACCTAAAGAGAAGACACAACCTCACTAGCATCCATTAACATTTTGGAGACCAACTCTGTGTGGACTGCTGGGCTTTGTGAATGAACAAATGCTCTAAATGAATACAATAAAAATAAATCAGGGATGCTGCATTGCAAAATGGGCTTTGTTCATTTATTTCTGACACGAATGGTTTAGTTTTAATTATTTATAATACTTCACAGTGCATTGGTAAATGTGCTGCAACATATTTTGTAAAAGTAATGAAGTCTTTGAAATAGCAGACCACAGTACAGCTGTCGTGCCCGTTCGGTACAGCGGGGAGCGACCGCTGCGGAGGGAGAGGGAGGTAGGGTTTGCTTGAATTTGCTTGTGGTATGGAAATAACTGCACAGAGACTTTGTGACCTGGCCGTTTTGTTTCTGTTCACACTGGCAGATAGAACTGGCACGTCAGGTGCAAAGAAGAGCTGAGGGCCTTGTGCTGGGGATTATGCAAGTGTTTTGCTGATGAGAGGAGAGCTGCTGCTAGCCCTCCTAGCCCAAACGATGAAGAGCGCTCAGTGGCTGAATAAATCAGTGTCACATGTGCAGATGGTAGAAATAAGCAAGTAATAGTAAGGCAGCTGAGACAGTTGTACTGCTGGGGTTTGGGGAAACTGAACAGAGACAGCAAACGCTGCAAGTGACTGGATATATACGGGAATAAGAAGTTTGAAATTGCAAAGCATTTACATTCTCTGGTTTCATGGTTTCAGATCATTGCCTGCTCTCTTAAGTAGGCCTTGGGAAACAAATAAGGACTTGGTTTTGGAGGCAAAGTTACCTTAAACAACCCCAAATCTCTTTCATATGATTTTGCGTGGGAACTAAGGAATGGAATTATCTCTTTTCATGCAGGAGTCAGGAAAACAGTAAGGTAGTTGGGGAGGGGAAAAAAAAAATCTCCAATAGAGGCAAGTATAATAATTTAATCTACAGTAAATACAAAAGTAATGAGCAGAACTATATTTTAATCCACCTTTCATTTTATCCAGAGCCTGGAAGTTCATTTTTGATTCTGAGTCTTCTAGCTCCTATTGAGTTTGTGAACTCTAAAACCATTCCGTTTCAATTTTCTGGGGTTTATTTTTAGTACTTTTTTGTAAGTTTGAAGTCATTAGGTATCTGAAGAAGCAGCTAATCTATGAGATGACCTGCTCTGGATCCATGTGGAGGTAATGGAAGACATTTGGGGAGGGGGGGCGTTGTTACAACTTGCTCGAGGCAGCGATAACAATCATATAGGCACATCATGGAAGGAGTCTTATTTTTACCTTTCATGTGAAAAAATCCCCCACTCCAAACCCTCTGCTTTTCTCTGTGTCCATTGTTGCATTGATAATAAGGTGGCTAATGTCTTACCCTGGACTGGATGAAATGTTGGATTTGCACAGCTATTTATGATGAATGTTCTTTCTCCTTTTCCTCCTGATTTTACCTTGCTTTTCACACTATTGATATATTCAACACTGGAAATAATCCAGAGAAGTTAGTGTCTTCTTTTTACCACTCTATGATATCAGATACATCAATATAAATATGGAGATGCTGTACAAAGGCAATCAGATTTAGTCTGGATTTATACATATGCAAATATTTTACTTCTCAATAGTACTTGCTGCCTTTTGCTCTAGCAATCATGTTAATCTCTGATGACTTTGGAGAAGACCAGAAATGTTAATGAATAGCCCAGCTTGTGTAGGTTCTAGGATCTTAGAATTTATGGAATATGCTTTGCAGGCTACTTTATTGTAATATCTTTCTCATGAAGCCACCTTCCTGGATTAACAGAGGATTTAAAATACAAACCTTGATGCTGATCCTGCAGAGACTTATTAATGGCCTTAACTTTATGCACTGATTCTTCAGTAGGACTGTTCACAGTATGGAAGGGTAAGAACCTACATGAGACTTTGCAGAATTGAGATCCAGAATGCTAACTTTGTCTCAGTCTTCTTCCTTAATTATAGTAGTGCTCTATTTTCAGGGACAATTGCTAGCTACCTCAGTTACAGATAGCTGCAGAGCAGCAGGTTCTGTTTGTTCATTGATCCTACAATCTCTGACTTTACAACCCTGGTATCATCCAGTCACTGAACCTACAGACCATGCTTATTTTTATTTTACTCCCTTTTGCACCATGACAGAATTAATTACTCTTTGCTTCTGACCATTCCAGCAGCATAGCTGTGTGCTGCCTCCTCTTCCTCCTTTTCCCTTCCACAGGAGTGCTGAGTATTCATTAGAAAAAAAGAGAGGTGCTGTCTGTCATACCCAAAGGTGTCTCCTCCATCGAAAGTCTCACAGTGGGTTACTCTAAATTCTGTAATTGAAAAGAAGCAGTTGACCTTTGTAGTGCCCCTTTCTCTGCTCTCAGGGTCGTGCCAGAAAGAATCCTTCCTTACTGCATTACCTTCACCCACTCACAGCATATGGAGACATTCTGAATTCAGCTGAAAATGATGTGTATGTCTCATTCCAGAAATAAGATTTTCCCAGTATCTGTGCCATATAAACATTCCACTGCATATTTTGATACTTCTCCCTATCACCCCTCCTCTCTTCAAGGACAGCAAATTCCTGTAAGGTCTTCTGTAAAGATCATGTGTTCCTCTAAGCTTCTCATAGCAGACATTGTGTTCTTGCTTCCCTATTGTAAAATTGATGAGATTTATGCAAACAAAAGTAGCTGTCCCTGGTGCACTGATTCATCCAAGTGATGTAAAGCTGAAATGTTACAGATCAGCCTGCAGTAATTTTGTAGGGGTACCATGTAATGAGCCGATAAACCACACAGTTACTGCATTCTCAGATGTCATTTACTTTCTGCAGGGCAGGGAAAACCAATATGGGGTGAGCAGTAATGGTCTCCAGCAACTATAAAAGCAAAATGAAAAGTGACACTTTTCAACTCTGCAAAAAATAAAAGTGAGCTCTCCTTCTCCACTCCTCTGAACACTTGAGTTTTAGCTTCCAGCCAGGGCTGTCAGTTTAGACTAGACTCAGCACAGTGAAAATCTCTGCTGAAAGCATTGTATCCTCATCTTAATCTTTCTCCTCATTTTTTAATTCATGTAAATTCATCTTTACTAGGCCTTTATTTACTTACTATCACACTTGTTTTGTTCCTTATACCTAAGGCATCCACAATAGTTTCCCATATGGAAAAAAGGTCGGACTGTGATTTTAATATAATAAGGATCAAGTTGTGCTGTGTCTTATCAGGGCACTTCTTGTTTGCCTGTAGTGAGAATATCTGGGTCTGTTCTGTAAAATTTCAAGTCCTGTTTTTTTCTGCATGTGTAGGTCAATATTACTGAGCTGCTTTTCTTTGGGAAAAATAATAACTGTTGAGAACCTCAGATGAAGGGCTCATGGAAGTGTACAGTACTATTTATAGCAATGTCTATTTCTTAGTTTTTGCTGAAAGCAGAACACTACCACTATCTTTAGAAATGTAAACTAATTCCTGGTCTGTTTCAAGAACTCAGTACAAAATCTCCCCCATTGTCTGCATATTTGTACTTTCATCTTTACTGATTCTTCTGCACCTGCTCAGCAGCCTGTTCCACCAACATTCTGTGTCCAAGGTTTGGTTTTCTGTTCTGTCCTTTTGCTCCCATCATCTCAAGTACAATATTCACATGTGATTTTTGGACTCCCTGCAGATTCCGTATTTAAAGCTTTCTCGTCTTCCTTGCTGTCACCTCTATTATTCTCTACGAAGTCATCAAGTACTGGAGTATTTCTCATACACACCTTAGACCAGTGACTGCTGTATAGTTTTTGGACCAGAACAGTGTTCTGCATGTACGAAAGAGTTATAAGACAATTTCACTACCCTTCATTTTCGATTAGTTTTTTTGCTTCCTTGTCGATACAGAACTACGGAGACCTATAGCTTTGGGGCAGCAGATCTTCATCTGCTGGCTGCTAACGGCTTGTACATTTTTCTTTGCAAAGAATTATGTTTTCTGAAACTTACGTACCCATCTTCACAGCTCTGCTCTTGTCTCCAAATCCTGCCTGTTTACTACATTATTACCTGGTTACTTTTCTTCTATTTCTATATACAGGCTGTGTCCAAGTGTGAAACATTTTCTAGACCTTCTGTATTAAAAAAGAAATTAAATGGGATTATACCCCTGTATGGAGGATTACCCAACCTCTTTCTCATCCTCCATTAGCTTCCAGAAAATTGCAGCCTGTCTCTCTGTTACTGTCATGTGTTGGCTTAACTCTCTGTGCGGAGAATATTTGATGTATGCTCACTATTATAGTAGGATATTATTTACCAAAGTTAATCTCGCTTGTACTACCTTGAAAGTCAATATGCAACTTTTAAAAAAGTGTATAGGGATCCTCCAGTAAGTATTAATTTTAACTAACTTACAAATGTTCAAGAACCCCAGCCACACATTAAAGAGATGACCAGAAATATCTTGCTGGAGAAAGCTGCCATATACTAAACCTCGGTTTGTTTGGGGGGAGGTCACATGAAAGGGCATCTGCTGATGCCTGTACAGGCTTTGTGTGGTGGTTTGTTTCAGTTTCAAAAGCTGGTCGCAGTTCTGCCATCTGTCTTATTCCCATCTCTGACAGGCAGAACTAAAGATAGCATTAGTGTAAAGGTTTCCAGCCTGTTAGAAATGCAAGCCTTCTCGTTTCCTTCCCGTTTTACCCTTCCCACTTCTCTTGCCTGCACGTGGTCCAAGAGCCAGGCGAGGACTTCGTGTTTTTCTGTAGCATTGTGCTTCCTGAAAGAGGACCCTGAGGCGCTTAAGCGCTGCTGGACTCTAACCCCTAGTCACATGCAGGAAAACGGTTCAATTGCCTCAACCTTTTTTTCCTTTTTATTTGCCTACTTCTGAATTCATTCCCATATTGGAAATAATATATACTTAATTCAAGAATGTACTGTTACTGAAATAAATTTTTATACAAAAAGACAATTTCTAAAACTAAAAGCCAAAGAAAAATCAGATTCTTTGTTTCAGCTCCTCCTTTCAACATTTTATGAGCATCTAGCAGTCACCAGAGTGAGTCTCTGTAAGGGCAGACTAGGACAGAGATTTCAGAGAACGCTTACTAGGAAACCAGTTCCCTAATGTGTCAATAGAAGACTGATAGTTTTCCGAGTACCTTAGCTCTCAGCCATCATGACAAGCTATCGTCAATTTGTTAGTCTCTCAAGACCCAAACCATAGTATTGTGCAAACACTTGACTTTTTCCCTGGGAAGCTGGCAGAGCTAGAAATGGATTACTGACCATTCTTGAAGGAAGTTTTCAGTCTTGTTTATGAAGTGGATGATGCTAAAAAAAACTTGAATCGCCTATTAATGAGCTGTTATATACAGTGAAAGCAAATATACTCCCACGCACACATTCATTTTTCATGATCAGAGAAATACAAACACCTGCGGTATAACATAAATGACTGCTGTTCAGAAGAAAGGAAGGCAACTCTCTGACAACAGGTATGTAATTAGTAAAAGACTGTATGGAGGTGTATTTTGAGAAAGAACTGTTTCATTGTGGATAAATCTTCAGGATTAGTGTGAGTAACAGTTAAATTCCTCAATTATATTGGAGTAGAGAAAGAGCTCAACAAATCCATGACAGAATATAGAGTATAGTTTGTTTCATCATGTAAGGATAAGAATTTGATACAGTAGTTGCAAAGGGACTATATAATTCCCTAAATCCTAATATAAAATTGTAGTTCCCTCTTTCTGTCAATACTCTTAAGATTATTTCTTCTTTGTCTCACTGAAAGTCCAATTTAGGAGTCACTGGCGTTTCTTAAAATTTATGGTTTTTACTCACTGGAAGTTTAAGCCTTAAAGTCTCTAGAAGTTTTTCATATTTTGGTGAGCCAAAATGGGATAAGTGCATAATTTGACATCTTTTCAGAAATAGCCAATATTGTTCCTTTGTTTTATCCAAAACTTTTTAGACTCTTAAAGGGCACTGTGCAGTGCTGTAAATTTTAGACAAATACATTTTTTTCAGATTACACTCTTACATGAAGGGACTGTGTCCATCTCTACGTTCTTTCCCTCCTGTAGACATAGTATAACGTAGGCATACTTCTGTGAATGAATGGGGGTTAGTAAGCTGAGCAGTGAGCTTGTGTGTTTTACGCAAGAATCAGGTAATTTACACATTGAACCAGGTAATTAGCGTAATGTCTCATAAAATCAGACTTCAGTTTTATTAGATATCATTAACTATTAATGTAATAAATTTAAGAAATTATTACAATCATGGCAATCTGGCTCTACAGACAAAACCTAGACTCAGCCTATGTATGCTTAAATTAATTTCATTTCCATTACTCATTTTGATATGTGGTATATGCATTGTATTACATCAGGTGCATCAGAAGTAACTCCATGAATGACAAGTGAATTACTGTTTATTACAAAGCTTATGGCCTGTAATGTGTGTGGGCATATGAGTATTGGAATGAAATGAAATGAAAGCTCTATATATAGATGTAAAAGTATTTAATATTCTAACACAGAGCTGTCATGCACTAAGAAAGCATAGCTTCCAGAAATCTATACCATTGTTTCAAAGAGAAATATTAAAGGTATTCATTTATGGATCAATAAATAGCAGTCGTATAGTTTTATGGCTATGTTTAATCTCACATATGTAAAATCTTTAGTGATATATGACCACTATTCATATGCGTCATAAGAGCTCTTCTACAAGAACGCTTAGCGTCCTTCCCTTGGGAGCTACACAACTAAAAGGAAAATGAACATGAGAGCTTGGAAGAACAAATACATCCAAAGATGAAAAAATAATTTATAAGTAACAAGTCATAGAGAAATCACACATACTGACGGAGTATAACATCAAGATTTGTGTAAGCTCAAGGCTATGTTGTAAGCCATGCAGACCAGTTCAGTCTAACAGGCTTTGAAACACTGCTCAAGAATTCTCCACTATCTACTGCTTCTGCCCTGTTTTCCAGTGCTACGCTGCTCCTGCTTCCATAGGCATTCCTGTCTCTTGCTTGGAACACATCGTATGTTCATAATGTGCCTATGACACCTCTGCTTTCAAAAATTATCACTGCTGTTTTGGCAGAATACCCGTGCATGTGATGTTGGCTGAATCTTGTTCTATTTTAAAGAAAAAATAAGGAGAAATAAGGCATAATGACATGGTAATATCTCAGTCTGACCTCTGGTCTCTGATAACTTTTACATCAAACTACTGACTTAGCCCAAGGTCCTTTTGGCAAATTCCTGTTTCTTAACTGTATCCGTGTCTGCTCTGTAATGAACCAACTCCTGTTTCTGCAGTGGCTTCTTTGCAAGAGAGGAGGTCTCTTTCCTTAACGATGGGTTCAGTTTTGAACTTGGGGAAGATACAGTTTCTGTTCTCTGGCAGAGATGGATCTTTGGTTTGACTCAGTATAGTAATTCTTGTTTTTATAGCATTTGCTTACGATATGCTCACGTGGGGTTTCTTGTTCTGGTTTTGACACATCTCATTTAGATAACAGTTCCAAGTTCAAAGATGTCGCGGCTGTCTTTACAGATGAGGAAAGTGAAGCACTCTAGACTCTTAGATTATGTGAATCACAGAGGATGTCTGTACAATACCTGTAATGGAAGTTAAAAAGTCCTTAACTTCCAGGTCTGTGCTGCGTTCACGGGATATTTAAGCTATGGAAAATGACCCCTTACCATTCAAACTCTGTGGATTAATATAGAACTCTTGTTTTAGATATTGTATCCTTTATGTTATTAATTAACCCTGATTTTTTTTTTCTGTTGGGCATATTGTCTCTGAGCGTAGCACTTAGCATAAGTTTTCCTTCTTCTTACCTTTTAAAGAAGCTGCACTGAATAAAAAGGGGAAAAAATGTTGAATACAAACCATTAAAACTCTGTAGTTGTTTTCAATTTGTCTCTATTAAAAAGATGCATACATTTTTAATTAGGGTAAATGTTGACCTATAAAGAAGACAAGAAACCTTCCAATTTAAAGCAAACAAGCAAGAATAAGTAACTCACCTGTCCTTGCATCTACTAAATTTCAGGTTTGATGGATCATCCTTCAGAGTCCAGATATGTTAAATCCTTCACAGTCTAACAATAAAAATACATATTGACAATGCTACTATTGCATAAATGGGGAAAAGATGACCTTGTGTTTTAAGCAGCAGATGAGATATGGGACTAATTAATTTATTTAGAAACATTTTTAACAAAAGTTGTTGAACTAAAATTATTTTTTCACTACATTTTCTAGTGACAATGATCTCAACTCTGTTGAAGTTTTTTGCAATAATAGTGATTATATTCCCTTCTGTCCCCATTTATTTTAACAAAAAATGTTATTTTACAAGTGTTTGCCTTGGTTCTTTAACTTTTGCCTTTTTTTTTTAAATAGTCCATAAGTTGTGGGTTTTTTTAATTAAAATTAGGTGAAAAAAATGTATTTATTAGTTTTAACGCTGATTAAATAATCCTTTCTTATCTCCCCAATACTTCGTCTCATCATCTGTTGAGTATGGGTATGAATATCTAACTCATTGGTTGCTGTGAAACTGAACCATTTGTCTGGAAAGTTTAAAGATCCTTGGATTTTAAGCCCTATGCACATATATTTAAGAGTGTAAGGAGCAGTACAAGGACCTGAGCTATGGCTTATGCCCAGTTTTGATGAATAATATATGTGTAGTGAAAAGAGAATTGTTGGAGTAATCACTGAATTAACTCTGACGTTTCTGGAAAGAGCATCACAGAGCCTGGATCTTCCTTCCCTTTGGCCCCAGGAAGAAGCAGGACAGACTGGGTTCTTTGCTCAGTGAAGGGCTGGTCTTTTGGCAAGGCACTATCCTCTGTGCTGTGGGTTGTGAATCCTGCTCCTGGCGTGGATTTGAACCTAACTTTTCCATAAAAAGGAAGGTGAATATGCTAACAGCTGACACAGACAGATAAATCCCCTAATACTGTCGAACTCGACAGAGACTGTACATTTTGTGCAAAAATCCATAAGCTCCAACACTGTCAAATGAAAGAGAGAATTTTATACTATCTGTTCCCTGCTGATATATGTTTGGCTGTCATCTTATTTCATAGTTCAGGCAATTGAAACACTGTTTAAATGTGTATCATAAACCTATAGATGAGAACATTTGCCTACTGGATTTAAACCATTACCCCCGAAGGTGTTAAAGAAACCCTGCTGTGTGTCGCTTTTTTGAGATCAAGGGGCATTTTTGATGTTAATGCCTAGAAAAGGCAGATGAACACTAACAGCTGCTTATTCACAGTCTGGTGAATTGAATAGGGAAATACTTCTGTTCTGGAAGTCAGATCTCCAGAGAAAAATGATAAACTGTGAGCATCTATAAGTAAGAGTGATAGTCTCTAAGGACAGTTGAGCAAGGCTGATAAGATAAAATATGTAAAACGTGGAAAATATTTAATACTTCTGTTTCTCTGCTCTAAAGAGTTGGAGGGGTTGTGTTAACAATATATACGGTGCTACTGTGCTCAGGCATGCAGGAGAAATGCAATATATTAATTCTCAAATCACTAGTTTGTGAAACGCGTTTCTGGTATCCAGGGATTTTCAAGACTGTTACACTGCTGAGGAGTCAAGGGCAGTCTCCTCATGGGCTGGGATGGCTCTCCTGGGGGAAGGAGGGAATAGAAGAAAAGGAACAGCAGATGAAGAGCTGGACAGTTTAGTGTTTCTCTGCTTCCAAATGCTGATTTTTTTTTTTTGGCACTTCAGTCTGCAGCTATGTAAAGCTCTCTAGTGGCTTCATTTCTGAATTATGGCCTGTCCTCCTGAGTGCTGATGATAGGAAGTCGTGGAGTACAAGGAAAACCTTCACTGGATAAACAATTTTTACATAATTCCTGTGGGACAGACAGAAAAAGCAGCTTTGCTGATAGACCCCAATAACAATGTTATGGTATGAAAGTCACTTTGAGCAAAATACTTAGGAGGCCAGCAACAATGTGGAGCAATATCTAAGATGCCAAATCTTCTCCACTTTTTCATCACTCTAATGGAATAACAGAATATCCTTTGAAGTTTGCTGGCTTTTTTATGCAAGGATCCCAAAGCAACAGCCTGGAGGAAGGTACAGCGCCATCAATGGGCCTAAGGTGCTCTTGCTATTCAGATTTTACCATCAGGGCTTAGGTCATGCAGAATTAGAGTAACTGGAAAGAACTAAATACAATCTCCTTTTCTGAAGTCTCTTTGAAAGAGGGAGACAGCAAACATAGCAGGTGTGTCCTGGCAGGTGACTTTCATGTGAGGCGAGTTCCGTAGCAGGCAGAGGTGCAGTTCATTGTTTCCTGTATCAATTTTAGTGAAAGAAGACTGAAAAGCCAAAACAAACAAACAAACAAAAACATAAAAAACCCTAATTTTACCCCTTAACTGGGCAGCTAGCTAAACTGAAAGTTCCTGTGGGTTTGTTTTGCTGATGAGAAAAGAAATAGATGACAGAGGCCATGTAACTCTTTGAGGCATTCGGTTTTATTACAGGAAAAAAAAAAAAAAAAAGGAAAATTTCCTGCTTCCCTGGGTGGAATGGGTCAAAAATAACAAAAGACAGTTTAATCAAACTTCCAAGTGTTCTTTTTTCCAGACAGACTGCTTAGGAAAGCTCTTTTTGGACTTCTTCTCAACACCATGTTTACAATGCCTATTTTAGATGTCTTTCTAGTTTTTGACTTCGTGTACAAGTCTCCATTGTTGCCGCTCTCTGTAACTCCGCCAGTCAAGGTCCTACACCCTGCGTTTGGATCAGGAAAACCCTGATTCAAACTCTGCAGCTTTTTGCCACATACCTGTATTTTAGGTGGAGCACCTGGATTTTCTTGAATTTTCTGGTTGCCTAACAGAACATAATTACTTTGTATACTTACATTGTGTGAAACACATGACTTCAGTTTACCAGCCTCAAGGAACTGTAACCTCAACCGTAACATTTTTATAGCTAGAGAGAATTTTTTAAAACTGAAAACTGGGATTAAGATTGTAAATTCTTATAAAAGAAAGTTGATACTCAGTTACATGTGGCTTTGTGATTGATGACTGGATCCTGCTCAGCTCATCTCAGTTTGCCAATAAAGTCTTTATGAGAATTTTAGGTCCTTTGAGTTGCAGTGATAGACTCCTTAAAGTTGCTCAGGCTCCACTGCGTAACTGCTTCATCTCTAGGGCATCACTTTAGGCCCAGTGAAATGTGGGATCTTCTTTAAAACAGTTATTGTTCCTTTTCAAAGCTGTTTGTAATCTACAACATGAAGGAAAACAAAAGCAGAAAGAAGAACAAACAATAACACTGCTTGACTGGGGGGCAGTTTTATAGTCTACTGCCTAATATTCTATTTGCTGAAGAAATCCATGACAGAAGGAGAAAGCTATAACAAGACTTGGTGAGTTTTGACTTGAATTTCTAGCATGTTTTTCCTTTCAGGTTAGGAACCGTGTGTGAAAGTTCTGTGGTTTTTAAATCGAAGTGAAGCGACAAAGCCTTCTGCCAGCAGAGTGAATTTCTCTGGTTGTGCTTAAAATGGTTCCTCTGTTGCATGCACAGATCAGCTTCCTCTAGGAAAGCAGTAGAAAGCTTGGCTCAGAAATAACTTATATTGGTTTTGATGGAATAATTGTAGGCCACAATTCTTATAGCTATATTTCACAGTTTTTCTCCAAAGTATCCCTGGCTTTCCCCAAGTCAGCAACTGCAGAACCTCCCCCATGAAGTTGTCACATGAATAGATTTTTGGCTGCTCAAAGCAGGAAGATTTCCTGCGCCTTGTCGCATGCAGCTCGCAGGTTTGTTCAAAGGCGAAGTTTGGTGAAGTTGTACAAGAATACAAGTAGCACATAACAGTGTAGTCCTCACTTCAAAAATATCACTAGGGGCATAGCATGTACTGCTGTTGCTCAGTGGGAGAGAAAAGTTCCTGCCTTCCTTAGTCTTCAAGCTCTTGATGTGGAGAACTGAAATCCTTTCCAGAATCTCTTTCAGTATCATCCGTGGTTGAACTTAGGCCCTTACCAGTCCAGGTACAGGCGTAAACATGTGAAATTAGAGGAACAGTAAGGGAGAATTAAAGCAGAGCTGCCCCATGCATTTTGCTGCCTGGAATATATTCTGCTCCCTGGTGATTTTCACGAGCTTCAGGTTTTCAGTTTGGTAAGAACACTTTTGAGTGTTATTGTAATGACACTTTGAGCCATGTATTTTCTCCCTTACATTTCTTTTTATCATCTCACTTCCTCCATTCTGTTGTCTTTGACGCTGCTGTATCCTTTGATAGTTTTTCCACTGTACTTTCTTACTTACTTTCCGTTCGTTGTGTTTTCCTTTATTCTCTAACAAGTATTTTTTCCTTTCTCATTCTTTCACTCCATTACTATCATCATGCTTTTTCCCTTCCCACATTCCTAAATGATCTATCATAGGTTACTTACACTTATTATTCCTAGTGTTTCTGCTTTTATTTCTGTTAGTTTCTCTCATGAGATAAAAACATATCTGTGCACATAGGAACACAGTTGCTTTCTTCTAGCCGCAGTCATCTTCGCAAATGTGCATCCCTGTTACCACATGTGACTCTTCCTCCAAGGGGTTCTTGCTGGGATTCTCACATATTCAGAACCTGTCGCTGACTCCAGTGAGGCTTCACCTGTGTGCATTACTCAGTGCAGAGGGTGAAGCTGAGGAAGCGACTGGGGTAGAGCAGTATCCGTGCCTTGCTTTCCCCCTCGAGGGCGAACATGTGATAGCAGAATGAGAACCAGCACAGTATCATGCAAGTGAGTCGAGCTAAGGATCCCCGAGCAAGACAGCCACAGCACCAAAGGACATTTCTGGCAGTGGTGGTGACTCCTGGTTCTGCAGCGAGAGGACTGGCTGACTTTCTCTTGTTGGCTTGGCTGTGGAGGGAGGCTCTTAGCTGTAGCCTGGCGGGTAAATGTCCTCAGCGAGACCCATGATAGTTGGATTTGCATGTGTGGCCTTAAACCTGGAGTTCAACATTAAAGCAATACAAGATGCTGCTGCTTCTTTATGTCAGCAGAGACTCCCTCTGGAAAACACATTGTTTAAAATATCATTCAACTGTAAAATAATTAAATGTTTGCATAAAGCAAACCTTTTGACTAGCTTTTTAGGGAAAGCAGCTATTAGTAAAATAGATGCTTTCTTGAAAAGCCTTTTAAACCTTGGGAAAACCCAGAACTCCTTCTGCCTGGAACTGTTGTTCTTGAAACTCTGTTTTGTTCAGTCCTTTCTTCCTTTTTTCTTTCCCGTGTGCTTTCTTGCCAGCATGTGCACAGAGAAGTGAGGGCTGCTGCTTTGTGGTCGGAGAGGCAGGGCACCGGTGAGACTGGCGTTCAGCAGGTCCCCTTTTGCCTGAGGGAAACGTGCGCTGCAAGTCTGGAGAACTAGAAGTGAGGCAGTGGAGACAGCCTGGTTTTACTGTCTGAGCCAGTCGTGTTTGCTGCTGCCGACTCTGCCTGCTGTTCTTCCTGGGGAAGGGGCAAAAGTGGCTCGTTATTTGCTTAGAGTGGTACTTCAGGGCTCTGCTGTCACCTGTGTGCAGAGTCATTTGCAAACAGGCTGTATCGCCGGGGAGCAGAAATGTGTTTTTTTTAAACCCTAAGCAGATTTATAGTCTGGTTTCCTGTCAGATCTTTGCATTTTCCTTCTCCGCCCCTCCCAGCCTCTGACACACTTTTTCTTACTTTCTGTGTCGCTCTTTGCTCATTCTGACACCAGTGCACTTGCCGCCTTTATTCCTGATTCTCCCTAAACTTTCAGCACTTTAGGAGCCAGGGGTTGTTTTGCTCCTTGTGTTTCCTTTACTTTTCAACAACTGCAGAGTGCAAATAACCTCTCCAAGGCTCCTGGAGAGACACGGACAATTGCATGGAGGCGACATAGGGAGTTTCAGCCTGCAGCAGCTGCAGCAAGACAGCGCGGTCACTCATGAGCACCCAAGGTAAGGAAAGCAGCCTCAGATCAGCTCCACCTCTCTGCTGGCTAGGACAGCACTTGACTCTTATCACTACGAGTTCCACTTTCACCTTTCGCCTTTTTTGTGTTCATTTTCAAGAGTATGTTTCTTTGAAAATGATTGCGTTTGCACCTTCCTTGCCCTGAACAGGTCTCGTTGTGCTTTGAATACACGGAGCTCAGGGTTCAGTGAGGTAAACAGGCTGTAGCTGGAGGTGCAAAGGTGTTCTTAAAGAAAGCGTGCACTGGGGAGGAGAGCTGAAATGGAGCTCCAGAGAGGGGAGATGATCGTCAGCACTGGCCTCCAGGGAATTACTGGTTCTACCCATAGTGTGTTATGCCCTAGCCTTTTCTTTAAACTTCTTCACTAGCTTTCTGTTAACTAATAAAATCTTTCTTCTTTGTTTTTTTTCTCTTTTAATTTGTTCTTGTCACTTTCTTTATTCTTTTCTTAACCCTAATGTATCTCTTATTATCTTTTTCACCACCTTTTTATGCTTGTTTTTCATCAAGCGTATTTTCAGTGTGACAAATGTTCCCCTTGTTCATTCCTTTCCTTTCCCTCCGCCTTCTCTTTCTTGCCTGTGCAGCAGACTGTACATCCTCCCCCATGTTCTTAATCTTTCGCTCCTTCCCCTCTGTCAGTTCCCTCTCTGTCTTGTGTTCCCCTTTCCCGCTGCTCCCCTGGCTTCTCACACGCACTCCTACTTCCTGCTCCATCCGCTTTCTCGTGCGCACAGCATACGTCACTGCCCTGCAAAGTTTACTATGCACACACAGCGGTGTTGCCTCTCCGCTGGCTTGTCCTTGCACACACGTGCCGCTTTCCTGCCTGCCCCTTTCATGTACGTGTGTGGGACTGGCAGATTTGCAGGTCTGGGGATGCATCCCGAAATACAAGTCTTTTATACTTGCACAGCTTCCTTCCAGTTCTCAGACTTGTATTTAGTCATTCACAACGAATAACCACTGTCATCCTGTCTCTCTGTTTCTTTCTGTCTCACAAACAGGATTTTCTAACACCTATAACACACCATAGCTTCCTCTCCGCTCGCGAATAGAGCCTGCCCTGACTTTGTGTGTCCTGTCCCTTCTCTTTCTATCATCCCACTCCTTCCTAAGTCCTTACCACAACTCCCCACCAGGTTTCTCTATCTGTTTTTATCTTGCTGTTACATTCATTTTGGGAGGAACTACTGATGCAGATGGGCTTACTCTGTGCAGTCTTAGCATCCCCGCTGAGTACCTGTAGGGGAACTGGAGGAAGTACTGCAGTCGCTCAGCTCCGCTTTCCTGTGCAGAATACGCAGGCTGCAGCAGAGTAGTGATGGGACTGAAGGCAGATGAAAAAAATGGGAGAACACAATTCAGAATGACTTTGGAAAACTGTAAAAATAGTTCTAGGTGATCATCAGCCTTTTTATTAAACTTAATGAAGTTTTAATCTTCCTACCCCACAGCAGAACTGGTCTCACACTGGTGTCATTTTTGTACCGTTGATTCCTGTGGGATTTCAGATCTCAGAGGTAGAGGTTCTCAACTCTAATGTTGTAGTGGGAGTAACTTTCCTCCTAGGATCTGGAAACAGATCATTTCTTTTATAGCAGATATACTGGTGCATCACTAAGATCAGGCATGGCTAAACACTGTGTCCAAAGACAATATCTGGTATTATTCCTTGTTTAAGTTTGTAAGCTTTGAACCAGATATGACAAATAAGTACATTTCTTTGACGAAACCTTTTAGCCTCACCTTCTTAAGCAGGAATGTTGAGATTGAAGATTTATTTCTAGGGATATTCTGATGTGGGCTTTTGGGGACTGAATAAGGATCACTTATTAAACTCCGCTGAATTAATAAGAGAATTGTTATGTAGGAGAATTCTCTTAGCAATATGTCCTGCTCTCTCAAATTGTCCATCTCCTTATGAGTGAAAGGAGCTTAATTTATATGTTTGCAGTTATAATATATCCTTTCTGATTCAGAGCTAGCAAACTGTGGCCTTTGAGATGTGAGCATTCTCTTCTGAATACAGAAGCAGTTACATTAAAGTATCTTTGTCTTTTGGATCTTGCAAAAAGTCCACAAGCCTAGAACAATAAGAGATGTTCATTTCATGACACTTTCTTACTCTCTTACAACTCGTGATGTGAAAAGTTTTTGTGTTCCTTTTAGTCATTCTGCAAAACTTGTATGAAAACTTTATGCTTTGTTTTTTTCAGTATTCTGTGCCCCCATTACTTGTTCTTTCTGTAAGGCCTTGATAGCTCCCAGAAACAAATCGGCTGAGACAACATCTCTCTCTCTCTCTCCCCTCCTCCCTCTTTCCTTTTTCATCATGATAGTTTGCTGTATGTTGAGTTAAAATGGGCATTGTCATAGCTGGGTTGTGATGGCTGCAAGGGGATGTGAAGCCAGAATTTTCTTTTTTTGTGTGTGTGACTCGTTTCTCGAGTCTGGCAGAGGAGAAATTTTAGCTGGAAAGAGCTTGGAAACTTTCAATTGTAGCCAGCAAATTGCTATATTGAGAGGCTCAACCCCAGAACAGAAATTCAGAAAATATTTGACTCCCTGTTCTTACACAAATAGTTACTTCTAATTAGATTTAACTCTGAATTAAGAGAAAAATAAACTTTCAACATGGGTGAAAAGAGAACCATCCAACAGCATGCATCTGTTAAAATTAAAGGCAGTTTGAACCTTCCGTAGAAGGGTGCATCCCAAATAACTGGGATATGCTGAAGAAAACTGAATGTGATGTACCAAATGACCTTGGTATATACTGTTTCTTGGTGAAATTTTTAATCAGATACATGGAATGATTGCTCACAAAGAATGAAATTTATAGACATCCTTATTTCTCCCAATATTATACTTATATTATTGAGAGAGAACAAGCTACCCGCTTTTTAGCATGTCTCAACTCTCTCTGATACTGAAATTAATGAAATACAAATGTTTCACTTAGATGTGGTCATTAAGGTCGTGTAACTGATGGTGGAATCTGACCTATGGCAGCTTCATTTGTAAGTAACCTCCATAGTATCTCAGCTTAAATGAACAAGGAAAGTGGGACCGGGTCTTGCGACTTTCAAACTGGAGGGTAAAACCATAAACCTCAACAATTTTAGTGGAGTTTTGCCACTGGTATCAGCTAGAAATTACTTTTGTCTTGGCTGTTTTGTCACTGCTGCCGGTAGGATTTGCATTCTCAGAACACTGTCCACTTTGCTGAGAATACAGTATCTGCAGTGAATCTGCAATTCCTTTTTCGAAACAAATTACAAGGTTTTTGTGTATGTGTAATAACATTCTCCATCTCCTCCCTTCCCCCAAACTCTCTTTTAAGTGCTGCCTTCACCCGCTAGTCTGGGTCAGTTATTTAATGGCAATGAACGTTTTCAGGAAGGTAACCTTTCTGCTTGTGATTTGTTCAAGGACTCTGGAATTATAATGGTTGCTGACAAATGTCTATAATTGGTCTGTGTGGCACACATCCAACGAGTGATAAAAGCTTCTTTCTTTCTTCTTCTTTCGTCAGTATTCTCTCCCTATATTACCCTCTCACGTTTGCCTCTCTCAGGCAAAAGGAGAATAGAGAGCCAGTTGGTTTAAAGTGCAATTGGACAGCACAGCAGATCTGCCCTGTACCCTGCCATGGTGTGTCCCAGCTGTGGGCAGCGGGTTACTCCTTGGCTGGAGGTTTTTGCACTGACTTTAGTTAAACATAAAAGTATTTTCTGAACTTTGATTTTGAACACCTCTCTTCCTTCAGAACCTTCTGCCAAATATGGGGAATCACAGAATCACAGAATCACAGAATGGTAGGGGTTGGCAGG
>Ga0065711_1029666_pt1 | contig 35301 bp, 18 predicted proteins | sample Hoacrofraction12_FD_59098 | JGI IMG/M metagenome (GOLD analysis project Ga0065711, IMG submission 59098) | Hoatzin crop microbial communities from Cojedes, Venezuela - Epithelial fraction 12 v2 (version 2) | ecosystem: Host-associated > Birds > Digestive system > Esophagus > Crop | place... | reverse complement strand
ATATTTGTAGGCATTTATAAGGTCCCCTCGCAGCCTTCTCTTCTTCAGGCTGAACAAGCCCAGTTCCCTCAACCTCTCCTCGTAGGGGAGATGCTCCAGTCCCCTCACCATCCTTGTAGCCCTCCGCTGGTCACAAGTTTTATCTACACATTTTTGATTGGGATAAATGACATAAATTTGAAAAGTCAAATGATGAATCCCTTTCCCACAGCAAACTCCCCCACTGATTTAGATGGAACTGCTCTGATTATCAAACCAATGATGTGAGAGTAAAACTACTTCTTAGTCTTAACATTCGGCACCTACATTTTTAGGTCTGCATTTAAGTTATATTCTTTAAGCGATCTTAAAACCATAGGCTTCTTGGAATACAGTAAAATTTTGCATGCAACCTTGCTATATGAACATACACATTCATTTCAGGGGAAGTATTTGTGAAATGTGCTACTCCACGACTGTATGAATTAAAGGTTATGTAAAGGTGTCACAGAAAATGAACTAATTGATGCTCCTCCGAAGTGCTAGTTAGACCAATTTTATCAAGATACTTTTATGATTTACGAAGTGTAGTTTTAAACAGTGATTTAATAATATGCACTTTAATGCCCTAGTAATCAAGAATCAGCTCAGAAATTAATGATCACTTTTATGGTAGCTCACTTTACAGAGCTCTAATCCTATCAGATGGTATTTTAAACACTGCAAGTGTCTATACCCCCCAAAATAGACAAAGTAATTTCACATTTCTTTATAATTTAAACATGACTGAAAATAATGGGCCCTGAACACAAAACTGCAATGCTTGCAAGCATACCTTCAGTGCAGTTAGGTGGCCTGCTCAGCACACTACACGCTGCATTTTTACAACAGTCTTCTCACTACACACAGAAAAAGCCAGGTAGTAAATAGCTTCTCAGGTGATTGTGCAGGCTCTGATCCAAAGTCCACTTACATAAATCGGAACATTTCCACTTACTTTAACAGGCTTTGGCTCATGCTTCAGGAAATGCACGTTTCACATTCCAATCCATTAGCACAGCTCCACTTAATTATTAAACATCTGAGAACTAACTGGACATTTCTATAGAATAAAATCTCCAGTTACTGATAAGAAAATACTAATACATTTTTTTCAAGTCAAATTTATGCTCATGGTAGATGTGATATCAACAGCTTGAAATTATGTATTTTGATGCTGGAGGCTTGTATTCAGGCTTGCTGGAGTTGATGGCTGAATTTCTCTTTAAGACAACAACAGCATGAGGAGAGGTACCTAACTTCACCATAAGCCCAGTTCTTGAGATCTTTAATGTGTTTAAACTTGCACTGTGCAAGTCTATTATTGTAAAAATGGAAGGTTTTATGAGACAAATTCAATCTATTGTTTGATACATGTCATACGTCAGATCCATAAAGGATGTGAATCTGATACAAACCGAGCTTCTACTGAAAGATATAGACATTTACAGATCTGGAAGCCCCCACTTCAATCACCACCAGAGCAACCAATATCTAGATCAGACAGACCACAAATAGAAACTACTGCACAAATGTCTGAGGTTTGATATGTTAAAGTGAACTAAAACTAAAATATCACATGATTTAATATTTCCAACAGTTGTTTGTAAAACATCTCACAAGTGAAAACATGCTTTTGATGCAAAATTACTCTTCTTCTAAATTTAATTTGGCCTTCACAAGCTTTTGCAGACTTTTCAAATATTAAAACTGAAGTGGAAAGCAAGGTGTAACAAAGATGTCAGTAACTACTCCACCACTTCCTTAGTTTTGAGGGCACTCTATGCAGGACCAATACATAGCAGAAAAAAAAGTGAAGCAGACTGGAATAATAGATGATAATCATTCTGGAAGAATGAAACCCCTGCCCCTTCCCTTCCTTTTCCCCCCATATGCAATCTGTTTTGATGACAAATTGAAGACACATCTTTACTTCCTCTGAATTTTCTTCACACCACAGTGTTTGTCTGTCTCATGTTGGTTATACTAAGGGTCTGCCAGAAAGCTAACACAAAAAACCAGTATCACATTAAAAGAACTTGTGCTAAATATTTAACAGTTTCTAGGTATTGTTACACTAGCTAAAGCCTTTTTCCTGCAAGAGATTGCTGTCTGAGACAGAATCACAGCCTAGGGCAGTATCACCACATCCCTTCCAGGATCAAGCAAAATGACCGTCATACTGTAAAATGGACAGACATGTGTTCCAAGACAGCAGCAATTCCCCGAACATTTCCAAAACCAGGATGAACAGATAAGCAATTTATAGCTTTTAATATATGCATCAGATCTAATTCTCATGTCAGTTAATATTCAATGTCTAACGCTTTTAATGACAGAGGACTTGATCACAGGAGATCTTCGTTCTTCATTCACGTGGTGCAAACACAGTGTGCTAATGTTGGAAGTGGAAGGGCTGATTCCACGGAAATTCACTGTCTAAACATCAGTATAAAACTGAGGTCATAATTTGTCCCCTTCATTGTAATAAGGATAGTAAGCCCTCTACAAAAAAGCCCTATTAAAATAAAACTTAGAATTGAGAAATATTCATAGCAATAAAATGTAATAATGTAATTGTCTTAATAAGGATTTCACCACTATGTGTTCAATTAACAATATAATAGCCTCACTTTCTATAATTTGCATTGGACACTAAACGTAAGGCTAAAAGCAAAAGGGAGGAAAAAAAGCAAATTTCTTAGGATTCATGGTCTTTCCCAACTGCTCGATTCATTGAGTGACCATTAGGCATATTTTATGCTTCAGTTTATGCCTCAGTTTCCCTACTTGTAATCTGAGATAAATAATAAATTCTTTCCTAGAAACAGTTGTAAGCCTCTCTGTCCTCTACATAAATTTAATTTGTAATGTTATCTACAAAAAATTATTACTTTTAAAAATTTGCCTATTGCCAACATAGTTCAAATTACACAGCACACGATCCATGTGTTTCATAAGTTTAATTTACTGATTTTAGTCAAAAACGTCTTTCAAATTAAATGCTGCTATCCATTTTATTGCTCAGCTTGTACTTCGCTTATTGCTGTGTGCCTGCCAAATTCATCTAATCAACACAACAATCTAACTACAATCAAAGACAGTGGGAGTATTTATAAATCCAATCTGCTGCAGCAACTATGAAAGAATACAAAGACATTACAGTATTCAGTAATAACAACCCAGAAGGAATCAGTGTCTGTTGTTTTCAAAACTTTTTTTTTTTTTATTCCTTCTATAATTGCTTTTGCACTTTTCTTATGGGCAAACAGCCATATTGTCTTTAAAGGTATATTACATATAAAAATTTAAGCTAAATTAACAAAGTAAAAAAATCAGAAAGTCTGTATTCCCAACACAATACGCCAATAGAGCTAACCCTCATACAAGGGGAGGCTATGTACTTTCTGCCTATGGCAAGAAAAGTCCGCATGTTGTGGCTTATTTCCTGTGCGGATACACTACACACCTCATCACTTTCTTCTGCACTTGACAGTAGATCACACGCTTCCTAGAAGCATCACATTTATCCCAGAGATGCAGATCAGCTCTTGGGCAAGAGATTGGGCAGCAACCTGCTTCTTGCCCAGTTTCAGGGAGCACTCTGGCAGTACAGCAGCCAGGGTTGGAATGCCAACTCTTAGAGCAGCTGTCACGGCCTTTCCATCACGGCCTTTTACACACACAGGCAGGGATTAACTGTGGACACAGCTACTCATCTGTCCTGAACTTGGGGATCCCCAAGCAAAGCTATACTTGATCCTAGGGAACACAGAAATGAGGGGAAGATGCCTCCACCAGAAATGACTACAGGGAACTGATGCACAGGATAGATGAATTGTCCTGGTAGGCTGAAAATAGACCTTTAATATCTGAAACGTATCCACAGTCTTTACTGTTTTCAACATTTTTGCTTCACCCCCACCCCAAGACAGTGGGAGAGGATCACCAAATGAAAGATTATCCTATACTCCTTTTTACCTCCTCTTTCAACACATGAACTGATGCTTTAATACATACTCAGTAATTCCTGCTTGACAAGTGAGCTGCTAATTTCTCAACAGCTTTTCTGTGACCATCCCCACTATATTTCAACTCCTTCCTAAGCATTCATGCATTTCTTTTTCTAACGATGGTTTCAAATACACAGGTATAACAACAACTGTTTTAAACATAGAAAACTGCGGCAGAGAAAACTAAGGTCAAAAGTTTTCAGTAATTCAAGTCCCCACTTTGGGAACCCTAAGAGTTAACCCCTTTCAAGTGGCTTTGCAGTATACAGTACCATGTGTGCCCATAGGCTCTAGGTAACAATGACATTCAGGATTCAATTGCACTATCAGATCCTATGGCAAGATGCTTACACTAAATAATAAATGATCAAAAATCGATTTACATATAATTAATAATAATAAGCATCATAGTATAATTCTGTGGCACTGCTGTCTACGTCTATAGTACGAGCATCAGTTATGCAAAAAAACAACTTGAGTCCACCACCTCATCAGTTCAAGTTCCTTGCTTCCAAACTGCCTGTACGACCAGGTATTGAACCTCCAGTCAGTCCCCAAAGCCACCTCTAATTTTCTTCATCTGGTAAGCCACTGGGCTCATACAAGAGAGAAAGTGAATGCATAAAAGCTCAGGGAACAATCAACGAGTTCAGTTTTGAATATGCTCTTGAACAATCTGACAGGATTATGTGGACATGGCCATGTAGCCTGTATGGCAGATGCAGAAATACATGCCAGTTCTCCAGGATAATGTAAAACCATTTTCTTCCTATAGGTGATGCATCTACTTTCTAGCCTTCTTAACCAGTCTACTCTAGGCTGCTGCATTTTATTCCCACTTCGCTTACGGTCTGTTTCTGATCTCAGCCTCACCTGTATCAAGCAGAAGTGACTTCCGTGACTACACGGGCATGAGACCAGAAATTATCCCAAAGTGCAATAAAAGTGAGGTATCAGATCAAGGGTAGTTACAAATGTATTTTCATTGTATATGGAGCTGTGTTCAGGAACATTTTATATTTTTAACATGTTGCAGTTTTAATATGCTGGACCAACTTCAGTCAGAGTAAACTAAACAGACTTTGAGTTCAATAGATGATAACAGCTAATTCTAGCTCATAGCACAGAGCAATGGTGACCTACCTGATTTCTGTCCTATCAGTAAAATTTCTCAAATATTACGTTTTGGTGCTTTTCTTGGAAATTACCAGACTGTCACTACAGCACTGAGAGACCTGACCTCTTTTGGCATCATTTAATTTAAATGTTGTGGGATAGCCTGCTCAGTTATGCAGAAGAGCTCATGTTTCTCAGCAAGTCTGAGTTGCTTTTAAGTGGACCTGTCAGAGGACAGAGTTTTGCCAATACACAAAGTTTTAAGAAAAAGAGCTGTGTTGATTTGCTTGTTTCCAACAGGTTGAATGCTTGAGATTGAAAAACACTTCTAGGTTTCTTGGGTTCAAGGGAAGAATTAACCCAACCATACTTCAAAGTCAATTGTCAAGTATTACCACACTGCAGAAAACAGAGCTGTCCTGATTTAGACTACCAGCAGATCTGACGAGATCTGCAGATCTATCTGTATTTATCAATATTTGGGGGAACTTCTATTTTTCAGGCAACCTTCTGTCATTTTAAGGCTTGTGTTAATAACGTTTGTGGTACTTGAACTTTGCAAGAAATTCATGAAACAATGTAACTTGTTATGTGAAAGGAGGAAGTACTATTCTTTGAAACAGAAAAAGTCAGAAGAGAGGAAGAAATTAAATTCACAAAACAAACTTTTTAGAAAAAAAAAATCTGCATTCAAGGCAAAGATCTGATAAATTTTGAGTAAATAAGTTCAAGTTCATAGCAGCCAAAGAACAGTTCAACATCAGCCATATCATTGTCAGGAAAAACAAATACAAACTTGCCCCAAAGCAAAACAACATTAGAGAAATCAGGAAGAGGATAGATAAACAGACAGTAAGTTATGGACATAAAACTCTTTGTACCAAAACCAATTAACCCTAACCTAAGGCAAGCCTTTTTCTTCTAGCCCTTCATTTAAAGGTTTTACAATTTACAGCCTGTGTTTCTCAGGGGAGGTCTAGCTCTGCTCTGATTTCACATTTCACAGCAGCACATGTGTAATCCTGCTGCAGCACAAAGCACGTGATCTAGCTGATATCAGGAAATCCACTTTTCACAGGTTGGAAATGCACTGGAACTGAGCTGTAACCAGAATTCACTTCCATTGCAACAGGCCATACAATTATGTCAGCAGAAATGGCAGACTGGAGTGACGGTCGTCAGAAGTCTGTCAGTCCCATCCTGTGTCTGACATCCTTGGAGGGATCCCCTCTGCAAACCAACCCCTTACATTATAAAAAGCACCAGCTTGCATAAACCTACATGTTTAATGATCTTTCAAATTTTGTGTGATACCAAATCAAGAGTAAAATACATGAGTACCTAACCTGACTTCAGGACAGAGCTGCTCCAACAACAGTATTCAGAAGAGAATATACTTTGCTAAGTATCTGGAGATACAGGCAGAGAGGAAAATAAATCTGTTCTACAGTAATTATTTGCAAATACACAAAACCTTATTCATGCCATGAAATTCATTATGTCAGTTTAATAATTCTACAGAAACATTTACTAAATTCTACAGTACTTAGAGAAAAACTACATAATGAAAAATTGTTTGTTCTTTTTTCTTTTTTTAAATCATACAAAAGGTTTATGTACATGTTTAGTATATTCTATTTCTATACCTTCATAACAAATATATATAGATGTAGACAATATACATCTGCAAAGGTACTCTTGCTTTACATTTGTATTCTTAAAAAAAAATAAAGTTCAGCTTCCTTATGAAAATTTATATAAAAACTAATCTTACAAATTACACTGCTCTTCTAAAATTTCCACCAGCTTTCTATTAATTATATAGTTATTTTTACAACACAGGGTTTGGGTAGGGAAAGAAGTTCTCCTCCTTTGTGAATCCAGAAACACATCTATACACACACATGAACAAAGAAGCACCACTAATATCAGAAAAAAAACCCCAACATTTTAGAAAAGTTTGAGCCAGGCAACTTTACTGTTTTATACTGTATCCCAAAGCTACACTGTGAGCAGGTGGAAGACAGTTTTCAAGGCTATATATTCCTCGCTTCCATCAACACCATTAAAAAACCTGTGCCAAACAACTTTTGATTTCCCATTGTGAAAACAGCTTCTAAAATTATCATATTTATTGACAAGAAATACTGTTCCTGTGACGGACTGGAGTAAAGCAAATAGGGACATTGGTTCAAAGCCACTTAAATGTTTTATTTTGTTGTATTACGCCTACAAAAAGCAGCTGTGCTTCTTACACGTTGATACGTTTACTTCGGAGTATACACTACACATCTTAAAAGTGACTAAAAATTCAGAAAAGAAACAATGTATCTTTCTAGTGATCATCTAATTATCTGTAGCATTTGAAGCCCAGCTCATTTAAGGCAATAAAATGAAAAGCTAGTTTACAAGCTGTTTCATGGTATAAATGAACAGCCCACCAGCAAGCCATATCTATAAAATACAGAGATGAAACCACCAAAAATGCAGTTTGATAGAGTATCAAAATCATACGTACAGTACCCTTCTAAAAACATATTTTATTTCAGTTGCTTATTCAGGCTTATGTTTTCTTATAAGGTAAAATCAGATTCTATATCCTTTGAGATCCTAAGCCTTAATAGGGAAAATTATTCATTGTATGTAGTCACTGAAGTCAAAAGAATGGGTCTGCTTACAGAATAGATGGCTTTTAACCTAAAGAAAGAAAGGCTATTCAAAAGTATATGCTGTTCCCCAAAATTATTTTTCTGTCACTAATAGACAAGACAGCTGCATATGAAGACCTGAAACAACTATTTCTATACAACTAATAAACTCAAACCAGTAGTATGCTCAGAGATCCCATTATTACCTTTAGCAAGCAGTCTGACATACTAGAGATGATACAGAGACAATGAATGGAAAGCTGGCGTCTTACCATTCAAAGATCGCACTATATTAAAGAAATTAAGGGAACATTCAATCCAGTCTTACTTGGCTACAGCAACTTTAGTCTGGCTGTGACCTCACTAGGAATATCACTGAGCTCCTAGTCTGTGGTATGTTATGCTTTCACAAAAGTTACTTTTCACTGTGTTTAAACAGGGAGATTGATTGAATTTGAATACACATCTCCTGATCTGTCCCTTCCCTACCCCTGCTACTTCCAGCTAAAATTCACAGCCTGCTTTTCACTACTTTTCTTTCTGTAGTACTCAGCCCCAGCCCAGTACACTCCCACAGACCCGTTACCTATTTGTCTGGGCAAGTGGCAGCACACACGGTACTTAACCACAAGCAATACATGTACTGATTAGTTGGCCAGTAAATGCACAATGAATGACCAAAATACTCACAGGCTCAGAGATGGTAAGGTGCTCAGTCTGCCCACTTTTCCTTATGTGGGGCTGCTAACTCACCAACCTGCCAATTTTCACTAAACCAGTAACTTTATAATCTTTAATCCTGTCAAATTTAGGAGCAAGACAGAGGCAGACTGAACTAAGAATATTTATCACCAGTGAAATCATACAAGCCTTGTTTCCTCATAATAAATCTAAGGATTTTTCCAAACATTTATTCTTCCTACATAATACCTGCATGACTAAAAACCACAAGGATGCTACTCTGGACAAAAAAAATTCAGTGCAAGTAAACATAAAAAAAATTATCACTGTCTGACATAAAACAACATGAGGAACAAATGGTGATATTTCTTCCTGATACAGTGGTAGTATTGGAAGCAAACATGTGTGTCCCCAAATGTAAATAAACCTTATTCAAATCAAAGATCTCAATTCTAAGTATGTATAAATACAATAAACTTGAAACTTCCAGGATTTTAAATTTGTAACAAGAAATGACAAAGCATTTCACAGAATGTGAACTCTTAGAGCTGCTTCAGAGAAAGGGGAGAAGGGAGGAGAAGGGAGAAAGAAGCACCTGCTAATCCAGCAAACTTCAATGTGACAAAACCAAATGCTTTTCCTAGAGTCACAGAGTTCATAATTATGCCTTCTCTTCAGCTAAGAATTTCAAACCAACTTGAGCGAGAAGATGGCTTTTCTTCTTCATTCTCCAGTGGGAGACAGGGCACTTGAAAACCCCTAATTACATTTCAGTTTTTAGAATTGCTGGTATTTCTGTAGATCTGAATGAAAAAATAAATCTCTTTAGGTCATGTTACATGATTTATTATGCACGATTCACAAATGTTCCTGTTAGCACTTCACTGAGAAGCGTGCCAGGTTAATAATTAGATCACAATTGTTTTCAATGGCATCCGTGAACAGTAAACACAGATCTGGCAAGCTTCTCAAGATCCCAAAGACCTCATTCTGTTAAAGGATACTTATGTGCCAATCTTTACCCGAAATCTCACATATGAGCAGCACAATGCAAAATATTCCCTTCTGGGTAGCAGTGATCTACACAAATGATACTGCTGAACAGAAAACAAGCTCAAGGCACTTGTGTTTATTTGATCTTGTGCCTTAGAGAGCATTTCAGAATCTATTTTCATAAATTTATTATAGTAAATAAATTAGCACTTTCTAGTTATCCGATTCCCAACATAAGCAATTTACATTACCGGAACATCACTTGAATTAAAGAACTGCTCATCATGTAGAGAATCCATAACAGTAATGAATTTTTACACAATGGGTAGACAGTATTAAGGTTACATTTAACATATGAGGGTACTGTTTGTCATGTAGAGCCTATGCAGAAAGACTTCTCCTGTTTTATGGTAATATCAACAATCATGTGCTTTTTAATGTATAACAGGAACCATCAGTCTCTTGCTTTCCATGCTTAAATACTTTATTAGCCTAATTCCTCCCTCGTTCATGGGAGATTATGTATGATCATACTATGTTCATGTATCTATGTTCCTGCAATCTACTCTGGGTGCAAATAACTCCTCTGTGCACTTATGCAGAAAAAAGAAACTTGTAAGGTCTCTGCGAGTTCACCCAATCTGTCCTTTTGCCTAAATAAGGATCAGTTATGCTCTAAGTCACTGACTCTAAAAAGCTCTAGCAATGACATAACAGCATAAGATTTTTTTGCAGCATTTTCATGCTAATATTCGTGCCTTAGTAAGCCTACTTCAGAAGATGTTTCTAAACGAATGAGTTAAGATCTTGTCTTAATTTCAGAGACAAATGTCTGGAAGTGTTTCCATTTAACGGCCTCGTCTTGAGTCTGCTCAGTGAATTACCTGAGGAAAACATTTTTGGAAAACAAAGGGGGCAACATCTACTGGACATAAACTCTGAAAAATAAGCTTCTTCCTCTTCCTCTCCCCAGCCTCTCAGGAGAAATCTATAAACTAGGTAAAATAGATGCCACCTAAGGTAAGCACACTGATCTGGATCTTACTGGATTTCAGGTAAGATCCTCACTATTTATGTTCCGTGCAAGGGATAAAGATCGTGACAGACAGTTAGCTTGCCTAACTATAACCAGCACTGGAATTGCTTAAACATTATACAAAGATCTTGAGTCTAGTCCCAAACTAAAATTATATACGATAGTGTCATATCCCAGGGATGCTGGGACTTCCCAAACTATTACTACGTCAGAGGAGACAGAAAACTCATCTTAGCCTGAACGTCATGGAGGGTGAGCTCAGTAGGGGTTATTCAGGTCAACTGTTTCCAAATGGAGATGAAAAAGCAACAACTTCTTTGACACAAGTCTGCATAGCTGGATGCTCCACAGCTCCTCTGGGTAATCTATTCTGGTACTTAACCATTCGCATTCTACACCTGCTTGTTACACAGGTTGCTCGCTGCTGTTAGATGGTGCTGAAATCTAGCATAGATCAGGACTAGGACCAGCTTTGCCATTTCACATTTTGGATTTAAAATTTATATTTATGTACTTCACCCATTAACTGGAAGCTGTGCTGTAGCTGGGACTATAAATAAAGAGTATACTAGAAATGTGAAGAAATCTAGTGGTAAAAGGGCATAGAGGGAGTGCCAAAATAAAGTTGGCAGAAAATAATTTAGCAAATCTCATTAACACATTGTGTTACAATCCTGTAAGTTAACAAAGACAGATATTTAAAGAACGTTTAATCAACCTACAATTTTTCAGCACATACCAAGGAAAAGTTTATAGTACAAAAGTACTGACAACTGGATGTTATCTACAAAATTTTATAAGAAAGTACTTGCACATGAAAATGTAAATTGCTTTTCAGACAAAACAGCCAGTGCAATGGAACTGGCTTTTAATAAAACACAAGTGCAGTTGGGTTTTGCCAGTTTCAGAAAAAAAGATATTCTTTTTCTAGCTAATATGTATCACTGAACAACATGCTAATTATATCATTTTGTTATATTTTTTCTTTTTAAAATATTTTATTAATTAGATTCTTTTGAAATTAAGACATATGTTTCTTTCAGCTACACATTATAGCCTAGAAGTATAAAACCTGCTTTTGCAGAATTACTGCTACATATCATTGGAGAGAAGATTAAAACAAATTATAGAGCTCAGGTATTAAAATATCCAAAAATACCACTTATCACCACACAACAGCAACACTTTGCAAGAGCATTAGGTGTCAAATAATATTTAATCAAGCTTATTTTGGAAATGAAGAGTCACTTGAATTTTGACAGGAAGAGGCGTCAGAGGTGGTACCATTTTCAGATAAAACAAATCATTCCATCTTTTGCAGACAAACGCTAAACAGATGTCATGTTTGCATTCTGTCTCTGTAGCTGGAAATGTAAATAAGGTACACAAAAGCACTATGGACGGCATACCATACATTCTTACTACTACATTGCAGGGAAAAAAATCACGTATTCACATGCTTAAAGTTAGTAAATAACATGAAGTCACTGTAATTATTTGAGCACTTCAAGTAAATTCATTCTCAGAAGTAAGATTACAAAGGTCACTTGTTCTCTGTCATGCTTAGCAAAGTAATACCAAACCTCAGAGGAAACAGTTTCTCAGCCTACAAGAAGTCAGCTTGCAGAAATAAGTATGACATTGAATTTGAGAAAGACTAAAAACCTGGCAAATAAATCAGTAATTGACAATATATGTCTAACATTTGACTGCTTCAGTTCAAAGATAGCTAGACTATCAAGGTTACTTTTGTGCAACAAAATAAACAAGTTCATCACCATTCAAAGCACTTCAATGAAACATGTCACTTTTTTTGTTTAAAAAAACCCCATATATATATTCTGGATCAATCTAGGAATTCCGAATAGTGGATTTTTTCAATACAAAGAACACTGAAGACAAAGGAAAGCACAGTTCTCCAGGAAAGCAGAACATTAGATATAGCAGCCAAGCAGATTAAATGTCTTCCTTAAGTACTTTCTAAAGGTACAAGGTGATACCAAAAACCCCCTTAACACCAATATCTGAGTGCCAGTGTTCAAGCAGAAATTGGATTGCATCAAAACTTGCTTCGAATTAAGTGAAAGTGTCATTGAAAATAACAACTAAAGGTAAGGGATCAAGGTGAAAAGAAAAGCCCACCTATGGTAAAAGCTCTTTGCAGATTTGTCTACTCTAGCAAGAAATAAAGATTATGCGCTAAAATCTTGTAATGATTACAATAATATCAAAGTAAATGACAGTACAACTATAAGAAGCAGCTGCCACTAAAATTTGAAGGCAATAATACATATTTTTATTCAATATAAAAAAATGCAAGCTATATGCTTCTAATTATTGTGACATTTTTCCACCAGCGAAGAATGTAGATCTTGCCATGAATTTCCAACATAAAAATGGGTTCCAAGGAAATTTGTAATATTATATATCAAATGCAAAGGATATGATGATGTCCTCGGGAACATTGTTGAAGAAGGACAGACTCTGATAAGAATGATGTTGAAACTCTGAAAATTTTAAGCAGAGTCTTTCTTTTTCATCTACAGTTTTGAATGCTTTTCTTGTCTAATGTGTTCCCCTCATTTTGAGGTAGAATCTCCACCTAAAGAAGAGCCTTTTTGAAATTAGATAAGTATTTATTATAAGCACTGTTTATTTGATTTCTTTTACATTTGAATGATTAGAGCTCATTTCTATTGTGCTTGAGAAGTACTATTCTACTGCTCAACAATCTAGTACTTCTACATTCATTAAAAAGTCAACTTAAGATAAGGAGAAATGACTAGTTGAAAAGCCGCTGAACTTGGGCAACAGAAAAAGGCAATAAATAGTTTTAGTTTTGTAAATCTTGGCAGAAGGATGTGACAGGCAGTTTACCCCTTCAAAAAACCCTTATCAAATAAAAAATTGTTGTTTACTCTTATTCTTTTTTCAAACATTTCTTATCCTCAAATAGTAAAAAACCCAACTTGAAACAGTATTTGTATTTAAACTAAATGCACTGCAACATTTCAAAAAGCAAAGTAGTTAACAAAATGCAAAACAATAGCAAACTAACAATTCAAAGCAGAGGATCGACTCATGGAAAATACAGCCTCCCAAATATATTACAAACAACCATTTGTTTTCACTGTAGCAATAGTAACTTAGAACTAATGCAAATTGTCTTTAAGTGGTATAGCTTAAACGAGCTAAAACTCATCCTGGAAAGCATCCAGAGAAGTTCAAGCTGGTCAAGATAATTACAGCTCGCACTCAGGGGTTTCTCCTAGAGCCTCCAATTCTGCAGCCACCATCATCCCCTCCACCCCCCCCCATCATCTTATTTTCATCCAGAGAAATATTTCCAAATAAATATTTGTGAAGTCCTGTTGCTCCACACTTTTCTCAGTTACATTAATCATCCCAAGACTATCCCTCCTGTCCAGAAAAATCTCAACTGGCCCAAACACGCTACTGATTTTTTATGAGATTTACTATAAATTCCTCAGCCTGTTAATGTCAACAGATTATTTCTTTCAGAAGTATATTTGAAACAAACTGCAAGAGCATTATTACTTTGCTTTAGTCAATGTGCTGTCTTAGCTTTTACATGCTTTGAAATGTACTCTAGCTGTGCCTCCAAAATGTGAGAATCCCATTGTGTGCGCAGAGTTGTGACCAGTTGCCACTGACATGCACAAACCCAGCCAAGACAAACGAAAAAACCTCTTGGGCCTAAACCAGCACGTCCCAAAATGTTGTCTAACTTCGCAAACCTTTCATAAACAAGCACATGTAATCCCACTGAAGAATTTGCAATAGTCCAGTTCAAAACAATTCTCTGGAAAACCTGGACTTTTACATAGAGTTGGTATGTAACATATAGAAAAGCCCCCAAACGCTTCTGTGTAAAAGTTTTCTTTGTAATACATGTCAACACAAAATAAAAATGGGTTAATTCTCCTATTTGTTCACAGCCTGCTGCCTCTGTTATTGAACCAGAGAGCTACATCTTTGGTTTACACAAGAATTATGAAATCTGTTATAAATTGTTTTATTTGTTTGCTTTCTATATTTGAATACTCGGGGTACATTCAGGTCACAACTCTTCCTAATCATATGGATCAACCAGACAGCTCTTTGTTTCTCCTCAACTGAAAGCTTGTAAGATCTGGTGATCACTTGCCTTATTAAACTGGAATTTAGGAGGCACATCAGCTAACACGGGACACAGTAAAACTGCAAACTTGGCTTCAGTCAGATTACCTTTATGCAAGTAAAGGTCAGATTTAGTACAACGGATTTACCTTTGTCTCAATACAGATAGCAACATATGCACTGCTTTTACCACAGGACCTTTTCTAATGAGTTAACATAGCTTCAAAATGTCATTTACAAACAAAAAAAAAAACCAAAGGAAAAAAACCTCACAACACTCCTGGACAGAGCCGCACTACCTGATGTTACTGTAATTTCAGATGTACAAGTAAACTTCCTTTTGATGTTTGAACTCATTTGCTAACTGCGTGCGTGTAAAACAATTAACATTATGAAGATGCGTTCAATGTCTTTTTTTTTAAGGTTTAGCAGTAAATAGGACTCGCTGATGTCACTGTCTAGGCTCCAGGCCTAAACACAACACCAATGAACCGCAACATACTAATCAACACAACAGACATCGAAAAATAATTTTGCCTATAATCATACATTCTGCATAGAAAGCTCCATCCAGGTGTGTCCTGAGACATCCAGCAGAACTAAGACATGGGTACTGGAGAATTAGGAAATTCTTCCAAGTGTAATTCTTCCCTCTGTATATGGTGAATGGAACTCTGACAGACTCTATGATTAGGGTTGAAGGAACAAAACAAAGCTGCAAGAATTGCCAGGATGGGATCTACCCACCACCATGTTGAAAGCCGCAAGAATTGCCAGGATGGGATCTACCAGCCAGAAGACTGTCTTCTGCTCGAATTTCTTCTCAATTATAATACCTCTATATTCTCTTTCTCTTCTTTGTCAGAGAACAATTGTGTTACATTATATTGACTTTGCTTTGAAACATAAACTGTATTGTTTAAAAGCACTGACTTCTTGCATCTAAGTTCTTTCTTGCACAGTTTGGTCTGACTAAATACCATCAAATCACACACGCAATTTAAAAAGAATAAATGGCACTTCTTATTCTATTTATTGAACAAATAGGTGAGGCTACAAAACCAGGTAAGTATAATCATCAAATCTCCTTGCTCTTTTACAACCTATTTTAATTAACCACATTGCTACTGTTCCTTTATACAATTTTTTTTTAAATACCACTGAAACTAGAGTTTGTTATTCTGCTCTCCTATATGTTCCTTCAGAAATTTTTTTCATCCTTCCATTTTGATATTTTCACTCTGTTGAATGTGTGAGTAAACAGTGACTTTATCTGGTATGTTGATGATTTAGTCTAATATGGTATTAATGAAAATGGTCTATATACTGAAAATCTGCACCCTTATAAAACCAATCACTATTGTTTCTGGAATACCACAAATCAGAGATTAATTTCACTAACAGCAGCAAGACTTGTAGACCAGTACAACGATTTTCAGATGCAGTGAGTCTTGACAAAGCACAGTTGTGAGTAGTCATCTGAAAAGGACTTGGATTCATCTCTCTTGAAACTGCGTGTCAGCATCAACGATGAAGGTTTCATCTACATTCATTAAACTGACAGTGATAAAAGGAATTAACAATGGTCACACTTGCACATCTTCTCAGAGGTCAGTCGACTTAAAAAGGTATTGCCTTGAGGCACTCAGTACCAAATGTCCTCTTCTCTAAGAATCAACTTGCAGCCAACAAGTCAAGCTGGAATTTACTATATGCATCTATAAGCTGCTATGAATAACAATACGTTGTGTGGCAAACAATAAGCTAATGGCTCAAATCCTATTTTATGACAACGTGAAAAACATTTACTGACTGTTAGAGATTCTAGAACTGTACTGGAATCTACAGGAATGTAAATTAAATAATACAGGAATAGCAGAGAGTATGTGATTAAAAGGTTCAATGGAAATGGAACTAAACAAATTTTTAAAACAAACAATTACACACTCCTATTAAAAGCCTAGTATGGTGGTGAAAGGGGTCCTAAAAATACCTCTTATGTTTCCTCCTACAAGCATGTAAGAAGGACCACTGCTTCTCTGTTTCTATCAGCAGTTAAATCTCCGGTGCATTCTTTATATTAAACTATGCATGATAACACAGATGTCAGAGCTACTGGCCACAAAAGCCAGCAAGTTCACACAGTGTAGTCCTCTGAGGATGTACCAGTACATGCTGAACCACAGCATGACAACACGCAACCTTAAATTGCCTTTTTGAGCCAGCAAGAACCTTCTTTGCCCAGCTGTATTGTGTAATACAAGAAATACACCACTAGTTGCAAAAGCACACATTACAGAAGTCTTAATTTCTCAAACAGCATTATCAGGTGAGTTCTAGTTAGCTGTGCTGGATGCTTTTGAATTTACCAACCCAGCTAAACATCCTACCTCTGGCCTGTGGTACAGGAAGTAGAAACAAACATATGTTTCCCAGTATGCAGATTGCATTGGTGCAAAGCAAAACTGGTGGTTTATACCAGTATGCCTTTGCTTCCTGCCTTCACACTTTACATTCCCTTCACATTTCGAGATTTGAGTAATCTTAAGCAGAAGATTGAAGTAGACAGTTTGGAGCGGCATTTTCTAAAACCATCAAAAAGTAAGTGGCCAGCCAAGGTTGGCTTTGCTCAGATACTGGAAAACAGCCTCAACATCACCTTCAGCTGCACACTAATGTTTTATATATTGTAATGTCTGCCTCTGGCCCTCAACTTTTTGTCTGCCCCAAGAGTTGGTAGTCAGATTACAGACTGAGTTACAGTAATTTAAGAATACTCTTGTTACAGTAATTAAAGGAAACTGTGTACGACCTTTGATGAAGAATCTAGTGCTTATGGAGACAAAGCCACACGAAAAAAGTATCACCATGCTCTTCTAGGTAAGAAATTACCTAAAGGACTCTCCAAACCAGGTGTTAGTGATATTAAGAAACCATTACTACTACCACATTTCCTCTACAGCTCAAATACTAATATCCCTGTTTTAACCAGGTCCCCAAATTTGGGTGTCTCTCACCTTAGTCAAAGATCACAGTCAAATCCCTTTTTCCTTGGTCTCATTGGTTTACATCCCAACCATAAAGTCTCTCTGGTTGTTACATTTCACAGAAATAGACTATCTCAGCCTTCAAAAATAAAGACAGTCCTTCACAACCCTCTCCCAAGGAAAGCAAAAGAGTTTTTTAAAATTTTTTTTTTTTTTGGACACTTGGAAGCAATATAAAGTAAGATTTAAAGATTTCCAGATGACCACCCTTTCTAGCTAGCACAACACACAGAATCTGAATAAATGTTTGAAGCCAAAATCTATTCTCTGAGTTAGTTTTTCACTATCAGCCTTAATCATTCCTCGAGTTTCCCTCAGAATCACTAAGGATCCCTTGTCCCTTCTGTATACCTTCCTGCTCTGGAAGAAAGAGACTTCAGCTTTTTGCTTCTGATCTCATCAGTTGTCCTTTCTTTTCCTTTCTCTCAGTCAAAAGGCTAGCGAGAAATTTGTTTGCCTGTTTTTTATGAATCTCCAAACGGCTTTATCAGGTGATCACGGTATTATTGCCTAGCAAAGTATTATTTAGTCATTGTTTTGAACTGAGCAGCAGCATCCCTTTGTCCAGTTGTGACACATATACATGGATTATTGCCAATAATTCATTCTGACAGGTATAAAAGGTTATTCTGTAAGCTCCTGAAGGTATGATTTCAACATGGAAAACAAAAGACAGGGGAGGTGGTAAACAATTCTTTATCTGAAAAACAGTTTACAATCTGACAAGGAAAAAATCCTATCAAACATAATTCATAAATTAACAAAAACCCCATCAAATTTCCACAATATACTTCTATAATGAGAAAGAAATTAAATTTCCAGCTGTCATTCTGCCATTCATAAACATTAGTCAGAAATTAATAAGCAGATTAAATATAGTTTTGTTGCATTTCAGTCCAAAGCATCACAATGAATTTTAAACCCAACAGTGAGAGAGAATTTTAATATCTGAATTTTGAGCACATGAGCAAATGCAATGGTTGCAAACATCTTCTGGGGATACTCTCTGCATATATCTATTCCCCAGCATCCTAATCTTCTAAACACAGAAGCACTGATAGCCTTTTGAGATCTATACAACAAATCTCATCATTACATTGCAGTCGGAATTATAAAGAAAGATAAAAAAGAAAAAATGAGAAACATGAGAAATCAGGTTACAACGAATGACTATACTCACTGATAAAACCATTATCTGGAAATTACTTACTAAACACAGTGAGGTGGATCACCTCTGCCTGTTTAAAAAAAGCATATTTTGTATATCCTTAATGGTTTCTGTACAGGAAGGTGAGAGACTCTGCAATGAATATTGATTATTTGCATGGAGAAATGACAATTTTTGTCAATATCAGCAGGATTGGATCCTTAGTGTTACAATTAACTACTTCAGCTAGGGAATGGAAGACAAAATACCTTTGTTTCCGCCACTTGAGCTCCTTAGAAAGACAAACTGGCTTTTCAGATAGGTACTTCAGAAGAACTATAGTATTTGAGGTGGCTGAAATTTTCTCCTCCACCTTTTCTTATTTTCTTGCAAACCAGGACAGGTACAACCGTTATCGACACACTTATCAGAACGAAGGGTATGATTGCTGTCCCACTGGAAGCATTGGCAGCATTATACTTTAACTCTTGGCCTACTCTGTCTAAGACAGTTTCCATTCCGGAGCTTTTGAAAAAAACTGAAATTTAGAGATCTAGACTTGAAAGGCAAGGCATTGATGAATCTTCTGAAATGAAAATAAATCTCTATTTTTTTTAAATTTCAGTAATACTCACAGTACTGAAACGTGAATGGGTTAATTACAGGTATTTCAAAGCAAACTTCAGTTCCTGCAACATGTGTGTACCTCCACTCTGCATGTTAACAATATACTCAGAAGGTGGCACAGACAGTAGTCTGAACACAATTTTTTCTGAAGAGACATATATAACATATATGTTATATAAATTGAAATCATAATTAAAAAGCAATAAATACTTTATCTCAAGGTGTAATTTTAACTCATAGCGAAGGCATGTTAAATACCTATAGGCTCTTCTGAGCAGCACCTAACTTTCTTAGTAGAACAAAACACGCCTTCCAACAAAGTGCTACAGTACCACAAATGGACTAAAAGTGGAGAGAATAAGAATTTAAATATATAAGATACATATGAGGGTTTTCAGACAATTTAATTTCATACTAGGTTTCCTTTTCATATATATGTGACTCCAAAAAAATACCCATCTTAATTAAAAAAAAAAATCCATTATGTCTCCACTCATGCCCAGATTTATACAACCTAAACACTTTTTATTTTATATTCCTCATCCTCCTACAGGAAGGAAGCAGGCACATGAAAGGTTAAATGCATCAAGCTGCAAAGGATCCAGCACCATGAAAAAATACAGTAATAGTGTGTTCCACTCTCTGACGCTCTGTTCAGTGTTATATAGAATTAACCTGAAAAATTATTTGGCTTCATTATCATTTATATAGCAGATGCTCAACCAAATTACTAAGTTACGGTGTCCTATGCTTTCTGTACCCCTTTCTCTGCAAACATACTTAAACCAGCAGCAACTCATCTCTGTTCCAGGCCCACCAGAGCTCCCCAAAAGAACTGCATTTTAAGCAACGCACCTTTAAAGAAACATGACATTTGCCTCCCCTGAAAAAAGAGCAGCACTGGTGACTCAACAAAACTGTTATGTGCCATGAATACATACCTGCCCATTGCCTTTCTGTGCAGTATAATTGCATAAGTAATGCAGGTTTCGGTGGGCAAGAGTCTAAGATGATGTCTGTCAGCAAATGTCAAAAGTGAACAAAGTCATACAAATTCATCTCAGTAGAACCTGCCTCAAAATCTCTAACTTGGGTCTGAAATTTGCTGAGCCTAGGACAGGAAAAGACATATCACGTAGATCACCTAGATTATCCAGCATAAAGGAAATTCAGTACAGAGCTAAATAGTACGGTGGAAAAATACTCCTTCATGGAACAAAACAGTGATTGAAAAAAAATCTACGCACACAAAATATATTTTTTCATGCTAGTAACTAAAATTCTGCCACAAGTATGCATCCAGACTGGTATCTACTGCAAATGGCACAAGCCTCTGAATCCACAGAATTTTAAAACATATCCATATTCTAGTGAAACAAACTGAATCGTAACGTACTACCCTCAGTTGAAAGTTCATATCACACAAAAAAATGAAGGTGGAGGAAAAAAAGGAAGTGGGAGGAAGAGAAGTCACACACAGAAGCGAAATGCAACACAAGAGTGTAATTACTAACATTTTTCACAATTCTTCACTTCCTAAATTTACAGTTCTAAGGCAGGTTGGGGAACATCTGGCAGGAGTGAGTACAGGAAAGTATCATGTCAGCATTAGAAAGACACTTCAAGATACTGTGATTCAGAGAAATACCAGAAAAAGCAGGAAATGCTTGTAAGCCGAGTTGCAGTCATTGCTACACTGTTAATATTTCAGTGCTGAAAAGAATACTCCTTTCTGAACCTCAAATTAGATGACAGTCACTGCAAAATAATCACACGCAGATATGGTCTAAATAAAGAGCAGCAAGCAGCCAGCCACCCTGTGGTTCAGCAGTCTCCTAGGACTTTGCCATAGACAGTGATACCATGATTAGAGCCCTGTTGGTTCTGTCGGTAGCAAAACTTGGCAACAGTGAAAAAAGTAGAATAAAATTATGCTTGGAAATTATTTTACCCTTCCTTTTCCATGGACAACAATGAGAGCAACAATGAGCAGTAGCTGCACTGCTTGCGCCACCACTGTGTACATTAAGCACAGGAGTGCTCCTCACTGGGTGTAGCAGGAGGTAAAATGTTTTAATCATTCAGTTACAGCAATGGTAGGAATTAAAGCTGGGCAAAGCAGCTTTGACTTAGAGGAGAATTAAGACATTAGTGTAAATCTGTTCCTATGATTTACATCTATGTAAATATATGTTTTTCTTTAAGCCATGTAAAGAAGAGTTGTTGTTCATACACACAACAAAATCCCTACAGCTTGTTCGATGAAAATTACTGTATGTTCTTTTTTATGCCAAGACTATTTTCATATGTGCACACACAGAAAATGAGTATGCACACATCACATGCTAGAGCAAGTGACAAACATTCTGTAAAACAGAAATCTTGCAAGCTAACTATTAAGCAAGTTCTAAGCTCTCTGAACATGCAAGATTTTTTTTATGAAAGCAGATGTGCAAGTATAGCTCTTTATTGCAAGTCCAGTTTCCACGTAGAATGTAGTAATGTCCTTAGTTATATGACCACAATCAGGCTCTTAGCTGTAAAACGCAAATGGAAACACTAATATAGATATTATGAACTAAGCCAGGTTGGCTACGGATTCAGGCTCAACCTGACTTTGACACACAAAATACTTAAAAATCATTTTACCGTATTATAATGTTGGACTTATAAACATATGATGCATTCATCTGGAAAAAAAACAAACGAACAACAAACCCTAAGCATCTACTAACAGAGGGTCGGGTCTTTTATATAGGAATGTTTGATTAGCCTTTTCACCTGACAATTTTTAATCCTAATACTTTTGGAGGTTTAAGGCATTAATAGAACAATTTGTTATTGTTATTTCTGTTTTGCTCCTTTAACAGAGCATAATACCTGTATTAATATAAATAAAAGCAACATGAGATGCATGGGATGTTTTTACCAATAAAGTAGTTTTCCTTAAGAGGCTATGCTAGTATGATACTATAAGAATCAAACAGAAGTAGAAGTTTGTGTACAAGCTCAATATAAGTAACTAACTTTAAACTAGACTTAATTAAGAAAGGATTATTTACTTAGAAAGCATTTTAAAAAAAATTTTTATCTTTCAAAATAGTGAAATATCTTGATTTTTCAGTATATTTATGTAAACAAAGCTAGAGCCAAAATAACGTTTTCCTTCCTATCGGTATCCCTGATGCATGCCTTATCTTTAGGAAGCTATCATTCTTCAAGTGAAGGAAAAATTATAACTATTCAGCACTACTTCATGGAAATACAGGCTGCTTTTCTAAGAGAACAAAATTATTAACATAAAAACATAATAAATGATGACTCAAGCTCATTGTGATTAAAACCACAGCTAATTACTTGAGTATCTTGATCCAGGACACATGCTATTTAAAGAGTTCTGCTTCCAGCTGACTGCGATTCTGTATGAAAATTGCTCCTGCAGCAACCGAGGGTGAAATAGAAAAAAAAAGTTCTACAATTAAGAGGTCTAAAATACAATGTATGAACTGTATAATTTGCTCTACAAAATTATTCTAATCTTAGGAATACAGTTTGCTCTTAAGTGAAAATCTTCTCATAAAAATCTCATTTCCTTGTGTGACTAGCAACTTTTTTCTAACCTACAATGTAAGCTGTTATAGGTTGGGATATGTTTGCAGTCACTTAAACCACGTTTGCAGTCATGTATGTCCCACTACTCTTTTTTTTCCTATATAACACACTCATTTCACTTTGTATACATCTTCTCCGGTGAACTTCAGCAGCCTTTAAGAATTATGGAAAAGACACTATACCAAAAGTAAACAAATTTCAAAAATTGAAATCCATTCAAATAGCATTTGTAGAAAATACATGCTTTAAGTGGCTTAAAAAAAAGAGAGAGCAGATTAAAGAAAGCAATAAAAGTGGAAACTGTTTTTGCAGGTTTCTCAGTTTACCAGCATGATTCCCAACTTCTTAATTCTTCTAAATTCCTCATCAAGAGTTCACTTTGTGAACCTGTCCCCTGGAAAAAAGGGAAATCGCTCTGAAGCCCATAGTTTATTTCCTCCCATTTTCTCTCCTCTCTGGCAGGTTATTGCCTAGCATTACTGAAGTTCAGCATCCCTTCTATATGTTTTCATACAGTGCACAAAGCAAACTGTCTCAAAGACTGTTTATTCTCTTGAAAAAGCGAACGGTAAAACTACACACTGAGAGTTTCATCTTTGCAGTTTTCAGCATTGACCACGCACTTCAGTCTACCTTTTCAGCATGGCCATATCCCAGCTTCCCTTTCACTGGTACAGTTTTGCTGCATTGCTTTCTGCATAGGCAAATTGGAGTCATCAGGTTCTGCAGTTGCAAAATTGAAGAATAGATCTGTTTGCACTCACACTTCAAGAAGATAGCAAACACTCAATAAAAATTTGCCAGAGGCAGATTTTGGATTAATCTTCAAAATCACTTGTCCATAGCAAACTGTAATTACAATGCTCAGGGCAGCATGCTGACACTTAGCTTTGAAGACCAACCTGCTTTAAGTTGTTAACATTGTTTCCCACATTGAAGAACCAAAAAGTCAGATGCAAAGTAAAAATTTAGTATAAATGCATTTGAATGAACATTAGATTCTATACAGCCCAAAACGCCTGCCAAATCTGTGCCTGAGAAACTCTTAATACCTTACCTGCCAGATCAAGACAGAGAGTTTTCCCAAAGCTGTGTTTGGCCAAAATCTCAGTCTGTCCCTTTGCCTGAGCTTTCATCTGTCTAAATAAAGACAGAAAGTAACAAATTCTCTGCCTCTCAGGTTTGTTCCATGGCACCTAGCTCCAATGCAGAAGGCTTCTGGGAGGAACACATGATCCAAAAAGCTCCCCTGTAATGCAAAGCTTTAGGTCACCTGATCAGTTTTCAGGTGATTTTGAATACTCTGCTAAACACAGGTGAGCCCAAGTATGGTTTCTAATTTGAGAGGTGAATGCATTGTAAACTACTGGTTCAGCACCCCTGCAGACAATTTTCATCAAGGAAGCAGGTGTTCTTCAGTTAGTCAAATGAAAGAGGATTAATGACTACTTGGGAATCCTAACAGACACTCTTTTTTCTGGCTCATTCTAGTAACAGAACATTTCACAAACGTGTCTAGCTAGAGTCCTTAGCTGTGCCCCAGCATCACAAACAATTTTTATTAAAAGTAGATAAGCATTTTTTTTTGCTGTACAGTTTCAATTTTATTGTTAGCAAAGCATTAAAATTTTGTCCATGGGCACATTATATATAAAAATATAGGATTAAGTATCTCCTCATCATTCAAATAAAGCTATAAAATCAATTATTATGTTTAATACTCTGCTTATATTTTTAGAATATAAATTGAATAGAAAAAAGATGTTCAAAAAACGTGTGGATATGACACTTCAGGACATGGTGGTGATGGCTTGACGGTTGGACTTGATGATCTTGGAGGTCTTTTCCAACCTTAGTGTTTTCATGGAAACTTGATTCATACAAAAATTTTAAAGTTGCATCTGTTTAACAGAAATGCTTTTCATTCAACACTTGTCAAAATCAGTGGGAACTTCCAATATTCGGCCCATCTGAACCTCTGGCCGTGAGAACATTGAAAGAGGCTATATTCATCATTTATTGTACTTTTATAGCACATACTGTCATTTACAGGGACACAAAGTCTTACAGAATTTTTTTTTTTTTTACTATATTATTCTCCAGTGTGCAGCAAGGTTAGAGTACCTATCCAATTCTTTTGTATTCCCCAAATTAATGAAGGAATAATTAAATTTTCAAGGGAAAATAAAATCAAACTTAGAAGTAAAAAAGGAGGAAAGCACCTGGATTTCTGCTTTGTTAGATGTTTGCTGTGGAAACAATCTGCTCAATTTTAACTAGAGTTGACATCATCAAGAACATTCCCTGCCATCATTTCACAACTAGCTGTTCTTTGCTGATTTTCCTGTTTTTGAAGTACTGAGTTAAAAATTTTATGCAAAGAAAAATTAAAAAAGGGAAAAGCTTCTAAGTAATTACAAAGGAAGTAGAAAAATCCTCAAAATAGAAATATTCAGAAGCTGTAACTGGTCTATGGAGATACCCTATTATCTATGTTGCTTTTATTTTTTTTAGGTTTCTGAATGGCAAGTTTCAGTTCTGTTGAATGCCAGCCAAAAATCCAACGTGCTATGAAACATTTTAAAAACATTACTTTTTAACAATGCCGAGAAACAGAATGGTACCATTTTAATAGCCATATGTCATAAAGACTATTTTTATTTAGGAAAATCTATTTTAATTTAAACATCATAAGCCCATGAGCTATAACAAACAATATTTTTTTTACCATATGCTCTGAATTATTGCAGAGAAAACTGTTACTTGTCCTCCTCCTGCTTTAGAAGTCTGAATATACATGCGTGTTTATGCATTTGTGTCTGTTCACGGTGAAGGAAGGAAACCACTAAATTCCATTAGTTAATGTAATGGCAAAATACCAAAAAGGAGGTCTTCCCTTGGGGTTGCTTTTTATCCCATATCTTTCACTAGTCCATTTTCCATATAATCCGCTTCTTGCAACAGTTCTCCACAGCAAGCTGCTAGTGGTAACAGCCACCAACCCAGACAATGTGGAAAGTTGCTATAATTTCTTTCACCTGTTCTTTTCCTGATTTCATGCACTGTACAGTTTGAAAGAAAACTCCCTTTACCAGGTACTAAGAAATGGAAATGTGTGTGTGCATTTGTGAGCACTTGCCTGCTTGGTACTGAAAGAAGAATTACAGATTCCCTCTAAGTCTCTGAGCAGCATCACTAAGAGAGGTTTGAAGACCAACTTTTCTTCTGCATCTTTTCCAGCATAACGCATCAATGAAACAAACGTAATGCAAGGAGCCATTATAGTTTTTAAAAAATGTTATTTAATTATTTATTAAAGACTATGAATAGCTATCAATAATGAAATTTGCTTTTCATTTCTTAGGGTATTCAATAGAACATTTAGAGGTTTGGGGGCTGATTTAATGGTTATGTTAGGTGCTCATAGCCATGACTCTTCACATCTGATACTCTATGGAGATGGCAAACGTTGCTCACATCAGACTTCCCTGAAAGTTGCAAAGGATCACAGTGAAAGAAAAAGGGTTTAAAAAAATTAAGGCTTCACCATAACTGCTAAACATAAGGCAAACCTGTCATATGCTCACCAACACTTTAAGCAAACAGAAAGCCATCGTATGCTTAACACGGAATTTCCTTATTTAAAGAGGTTTTACAAATAAATTAGCCTGGCCCTTGAAATAGTAGAAATCATATATGAAACTAAACTCATCATGCAATTTAGAGAAGTCTGAGAGGAAACAGCATAATTTGCCTTAAAGCGAACAAAATGTTTAGTAAACCAGTAACAAAAAGCAATATAATTATTCATCTGTTGTTCTACAGAATTCAACTAAAAAGCACATGTATTTCTATGTTCAGAGTTCGGATATAATCTAAACCAAGAGTCTTATACAAGCAAAATTATATCTTCTGTAAAAAAACCCCACAAAACAACAAAACCCCCAAGCTTTATATTCCTAATTAACTCTGCTTCACAGCAGTAAACTAAAGAAGATGGGAAACAAAGCAGAATTCATAGGTAAGAATCTATTTATCTGTCCTTAAAAATGTCTTAGACTCCTACTTAAAGTAGGAAGCTTTTAGGAAGAAGAGTGTTTGAAAGCATGAAGTCCTCCTCACCCTTATCACCAACTCAGTCGGTGGCTTGGAACAGTTCATGAAATTGTGTTTTCTACAAAATGTAGATACGCACTTGGCTCATTGGTGGCTCCTATCAGTTAGAACTATGCACCTGCAGTGCAAAGATCTCTTCTTCAATACAGCTCCTAGTACAACTGTTGCAAGAAGTGGACTAGCCCATGGTGTGGCACAGCACTGGGGTGTTCCAGCTGCACAGCCACGGGAGCAGAGGAACGCCAACCTCCCACAGCAGCTGAGGTTCACAGCCCTTCCCAAAACAGGTACTGTACTTGCCACAAGCAGACCACTGTTATATAATGCACCAAACTTGGCATAACTTGGTACAACCATTGTCTGGTAAAAACATTGTCACATGAGAATAAAGTTGTGAAGTTCAGCAAGTATCATATGAATTATTACAACTTATTTATCTTCTGGTTACAAGCTGTCTTTTACTTACTAATTTCTAAAAACTACTAGTCCTTTCAAAAACTTCTGCACTTTATTTTTTTGAAAACACCTTGGTCTCGAAATCTTTGTTGGTACCGAACATTTGCAGATGCCATTTGCAGGATTAATCCAGTTAAATATGCATGGTATTTAAGACCAACAAAATTGCAACATGTACTATTTATCTACGTAAAAAAAAAAAAAAGGCTGTTAGGATCATCTAGCTAGGATTTTAACTCATGACATCTAAATATGGCCACTGGCAGATTCAAACTGATGCTGTCCAATAAAGGTTCAATTTTGCTATTACTTATATTGATGTTTTCTACTGAAATACAAATTTAGATCCATACCAGTCAAAATAAGGAACACCGAGTCAAACTCTAACCACACTCCTAATTAAAATGGACCAAACTGTGAATCCTTCCTCTGTATTTAGCTCTTGATAAACTTCTGGTTAGGGACCATATACAGAATTCCAGAAAGATTCAAGTCCATTCCTTCCTGAGGTAAGTAGTAGCTCTTCTAACACTCTGCAAGCACAATTGCAGCGGCTCCAAGTTCTGCCCATAAAGGACCCATATGTTAGTCTGTTCAGAGGGATATTTATTTTGGGGTAAATGGAAGCTCAAAAGTCATATTGTTCTTCTTACTATTAGCTTCTGCAGCATGTGAAAACATTAAACATATTAGCAAGGGTATCTTTCTAATCTCTCTGTATCCAGTTTGGTACTGCTGACATGAAACTCTTCAGAATTATTATTAAACATAAACTAAACCTGTTCCTCTAAACCAAGCATTTTTGAACTTCAGTCAGTGCCCCTCAAACAAATAAGCGGTTTTGAAAATTATTTCCAGGGCAATGCCTGTTGCCATAGTGATGACATTAAGTGAAAAGGACGAAAAATATAGAGGGTGATAAACTGCATGATTGGATGACACACTTGACTTCCAGGTCTGTGTTCAAATGCGGCATACATGCCAAGATTTTTTATGAAAGACAAAATTAAAATGTATCACTATCAAGCTGTAACTGACAAGGTATTGTGTGGTGGCTGTTAACATAATGCTCCATATATTTATTGTTTGTCATTTTTCTGGCCCTGATAAAGGTCTTTTAGAGCTGTAAATCATACCATTAAATCTGCCACTAGAAACAGAGGCTGTTTGGAGGATGAAAAGAAAAGAAAACACGGAACTGAATCACTACTTACAGGTTTCGGCTTCATGACAGACCTTAACTATCACATCAGAGATGACATTTATTCTTCGAATTTGGCACATTTTCAAAAGTTAGACTGTTGCCTTATGACCTAACTTGAGAAAAAATTCTCTTGAAGACTACGCTGTTTACCACAGCAATGTATTGTACAAACACAATACACAGTTAAGTACATACAGCTCAAGACATTCTGATGTTATTCACAGGTTTAAAAATATTGATTCACTCTCAACAAATATTCTTATTTACAAAATTTTCCTTCTCTCCACATCTTGCTTATGAAGGGGCTACTATATTATTGTAATGATCTTGATTGGTATTAGCTGTAATTAAATGCAGTAAAGCATCTGCTTAGGTTCCTGCATGAATACTTTGATCAACACCTTCCAAACACAGGCTTTGAGATACCTAAAACTGACAACCAACAAGAACAATACAACATTACACAAAACTTGATAGAGATCTGACGGGCAAAATATGATCTATGGCACACAGAGGAGAATACCTTCTTAATACTGTCAATATGGAAACTGTCTTACTAATTGAGACCACAATCCATGTCACCCAGGCACAACATCCTGTCTCAACACTGGCCTGTAGCAAACGATAGAAGTAAACAAAACGACAACACCACCCACCTCCACCCATATAAAACAAGTACAAAGCGATCATTCCGCTTCAAGAAAGATAAACTCTATACAGATTCTCAGAATCCGTCACGGTAACTTTTTAAGACATGCTTCAGAATTTGGGACTAAGAAAAGAGACTACAACAGTGGCCCATTAAATTGCAATTTTGTCTACACAGGACTTCAGTTAAACTAACCACTGAAATATTACTGGACTTCACACAACTGTATTTGAAAGAAGGCACATCAGCAGAAAGGCAGACCTGGAGAATAGCCAAAGACCATTCAAGTCCCTGGTATAAGCAATAGCATCAAAAAGATGGCTATGCTTAGAACCAGCTCACCAAAGGAGACACGTCTGCAGGCAGGAGACAGTTAAGAGTCCTCTTACACATGGGAAAGATGTCGCACATCTTTTACCCATCCAAAATGGCCCCTTTTAAAAACATGTATCTTTAAAATTCTTGCTGAGATTATAGTTGTTACCACTCTATCCCGTTAAAATTTCACTATGCATTTCATGTGATTTGAAAGAAAAGCACAATATAAATGCAATGCACAGAGCAAGACCACAGAGAAGCACAAGACAAAGATGAAGCATAGTGTCTGTGTATAATACACACTTCATACTAACTAGAAACTAAATACAAAATCAATTCATGTAATTCTGCCTATAACTCATTCAGAGAGCTCCACAGAAAGTTACTGCTAAAATCCCAGTTCTACTCTTGCTGAAAACAAAATGGGTAGTTAACACCTTGTCAGTTATGCATAATTTAACTAAGATGATGCCTTCCATATTGTACATACTGCCAAAATGCTGCACGGCAATAACAAGAACGGCTGCAGGCATAGTAGGATAGACAGCTGTGTGTTTAGTGATCAGAAACTTTTTGAACGTCTGACTGTAACTAGGTACACTCTAAGGCCTACTCTTATTAATGAAACTTTATACATTTTTTATAGGATTTTTCAGTTCAAATTAAACAAATCAACAGCCTCTACAGCATGCAACAACCTGCTTTTATCCCCCTTGTTAATCAATAATCTTCAGCAAATAAGCAGAAAAGAAGGTCTAAACTACATAATTCAGAGTATCTCAGGTTCATTTGTTTGCACACAAAATTGAATGTTCATATTTCATTCAACATTCTGTTTAGAGAAAACTATTTTCTTCATAGTATAATATTCAATAGTTTTCAATAAATTGGTGAAATATGATCACTCAATCACCTGCATTTTCTTTACTTTCCCAGGTTATTAGAAAGGATCTTCTTTTCTGTTAGTCCTTAAAATTCTTCTGGAATATAATCCTAGAGTCAGATTAAGTGTAATTAATACCAAGTTTTTATTTTTAAACACAAGCAACATGGGAAAAACACAGCTATTAAAACATTTCTGCTGGTGTTTGTATGTATCAGATTTTTTTCCCAGAATTATTTTCCTGTTTTACTGAAGAAAAAGAGTTACTGTTTACTGCAAAAGTAAGACATACATGAGAGCTGTGCATAGCAAAGTGTGGAGGGAAATATAGTACTAAAAATACACCTCAAATCTCTTGAGAAAATTGAATTTGTATGGAAGATTAGACAATTTAAAGATCAACGTACCTAAAGAAAGGCACATTGCAACAACTCTATCTCAGCAGTGATACATAGGCACCATGAAGATTCTGCTATGTCACTTATCTAGCCATTTATTCTGAACATTATTATAATGCTTATTCTATAGAACAGCAGGTACTTCACAGTACTTTATCACTAAAATTGAAGACAAGGACTGAACTAGTCAAAGGTAAAATCTCTTACAAATGCAAAGTCTAGAGAGAAGAAACTCTCTTTCAGGAAACGGAGCTTCCCTCTCTCACTTGTTAAAGGTGACACTGATACCACATTCTGGTACCCTTATACATTTTATAAGGTGATATAGCTGAAAGATGCACTGGAAGATTTTAATGTAAGTGACATGCTCATTTACTTCAAGAAGTTGATAATCAGTAATCAATGATGTAAAGGAAAAAAATGCAAACGATCACTGGAATGAAATAATCCTGACCCAGATGTGTCATCCAACTGACTCATCAACAGAATACGTTCCTATCATGTAGCTAGAGAATTTACATATTTATTTACTGTTTTAAGACAAATGCTAGTGTGAGTGAAATTCAGTTCTCAAAAAGTCTAGGCAAAAGATTTATGTACATCCTGAGCTGCACCTAAACTCTCATCTTGAAATAAATTACTGCAAATGAAATTAATTTTAACTAACCTTTTAAACCACATATAAAAGTAATAATAATTAAAATTGTAAATAAGCTTCCTTTGCTGTAGATCTGAAAGGGGTCAGTAATTCTCAAACAGCTTCTGAAATCTCGCCTCTTTTGTAGTCTAATTGGTTACATCAGTAAATTGCTGGGTGAGTGCTTTAAAAGGATGCAGAACAGGAATAGAAATATAGCTTTATGGGAAGTGAGGTGTGAGGCCATTAAATGCATTCACTACATCAGAATGTTTTTAATTCTACTGACCAATTAACTAAAAGGCATCTTGGAGCAAGTAAATACAATAGTCCTGTTGCTGACTGTAATAATAGATATGGCCAATGTGATAAAATGTGAACATTAATTGTTTGTTAATTTGATTAAAATATTTCTTTAGTGACAAATTCTTGAATGCTTCTCCAAACCCCATTAGAGAAAAGAAGAATGAGCAGACCAGTCCAAAACAGAGCAATCAATATCAAGTTTTAAAATCCCAGTCAAGCCAAATTAGTAGATTTATTTCAAGGAAAATGACATTGTTGACCTTACTGCCTATTTCTGAACAAAAGGATTCTCTACTTTGGATTCTATGTGACCTTATTTCCTACTAAAACTACAAATTATACTAACTTAGACTCTTTATTTAAATCTCAGAAATTCCAGAGCTTGCCTACAATTGATGCCATGCACTGGGTCTATCAAAATCACTGTAAGCATGTTTAACTTGGCTGAAATAGCTACCTTGTTTATGCCTACTTTAAAAAGCATTTCTTGCCACTAATTAAACTTCCTACAGTCTAAGTTGCTAATTTAACTATGTGAATTAATTAGATCTCAGGTCTACTCCGAAATTCCTTTAATACCACTTCCTCTCCCTTCAGTTCCTCCACATGGAAGAAAAAAGAATACGTACTTTCCTTTATTGAGCAGTCTGAGATCTATTACAAGAAAACGCTACATAAGAGCTATATATATTCAGAAATAAAAATCAGCTTTAGTGATTAAATAAAACGCTCGGTAAAGTAAGGTTAAGACATTTGTGGTAGTTTTAAAAAACAGAAACAGCAAAACAGCACATTTGGGATATGTAAACATCAAATTCAGAGTATAAATGAAGCATAACAAGCTTCCAAAGATGCTTATGGAATAGAGACTAAGCCTAGTTTACATAACATCAACTGCCTAGCTAGTTTGTTTTTAAGATGAGAATTAACTCAGGAATTTGACTGAACAAACAGCAAGGGATTCCCTTCAGAGATGAACTATGAAATAATTCGGTTTCCATTGTTCAATAATCTAAATCTGGCTGCTGTGTTATTGATCAGCATGAGGCATGGTTGGATAAACCCGAGATGGATCAATGTCAAACACCAAATCTGACAACTCCAACATTTGTGATACTAATCTGATATGGTCAAAAAATTTAACTTTAAACTTTTAACCTCACTACACCAGCAGTCATAGTGTTCTGGCTCTGCTATTTCATAGTTATTTGTACAAGTGAATAAATATTTGTTGTCCTATGTATACATGAAACTGGTGACTTACAGCCTTAAACTAGAAATTGATCACATATGCTCTTAACTGAGTTTGTAGTTGTTATTAATACAGGTCATCTTCATAATGAAAACCATTCATTTGAATTTATACATGAACAGTGAGTGTGTTGCTTTTAGGGTCTGAGCACTTCAACAAAACATTTCTCCAAAATTGACTGAATGAATAGACCTTGATTAACTCATGTTAAACTACCATTAATGTTGCCAAGGCATAAGGAACATCTTCTTAATCTCTTTATCTAAAAGACACAAAGTGAGAGAGAGATGTAGGAAAATGTGAGAGAAAAGAAAATAAAAGGAAAGTTAATTCATCGCTTTCTATTATCATATTTATTTGTGCTTTCTCTATTGACATGATATAGTTTATTAGAGGTTTACTACTTTTTGAGCTACTCCACTAACAGGGATTTCCCCCCTCCCCCTTTCTTCATAGAAAGACTACCAGAACTCCTAGCTTGTGGTTTGAGGAACTATATGACAATTGGTTCAAATCAGCCCAACAGAATAGCCTAAAGCTGTAGAAAAGCAGACTGCTTAGAGCAGCCTGCCTCTTTTTAATATTTTAAATGCTGATGACCATAGAATATTGAGCAGATACCACCTCTATATTCTCAGCCAATATAAACCCAACTTGAAACAGGACATGCAATAGGCCAAAATAAACTTATTTTTTAAAGTGTGATACATGGCTGTCCTAATTCTCATATAAGTGAATTTTAACAACAAAATCATTATTTACACTGATGATCAGGTATGACACAAGTGTAAGGAAGTATAGTGTCTTCACTTCATACAGTATTTTATGCAAGATCTGGTATACGTTTATAAACACGAAAGTTTTAACTTATGAAAATGTTCCCATGGAATTTTAATAGAGCTCTTTACTTTGTAAAAACTTTCCAGAATTTGTAGTATAGATGGAAGGGCAGAAAAGGTACCTGAGAAAACTGATTTTTACACTTGTAAAAAACAGATTAATATAAATTTCAAAATCATAGTGATGAAAGAAGTGGTTATTAATGTCCTGTTCCATTTCTATAACTATCACATTTTGTAAAAAAGACTGGTTTTGTCTGAAAATTATAAAGTATCTGTAGTACAGAAAATTACATTCTGGCAGATTCTTAGTAATGGTCCTGTAGGTGGTCCACAATAATTTCCCAAATAACACTCACGGATCTGAGTTTGAGAGCAAGGCAGCATGCTTCTCAGTTTTATCAAAATTTGAAAATTTAAGGATACCTTGGAAAGTAACAATATATCTGCAGCCAAACGTGAGCCAAATGGTATGTAAACCACTATAAATAGCCCTCTGGTAATTCAAGAGCTAGATAATATGGAAAAAGAAGGATGGTTACAGAAAGGAAAACCTCAGGGCTGTCTTGAGAATATTTTCTCTCTTTTTTCATCGCAGCATGCCATCAACTCTAATAGACATTCCTGGCAGCAGTGAAAGATCATAAACACGTATTAGTCTGAGTAGTCTAAGTATTTAAAAGACTACAGTTATTCACAAAGCACGCATCTTGAGGTACAAAGAAAGAAAATAAGGAGAATGCCTAGAAACCAAAATTGAAAATATTCTGTGTATGAGAGCTTTGAAACTAACATCCTCCTGGTTTATGATACATTTGACTCCTCAAAAATAGCAGAATGGAACCAATTCGCCTTGACTTACAGAATTGTAGGTAGAAACCTACATGTATTACTAATCGCTAAAAACTGGCTTCTTTGCTATTGCTATTACATGTATACATGCAAAAAACAACACACGAATATAGCTATATACATATATCTGAAGAAGAATCTATTCTCTTGAACTAGAAAAGAATATATTAACTTATGTCTGTATTAATTTGTCTTAGTTCACATTGTTTGATTGCAAGATGTCAAATAAAATGTTATGGTCAGAACATTGGAGGGGGTTTTTTGGTTTTTTTTTTTTTTTTTTTTTTTTTTTTTTTTTTTTTTTTTTTTTTTT
>Ga0065711_1029665_pt1 | contig 35303 bp, 32 predicted proteins | sample Hoacrofraction12_FD_59098 | JGI IMG/M metagenome (GOLD analysis project Ga0065711, IMG submission 59098) | Hoatzin crop microbial communities from Cojedes, Venezuela - Epithelial fraction 12 v2 (version 2) | ecosystem: Host-associated > Birds > Digestive system > Esophagus > Crop | place... | reverse complement strand
CGGAACCCAGCGTGACGGCACATGGTATGGAATACCAGGCTCTGTTTGGCCAGGTGGGGTCAGCCCCCACCCCCCGGCTGTGCCCCTTCCTGGATTCCAGTGAAAATTAAACCTGTTCTGGCCAAACCCAGGACAGTTGAATAATGGGAGAAATTGAAGAAGGACTGAGAAATGAAACTGTTTGCCCAACGTTATCCAGGAGCCTATCAAGAGATCTGTAAGTAGTTCTTGGTTTCCCCATGTAGCTATTCTGTGTGTCGTTGTGGTTGCTGCCTCCCCCCAGCCCCAAAATGAGCAAATCAACTTAAGATATTATATTTCTTTTTTTTTCTTGTTTTCCTGAAATAACTAGTACAGCTTCAGCTTGTTTTGCCTGTTCCGATAGCGTAGAATTGATGAACGTTCACTTCAGTGCTTCTCTTTTAGCTCCTGGAGCTGAGTTGTTTCTCTAACTCTAGCAATGTTTCTTGCAGAGCCCCGCTGCAGCTCCGAGAGCTTGTAAACTGTCGTTGGGCAGAAGAGGTCACACAACAGCTCGATACGCTTCAACTGTGCAATCTCACAAAGCATGAAGAAAATGAAAAAGACAAGTAAATGGAGCATTCTTCACATAAAGTGTTTTGCAGTTTGCTTTAGAAGAGCGGGCTTTTAATTTCAGCTCATTATTAAAATCAGGGAACAAACTGACAACTTGCTTAAAAGCTGAATTGTGCTCACTGACTGAAAGTTGGAGTTAATTTCTGTCATACTGAATGGAATGGGAAGAGCTCTGCAGTGTCTTTGCCTACAAAACTACTACTATTTCTAGTTTGACTCAATATAGTTAAAATGAGAGCTATGGGAAGTGTGAAGGTAGTAATACTTCCTAAGGTTGTTAGCACTTAGTGACTGTACATCTTAAAGTCTTCTCTCAATGGCTTGCTCATTTGACAGTCCCATTAAGACTGTGGGTGCTGATTTGGTATCTCAGCACAAAAAAAGCTGAGAAGCTGTTCTGAGAAGATGTCTTCTGGTCCTTTGTGAAAATGCAATTGGTAAACCCAGTTTGAGATCAAAGCAAATACATGAAGTCCCACAGAAAGCACTATATTGCTGTATCTGTAATGTTACTGCTGTTCGTTCTCCTTCCTTTGAGCCTTTGGAGCCTACTGTATTTTCTGATACATTCTGTTCCTAGGAGCAGCTGCCAGTACTTTCTCAGTAGGCTTGACTCGTGGTTTTATCCCATTACCAGTGCTATTATGTGTTTTAAGATATATTCTGGAGATTTGGAGGAGAAAAATGTGAGAGGAAGCATTGACAGGGACTAATGTATCCTGTATCTGCCTCCTCTCCACGTTCCTGGATCCTAGTGGAGGAGAAAGGGAGAGGTGTGTATCTTAGGTCTGGCCTGGTCTGTGCTCAGTTTGTTGGTTGATGCTGTTTCTGAAATGTTAAGAAATGACAAAGATCATTTTTTGTCCAAAAAGCTTATGAGCCGTTGCTCTGTGGTTACTTTAGGTGGTATATGATTAGGATTTTAATCGTGTGAAGTATTAAGTTCTAGAATTCTGATCTTGATTCATTGATGATATCCTTTATGTGTTGGGTAGAAATCCAATTTTAGTAATGTACTTTATCTATGTGAAGTACTTCCTGAGAGAATACCAAGAGCAACGTTTACTTTACAAAAGATTTTCACTGAATATAAGTATTCTTCTTGCAAAATTATGCTTCTATTTTGTGCTTTACTCAGTATCAGGTAGCAAAACAAGTGAAAGTGTTAAATTGAGTTTGCAGAAAATTCATAGCTATTTTCTGTTGATGATATGTGTATTTTTGTGTTGAAGGTGTGAAAATCATCATGAAAAGCTTAGTGTGTTCTGCTGGACTTGCAAGAAGTGTATCTGCCACCAATGTGCACTTTGGGGAGGAATGGTAAGAGGCAGCTTGCTTGCTTATATGCATGTGGTGTGTTACGATAAGAGACAGCAAGCATTATGTTTGACAGCAATGAAACTGTTGTTATGGCTGTTGAATTTCCATGCAAATACTGTAGTTGTATTCACATTTATAATTTAATGTGAACATAGGTTGTGAAAGGCGGTACCTTCTGTTTATAACTAGAGAAGCAAGTTGACTTTTTTGCTGAAAGGAGGTCAGGGTTACCTTCCTTGTTGTAAACTTCATGATGCCTTGGACAAGCTGTAGATGGTGCTGAGAATTTTATGGGCAAAGGAAGAAGTCTTTCTCAGAGAATATAGAGAACATTTATGTTATTTAAATGTCCTGGCCTGTGTTCTTGAATATCTTCAAAGCTGTAGCAGTAGCACAGTTCACCACACTGTTTATTATCCTTTCAGTTGAGCGTTTCAAGGAGAGACTGCTGTTGTTGTTTGGAATAGAAGTGGCTAACAGTATACTGCCTTTGTTTGGGAAGGGTGTTTTAATAATAGTGATAATAAAAAAAAAACCCCAGCCCTTCTATCTTATTTTGATAGTTGCACAGTGAATGATGCAGTTTATTTTTGGAGGACTGTTGAGACTCCAAATAACTCTTGACAGGAAGCTTTGATGGTATGAAAGCCAAATTCATAACTTCTTATGAAGGGAAGTGAAAGACAGACTTCCTACATACAATCTGCTTTGGAACTTTTCCAGAAAGAGTGATACACTAGGAGGCTTTCTTGCTCTCTCTTTCAGCAATTTAATAGGAGTGGAGTAAAGTTAAAATGGGATGCTCTTTTATTTCTCCCCCCGCTTTTTCTTTTTTAACAGCATGGAGGACATACTTTTAAGCCACTGGCAGAAATCTATGAGCAACATGTCACAAAAGTAAATGAGGAGGTGGCAAAGCTTAGGAGAAGACTCATGGAATTGATCAGTTTGGTGCAAGAAGTGGTAAGAAATTGATCCAAGATAATGTTACGTTTTCCTGTAGTATGCGGTTGTCAGAGGAGAACTGTAAAGTGGGAAAAGGAACTAGTACACCATAGAAAACATCGTATGCTCACGATGTTTTCATTACCTGTTCAGAAGCTGTTGCTTCGGTGGAGGTGATCAGACTATCCCATAGAGAGACATTTTTACTTTTTAGTTATACTCTTTTTATACAAAGTGATAGATCAACATATTCTCTATACTGTTTTGTAGCTGCCAGACAGAAGGTGTGAACTAGCTAAGAGGGAATTTTTCTTTTGGTGTGTGCCATTCAAAAGCTCAAATTGTGCAGTTCTTTGAAAGATGTGTTTCTGTCAGCACTTACAAAAGTGCAGTCTGCCATGCTAAAAAAGCTAAAAATGCTTTATCCTAATAGAGCTTATTTCCCTTTCTTCAGGACAATAAACAGCAGGTATATTTGAGCCTACAGGATGGGCTGTAGAGCAGCTCACCAGTTAGAGATTTGATTGTGTACTGCCTTTTTCTTCCTCATAGGGGTAAATGTCTTAGATGTCCAAATATCAGCATGTTTAGCTTTGGCAGTTTCAGTGGGCATTCCGACAACTGGGTACAGTTTTGTGTATTCTAGGAAGGATTGTTTATGTTGTTACGTTTATTGTGTAGTCTTTGTGCAAATAAAAGAAGGTGTTTGAGGTTTTTTTTTAACGAATTTCCGTATGGCTTTTGCCTGTGCTGTTATTCACGTAGTTGTTTGCCACATGCAGTGGTAGGCTAGCTCTGCTTCAGCTGCAGTGTGACTGTTCTGTCACCGAGTGGGCTGCTTGTAAGTATTTGTAAAGCGTTAAGAGGGTGACCTTCCGGGGTGAAGAGTGCAGTTTTTATCAAATTATTCTTGTCACCAGGAAGGTAACTTTCTGTGCTGCTCGAGTTACAGAAGAGAAACTGGCAGTGGTATTTACAGATTGCAGTACTAAAGAATCCCCATATGACAGATCTCTGTGGAATGAGATGATGTTGCTCAACTTCACTGTTAACCTTTGGTCACCCACCAGAGGGCACACGTATGTGTTCAGGAAAAGGAGATTTACGACTGGCAACAGGGATGGCCTGTAATACAGCTCCTCTGGAAACGCATCCCTGTGTTCTTACTCTAAACAAGCCAGCTTCAGTAAGACCAGGGCTGTGGGTTGGGTGTTTTTTTTTCCCCTCCTAAAACAATAGGGCTGGAGGGCATTTCTGGGATCTGAGAGAGCAGAGTCAATGTGTAAGTGAATGAAACATGTAAAAGTGTGAAGGATTTGGTTTTGTGCATGTTTTTTCCTGAACCCTGTTTTAGGAGAGGAATGTGGAGGCAGTGCGTAGTGCGAAGGATGAACGAGTTCGGGAGATCAGGAATGCAGTGGAGATGATGATTGCCCGGTTAGACACACAGCTGAAGAATAAGCTTATAACATTAATGGGTAGGTATTTGCCTGATCTGTTATGAGTAGGAGCAATATATTAACAATGTGTAAATCTGTTGAGAAACTTTCTTGCCCTGGGGGTATGACTCCTTACATACTTCATGGTGTTAAGCAAGTTAACTGCTGACAGAAAATTTCCACCTATAGAAAGGATTTTTGTTAATTATGTGATTACTGTGGTATACTTATAAGTTGTTAGACGTAACATCGTTATGCTCTGTTAGAAACTCCCGTATAATAATTTGGAGAACATTTCTGTCTAATGGAAGATGTTTAGTACCTTTCGCCTGAAGTGTTTTTACACCATTTGTGTTAGCCAAGAAGTCCATTTTTGTGTTTTGACATCTTTGTAATATGTATTCCTTTTAATGTAATTTTAGAAAATTGGCAGTCTGTATGAGATGTCTGGTGAGCAATGGCTCAAATCCATCCGTACAGGCAGCCTTGTGTGCAGGTGAAAAGCATGCCGTCTGGAATCAGAGCTGCTAGTTGGGTTCCTGACACTTTTGCTAACCAGACAGTGGTCACTTTAGCTCTCCTTTGGTATAAATAGAGGTGAGAAGACAGGTGGTCCACTTACAGGTATTGAAGCTTACAGAAGCAACACTACTAAACATGAAGTGTAGCTTTCAACAAGAAGGACAGAGTATTCCTCAGCTGGCTGTAACTCTGTATATACCTTGCTCATCTAATTTAGCTTTTGTGCCTTGGTTATTCCATGTGCACTTTCGTTTCCGTAACGCATTCATAGGAGCATGTAGTAAAGGTAACATCATCTCCGGATAGCGGTTTCTTTAGATGGTCTCGAAATGTTACACTGATTATATCAGTTTTGCAAGGTACACAGAACTGGTAGATGGAAGTACACAGACAAATAGATCCTTGAGTTTGTATCTGTGTACTTGCCTCAGAAATAAAAGCAAAGCAATAGAATAGCTGTGCTGAAAAAGTATTTCTGATGCTTGAAATCTTCACGCATACAGATACACGCACCTGCCACCCACCTGAAAAAAAACCAAAATGTCCATGCTTGGAAAATGTCCTTAGTGTTGATAATGCTTGCATTTATTCTCTTAGTTAATTTCCATTAAAAACAAAACAACATAATAAATGTATATTAGCTGTGTTTGAAGTTTCTCTTCAATTTCATGTCAGTACTTTAAAATGTTTGCTTTAAATCCAGGATTCATACATGTTTTGTGCCTGTATTGAATACAGTAATCGGTTGCAAGATTTGGTTTAGTGTGTAATGATTAAAGATCAGTCTTAAAGCTGTGGTAGAATGTCTTAAGGTTTTGTCCACGTAACACCTTTTTTCTAAGGACTGCCAAACACTCTTCAGGCATGCAGTGTATGAGAGAGACAAGGTAAATCCCCATGAGAGGAAACAGACAAATGTGACTTAGTTTTTTATTCTTTCTTGTCATGATCTTCATGCCAGCTGAAATGCGCAAACACATTTAAAAGTTGTTTGTTCTTTTTTATGAAGAAAACACTTAAACATCAAAGTTAAGAAAAATAGTGGCTTTTAGGAGAAAAGTGTAATATAAGCGAGAGACTTGTCTAGATGAGAGCAAATTAATTGAAGTCAAACCTGTTTTTTTTGTCAAAAAAAGTACCTGAAAACAACAAACCTGCCATTTCTGGGACACAAAGAATGTTTCATTACAGTCGTAACCCCAAGTGACTTCCTCACTATAGCTCATTAAAAATGTAGGCTTGCTTTTAAAATGCTTTCTCAGTCAACCTTTAGAAATCCTTTACCTTGGTAGGTTTTGGGGCAGCTTCCAGGTTTAAAAGAAAAAAAAAAAGGGAAAAAGCTCAATTTCTTAAAATCCAAGGAGTAAGTTGTCTTTTCTTTAAGCATGTCTTCCTTTTTTTAAACAGGTCAAAAGACATCGCTGACTCAAGAAACTGAACTTCTGGAATCCTTGCTTCAAGAAGTAGAACATCAGGTGATTATGAAAAGAGCTGAAATGTTGTGCTACATAGATTCCCTCCTCAACTGGCCTTTCTTATTGTTTAATTTATTTATTTTTAAACAGTTGATGGGTAGAGCTATTTCTTGAGGGTATTTTTTCATTTAAGTGACCTTAGGTTTGCACAATCTCTTCTGAAAAGCAAGTACGTCTTCTCGAAATAGTGAAAGGTGTTCTCTTCTGTTGCTTGAGGAGGTGGTACAGGGATTAACAGCAAGATCATGTAAAACTACATGGTGTTGTGCTTGTTTCAGGTAACTCAGCGTTTAGACCGTGTGGGTAGATTCTGTTAGTTCCTTTGCTGCCGACTGCATATGAATAGTAGTGTCTATAAATGGAGAATTAAAAAATAAAATCTTCTGTTTCTCTTTGTGCTTTTGAGGAAAACTGAACTGGTTGTAGTTCTTTGAATCCTGTCCACCTGTCTTTCCAAGAAGATGCCATGGTACCGCTCTTTTCATCTTGCTTCTAGCTGTAGAAGTTTAGCTATTGTAAATTAAATATTTGGATTCTGCAGAGCTTGATTATACTTGCCCTGAACAATTTCTTCGTGCTCTGAGGAAATGGAGGTGTTTTCTTCCTTCCAGTATTACTGCATCCAGTCATTATCTCTCAGCAGGTTTTGACGTTTTAGGTTGGGGATGGGGGCTGAACTTCTTTGAGTGATGCCTCTTGTCCTGTGTTCCTTTTTCATTCCCTGCACTGCATTTGGTTCAGTAAGAATGCTAAGCTGGCTTTATCACCTGGTCAGCGATTGTCTTGTTCTCCTTGCACTTCACTTAATTATTTCATACCTGTGATGGGATGTCTTAGTTGAAGAATTAATGACATCAGGAGGATGAGTGCTCCTGCATACCATGCATCAGCATATTTTGTTTATTTGTTGAGAGTTCTCTGTTTATAGCTCATTCAGGAATTACTTATGTTGCAGCCCAGATGACGACCTTCTAAATCCTTCTGAATGGCAGTGCATATGCAACTCTGCAGATCAGCTTCTCTTTTGCAGAAAAAAATCACTGAAATAATAACAAATCAGAACAACTGCTCCTTCCTCTGAAATAGGAGGAAAAGCTTGCTAACTAAAAAAAATTGAGAATATGGAGACATCTGGCGACTGCATAGGTCTCTACTGCTTATTTAGTCATTATATATGTCTTTGTCAAGAGGAGCTTTGAATTTCATACTCTTTTTGTGGAAGTAATAGAATTGTATGAAGATAGCAAAGATGTGACTTAAAAATGTACATACTAGTCTCACTTTCAAACCTTTTGCCAGGCTTAAGTCAATGATATGTTTCTCCAATGTTTAAAGTATAAATAAGAACCAGCGTAGATTTGTCTCCATTAGTAAAGAGCTTTAGAAAATACAGTACTAGCTATTAGAGAAACATATCGGATTGTATTTCATTTTTTTTATTTCAGATTTCAAAAAGACCTGTATTATTACACTGATTTTGTAAGATATCTGGAATGAAGTGGATTGGAGAGGTTTTTTTTGGCCTCCTAGTTAAGATAATACAGGCTTTGTTTTGTTTAAATCCAGATGAACAAAAAAAGTGCAGTGCTTGGCAATACGTCAGTAAAGGGATAACTGAAGCAGAACTGTCTAATGTCACAGGAGTGTGTACCGCTCTGTAGTGAAGTATTGAGTAAATTATCCCAGTGTGTAATTAAGCATCCTTTCCAGATGGATTTTCTTTGTTACTGTTGCCTAAACACAGTAATAGAGGTGACTTGGTATTAATCAGACATCTTGTATATAAATTAGTTCAACCTAAATGAAGTACGTTGTAGCAGTTGCTGTAACTTCCGTTGTAGAGTTTGATGGTCTTAAATATTCTGGACTTCCGGAATGAGCTGCACGGGATCCCCAGCCTCCAAGCTTCATTTTGCATTGTGTTGTGGGTAATCTTTCTGAAGCTGTGGCAGACATGCATTTTATTTGTTTAAAAACAGAAGTGGTCAAAACCTATGGTTTCTACTAATGACGTAAGGATTTTTTTCTTTCTCGCTTTTCCCTGTGTAGTTACGATCATGCAGTAAGAGTGAGTTGATATCCAAAAGTTCCGAGATCCTGATGATGTTCCAGCAGGTTCATCGGAAACCTATGGCCTCGTTTGTCACTACTCCTGTCCCCCCAGACTTCACAAGGTAGCATTGCATTTCCTTTCTGTTGTAGTTTGAACTTGAATGTCATCTTGCAAAGATTTGGTTTGCTTGCTAAAGTAACTTAGAGGAGAGTATCTCTTTCTCATTTTACTGTATACCACTGTGTGGAGGAGGATGTTCCAGTGAGTCTGGGAGGTAGATGTATTCTTGTGTGCGTCAGCCTCTTGTAAAACAAGGAGAGGAGAGCGCCACTGTATTTTAACACAGAGGGCTGGAAGAGTGGGTGGTAGGCGGCTGCCGGGTAGGTTGCTGGAGAGCTGCTCTGATAGCCACCTCCAGCGGGGGGGAGTCGGGCTTCTCAGCTGTATGAGCAAGGGTAAGCTGCGGGGTAGCGTGTTTCTGTGTTCAACTTGATATCTCTGACTGAATCTGGGTCCTGGCTTACACACTGAAAATGATAAACTGCGTAACTTACTCCTCTGAGTAACCTATGCCACAAACAGGCTTTTCTGTTCCAGCGAGGCTTATTTTGTGTCTGTAGTCCCTACTGGGGAGTCAGGACAGTGGGCTCCAGCTGACAATTTTTTTTCTCTTTTACACATAGTTTACCGATTTGTCCTTTTTCTCTTATTATTGGGTCATTCAGTATATAATTGCAAGGCTCTCATGAGATGCCTCTGCAGGTCACCTTAATTCAGAATATATAGCCAAAATCACTTCATAGCACAACTCTTCATAAAGAGAATGCTGCTAGCATTGGGTTCTGAGGAAGTCTGTTGCAAGTTTAGGCTAGCTGGCTGAAAAGTGTTTCCAAAAAAGTTGAAAGTAGGAGAAATCTGAAAAGAATCTCTCAAATAATTTTGATTTCCCTAGCAAAAATTGGTTTGGCTTGCTTTTAAATGCAATCTCAAAACTATTCACCTGACATGTTTTCTGAAAAGAATAATTAAGTGCCTCTCTGAGGAGAGTTTGAAGTCTGAATGTTCATTTTCCAGTGGCAGTAAGGTATCTTCTGCGCTGGAACACAGGCCACTTAAGCTTTGTGCTTTCAGCTGTGCAATAGTTTCATCCTTTCTAGAACTAGAAACTCCTTAGAGTTTTGTATTAAAAATCATCATATTAAGAGAGTGTTAGCCATCAGAGGTAAAAGGGCAAATCCTCTTAAATACTTTGGTTGTTCTTCCTTTCATAACATTAAATGTTTATTTTATTGTGTGGTATCACATGGAAAGGTACTGGGCAGAAGGCTTATAAACAGAATTTTCAGAAGTACTGAATTAACCCAGTGTAGTCCTAGTGAATTTCAGTGACACTGGTGACCTAAATAATCTGAAATGCTTCTGAAGATTCCAGAAGTTGGGATTTTTAATGTCACGTTATTCAACTCTAAAATACCTATTTTTTTTTTTCTGCCTCTTCCCAGTGAATTGGTTCCAGCCTATGACTCAACTACGTTTGTCTTGGAAAACTTTAGGTAAGAGTGTATCTTAAATTGCTGTGAGTATCAGGAAGCTTTTTCTATTGCTTCTGTAAATGAGTAGCGTTCTTTAAAACACAGAATAGTCTCTACAGGAAACTGTTAGGTATGAACTAAGCTATAGGACTGAAGTAAAAAATCTCTTGTTTACTGTGTGAACAACAACGAACCCTGGCTAAACTGTTAGCTAAAAAATTTTCCATGATAAAGACAAACTACTTATTTATGTTTTTGAAAAGATTGGAGAACTTTGCAAGGAATACATATATTTGTATGGACGCTTAACACTTTGCATGGGCCTCATGTGCTGCTATGTGCTCTGAGCAGCCAGAAGGCTGATTCTAGAGGGTAAGAGTGCAAGTGTAAATGCAACTTACTGTTTCATGGAGGGTTTTGCTTTGTCCCAATAGCAAATGTTTTTTCCCTTTTCTCAATAGTACATTGCGTCAGCGAGCAGATCCTGTTTACAGTCCACCTCTACAAGTGTCAGGACTTTGCTGGAGGTTAAAAGTTTATCCAGTGAGTTACATTTTCAACTAGAGTTCTTATCCTATCCAAAACACTTAATGAGCATTCATATGCTTCTCTTGTGCGGAAATACCAGTTGATCTCTTCTCATGTTGTACTTAAAAAGCTGTATGAAAAGAATGTAATAAGGTGGCAGAGTTGATCATCAGCCATTGGAGTATTACCTCTGCCTCCAGATGACCAGCATGAACATTCTTACTATAGTTAATCTGGTTAATTTAAAAGCAGTGAAAAAGGAGTCTTACAAATACGCCATAGGAACTTTAATAGATATTTTTACCATTTTGTCTGAGTGGTTTTTGCAGATGTTTCTTGTAGAACTGAGGTGTGGAATAACACACCATGTTTATGAGTAATACTTATTTGGCAAGTTAGGAGGAGGACAAGGTGTTAGTTGAAGGGGAATCTGTTTTACTGAGCGTCCAGTCCTCAAAAGCTGACATGAAATTGTGTGTATTGTACTGATGTCCTTCCAGTAGGCTGAGTATTCAGATTTCTGAGTCACTGTCTTTGTCAGTGTTGGAATGGCAACCCACAAAGTGTGATCTTTTTACAGTCCGCTGTTCTGGCCGGTGCTTCCAGGAAGCTCTGGCTGCTACTACAGCTGTGTTGGGAGCAGTGCGTGTTTGGTGGTGGAGGAGTACAGGTTTCGTTAGTGACTTATGTGGCATCTGCAGAGAACAGGATTAACCTGTTAAGCCCACGCATGCACGGAATTATGTTCTTGCAATGCAGAGGTGGACCCCTGTGCAAGTTTTCAGAGTATTGTAAATTCAGGACTGACTACATAAGGGGTGATGTCAGAAAGCATTAAAATTTATTTTTTAAATGGTAAGTTGAAATGTTTCTTCAACCTAGAGGGTTCAAGTTGAGCCATCCTTCATCTTTGATTAAGGTGAGTGTGATGGAGGTTTTGCCATATTTTTTTCTTGATTTCTGGTGATTCTAATATTGTTTCTCAGTTAACTGACCTAACTTTTTCATGTTGCATGTTTTTTCTAAAGAAACTGCTCTTTCAAGAATAAAGTGGCTTTGAAATGCAGCTGTATGTAAATATTTCAGAACTAATGTTTAACCTGAGCTGTTTCCATGCTGAGACTTGGAGAAAAGTTGGACTGTAATAAAGCAATGAGTAGACTTTATGAGCTTTTTAAATTGCCTTTTCCATATGTTAAATGGTTATCCACTACAATGACAAGCATTTGTCTACTCTGTCTTCCACTTAATTGAACTCCTAAAATGCTAATAAAGCAACTAGAGCTTGGTTTGGGATTTATGTCTGAGATACCAATACAACAGAGTGCGTATGTGCTTCCAGATGCAAACTCCATTGATTCAATATACAGTAAGAGTTCTAGGTCAAAAGACTAAAAATCAAAACTGTAGCATACCAAGCAGACTACTGCTAGTTCAAGGGTATATCGAGGTGGTTTGGGTTTTGTGCTGTGGCGCGCTTTTTCCTGTTTTTTTTGTTTATTTTTTTAATTTATCTCTCTATTTTGTTTGTTTCAAGGATGGAAATGGAGTAGTACGGGGCTACTACCTGTCTGTGTTCTTGGAGCTGTCAGCTGGATTGCCAGAGACATCCAAGTAAGCAAACCTGTAGTAAGAGCAGCTGTTCTTAGTTTTTTCTGTTGGTCAAGTATCTGGAGAGATTTGCAAAGAATGACTTCAAGTTCTGTAGTGTTGCTAGGGACTGATGCAGTGTACTCTTGAAAAGGATAATGAGGCTTCTGTTGTCCATTGGGCTTCGAATTGTGCCCAGAGATAATATTTTAAAGTTGTTACTCAGTGACTTTCTCAAGATAAAAAGCAAGCTGGCAAAACAACCCATGAGAGTATCTGTCTCCTAGTATTCAATCCTAGAATTGGCTTACCACTCAACTCCCTGTTACTACTTTCTTTCCCCCTTGTACTGTTCATGTAAGTGTTCAGTAAAATTTTAAGACCGGATCACTGCTTCAGCTGGGCGTGCGAGCCTCCCAGGAAGTGCACTTCGGTTAAACTTGACACACTCAGTGATTCTGAGATCTTTGTTTGGATATTAATACCTGTTATCTTCTTCTGCATAGGTACGAGTACCGTGTAGAAATGGTTCACCAGTCTACCAATGATCCCACTAAAAACATAATTCGAGAGTTTGCCTCCGATTTTGAAGTTGGAGAATGCTGGGGTTACAACAGATTCTTTCGTTTAGACTTGCTGGCCAATGAAGGCTATTTGAACAGGCAAAATGACACTGTGATCCTGAGGTAAGGAAGGCAGCTTGGTGGGGCTTTTTTCTGCTATCGTTTCACACCTACCACTGAAATAGAAAATAATTAAGTAGTTGAATTTAAAGTGATTGTGACATGTTTTGTCATAAATGGGTTTCACTGTCACAAGCTTTAAAGAAGACAATGTGCTGAAGGGAGTTGTGGAAACTTTTAAGACGTATGTCTTTGAGAAGAGCTGTGCTTGACACTAATAAGCCTGGGTTGGAGATCTGTAGCTAAGTGAATTAAAGGGAAAGGGTGTTTTCTCCTCCTCTTTAGAAACAGTTGTAGTGAGCGTAGGAGAGCTTTGGGAATGAAGGACGTCTGTAGTGTGAGAGAACTAATGCTGTCAATGGGAATTGCAATGTTATGACAAAATATCTACTTCAGATCCTGCTCTTGCTCCTGTTAAATGCTTTGTAGTGTGTTAATTTTGTTAGCGTTGGTTTGTGAAGATAACTGCCTCTGCTGTGACAGCCTCACTTGCAGTGTACTTACTGTTGCCCTTCAGTGCCTTCAGGATACTGAGTATACAAGTACACGTTGTCTGTTAAGATCATTTCATCACTAGATTTCAGGTCGTATGATGTTCTTATGCAGGGCTTTTTGGATTTTGGGGAGGCAGGGGAAACAAAAAAAGCAAACTAACCTTTTCAAATCCTCCTTTGAAGGTTCCAGGTGCGCTCACCGACCTTCTTCCAGAAGTGTCGAGATCAACACTGGTACATTGCTCAATTGGAAGCAGCTCAGACAAGTTATATCCAACAAATAAATAATCTTAAAGAAGTAAGTGGGGTGTATATTAATGTAAAAGGACCTTTTACTGACCCATAATTACCTGGTTTAGGTTACAAAGTTCATGTATGACAACTGTGTTTGTTTGAATTGCCATCAGTAGTTTGGTATTGGAATTATTAAAATAGTATGTATGCAAGTCATCAAACTTACTTGCCTTAGTGGTGCTCCATTGTCATCTTCTATGTATGCTTTTGTGTGTCTTTCTAATATTTAAGAGGCTTGCGATTGAACTTTCCCGGACTCAGAAATCACGAGGCATTTCACCTCCAGACACTCATCTTAGTCCCCAGAATGATGATGGTCCAGAAACAAGGTCAAAGAAATCTGGACAAAGTACTGAAGTACCGCTGGAGAATGTTGCTGCTCCAGGATTAGCACGAGATAGCAAGGAAGAAGAGGAAGAGAAGATCCAGCATGAAGACTTTAACGTAGGAATTCTTTTTCCTGCCTCTGTGTTGCTGTGTAGCTTTTTGTGCTAGGATAGCAGTAGAAACATAGGTGAACTTGTGAATTGTAGATTACATTTATTACCCTATATGTGGAAATAGGAGATAACACACTCAAGAGCTAGCAGTGAGAGATGTCACTAGAGAGACATTCCAGAACAGAGCTAATCGATCCCACCACAAAACAGTTTCCAAGTTGTAGCTGAAAAATCCAACTTCTGGTTGTTACCAGCTCTTATTGTGCTTTGAGACCCTCCTAACTCCTGTATGATAGCGTGACACTCTGGGGAGGGAGAGTTCCTGTTCATAGCTTTTGTTGAATGTGTCAAAGTGCAGCTGAAATCTTTCTTTCTATAAAGACTTGTTCTGATTTTGCTGTAGCATGAGCTCTCTGATGGTGACTTGGATATAGATCTTGCTGGAGAAGACGAGGTGAACCATCTTGATGGTAGCAGCTCTTCAGCTAGTTCGACAGCAACTAGTAATACGGAAGAGAATGATATTGATGAAGAAACTATGTAAGTACCTTAAAATGCCTTTGAAATCGTCACCTGGTCTCCCAGGGTAATCATCTGAATTCCAGTGGAAACTGGTTCGTTTGCTGTATCACAAGTATGGCATGGGAGGGGGATTCCAGTGCAGTGTGAGAGGAGTTTTCTGTGCTGGAAACAACATGAGCCGAGTTCACTTATGAAGAGTGGCTGAGGGAACTGGGATTGTTTGGCTTGGAGAAAAGGAGGCTCGGGGGAGACCCCACTGCTCTCTACAACTGCCTGAAAGGAGGTTGTAGCGAGGTGGGGATCAATCTCTTTTCCCAAGTAACTAGTGATAGGACAAGAGGAAATAGGCTCAAGTTGCGCCAAGGGAGGTTTAAATTGGATATTAGCAAAAATTTCTTCACCAGAGGGGTTGTCAAGCACTGGAACAAGCTTCACAGGGCAATAGTTGAGTCACCATCCCTGGGGGTATTTCAGAGATGAGGAGATGTGGTACCTAGGGACATTGTGGACTTGGCAGTGCTGGGTTAACGGTTGGGCTTGGTGATCTTAAGGGAAGGTCTACTCCAACCTCAGTGGTTCTACGATTCTATGATACAGCTAATGCTAAACATTGAATTTTCAGTCAGCTAGTTCCTATCTTTCTGATCTCTTCATTTATTTTAGTGCTGTATTCTGTCTTTGACAAGTGATAGTCTGTGAAGGTTCTTTCCCAAAACACCATTAAGAAATCTGTTTCTGCACTGTAACGAGAGAGGTTTGGTATTAGGAAGTGTTGCAGTAGTAGGAGAGTGATGATGAAGACAGTTACTTAAACTAGAGAATTTAAGCTTCTTAGCTGAGATGATCGTGTCAAATCCTAGAATCTTCATTAAAACATGAAAATGTGTTGTAGCACATACAAAACCAGAAGTCTGCAGGGTCAGATTTTACCGTCTAGATATGTATGACACTTTTGGACTCTTGGTTAGGGAGTCAGTCACTTAGTTAACACACTTCGATTTGTTCAGTTCGTGTAGTCTGGAACGCAATAAATAGCATTTAGAGTGCTTCCTGTTGTTTTCAAGGTATGTGCCGTAATGTTTAACAAGAGCTGATGGAGGCTAATAAGTGTATTCTCCTTTTTCCACCCCAATCATCTCCTAAGGTCTGGAGAAAATGACGTGGAATATAGCAGTAATATGGAGTTGGAAGAAGGAGATCTCATGGAGGATGCAGCAGCCACTGCCACTCCTGGAGCGTCAGGTATGAAAACCAGCCTTCAGAATTCCCACATATGCGAAACGCTGCTGGATTCCTTCCCCTGTTCTTCTTGGAAGAAACACCAAGCTGTGTGTTCTGCAGGCATTTCTATTTTTGGAAATGCTGCATCATGTGGTTTCTACTGATTATTGCAGTGTAGCAGAAACATTTCATTGGTTCAATTAAAGAAAAAAAAGGGGGAGTAATCTGAATGTACTGTTCAAAAATTATACAGAAGTTTGGAGGGAGGCATTTCTGCCTCTTTGAAACCATTTCAATTTCGACTGAAAGTGGGCTGACACGAAATTTTTACTGATGTCTGTGTGGCCTAAACATGTGACGCATTCACTTAGGTTTTAGTGCGCTGTAAAACCTGAAGTACATGGAGGGAAGGAAGTAAAGAATCCTTACAAGTCAAGCAGAAATGTGTTTTAAATGCAATAATGAGAAGGTACTCTAAGATTTCTTGCAGCCTAGAGATGTTTAGAGCCCAAATTAGCTGTAACTTAAGATTCTGAAAGAAATCCAGGTATGTTGAATATACTCATATTCGTTTATGGCAAAGATGTTAAAAGTGGCATTTATGCTGCCGTGGAAGTCTGATAGTGCTTGAAGGACAGAATTCTGTAACTGTCCTGGTTTTAGCTGCTGTTTCAAAACTTCTTGAAAATTCCTTCTGAGCTACGAAGTTGAGGGACATGGCTGTTTGCTTCTGAAATGGTAGCCTGTGGAGTAGGAACACGGTGGCTGTAGAAACAGTGTTTATTTAGGAGCTTTTTAGAACGTAATTTTTAACTGCAGTTGTAAAAGCTGACACAGCCTCTTCACTTGAGCTTCTTGCATTTACCTGCTTGGGCTGTTTTCCAGTCTGAATGTTGGTAGTGTCACCTGTCTGTGTTGGAAGGGACTTCTACTAAACTGTACAATTTTAATCTCACAGATCTGACTATATTCTCTGAAGACTCTCTGTTATCTTTTGGGTGCCTTGGCCACTATGTAACGGGAACATTGTAACACAGAGCAGAACTCAACTGAAGATCCTCCTGCCTTAACTTAATTGTTGGGGTAACCTAGAAAGTTCATGTGCATTTCTTCAGAAGAAGTGCTCTTTGTATCAATTTGTTTAGCAATCTGTTTCTTAAGAGATGTACAGAAAAGATACGGAGTGAAATCCCCTTTTTTTTCTCCCCCTCCCGGTGCTTTTTAGCTTTTTAGTTAGAAGCATATCTGATTGCTTTCAGAATCCATAAACCCATGAAATAATACTGATGTCATGTTAGGTTTTTTGGAATGTTTTCATTCCTAATCTGCTTGTAACTCTGTCTTTTTTGGTTTTACAGGGAATAACACACACCCTTTCTCTGTAACTCTTCTGTAGGTACTAGCCATGGCTACACCAGTGCAAGTGGAAGACCTTCAAGGCGGGGAGGCAGTGCCCTAGGCTCAACAGCCAGTAGCAGTTTACTAGATCTAGATCCCTTAATTCTAATCCACTTGTTGGATCTGAAAGACAGAAATGGTATGGAAAACCTTTGGGGCCTTCAGCCACGTCCACCCACCTCTCTTCTGCAGAACAGAGGTAACTGTACATCATGTATCAGATGATTTAATTCCAACCTGGAAGTGTCTCTGAGAGTGCAGTCCTGGAGTTAGAAGCAGCTGTGATCAGGGGAGGAAGGAGGAGAGGGTGACAGGCAGTCCTTTGGTAGCTGGACTTGCGTATCCTCGTCGGTGCTCATCAGTATGCTGCATCTTACTGCCCGCTCTGACGCGTTCTTTGTCTTCGTGGGTGACCTCAGCTCGAGAACGCCGGATGACTCAACTCGGAACAGAAGTGTGTGTCAGGGAGGGTCTTCTCATCTCTGCTTGGGGGATGCGACTGAGCTGGCTGGCTGTTCTGCGTAGCAGCGTGGCAGGGATGCAGTTCGTGCAGTGTCTTTGACTGCTGCTGGGGGAGATGAAGGAGAGGCCCTTTGCTAGGAGGGGTTAGTGCTGAAAGGCAAAACAGCACAAAACAGCTATCTGCTGGGGAAGCAGTTACACCTCTCACTTCACAGTGTACACTCAGTGGCTGAGCGTGGTAGGAGCACAGCGCATACTAACAAGAAAATAAATCCTGGAATTTACTTGTGTATGAAAAAGGCATTGAAAACAGAACTAGAAAAATGCCTGTAGTAGTAAGGCTGGAAAAGCACATATAAGCACTTGTGGAAGAAACATGGATCAAAGTGTCAGGAGGAAAAAATAGTGACGGTATTTAAATAATGGAAGTCTTTGAAGAGTATTTGCAGTTCAGTTAGGACCCTTCAAGTGAAAACAGGAATTAACTTCATGTGCTGCCAGACTGAGATAGCTAGCCACTGGCACCCATGGCTGTTACTGATGGTTGCTCGTTTCCCTGGTTTTGTTAGTGAAGAGTTAAATCACACCTCAGTAATTTGTCACAACTAACACTTGTCTGGAGCTAGCTGGCTCAATACCGCAACAGCTCATTTCAGGTCATTCTGAAACAACCATTTGGTGAGTTAATAGAACAGAAGAGAAATAATGGTCCATGTGCTACAAATAAATGCTTGCTTTTGCTGCAACGATGACATTGGTGGAGTGAATCTTAAAACCAGCCCAAACTATCTGCTCCTTTGTGGTTAGCTTTTTAAATGGAGTTACATAAACAGTCAGGTGAATTTTCAGCTGAATGTAATCCATGTTTCCAAAAACGGAAGTCCCTTCCATAAGTACGAAAAGGGGAGGCAGCACATGAACTGTAAGTCTCAGCTCTGTTTTGCCTGGAAAAAGGCCTAGACAGAAGGAGCTGAAGAGAGAGCGTTGCACTCTGTGCTGTGCTGCTCCCTGCTTGTGTTGAATGGCTTCCTAGTCGTCTTTAGCTACTGGCTACACAGCTGAAGCTACTGGTTTTGCTGCAGTTCCCTTAAGGTTTGCCTGTTCCCAGAGCTTATTCCAACTCAGTCAATCAAGAGAAAGCTGCAGTTACACTTGGAGTTTTCCAGACTTCACCTCCTAAGCTGAAGGTTTGAGAGCTGCTTGGCTTTACCGTTCTGGACAGCTGAATTTGCAGTGAAACACTTACGTAATGCTTCAGATAGACATCAAAGTTGATCTGGTTCTGGCTGAGCAGTGTGTAGGCTTACTCGGGTATTAGCTCCTCGATGTGATCTGGTGTTAGGTACTTAAGGGAATTGCTTCCCTAGTTTCAGATTTCTTTTGAGTTCTATATATTAACGTGATATGTTGGTGGTATGTGAATCTTGCACACACGCTCAACAAATTTTATGAAAGCATGTAACTCACTTGATACAAACTGGCAGCCAGGCTTGTGAACTCAAGCTTACCTGGCAATATGGAGTCGTAGCTCAGCTGTCAGAATTCGTGTGGTAGCGGTGGGAGCCTTGTTCTCCCAGTGAGCAAGTTCTGGGGCCTTCTTCCACAGCCAGCAGGGAATGTCAGTCTGCTGTCCTGGTAGCTGTGCAGTGCTGCCGACCGGAGTATCATGGTGCCATAGCAGTACAGAGGAATGTCTCTCTCTCCCTCATTTTTATAGCAGGGCAAAAGGTAGAATTCTTACAGCTGTTAAAAATAGATGTCTGTTTTTATTTGAGAAGAGTTTTACTTACGTGCTGTGTTCTATAACTTTTCCTTCGGTAAAGCATCATCCTATTCTCTAAAAGATCGAGATCAGCGGAGACACCAGGCGATGTGGCGCGTGCCACCTGACTTGAAGATGCTGAAAAGACTTAAAACTCAGATGGCTGAAGTTCGAAGCAAAATGTCTGATGTAAAAAACCAACTATCGGAAGTGAGAAGCAGCAGTGCTGCCTCGTGTGACGGACAGCCCAGCTTCTTCTCCATCGAGCAGGGTGCTTTGGCTGCCTGTGGAACGGAAAGCTGCAGCAAGCTGCAAGAAATAGGAATGGAACTACTGACAAAGTCTTCTGTTACCAGTTGTTACATAAGGAATTGTAAGTGTGTAGAAAAGAGGGGGTTTAAATGTCATTCGTACAGATGTCAGTTGTATAGGTGGTTTATATATCCAGGCAGCTGGAAGTAGACCTTTGTAGTTACTTAAATTCAGCTGTAAGAATCCAGAAACGTGAAACCTGCGCTGCCTTGGAGTAAGCAGGTGGTACTGAAACTGGTTTCAGCCCTTCTCGGTAAAAGCACCCAAACTTCTGCTCCAGTAGCATGCCCAACGCAGTGAGCATGTTGTGAAGTTTAATCCAGTATCGCACTGATTCTGACTGCCGGTCATTTTGTGTTGCGTGCTGCTCTGCATCTGGCCCATCTGGGAACTTGAGGATGTTCTATGGTGCTTGTCAGTGGGGGGGTGGGGTGGGGGGAACAAAACCAAAAAAAAGCAAAAAAAACCCCAAAATTCCAAACTTGCTGTACTTCAGTAACTTGAAATCTTGCTAAAATGCAAGTAAGCCAAGGTTGTCTGTGGAGAGACTTTGCCTTTGGAGAAGTGACTTCTTTCACAGGAGCTGCCAGTGTATGCGCATATTCAGGTGCTGTCACTGAGTCCTCCTCGCAGCACTGGTAAGCCAGCGTGGAATCTTTTGGGTACCAGCATGAAGGCTGTGCAAGTGCTTTGTTGCTTATGATCCTGAATAAAAGCACTTGTTAATCCTCTTTCACTTCCCTGTTGCCTGGGAGAGATGATTTTCCAGCCTTCTGGCTTTTGATTCAAGTTATTGCTTAGGTTTTGGAGCCAAGATGAGTAAGAAATATATTACAGACATGAGCGGACCAACAGACTGGTAGAAAGGTTCAATTCCTCTCTATCCCTCTCTGGTACTGACCTGCAAAGGGGTCTTTTGCAACTCCAGCGAAGGCCGGGTTTGCATTTCATCACTTCCATAGAGCAGAGGATTTCTTCTCTGATGGTGCACATTAAGAGAAAGAGTTGTGTTAATGTTTGGAGCCCTGAATTGTGCCATCAGTAAGCCACGGAAGGATCAAGCCACTTCTTTGTGAGTGCTAGCTTTTGTGTGGGGGTTTTGCTACCACCCCTTTCCTTAGTGAATGCCTCATCCCTCAAAGGTTCCTGAGGCACTGGGCAGTCTCTTAATTCCACATCAGAACAAGAGGAACAGGCCTATGGTGCTCTGTAAAACTGGAGCAACCTTCTGACTTGCATCGAAGCCTGGATCCCCCAGCTTTACGGGGTGTGGTGACAGCAGAGCTCGATGGTTTGCTGTTCCAGTTACCACTTCTCCATTCCTGTACCCAGAGGAGTTTCTGCAGCAGGATCCACGCTGGCAGGTGCACAGAGAATGGTTGGTTTGGGAAGTGGTAAACCGTGCATGTCCCACAACCTGCCTTTCACTCTTGCTTTCGAGGTTCTTTGTTACGCTGGACTTTGCATTTACGAGCTGAAGGGATGGGTTTGGCTGTCCTTGTTTATCCTTTGTACTTTCCTGGTGGCTGAAGCAATGGGGATGGTGGCTTTCTGAAGGATGCCTTTGTGCAAGGCAAGTGGATGTTACTTCTGTAGTCGTAGCCACATCCCTTGCTAGCTAGGCTTCCCTCTAGCCCACGTGGCGGACAGGAAGGGTGTGGAAGGAGTTTCATGCAGGATTGTGAGTTAATGAGCAGTGAGCCTAACACAGAGCTTAACTTCACTTGAAACAAGCATAAAGACAGAACACTGCAGCAGTTTGACTGAATGCTTGTCACATCTTAAACTATTTTTGCAGCTGCAAGTAAGAAGAGTAATTCACCCAAACCTATTCGCCCCGGAGCGGCAGGCAGTCTGTCTTTACGAAGAGCTATGGACTGTGGCGATAGCAATCTGCGTTTGAAGGGAGACAGTCAAACTTCTGAAGGTAAGCAAGGTCATCTTTCCTTGTGTGGTGGGATGCATCTCGGCATCTGTTGCACAAAAGCTTTTCAAGCAGTCTCTTACTTGGCAGCTGGAGTTTCCCTGAAACTTGACTGGGTTCTTTCTCAAAGCTAGGTAGTGTTTTTGTACCTTTGGTAGCTGCTCTGCTGTGAAACAGGGCCACCCAGCTGACTTACCAGAATGTAAATACATGTTACTTCTGGTCTCTCTGAAGATGTTTCAGGAGCTGACTTGACGGTGAAAATCCTAGATCGAAAGGTAGTGACCGGGCTTAAGTTGTGATTTGACTTAAAGGGAATTTGAGAAAACTCTGGATACGTCTGATGAAAGACCTGTGTGATACTGCTGCTCCTGAGCTTTACCGTGCCTGTCTGTACATGGTAACGAAATGAAACGCTGAACACGGGAATGGGTATTTTGCCCCTCTCCAGGGGTTCAGAGGAGGAATGGAGCATTGCAGTTGTCTTCTTATGATGCTAAATAGGTACAGAAGGCTTGGGTGAGAAACTGGAAATACCATGAAGTCATTGCGCAGTGTAACTGCAGCCTTTGTGCCCAGTTTCACCCTTGTCCGAAGCTGGAAAGGCTGCCTTGCTGCGGCCGAGCATCTCTGCATCTCTGCTGGGGAAAAATGACAGTGAAGAGGGCGTCTGTGTAGAGGGCGTCTGTGTTACCAGAAGACAAGTCGAAGAGAAGTTGTAACTACGCAAGATGGGGAAGGATTAGTCCATACTTGCCTGAGTCTCCCACCAGAAATGGCAGCTGGCACAGGAGCTCTGTGTTTAGAGGACAAGTAGCAAACGGTGCATGTTGCCCGTACGTTGAGCTGGAAGCGTGAGCTTTGAAGAGTGGAGAAGGCGTGCTGGTGCGTACACGTGTTGGGAACCAAACGGGTGGTGTGGAGCAGCTGGGTGCTTAGTCTTTCGAAATAAGGCTGGAAGGGCTATGAGTTTCTCTCCCTCTTCTTCTCTCAGGTGGCATAGGGAGCTCGAAGCTGAGCAGTCGCCATCACTCCCCCAGGCCCCTGGCTAGCAGCAGCGCTGCCGAGGCACTGCCGAAGCCAGAGGAAAGGTCTTGTGAAGGTTCCGATTCCGATGTGGGAGTTTCTGGCTTAAATGGCTTGGCTGCTGTAGAGAAGACCAGAAAAGTTGGTGCTCTGGGGTAAGGGTTTTATTCTCTTTTCCCTGTTGTCACGTCCTCCCCCACCTTCCCTTGATCTGGAAAGAAAAAATACCCCTGCTAAACCCAGGTGCTTGTAGCATGGAAGAGAAATTACTTTGAAGTTTACTTGGTTGCTGCTGTTCCCTCTGGATGTCAATTTTTGGTTTTATAACTAGGTTACGAGTCGTCTTTTCTTCTACTTTTTCTATTTTTTTTAGTTTGGTCAGCGGTGGATGTAGTCTGACACTTTGATGTGAAAGGCAAACCCAGTCTGTTTTCCCTTGCAAAGTATCCTCTAGCTGAAAGTTAGCACTTTTGTTTTCCTCATTTAAGACAATGTTTTTCACTGTGACTCTGCTTTTCAGCAATTTCATAATAATTCCCTGTTGGCTGACTAAGCCAAGTGCAGTGGAGTACTCGGGTTATTTTTTTCTAAACAGCAAGTGTCACCATTTTTGGAAAATAATCAAACTTCTCCAGGTTTATTGTTTTAAGATTTTAAATATTTCTAAATCAATCAAAGTTTTAAGTGGATATGCAAGAGACTTAAACAATGAGTAAAACTAGATGTGGCACTAAAAGGATTTGTTTCTGTAGCTGCATTAAAGCTGAATTTCTAATGTGGGGTTTTATATTTCTCCAAAATTCTTTCTCAAGATCAAACTCTAAAGGCTGTCGTACAGAAGGAGCGCAGTCAGGTGGGCTGGAAAGTGGCTCTGAAACTGGTGAACTGCAGGCTGGGCTCTCTGAAGGTGCTTCTGCAGGGCCAGAAGAAGGTAAATTGGGTGTTGTAGAGGACAAACGCAGCATGGCAGCACTCCAGTCTGTGATGATCCATTTCTGTAGTGGCAAGAGCTTGAAGGGAAAAGAAAAAGAGGGGAAGGAAAAAAAAAACCACTCCAAACGCAGAGCCTGTTTTCATGGCTGTTGAGCTTTGCTGTAACATTTGGCAGCTGTAGGGTCAGTCGGATTGAGGAGAGGACACCTCTGTGTCACTGCTGATGTGCTCTCTCCGCTCGTGACCTGCGGTGCAGCAGGGATGTGAGGGCCCAGCAGATAACGCTGTACGGTGCCGTCTGTTTCTCTGGAGTGCTGGTTGCTTTTTGTACCTCTTGATCTGTCCCCAGGTCTTTACTTTGGTGTTCAGTTGCATGGCCTTGAAAATAATTTCTTACCTAATTAAAACAGTAGCCAGTGACCTTGGCTTTGAAGTCTTCTGCCTTCAGGGCCAAAGCACGTTGGTGACTACCTCCACGTCCGCACTAGAATCTCTCCAGTGTTTCTTTGGTGTTGGGTGTTGTGGTACGTAAGCCAGTTTCCTTAGAGACTTGGAGGAAACTTTTCCCCCTCCCTTCCTGCATCCTTTCCATGCTGGAAAAAAAATATTATTGCCTTTTTTTTTTTTTTTTTGAAAGTCCACGTAGAAGAGTTTTTCTTATCTTGCTAAAACTCTCCTGCCTTCCACCCCTGCACTAATTTGAATTTCAATGACTGAATTGTAGCGCAAAGCCTATATTAAGGTGCCAGCATCCATCTCTATCTGCAGTGTGCAATATTGTGTAGGAGTTGGCATTTACAGAAGGTCTCTCAGTGACAAAACCGAATTTCTGCTCTTAGTCACTGCAGCGTGATCATGATGCGCTCCCGCAGCTCTCCTATTATAGCAGAGAGCCTAATAGGAAAACGTTTTAAAAACTGAAATACTTCATTGTTAAAAACCCCAGGAAACAAATATTACAATTTTTTTTTTTCTTTCAGAGGAAAAACTACTGTAGAGTTGACACCACGATTAACTGCTTGCTTTTTCTTAGCAATGAGTATCAGCTCTTAAGAAGTAAAAGAGCAGAGCAAACCCCTTTTGCCACCTACAAAACTGTACAAAAGGGAGAGTTTCGACTGCTGTCAATCCGCACTCGAGGTCTGGCAAAACAAAAGAAGCCACCTTGATTATCAGCTGTGGTTCTTTGTGGAAAAAACGGGGGGGGGTTGCGTGTGAGACTGCAGTAGAGTCTTGAAGGGTCGGTAGGTTCATCCGCTCGGCGGGTGGTGCCACCTCTCAGCGGTTAAAAAGCAACCTGGGTTCACTGTGCTGATGGTAGAGGAGATGGAGCAGCTGGCAGGGGAGCGCAGCCCAGCCCGAGCAGGAGGGAGCTGCGGGCACCCGAGTCCGCGCTCCGCTGGTGACGTGTTGGAGCCGCTGTCCTTGCGCTGAGCTGCACCGTGCAGGGAGGCTGTTCCCAAACTGGCGCCCGCTGTTCTTCCTGTTCCATTGTGCTTTGGTAAATACATTGCGCTCGGAACGTGCTCCTCCTCTTCTGTTCTCCTGCCAGCGCTTGGTGTTTGATGCCGGTAACTCTGACGTGTGAAAAAGTTGAATGCTCCAGCTACATAGATCTTGCTGCCATCATATTTTGCCTTGTGGTTTTTGGTGTTTTGGGTTTTTTTACAGCTGGGCTGTGTCAGAAGCATGTCCTTCATCTCCTCCCAGGAATGAGCAGCGACAGTGACATTGAATGTGACACAGAGAACGAAGAGCAGGAGGACGCCGCCTCTGCCTCGGAGGGGTTTAGCCATGCCTTCCCTGCCCAGCCCTCAAGCGCAGGTAGAGTTGGCAGCGTGAGCTGCCCGCCCCGCAGCTCCCGTGGGGCCGGACGCTGCCAGAGCCCCATTCCCGGGGCGGTGCTGCAGAGGTGTTAAAGCTCAAGCGAGCGCCAGTAAGATTTGGAACTCCCCTCTTGGGATCCTAACTAAAAACAGATCAAAACGGGAGAGGGGAACTCTTTCTAGCCTTGAGAAGTCAGTTTAGGTGAGTCTCCCGGGGAGGTGTTGGAAAACCCACAGCTCTGGTTCTTCTGAATTGGAGCTCGCTCCGTACCAGGATCGGCGGTGTGAGTAGGCTGATTTCAGGGAGGTGACTGCTGCCTTAGACGTGGATTTGCATCTTAATTGGCAGGCGTGTGCTTTGAGCCTTCAGTGTAGCTTCAAAAACTCATCTCGTATTTCTTTGAAAAGCTTTAACCTTTTGATCAAATTAAAAGCCGTAAGGTGACAGCTGACGTGAGGTGAAGTAGACTTTTGGCCTGAGTAAGCATCCCGTGCGGCATTAGCGGCACGGCCAAACGGCTCGGCTCAGTAACTGGGCTTTGCTGCGTTGCCGTGTGTCTGCAGCAGGTGCTGGAACCTCGCAACCCGAATCAGAAGCGTCAAAACATCGCTCATGTCTGTGCTTGACTTCAAGATATCTTAAATTTAAAACCCCGTGGCAGTCTTAACTCCGCGTCGAGCACACCGTGTACCGCTGCGTTAGGGATGAAGGAGCGCGCGGGGGGCCTTGCGGGTGGTGGGAGGTTCACCTGCTGTGTTCCGCTTGCTCGGCTGTGGAGGTCACTGGGGGCTTGTTTGGTTTGTCTTCAGCCTCAGAGCGGTGCTCGATGTTCCCGGAGGGCGACCAGGTCGGTCCTGACGATCTCAGCTTTGTTCCTGGAGAAGACAGCACCAGGTAACCGCGACCGCGTGCCGTAGCTGGTCCGAGAGCGGGCAGCAGGCAGCCCCGGGGGTGCGCAGCGCTGGGGGGAGCTGGCTGAGCCTTGCACGCTTGTGTGAGCGTCAGCAGAAAACTCCAGTTGGGTTTAAGTACCTGGCATAAAATATTGACTGGTAAGAGCCTTAGAGCTGCCGCGGCGTGAGGGCTGTCGGTGAGAGCTGCCTTTCTTTGGAGCAGGTAGAGCGTGGGCTCGGGGCCTGAAGACGTGCCAGCTCGTGGCCCTGGGAAGAGGTGCGTTAATTCTCTGCAGCTTGGGCCGAGGCTGCTGCTGGTGGCTGCGCGCGCTCTGTGCTGTCACAGACCCTGGCGTGGGTCTCCTACAGTCGTCTTAAACCTGTTACTGGGGCACAGCGACCTTCGCTGGCCTGACACGAAGGGTTGCATTCCTGCTGGCTCTGCCAGCTTCACGTCAAAGAGCTGGCACGGAAGCTGTTTTCCTCTGTCTGTGTTGTGGACCAAGTGAACACGTTGCCAAACCCTCTGTCACTGTGCGTTGCATTTTGAGCTGCTGAACTTCATGTGGAGCTGTGATGGAGGCTGAGTAACTGGCTAGTGACAAAGCATGAGTAACTGCAACCCGTAGCTGTCCTTGTCTCGGCTGACTGTGCTGACGTTCGTGTCTGTGTGGATGTTCCGCAGTGTAAGTGCTGTACAACTCCTCGTTTAAAACTGTTTGCACTTTGTTAATAAAATGACTGTTGAAATCTGGTGTGGTGTTCGAGGCGTGTTTGTGTTAGAGTGAAGTGGTGGAGACCATCAGGGTCAGTCAGGTGTTGCTGCCGCGCCGGACTGGCCCCGTAGTCCCCAGTTGCTCTGATGCCCGACTGCCCGTGGAAGAACTTTTCTGCCCTGCACCTGCCCCTCTGCCTGAATTATTAAAAGCACTTTAAATCCATTGGGGACCTTCACAGCTCTGTTGGTGGAAGCCAGGTAAGTGCTGACGTCCCGTGTGTTCAGAGGCAGGGGAGAGGCTCCACAGCTTTCGCCTGTAACTGGGCCTTGTGTTTTGCGGCCGGGTGGGAGGAGCGGGCCGAGCTGCCCTGTGCCGGTGGCTGCAGCTGGGGTGTGCGGAGGGGGCCTAGGGCAGGCCACATGCCCTGATGGTGCGGTGTGAGTGTTTACTATTGTACGGGGCTGCATGTTAATTATTATACACAGCTCAATTAGCAGTAATCACAGAGCTCTGCCTCTTCAGCACTCACAGATGCTCTAGTCTTAATAAGAGGCCCGAGCTGAAGGTAATTATATTGATGAGTCAAAAGTGCTCTGTTGTGCTGTTGGTGTCCAGCCTTTGCAGGAGCGAGAAAGGAGCCGGTACTGTCCTGCTTGGCTCCCCGTGTGCAGAACTGACTGCCCTGCGGCTGGCTTTTAAACAAGAGTGGGAAAGGGGCTTGGGAGACTTTGTGATCTGATAAATATCTTCCCGTTCTGCCTGTAAAACCGAGGGGAACGGGGCTGTGCTGGGCGCTGGGGAACCCTGTGGGCACCGTGCAGGCTGGGGCTGAAGCACGTGGTGTTGCGCCTCACGCAAAGGAAAGCGGCTGTCACCGCAGTGAAGACATTGAACACAGCTGTCGGTTGCTATCTCTGTTAGCTCTTAAATAAACAGACTGTCTGCAGTGTGGTTTAAATTACTGTTTTATTAAACTTCAGCAGTTTTTCCTGTATAAACAGCATTCATAAATAAAATATGGATGACTAATACATGGTTATAACTAAACTCATATGTGAACTGTAGAACAAGATTGCAAATGGAGAGTCCCAACACTGTTAAATGGTCAGCTTTACTTTATCCACTTCACACCGCACACGCTAGTTTCACGAACAGGAACGTACTGGAGGGCGAACAGCAGTGCCCGGCTCGCCCCGCAGCTACCCGTGCGGGAGCAGGAGTAGGCCAGGCGCTCGCAGCCAGCATCCCCTGCTCGTGGTCCAAGATGTCTGCTGGAGTGAAGGGGAGAAGAAACCGAACACGATGCAATGGCGACATACAACAGTTGTACTAGACCCTAGTAGGTGGGGTTTATTTTTTTCTTTAGCTTTAATGCTGGCAAGTATAGTGCGATCGCCTGCTGAGCGAGGACCGGAAAAGGATACCAGCATTGAAGTCAGAGGTCGTGTGAATGCTTCATTATTACTTATTGCACATGATACAGGGGTAGAAAGTTTTGTTCCTGTTGCGAAGAGGGTATGAGTGAAAGAAAGATTGCCCTAAGTTACAGGCGTGAACAAAGCTGCAGTATCCCCTTGGATGGCTTTGTTTGCGTGACCGGTGCTGAGTGAGTCAGTTGTGCTGAACCAGCCCCTAATTTAGACCAATCTTTCTCATTTGTTTTCCCGCAGAACACTGCCAGGGTCGGGAAGATTTAGTGAGGAGACAGCGGACCTGAACTACAGCAGCCGTGTCTGTAAACACAGAACGCGTTGTGCCTCATGGTGTCTGCCCGCGGGACGGTGCCTTTCTCACTGACGCAGGGTTCCAGAGCCCCGCGGAGTTTCTGTGCCGCGGCACCACTGTAAATGTGGCGTAAGGTAAAGCCTGCTTTGACATTGTCCTTCAGGGTTACAATGCGCTCTAAATCAAATGCTGAATGGTTTTAACTCGCAAGGACAATTGATGGCACTTCTAGGTAAAGAAAAGTTATATACATGCGTTTCCACCCACCTTTAGTGCAAATCGAAATGGGTGAACAGCTCCCTGGTCTGGTGCTATACTGCTCTCTGCAGCGCAGACATTCCTCAGAGTTGCACGTTTAAAAAGTGTACGCAGGAAACTACCAGCGTGGGGACTGAGTGAGTCCCGCCGGTACTCACAGTGAAGAGCTTACGAGCAAGTTTTGAGCGGCTTCAGGCAAAGCATCTGGAGCCCGCTTCTCAAAACCAACACCGTTTCCAAAAAAAAACCAAAAATGTTTTCGCTACCTACCTGCTAGTTCTGCAAACACGGTTAACACGTCAACTGAAACTGATGCGGGCTGTGTTAACGCGGAAAAGGGATACTTCAGCTCTTTATTGGAAAGATTCGTTATACAAATTGCACCACCACTAAGATACACAATAAAAATACAAAACACAGGTCACAGACTGGATCTCAGTATGAATGGTTAATAAATACAATTAGATACTTTTATATTAGCCTAATATTCTTACACTGTCACCAGATAGACAACCAAAGTACGAGATACAGAACACTTAGATACTGGTAGAGAGGGATTATTGCTTACGTTCGCAAGCAGCAGATAAGGGCACAGGATTCGGAACTGAAGAGAACTACTTCCTATCACCAGTGGCATTAAGAGAAAACACTGCATGTCACAAAGCACTGCTGTTTTGCCTAGTGTGTAGAATCAAGAGCAGCATATATCAGACCAATAACCACTACTTTTAATATTATAGAACTTTAAAGGACTTACCTTACAAATGGTTCCTATCTACTCTATAAATATGCATTTAGTGAAGAAATGAACACTTGCTATCTACACAATGTTTTTACCTGACCACACTGGAACTACGATGGTAGATTTTTTTTTTTTCTCCTAGCAAGATAAATGGTATGAGTCGCAGAATTATCGTGTCTGAATCCACACCTAAAAAGCTAGATCCTTCCCCAAACAGCACACGTGCAGTCCGGCGCTCTTCAACTGCTCCTGCAGGCTGGGAAGAAGTTTATCATCCGTGCGGGTTTGCATTCTGGTTTACTCACACGCAGAAGTGCACTTGCACCACCTTTCTCCCCGCAGCACGACAGTCGGCTGCAAGATGGACTTCCAATGCGTCATTATTACTGTGAATAATTTAAAACAAAGGCACCGCAGAGATGCCCCGGAGTTGCATATTTTACCGTTTCTCAAATTTCCTCAGTAAATCTGACTTGGAACATACGCTGCAGCTAAAGAGAACGCTGACAACAGCTAAGGCTTCGGAAGATGACAGATAAGAGCCAATGATCCCGTAAGATTAAAAAAAAGTCTGAAAAAGATCAAAGGAATCTAAAGCCACACTCCAGCTCCTGGTTACTCACAAAGCCTTTCGCTATTCGTCAGATTGCTTTTAAAATAGTGCATCAAAGATAGAAGCAGCGGAAATTGGCAGAATTCAAACCTTGCCATCTCGTGTTGAATAATCTCCTGACTACTGAATATTAAAATACTTTGCAAACTCTAGCTAAATACTAATACTGTTATTAAATCGTTACTGCTAAAATGATATGGATTGTACGATAGACGCCTGCGAAGACTTCTGGCATTCAGACTCCTCCGAATGCCTTGCCGTACCAAAGGCTCGTGACAGGCTGTGTATGTCGTGAGCGGATGGGAATCGCCTGCTTCCTCACGTCCCCGTTGACCGCTCCCGGCGGGCTTAGCATCGCCTGGAGAGCAGGGAGGAGCTGGCGGGTGCTGGTTGTTTCCCAGTCTGATAAATAACGCTCTGCTCACGAAAACAAGGGCAACGGACGTTCCTCCCCTCCCTTGCTGAAGCCAGGTGTGACCGAAGCAGAGCTCTGGCTTGTCGGTGAATTCCGCCCTCTCCACCAAACCCCACGCTCAGCCCCTGCTCGTCCGTGCCCACTGCACCGCCGCTCGCTTTGGCTGCTCCGGCAGCCCCTCCTGCACGTGCTGGAGAACGCCAGGTTGCCGCAGGAACGCTACGTGCAGACGTGGCACCCTACCGTCCTGCGTGCCGCACCTCTATATGAAATTACGCCTTTGCCACCTAGAAATCATTACCGAAACCAAACAGCTCATCAGATCGCTCGTTATCTCTAGCACGCAGCGCTCTGCTTCGACGGGGTGAGTGACAGCGGCATTGTACTGAGCGTCTCCACAGACTGGTTTCTTTTAAGACCTGAGATGAAGTTACGGTGGAAAGAGGTTGGCTCAAAGCATTAAGCACAATCACGTTCGATTAAAACTAATTGAGAACAGTTTCCTAAACTGACAAACGAGAAAAATGCCACTAGAAGCACCAGAAAGATACGAAATTCCCTACACTGCACCTCTAGCCATAGGAAATTAGTTTTTAAAAACTACAAAAAACAGTTTTCTTCATATCCCACGTTTTATGTTACATGAAAAAAATAGGTAAATCAGGAGTCTGTACCTCAAGCGGAGTGAGAACAGAGTAGCAGGAGCTTAGTTTGTCCATTCCTAAGTTACCTGGTAAAACCCTGTATGGCTTTTAGTCTTTTACCTGCAAAAGTGGATGTAATTTTCTAATTCATCTTAATGCTCGCCTGAAATAAACAGAAAGCAGAACACAAAAAAAAACCCCACACCTTGACTTCTATGGCAACTTCCCCCCCACTCTTAAAAAATTTGGCAGTTCTAAACCCGAATCTTTCTTTACATATTGCTCCACGGATGTGTATCGGGCACGTTCAGCCTCCCGCGTTGCTAAAGCCCCTTCCCTCCCCGTGTCTGTCCACGCGAGCCAGCCGTTTGGCTTCCACTGGTGAGTGTGACTGGATATGTGTGCCTGCGGGTGGTTGGGTGGCTGCGGCGTTGCTCGGGGTGGCACCACCCGCAAACTTTATTGAGATTGAAACAACTACATTTGTTAATTCCTAGATCTATTTACACACGGTTTGAGCTTTGCAGGGGACTGGAGGACAGTTCGGAAACGCCCACCTTTTTTTCGCTTTCCGATGCTGCCAGGTTTATTTTGGGAATGTCTATTTTGGGAGTCTGACGGGGAAACACGAGGGAGACGGTTACATTTTACAGCATTGATGAAGGTATGAATCTGGTATACAACTACTTTGTCTTCGCATCGAAAACGCGCTCTGGCTGTAAGCGCTGGGCCCAGGCAGCCTCCGCCACGGGGAGCGTCCTGCCAACAGCTTCGTGCTGCTGCGGCCCCGCACAGGTGGGGACAGACTCGATCCTACACGGGAAGGCTCTCGAGCCAGGAGCGGCATGGGAAACTTTGGTCTGAGCCTGGCTGCTCGTCGCCTCTTCCCGTTACAGAGCCGGAAGCGAAAGGACACAGCTCGTTTTCCCAAGGATCTGAACAGTTCGTCTTCCAGCCCAAAGACAACGGGGGAGAAACCCTTCACCCTGTAGAGGCTCTGCCCTGTGGCCCCCGAGGCGAGAGGAGCGTTGTACTCCCTGGGATCGCTCTGTCCACAGATCGACGACGCGGCGCGCTCCGGTGATTCCTTCTTTGCTGTTGAGCCGCTGATCACACTCGCACTCTTTGGTATGCCAGGACTAAACGCTTGAATTGGTGGCGGACATTTGGCACTCTGAGGTGTACTAGTTTCTGTTTTTGTCAGGTCTAAATAGCCTTGATCGTCAAACAGGTTGATGCTCGATCCTATGCTTAAGCTAGTTCTGTCGGTGAAGGAATCCACTCGTCCATCGTACCCTAGGTCTGCAGGTGCTGAGCACTGGTGCTGGGGCCACGGCCTTTTGCAGTCGCCATGGTTCTCCTTATCTTCCCCACCGTCTTCTTGCCCACCTTGAAAAGAGTTCTCTGTCCAGTCCGACTCCTCGCTGACGCTGACTGCTGCATTCATATCCCTGAGAAATACCACAATGACAGTAATGTTGTCGCTGGAACCGGCATCCCGAGCAGATGCCACTAATTTATGTGCTACCATGCTGCTGTCGCCATTATTCTCCTTTAGATGGTCAGCCACCACTTTGACTGCCTCATCGGGATTGACTGTGTCGTAGAAGCCATCGCAGGCTAAAATGAGGTAGTCTTCAGAGCCATCTAGTACAGTGGAGGCAGAGTCTGCATCCCCACAGATGTATGGCTTGTGCTCAGCATCCCCTGTGGAAAAACAACACACAGATACACAAGACCGTGGGTTTGCAGCCACAGCATCTGGAAGCCCTTCTATTAACACAGCATAGAGCCGGTGACTCTTACTCCAAGTTAAAGCAATTATTTGGAAATTATTTCCTCAAACGGTAGAGGAAAAAAATAGAGGTTATCGCTCACAGGTCTATCTTCAGCTGTATTTCAGATTTTGATCACTAGAAAATGAAGGTTTTAATTAAAAGGAAAAGCAAGTCTGAAAAAGGAGTTAAAGCCCATTCCTACCAATAGCTCTGGAGACTGACAGGCTCCCATTCACCCTCCAGGCTCCAAACCAGACCACGCAGCCACCGAGTGCCTCGATGCGCTTCTTCTCATCCTAAACAGCAAGAGAACACGAGAGTTGTTTGGACAGAGCGCTTCGTACTGCCATCGCACTCTGAACACTTCAATAAATACTCGGTGTTCTCACAAGCACAGCATGGTGGATGCTGCAGGCCCCACCGGATGAGAAAAAAAGGATCTGTGCACAAATCCATAGCACCTTCCAAAGAAACCAGGATAACGGGAACATACGCTGCTGCTGCTCCCAGAGACACCGGGAAGGCAACACGCTGTGTCCCAGCACCCCATGCAAAGCTGATACCCGTCAGCTTCAGTGGTAAACACTGCCCGGGTGTGTTTAAAACCAGCCAGCCTCACCTCTCGATCTGGTTTGTGGGGTTTCATCAGTTCCACAGCCTGGCCTCTCCTCACGAGCATGACCTGGGAGTCCCCAAGCCAAGCCACATGCAGCATGTTTCCTCGGATGAAAGTCACCACCCCGGTGGTTCCACAGCGCAGACTCTGGATAGGGTGAAAAAAAACGCCCCCAATTTTAAATAAGCAAACAAGAACCATTTCACAGCATCTTCCTGCTTAACTCGAGGACAGAACAGGTTGATATTCCCATACGCAGCCGGAGGAACCGGCAGTGCTTTCCTTACTGCGACGCCTGTTCAGCAACAGCCCCTCAGAGCCACCCTGGCTGAATGTGAGGGATCGGTTCTGCCCCGTGACTTCCCTTGCGCTGGAATCGCGTTGCAGAAGCTGAGCTCTGCTTGTCATCTGCTGTGCTACTCTTCTAGCTGACTGCCTGTGCCTGTTTCCTGTCTGTTGATACAAATGCGTGCACGTTGATGAACTTGGAAGGAGGTTTATTTGTAGGCATCTTGAGTTCCCTGCACCTAACTGAGCCCTTGCATAAGTTCAAGAGGCCAGGAGTCAGTTACCCGCTTATTCTTGCTTTCTGGAGCCAAGAAAAACGTATGTTGTAGAGACGAGGTAAAAAGAACCCACCCCCAGGACCAAACCTAGTTAGTATGCAAACGTAAGAATAGCAGCAGCACCCTCCTAAATGAACTGGATGTGAAGTGGAGGCTGCTGTCTTTATGGCACATGAAGCAGCCCACCCATGGGCACCGGCTCTACGGGCTGTGCAGGGGCAGCTCTGTGCTGGCCCCCGGCCCGTGATCAGGACAGCACTTGGAGCACCCCTGCTAACAAAGACAGAATTGATAGATGAATACTTTCAGAGTCAAGCCCAGGTAACTCAGTCACCTCTCTTGCTGCCTTCTGGACAAACCGCTCATCGGTCACCCGGAAAGCTCGGCACAGTGCCTCTGCCGGGTCCTGCTGAAACATCTCCTGGTGGACCAAGTTCACGTGGAGATGGATGGAGGCATAGATGGCAGCGTCCACTCCCCCGTGACCATCAAACACTGCAAAATAAGCTTGCTCTTCTTGGTCCTGTCAATGGAAACACATGGAGAAAACAACTCAGGAGAAAACAACGCAAAGAGCTAACTGGATTGTCTTAAAACTTTTCAACTTGAGCTTTGTGGTGTCCTCCCTAAATTGCACTCAGAGGCAGAGTCTGCACTGGAAAAACAAACCACAGGGACCATCTTCACTTGCATCAATGGGAAATTTCCGCCTTATTACTGACGAATTCCATCTGCAAACTGCAAGAGATGCCCTGCAAGAATCACCCGTATAGTGCTCTCCATGCTCCTTACGTTCCATTTGTTACAATTCAGTCACTCAACCCAAATAGAAAGTGCCATTCTCATCAAATTGTGCAGGAGTTTTTGTGACTGCAAAAACCACAGAGAGAGAAGAACATCCAATACAGTTTGCGTGAAGTTTGCGTCAGGACTGGAATCCAGCAGGGATAAAATGCCAGTACAGTGAAGATGTGAAGCCCAGCCAGCCTCTGCCTTCATTCTTTTTTTTTTTTTTTTTTAAATCTACTCCTTATC
>Ga0065711_1002438_pt1 | contig 35306 bp, 35 predicted proteins | sample Hoacrofraction12_FD_59098 | JGI IMG/M metagenome (GOLD analysis project Ga0065711, IMG submission 59098) | Hoatzin crop microbial communities from Cojedes, Venezuela - Epithelial fraction 12 v2 (version 2) | ecosystem: Host-associated > Birds > Digestive system > Esophagus > Crop | place... | reverse complement strand
CCCGCCTGGACAAGGTCCTGTACAGCCTGCTGTAGGTGACCCTGCTTCGGCAGGAGGGTTGGACTAGATGACCCACAGAGGTCCCTTCCAACCCCTACCATTCTGTGATTCTGTGATTCTGAGAAAGTAATGAGAACTCACTATGTTGCTTCAGGCAGATCACTGTAGTTGTCAGTTTGCTTAAGATATGCTTAGTGTGACTGGGAAGGAGAGGAAGAGTAAAAACATAAAGGGGCAAAATCTAACTGGCATTCAAGGTGAATTTCAGAGGACAAAACTTTAGAAACCAAAGAAAAGGACAAGTTAGAAGCAACTGAAAGGAGTAAAACAGTCTGAAAAGTGTAATTAAGAAAATGAACAGAAAAGAGATGAGGCTTCATCTTAGCTGAGTGTATACAGTTTGAAACTAAGGCAGAAGGGAAATGTAATGGTAGATGGGTATAAGTGGCTACAGCTCTGGAGGAACTGGAGGCTATGGTTGCTTTTTTAAAATTTTAAATACAGTTTAATTTAATCTGATTTGAGTAGATGCTGTTTTGAGGGTATTGACACACATTCATTGTTCATGCACATTAGGTTATTTATATTTGCATCATCTCCACACTTTAAAAATCAAACCTTTAACTGCTTTGACTGCATGGCTTCTCTTTTACATCCACCTACCTCTTTTTCATTCATGAAAACATCCCCATCTACAGGAAACACTACACACACTTAAAATTATCTTACCTTTGAATTGGTCTGCCACCATCATTCTTAGGTGGTTCCCATTTCAAATCAACATGACCTTTGGTCACTTCAACTATTGTAAGAGCATATGGAGGCCCAGGGGTTGCTAAAGTAAAAATACACACATTAGAGGAATAGGAATCCATTACACATGAGCTGATTCTACTGATCACCCAGTAAGCAAATCTGAAACTTACTGAAAGTATCTTTAGCAAGCACTGAATCTTCAATTTCACAATAGTCACTCTGCCCAATGGCATTTTCAGCAGCCACACGGAAGACATACAATGAGCCTTCAGTCAGTGGGCTCACTGTGTACTTGATATCTTTCACTGTTGTATCAACTGTCTGCCAGCCTTTTCGCCTTACATCTCTCTTTTCAACAATGTAGTTGGTAATTGGGGAACCCCCATCTTTTTCTGGTACTGTCCATTTAAGATCTGCTGTGTTTTTAGTAATATTAATAACCTCAAGCCACCGAGGTGGTGAAGGAGGATCTGTAAAATAGAAAAAGAAGGTAAACAATGATCTTGGAACGCAGGGCATACAGCAAAACTATTAAAACTTTGTATTTTCTTAGCTGAAGCAGGTCAGATTCTAATATTTCACAAGCCTGCCAAGAGTTCACATGGTACCTACAGAGACAGGCAGACATAGGGCTTTTTTAAAGACAGAGACAGTGTATCTGCAGTAGCAGCATGTTCTGAAACAATACTCACAGAGCCTCTCCTTGCACAGCACAGGGTCACTGGGTTCACTGGGCTCACTCTCACCAGCCTTGTTCACAGCTCTTACACGGAATGAATATTCTTGTTTCTCCATAAGTCCTTTGAGGAAGTGTTCAGTTGTGGGAACTCCTTCAGCCACTCTCACCCACTCATCCGTTCCGGTCTTTAACAGTTCAATGACATAAGATTCGATCTTTGCCCCTCCATCATGTTCTGGCTTTGTCCAGTTCAGGAATAGTGATGTCTTGCCAACATCTTTCACAGTTGGCTTTCCTGGAGGCCATGGTGGATCTAGACAGGAGTTGAATAATAATTATATGACTGAAAACAAAGAATTTTTTCGTTGTTGTTCAATTAAACCATTAAAAATGTGTTTATTATACCAATTGGGTCTTTCACTAAGATTGGCTCTGTTTCCTTGCTTGGTTTTCCAGGTCCTGCAAGATTCTCTGCCGAGACACGGAACTTATATTTCTTCTTATTTGTAAGACCTTTAACTCTGGAAATAAAAATTAAATTTCATTAAACCAAATCTACACAATAACTCATGCCTAAAAGATTATTCTCTCTACTCTTCATACTACAGTTTACTTGGAAAATCTGAAAATACCCAAATCGCTGCTAATGATATTTATGAAATGGTGAACATTCCAAATATTTTGTCAACAGTAAAACAGTCAACAGTAAAATGGTGTGACATAGAAACCAATGTTTTGAGACCCATCTTGCATTTTAACCTGTTCCATGGTTGTCAGTTAATACAAGTATTAGGAGGAAAAAATGCAAATTGGTACTTGAGATGGCTATGTCTGCTATTTTAGAATGTCTTATGAATATCATATAGCACAGAAATTAAGCCTAACATTTAAGAAAAAAAGATGATTCACTCTTCTGTAAAGACATTCTTCATTAAAACTAATCATCACAAAAATTATGCCACCAGATGTTAGCTGGATCTAAACTTATGGAAGCAGCAAAAAACGAGTAAGAACAATGTAAAACTTTAAAAGGCTACTGTTACATTTTTATGTCTCTGTGACCTATTTTAGACTAAACTGACTATAGTCTTACTTGAATGTTGTATCTTTCACTGGCATTTTATTGCATTTTATCCATTTATCTTGCTCAGGATCATATCTTTCAACCCAGTAGCCGGTTATGGGGCTGCCACCATCTTCATCTGGTTCATTCCATGTTAGGGTGACTGAATCTTTAGTGACTTCTATAGGCTTGAGACCTGTTGGAGGGCCTGGTGGATCTGTATGAATTAATAAATTAAAAAAAAAGAAAGCACACAAAAAACAAAACCATGACACATATGGTTTTTTTCCCCTGTTAAAATATTGTAAAAAAATAATATTAACTAACTAACCAAAAGAATATTTTGCAATGATAGGGTTACAATGTGCTGGCTCCCCGATACCATACATGTTCTCAGCACTGACTCGGAATATGTATTCTTTATGAGGGGTTAAATTGGTAGCTCTGAATTTTGTATCCTTAATAGTTGATGACAACTTGTGCCATATTTCACTGTCTGTAGCTCTTTTCTCGAGGACATAGTTGGTAATTTTAGAACCCCCATCATCTCGTGGAGGATTCCACGTCAGAAGGCAAGATTCATTTGTGATTTCTGATACATCAAATGCAGCTGGTGGACCAGGTTTATCTGTAGAGGACAAGATGTGAATGTTAATTTTCTGCTTGCATACCTCAGTACATCACTAACGATTTTTATAAACAACATAAAATACATTCATACCAAGAACGTTAACTTCAACAACAGCAGTAGCACGTCCACTTGAATTTACAGCTTCTATAATATAGGTTCCACTGTCACTCCTCTTGCTGTCTGTAATAGTGACTGTGGAATGATTAGGTTTGGTTTCAATGGTGATTCTGTCATCAGGTCTCAAAATTTTGTCAGCCTTGGTCCAAGTAATCTGCGGCTCAGGCTTTCCAGTTACTTTAGCTGGCAGCTCAATTTTAGTTCCAGCTTTCACAGTAAGTCCAGCAAGAAGCTTCACATCTAAGAAAATTTCTGGAGCCTCTGATGTAGGAAAGAATAAAATGTTGTTATAGAAACAGTATTTCAGAGACTGGTAAAAATAAAGCAGCTATTGTAACTCAGTGATTGAAGTAATTACCTTTTGCATCAATGGCCTGAATATCATCTGTTGGCTTACTTGGCTTGCTAGCTCCTATTCTGTTCAAAGCCTTAACCCGATATGCATACCACTCTCCTTCCTTGAGTTTTGTTACTTCCATTCTGTTTGTTAAAAAAAAAAAAAAAAATCCAGATATTTGAAGTGATGAGGTTGGCTCAGTAAGTTGAACGGATATGTCTTCTGATGTTAATTTACTTACTTTGTTTCAACAACAGGCTCCCCGCATATCTCCCACTTGTCTGTGCCACGTTGGGATTTTTCTACCAGATAACCCTTAATGCGGGCACCACCATCATATTTGGGAGGCTCCCATGTTAGGAAGATTCCTTTTGACGATGGATTTCTCCATTTAACATTCTCTGGTGGATCAGGCACCGCTATTCAAAATTTAAAACATACAGGGTCTTAGAAACCAGTCTAAGGAAGATTTTTTATTACATCTTATTTTGAAGAAAATCAGCAAGGTTTCAGAAAGAGAAAATCAGCAGCAATGTGAAACAATAGACTCACTTGCTGGTGCTGACATATTTACAGGTTCATCAATATATGCAGGTTCTCCTGGGCCACATTTATTGCATGCAGAAACTCTAAATAAATATTCTTTTCCTTGGATGAGGTCAGGTACAGTGAACTCTTGGTCAACAACACGATCCATAACCTAAAGAGAAGGAAGACTCCAATGTGTTTCTAAAATTTATTTCCAAAATAAGGTAAGACACAAAATGGAGTAGCACATGCCGAAATGATATAGCAAATAGAAGTTGAAATGCGGAAGAATGAACTTACTTTGTTCCATGTTTTCCGGCTTACTTCACGTTTTTCAATTATATAGCCAGTAACTGGACTTCCACCATCATCTTCGGGAGGTTCCCATGACAGCTGTACTGTATTCTTGATTATGTCCAAAACTTTCAGTTCTCTTGGTGCACTTGGACGAGCTAGAAGTCACAGAAATTGTATTAATTATTTTTTACTCAAAGTTTGACAGATGATGTCTATGTAATATATCTCCTAGAAGACTTACTCTCCTTAGTCATTCTTCCTTAAACATCAAAGTTGGATATTGAAAACCAGGAAACAGTTTTTTTTGAGGATGGATTTCTAGTTTTCAGTTGTATTTTAATATACTTGGTTTACTAAAAGTTATGTGATTTAACATTATTAACATATTTAGATTTTAGCAAGACAAATATGGAATGTTAATGCTAGAATATATACATGTCCACTTACCAATGACATTAACATTAATTTCTCCCGAAACAGATGACACAGGGTTTTCTAACATTAAGGAATAAATTCCCTTGTCTGGACGTTCACTGGGAGTAATTACAAGTTCTGCAAAGGAGGCAGTGGTTTTCATTGTCACACGATCACCCTCTTCTAAGACTTGGTCACCAAAAGACCATGTGGCGGTTGGCACAGGGTAGCCAGTGATAGGAACATGGATCTTGATTGGCTCTGGAACAATAACTTCCAGCCCATCTTTAAACGCACTGAGGTCCATTGTAGGTCCAACTGGAAAAAGTGGAAATTGGATTTGATGAAATCTTTTCAGATATTCTGACTACGGCTAGTGACAGCTGTGTTGAGAGGCTGATTTTGACTGTATCTCAGCCTGCAGGCTGAAGGTGTCTAGGTCTAGCTGTGGCTTATCACTCCTTACCTCTCCCTGCTAAATGTTTTCCAGAAATATGTGAGATGATAAGGCAGCTTAGCATTACCAAGTAGATCTAATTTACCCTTTAATATAAAAACTTTGTATTGTTTTTAGTTTCATTTTTATTTTTTTTTAATCTTCTCTGCCTTTCTCTCTTTCTGTTACCTCCCACCTTCCACAAAGCTAGGTCAGGAGACAAAAGGTCATGCCTTTCTCTTCAGACAACCTAATAATACAGCTAATAATCTGCAGAATTTGTAATGGAGGAGAAATAGCTCAGAATCTCAAAGGTTGGCATCACAGTTATCTCGTGAAAAATACACATATTATCCACCAGATGCAGTTTAATTGTGTGTCTTATCTAATTAATTAGCTTTAATAAATAGCATATGGCTTACAGAAAGTATCATCTGCAGTTAATGGCCCAATAGCCTCCGCTGGGTCAGACACACCAGCTGCATTTTCTGCTGAGACTCTGTAGTAATACCTGGATCCTGGTTTCAATCCAGTTACCTAAAAAGTACAAATAATCATTTAGTAACTCGTATTACGGATGACCTACACATTTTGAGTAGATAAACAGAACATCTTACCTTAAAAGTAAGAGCAGGTACTAGTTTTGGGTTACAGCGAATCCACTTGTCTGTTCCCTCTTCTTGCCTTTCAACAATATAGCCTAAGACTGGACTTCCTCCATCGTTGATAGGAGGTTCCCATGTGAGCTGCACTGATGACTTAGTTTGCTCTGAATGATCAAGGTTAATGGGAGGACTTGGTCTCTCTGAAAATAGTTGGAGAGAAATACATTTTTGCAACTGATAAAGAAGCATGGTTCTGGGTATCAGCTGTCTATACCTTAAAGTACTATTTTTAAAGCCTTTGTATAGCTTTTACTAAACTGTTTTTTTAAATTGAGGTTGCATCCTAATTTCAGAGAAAAAATATTTGGTGTGCTTACTGAACCAAATGGCAGCAAGGTACTTCTTATATGTTTGAAGGACAAAAGTAGGAAAAATCTAACTGTACATGATATTTGCAGCACATGTTTGTCAATTAAGCTTTCTGCATACATAATCCCTATTCTGTACCGCAGTCACAGTCAGTGCTTGCATACTTACTGATTGGGTCCATAATTTTTACTGCATGGGTAGCAGGACTTGGCTTGCCTACTCCAACCATGTTTTGAGCTCTTACTCTGAAGAAATATTCTTCATTTTCCACAACATCAGTCAGGACAGCTGACAGCTCATCAGCTCCAGTGGTCATAGTTGGCTCCCATTTGATGGAAGCTCTGTTACGCAGTTCAATAATGTAGCCGGTAATTGGAGATCCTCCATCATACTCAGGTGGTTCCCAGGTAAGTGTAGCTCCAAACCGGTTCACATCGGTAACTTCTACATTTTGCGGAGGACCAGGAACTTCTGCATTTTATTTTAGGGAGAAAAAAGAAAAAGAAGGTATGCGTTTTTTACCTATTGTTAGAGTTTGTACTGCTTTTCTTACACCGTCATCAAACACTGAGTTTTTCATAATTTCTGCTCACCAAATCTGCTCTTAGCTTCCACAGGTCTCTCTGTTTCCACTGGCTCACCAGTGCCCACTCTGTTCCGTGCACTAACACGGAAGAGGTATTCAACTCCTCCTTTTTGAAGTCCAGTAACAGTGTATTCACAATTTTCAGCATGATCAGTGACCATAATCCAGGTCTTACGCTTGATATCACGTCTTTCAACGACGTAGCCTATTATTTTACTTCCACCATCACTTTCTGGTTCTTGCCAGGCGAGGCCAACTTCACCATCGTAAGTTTCAGTGACTTCCAAGTTTCTAACTGGACCCGGAACATCTAACAAAGATATGTCAATATTTTAGGGCATTGCATTTTTTTTTTCTTTTTTGCTCTGGTTTAAATAAATGTAAGCAAGGTTATAATAATGGGAGTACTTACCAATGACCTCTACATTGATGAATGCTTCTGCCTGGCCATGTTTGTTTCGAAGTATAACCTTGTACCTTCCCTTATCTGATTTCTTTGCTTCATAAATTTTGAAGGTAGTGCAGTCAGTTGTTGTATCAACAGTTGTTGTGGGCAGACTTTCTTCCCCTTTCAACCATTCGGCTTCTGCTCTTGGGTAGGCATCATATGGAACAGTCATAGTTAGAGGCTTCCCAACATCAACCACAAGGTTTTGATCACCAGTCTTGATTCTAGGTGCAGCTAAGAAAGATCAACGTGACCAGTAAGTACTTACATATTTATATGTATATAAAAGATATATTTGTGTAGTCAGCAAAGAAGCTAACAGAAAAGTAGAAGGAGCTGTTGTGTGAATTCTAAGCAAATCCTTTGTATGCTCATTGGATTGCTCCACAGAAAGAAACTTAGGGTGGTTGATATGTACTGTGTCGTCCTATAAAATCAGGGAAGAAGGAGTTGCTTTCTGAGCATTACTTTAGTGTATTTTATTGGTCTGATCCTGTAAAATAGACAAATTAGTAATTAAGTGTCTTATATGACTGAAATGAGTGGGCCAAATAATTTTCATGTTTTAGATCTGCAGTGACCTAATGAAAAGGTTCTGTCTCCTTTAAGCTCAATTCAGGCTCTTTGGTATAGACACTAAAAAGTGACCTATATTTTCATCAACGGTTGGATCATGGTATAATAAAAAATGTTTGTTGCCTGAATTATAATTCATACAGTTTGACAGACTTGCACTTGTCTCAGCCTGACTGTGTATGCATTTTAATTCAACTCTTTGAAAGAACAAAAATCAGTTTAGCTAAATAGTTCATTCAGTAATTTAAGATTTTATAAAAGAAACACAAAGCAAGCAACCTACCAGCTAATTCAAGCTTAGCTCTGGCTTCCTTATCTTTGGCAATAAACCTGTATTCTCCTTGGTCACGGGGCTTTATTTCGCACACCTGCAGCCTGTGGACCTTTCCTTCACTCATCATCTGATGTTTGTCACCTTGGACAATAATCATGTTGTTTCTCAGCCACTTGACCTCCACACCATCTTTGTTCAACTCGGCCATGAAGATGACATCTGCACCAGGAGCTTCATAAATATCTTGTGGTGGTCGGATGATCTCAACAGGGATTTCTGAAAGAAACATAAATTCATTTGGTATTATTTGTGCATTATTTCTATTAATAGTAAATAATAAAGAAATAAATCCTGTTCAATTTTACTCATACCTTCAACAAAAAGTCTTGCTCTAGATTTCCTGTCATCCACTCCACAGGAATACTCACACTCATCATCTAGTCTACAGTCTTTTATGATTAATCTGTGCAGATTTCCATCCTTTTCAAACTGGTATCTTTATGGGGGAGAAAAGTAAGCAGTATTTTAGTTTCCAGACAAAGCAACAAAATAAAGCAAGCATGTTTAGCATATTAACAAGCATAATAAAATATGCATACTTCTTGCCTTCTTTGATTTCTCTTCCATTTCTGTACCATCTTACACTGGCTTTCTCTTTGGAAAGCTGGCACGTGAAGACAGCATCATCAAATTCAGTGACGGTCTGGTCCCGGAGATGTTCAATGAAGTCTGCTGGTGCTTCTGTAATGAGAAGCTCTGCAACAGATTTGTCTTGTCCAGCAGTAACAGTGTATTCACCTTCATCTATAAACCCACAGTCTTTAATGATGAGCGAGTGTTTGTATTTATCAATTTTGTACAAAATACGCTTGTTGAATGTGATCTCTTCACCATTCTTTGTCCATTTGAGGGTTGCATTAAGGCGATTGACTTTGCACCAGAAAGTGACAGTTTTCTTCTCCATGGTCTCAATGTCTTCAAGTGGCTCAACAATTCTGAGATCCTCCTCTGTCAAGACAAAAATCTCAAACTGATTAATTTACATCCTCATGATCTTGATGTGAAATTGAATGTAAAATGACAAAATAATTTTAATACAGTGCAAGTTATTTACCTAATACTGTTAAGGCAGCAGAGTTTTTGACGTGTTCACCTCTCTGGTTTGACAGTGAGATGGTATAGGTAGCTTGATCTTTCAACAGTGCGTCTCTGATTCTGAGCGTGTAAACTAAATCCTTCTGGACAATAATGTATTTTGCACTATCAAATATTGCCTCATCATTTTTATACCACTTCTCTTTGGCACCTTCTTTGTTGACTTCACAGTTAAATATAATTTCTTGACCCTCATTAACTTCTTGGTCCTTAAGGGGAGTTATAATCCTGAGTTTTTCTAAAATTGGGAAAACAGGAAATAGGACATCGTGTAGTTTAAGGAATGCAACAACCACCTGCACGTTGATAAAACAAAGCTTACCAATCACAGTTAGGCGTGCTGTAGCTTTAGCTTCACCAACCATGACAGTATACTTTCCTGCATCTCTTAGAATAGAGTCTTTAATCACAAGTGTTCTCTTTTTGCCATCTGAAATGATGTCGTACTTATCACCAGGCTCCAGGACTGTGTCACCCCTCAGCCACTGCACTGTAATTGCCTCTTTGGATACTGAACAGACAAATTCAGCCTTGTCTCCTTCAAGGACCTCCAGGTTTTGTGGTCTGGTAAGGAATTCTGCTGCAAGTTCTGAAAGAAAACATTTTTGTAGACATGTATGATTTTATTTTATTTTTCACTTATGAAGAGAACAAACCAAGTTGTGTATTCTTACTGATTTTTTTGTTTTTAAATTTTCTTTTCTGGAAACCAAGGCCACCATAGTAGCTCTCTTACCATGTACAGTCAGTTTTCCTGTTGTACTCGAGCTTGGGAGCTTGCAAGTATATTTGCCAACATCTTCAGGATGAGCATTACGTATGAGAAGAATTCTCTTTCGGCCATCAGAAATGTGTTCAAATCTACCACCATCAGGCACTTCCTCATCTCCTTTAAACCAATTAACTTCGGCATTAGGCTTTGAAACTTCACAGATCAATTTTACAGTGTCATTTTCATTTACTTCAAGATCAGGAAGATTTTTTGTGAAAATAGCCTCTTCCTCTGCAACAGGAATTTAGAAAAATTATTAAAGCCTCTCATCAAAAAATCGTGTTATTTTCTTGTTCATAGATTAGATTCTAGAACACTGTGTTTACCTATCACTGTAAGTAGGCCTGAAGTTCGAGCTGTTTTTGCTTCACAGGCATATTCAGCTTCATCATCGAAGACACATTTACTGACAACAAGAATGTGTTCTGCACCTTTGGAAATTATGTCATACTTTTTGCCTTTTCTAATTTCAATGCCATCCTTAAACCACTTCACCTATTGTAGAACAAATCAACATGGTTATTAATATTAACATGTTTATCATAGAATAATACAATAAAGTTGTCAATTTTTTTAAAAAAAGCTCTTTTTGAAGGAGTTACTCAGATTAAAAAGTATTGTTATTGACCTTGACACCTGGACGAGAAATTTCACATTCAAACCGAGCAGATTGTTTTTCTTTAACTTCAAGGTCAGTTAGAGGTTTCAGGAACTCAAGACGAATAGCTGTGAGAGAAAAGAAAATTTTTAGTAGAGGAAAGTCTCCAGTAGAGAAGAATAAACTGCTGACATTGATATAACTGCCAGCCATAGACACTAGTACATAGCATTTAGAGCACTTAGACATTTTGCAGAAAATTGTAAATGACTCACGTTCTACATTGAGAAAACATGACGTCTTAAAGTCCTTAGCATCACAGGTATAAGTTTTTGCATCATCCAGTGTGCAGCCATGGATAATGAGTTTTCTGACCCTGCCATCAGAAATGATATCATACTTCTTTGTTTTGTGGATTTCTTCTCCATTTTTGAACCATTTAACTTTTGCATTTTCCCGGGAAACTTCACATTCCAGTATTGCAGTGGCCTCCTCTTCAACAGTCTGGTCCTCAAGTGGTTTAGTAAATTCAACTGGGGGTTCTAAAAGAAACAGATAGATTTTTGATAGAAAAGATCTAAATTATAGCCAGCCTTCTGCTAAGACAGAACTGTCCCATACTGTTTACTAATTTTCCTTGACTGAATAATCAAAAAGGCTCTTAGATATCTCTGCTGAAGTTTTTCTTATTTTTTATTTTTAATACCCAGACAAGTTCAGTTAATTCAGCTAATTTCCTCATTTTCAGTTTAGAGTAAGATTAGACTGAATGATATCCTTGTCCATGGGGTTTGTATTCAGAGATCGTCACAAAGCCTTGCAACTCATTTTCCTTAGCTGAACTATACCCGTGTGATCTCAGTGACTCTGAAGGTATAGTCTGAACTTAAGGAATGATTTTTTTTAATTTTTCCTTGAATTACTAAATTAGTTAGAAGTATGTGCAGTTTTTTGACTTCTTAGCCATACATAACTTGCAAGCAGTGCAAGTGGGTATACAGTCAATGTTATGTCACTTGACTGATGGCATAGTTGTGCTCTCATAGGTTTCTGGATACTCGACAGAACAGAAAAAAACATTGGGAGCCATAAAGTATTTGCAAGTCATCTTTAGGCCAATTGAATATTCAAGTCTGCAGTGAAGCCCTGGAAATCCTAATGAATTGATTTGTTTCCCGCATCTGACACATTTCCAGTATTTCCCCCTTTCATCAGCAATTCTGTGCAGCATAAAGATTTTCAGTAAGTGGCTTTTTTAATCAGGAAAGTTATCTACCAGTCCAATATTGTATGTATGATCCTACTAATTTGATATATGGTGTATAGTAACATCCTGTTTCAGGGTGAATCATGAATGGACCATTAACATTGACTATGGTATAATTAAAATGACTGACTTACCTTTCACAAAAAGATTTGCTTGAGTTCTGAAATCTTTTGCCGTCAGTGATACCTCTCCTGCATCTGTTAACTTGACGTCTCTAAGAATAAGAGTGTGAACTCTCCCTTCAGCACGTGTCATGACCTTATAATGTACATAAAAAACTCTTTGTAAGTATCGACAACAAATATTTAAGAAATATTTAATGAAATAGCATTGCTATTTAATGTGATCTGTGGAGTTTGGTTGTTTACTTTTATATGAAATTTTGATAATTTACTTTTATATACACTAGATATAGCTCAAGACAGAAATACTTTGAGGATTTTGAGAATAATTTATGTTTTGTCCTTTCACTTACAGGAAATCGTAATTTTAAGTTTCCCCGTGTTTAAGGGTATTTGTGTCCTTGTATTCGAAAACCTCAGTCTACTATCAAAGTTCAAAATGGGGCTGACTTCAGCTCATGTTTATTTTGAATAGGTACAAATAAATACCAAACTAAGTAAACTCATGGGGAAAAGTTGGTATTATTCCCGGTTACATCTAAAGGGCAAACTTTTAGAGACATATAAAGAGGTTTGGCACCCGCATCATACGCTATTTTCTAAATGCCAACTTGACCTTCTATTATTAAATTTTGGTTAAAAATTCTGCCTAAAAACCCACATTTCCATGTTGATTTATTGCTGAAACTACTTTGCAATCATGAGTTTAAATTGGGCTACTCCTTCACAAACATCCCTTTTCTCTAGGACTGGACCTGGGAGGTTCAAGGATACATCCTGCATTGCAGCCATTAAGGAAGCTGCTACTCATTCGTGATGTAAATTCTAACATAGCTCTTGAAGAATTCTATTTATTTATTTATTTTCAGAGAAGTATGTGATCAAGTAGTAGATGCTGGTTTAGAAAAATAAAGGGTAAAAGCGAGCTTCTGCTAAGGAAGAAGCATAACAGATTAAGTTACTTTTGAGAATGCGGTCCCTTTTGCTTCAGAGGGAAGGAAGGAACTAAGAGGTTGTGCTTACTCCCAGATGGTTATTATGTCCCTGAAAAACTAGCTCTATTGAATGCTCATCTGAAAGGCATTCAGACGAAGCCAAATATATATTTGACCAAGATAAGCTGTAGAGAAGAACAAAGAAGCCACTTCAATAATGGTTATACGTGTACAGCTGATTGCCAGCCACAGAGGTAAAACAATGGTTTGAATTAAAAACAGCTAAAATGAAACACCTGTACAATTAGATTGATTCTTGAAGACAGTAGTGAAAGTGTTTCAAGAGGCTTTTTATACATGGGCAGAAAATGATGCATCAAGTAAATATATGGTTTATTCTGAATTTCTTCTTGATAAAATTTCAACTGAAGTCAAATGACAGCTTTGACTGTATATGTAAACTGAATGAAAATCTAGATTTTTTTTTCCCATGTAATTAAAATAATAGCTCAGACAGATAAGAAAAAAACAATGTTCCATCATACGGAATATTGAACATACAATATTTTTCTTGCCAGGCAGTAATAACTATCCAACCACTGCACTGATCAATAGCTTTCCACATTTCTATTCCTAGACTCAGAAGTGATTATCTTGATTTATTACAAGTCTTATCTGCTGAGTTTCAATTTTGTTTGTCTGTCCTTAAATACTGTAATAGGGTGACCTATCACCATGATCAGTTTTCCTTTTCCTGTTTCTGTATTCTATTTTTTTTAATAAATGCTTTTTATTTAGGCAAATCTGGTGAAGCTCAGAAAGATCTAATAAAACCTGAAAAAAGTATGTTAAAATTTTTATTTAAAAGAAAAAAATATGTACCAAAATATTACTAGCAACGTTGTTACAGGTTCTGAAACTGTGCTAGGTCGTGTAATGCCTTGAAAGTTTGCCTTGTCTGAGGTTTCCAATTTTTATTTTCATTTGCATTATTTCCCTGAGGCCTAGTACGTGAAAAAGAAGTCTTAAAACCAGTGATCTCCATTTTATTTTATGTTTCTTAATTTATTTCTTTATTTATTTCCCCTACCATTAACTTTAAATATTAAACTGGCTGCATTCCAGGCTGCTCAGATCTCAAAGTTAAGAGCCGGCACTTGATGAAGGGTTAAAAATAGCTAGTGAGAAGTGCTTGACAAGCAAATCTGCCCAGAAAGTTATCTGGAGAGCCAGAACAAATGCCTGAAATGGAATGTGAATCCTCTTAATCCCCTTATATGCAGAACTGGACTGCAACTCAGCATTCAGGAGAAAAAAGCACTTCCTGATAGCACCTTTCAAAACCTTCTCTGTGACTACAATTAACCTGATCAAAAATCATTCAGTACTCCTGCGGCTGAGTCTCCAGTAGAATCAGGCACAAAATCATTGTTGTAATGATTGATATTTTGGAACCTTAGTTTCCCTTTGTACAATGAATACTTGCAGTATTCCAGAATATTGGAATTTCTGGGGGGAAAAAAATGCTATATCTGATTTAGTGAGGATTTACCATTTGGCACAGCAGCACAACAGTATTGCTGTGCCTTAGTACTTCTACTGGCAGAGAGTAAATGAGAAATAACGCAGGGGAAGAAAGTTGAAAGAAAGAAAGGAGGAGTAAACATGAGGAAAAATAAAGTTTAGTTTCTTTACCTTATCACTGGGCTCCAGTTTCTTTCCTTGCAGGAACCACTCTACAGGGATTCCCTCATAAGAGAGTTCACAATCGAAGGTTGCTGATTCCCCAGCTGTCACTGTTACATCCTTGAGGGGTCTCAGCAAGCCAATTACTCGAGCTTGGTAAGGAGAAGACATCATTTTCAGATTAGTCACTTCTACCCAAGAGAGAGCTTCTGCCTTTATGTACTGATCTCCATGGTGGCTTCCCTCAAGAGAGCCAGACATCACAATGCTGCTCTTTAAATTCCCTAAATAGAAGAGGCCACCGTGGGTTTTAGGGGGAGGGCTGGTCACCTAAATTTTCCTATTTGCAGGGCGTGTTTCTTTAAATTGAACAAGGTCAGCAGGAAAGTTGCCGTGCATCTGTCTCCCTGCCAAGCCTTTCATGCCTCTTGCTAGATAAGGCATGTGTTTTCCAAAATAGCAAGGGCTAGGATTGGAGTGGGAAACAAGTGGTCTTTAACTGTGTTGTCTGTCCCTGTCCATCAAGCTCTTAACCCTATCCTCAGATATCACACTGTGATCCCATCCTCTCAGGATAACATGATACTTTAATGTAGTAAAGCTTTTGCTTGTAATACTTCGATTTCGTAACAACATATGATGCCAGACCACAAAGTAGCCTTCAAGGCCATCTCCTTATTTTTACTTCTCCTATGTGAACAAACTATATACAAGGTTAAAAAACCTACAGAACATTCCTTAACTAAAAAAAAATTAGATGGCTTTAGTAATTAATCCTTGAATTGCTGTTCTGGAAAGAATTGTTGTGGGTTCAATACAATATAGACATTTGTCCACATGTTCGAGTACCTTGTTTTCACTTAAATAATTTCAGTTTAAAAGACTTACGTTTCACTCGAAGGTGAGCACCAGATTTGGCATTTGCTGCTTGGAAATCTACTCCGCCAGCTTGGTCTAAGCGTACATTGTACAGTGTAAGGAAGTGCTTTTTGCCTTCCTCCTTGATTTCACATTCCTGCAAAAAGAGAATTGAAACACTTTTTTCAGTATCTTTTTTGTGCTACTCACAAGAGCCCCTACTTCTCCTCATACCTTGCATCTTATCTCCTCCTCCATTCACAGCACTTAGGCCCACTGCCACCTGCAATGTACCTTACAAACATTCATTCATAGGTCTTTCCTTTCCAAGTCTCTTCCTAACACAGTCTGCTTCCTCTTATAAACAAAATGCAAGAGGCAACACATTTGTGTTGGTGAATGGTAAATGCTCATTGATGAGCCAATATATCCATACATAGACCAGTCAGAAGCCTAAGGGAACTAGAAATAACTATGTGCTGTGACCTTTCCTCGAGAAAGGTCCTGTTCTCTTATCCAGACACCAATTTTCAAGGAATTTCTGATCGTTGTGTGTTATTCACATTGGTACTTTTACATCAAAAGGTTGACAAATTATTCCCAGTTGTGATTGTATTGTTTCAAAATTTTCCAGATCCTTCCAGCAAGGAATTAAGAATATTTGATTAAGCCTTATACCTTTTTAAACCAATTTTAGCTGTCATAGTAATGGAAAAGCATTTGAAAATGCAGTCTAAGTCCATCTAAACCAAACATAACTCAAAATCCAAAGGTAAATGCAGACAATCCAAAATGTGTATTTTTAAATACCGTTATGTTTAAATGAATTCCATGAGGTCTTTGCACTTCAGACACATGATTGTTAGGACCTACCAATAGACAATATACTTATTTATGTAAAATCATTTATTATTTAGCTATTTTATATATTATTTTGGACTAAGTTCATAGTACATTTTAAAACTTATTAATGAAAAAAACAGTATTTTTATTATAATGACCCTTATTGAAAGCAGAAAGTGGTTTCACTTAGCTTCTATAGCGACTTTCTTCTCCCTCATGCCCCACCTCCCTGCAAATTGTTGAGACACAGATAAGAAACATCCTGAAATATTTGCTTACAGCTGATTCAGATAGGGGTTCTCCTTTTAGCTTCCAATTGCCATGAACACCTTCCTCCGAGATTTCAATATCAAAACGGGCAGTCTCTGTCTCAATCACCTCCACACTGTATAGCGGACGTATAATTTCAATGTCTCGGTCTGGAGGAGCGAGAGAAAAAAAAAAAAAAGTGATAGAGACCCTCAATCTCTAACAGACCCCAAAAGATCTCTGTTACAGAACAGTCCAGTAAAATAACCGTACCTTCAATATTGAGTTTAGCAGAGGTTTTATCAGTACCACAGTCACAAGTGTACTGTCCAATGTCTTTCTTCAAAGCTTTCTTGAGGATAAGGATTCTCTTTTTACCATCAGCCTTGATAACAACATTCTTTGATGGAGTAATTGGTTTGCCATCCTTCATCCATTTCACTGGGGCATCTGCTTTGCTGATTTCACATTGTAAGATTACTTCATCTTTCTCTACAGCAGTGTAATCCTGCAGCTTTCCAGTGAAGTAAGGGTCTCCTTCTGCAAGCAAAAGTTAAGATATATTTTGGTCTGAAGTTTTAGTCTTTCAGAAAGGACAATTAGTTCTTAGCATAAAATATATTTCTTGTTTATGCCCTGCAAGAAGGATTAAATATAGTCCTCATAAATATTATAGAGTTCTGTTGCAAAAACAGCAAATATCTGAGAAAAAATTCAGCATATTACTGATATCACTGACAAAACTGGTTTGATGCTCTAGGAGTTTCAGAGCACCACTGAAGTACCTAACAGTTGATTTTGCAAGAGTTGCATGAAATTTTAAACTTATTTTAATTACCACTTGTGGGGGGAAATGGAGACCCAAAGAATACAAACAAATTGTAAAATTGTCAAAAATCACAATGTAGATTTAGGCCAAAAAAAAAAAAAACAACCACCAAAGAAAACCAAAACCAACCCCAAGACTTTTTGATCACCATTTTTCATTAATGACTCTTCAGATAACATATATAGTGTAAATTATTTTGCTTATTCTTACCAAGAACAGTGAGTTTAGCTTCTGAGGATTTGTCCATAGCTTCCACTCTAATCTGAGAAGTATCATCAATAGTAAGATCTTTGATCGTGAGGGTATGGAATTTGCCATCATCTGTCATTGAAACCACCTTGCTGGTATGTAATCGCTGGTCATTCTTGAACCAGATAACAGGGATGTTTTCATGGGAGAGTTCCACAGTGAACACTGCAGTTTCTCGTTCCTTTTTTGTTACGTCCTTGAGAGGAGTAATAAATTTCAGGCGGATACCTATAACAACATAACATTTCGTTAGTAATAATGTTATCAATAAAAAGTATTCAAGGACTATGATGCAAATATTTCCAGAAAGGCAAAGTCAGACAAACCTTCAATAATTAGCTTGGCATTTGTTCTTTTATCCTCAGCTTCAAACATGTATTTAGCTTCATCCTCAAATGCAACAGATTTAATAATCAGAGCATGCTTTGTTCCATCTGAAATAATTTCAGATCTTTCATCAGGAGTGATCTCTTGTGTTCCTTTCAACCAGCGGAAAGTCTTGGGTTCTCTGGACACCTCACATTCAAACTTCGCTTCATCCTTCTCAAAGACTTTCACATCACTTAGTGGAGTGATAAAGATGAGAGGCAATTCTGAAATCAAAGAAGAGCACTTTCAGTTCAGTGATAGGTTCATATAGACCTTTCTGCTGCTAGATTTGTTCTAATGCCCTGAGATACATGTGGATACGTTGGCAAAGTGCAGACTGTACCTTTCACTTTCAGATTAGCAGCACTCTTAGCATTAGCAGCTTGGAAAGACACTTCTCCAGTCATATCAAGTTTGCAGTTATGAAGAACAAGAGTATGCTTCTTCCCGTCTTCAATGATTTCACAGTCCTGGTGATAAGGAAACAACACCCCCTCCAAACATGAATATTCCAAGAAACCACTGAGAAGACATGATTATTGAATATGTTTTTTTTAGTGGAAAGTATGGGCTAAAAATAAATAAGAAGTCTTACGGGTGAAGGTGTTAGGGTTTCTCGCTTTAGCTTCCATATAGGATGGACATCAGGCTCAGAAATTTCAATTTCAAAACGTGCTGTTTCACCAACAAATACTTCCACTCCATACAGTGGGCGCTCCACTTTAATTAAGCGAGCTAAAATAGAAAAAAAAAAACCAAACAAAAGTTCACATCCATTTACTTACTCCTTCTGTACAACAGAAATGTAGTACTGGAAAGGATCTCAACTCTCCTTATCCCTTCTTTACGGCAATCAAACACTATCACTAATAAATGTTTATCTAATCTCTTTTTAAAAAGCTGCAAGTTTGGGCAGTCTACAGCCTCCTTCTGTAATACGTCTGAAAGTTTAGTTATTTTTACTACGAATATTTTTCCTCGTAATTAACATAGATATCTTTTACAGTGAATTAAACTAATTGCTTTTTTCCTGAGTGTAAATGGACATAGAGAATAATTGATCATCACTGTCTTTACAACAACCGTTTATCTTAAGATATATTGTCTCTTGTAAATACTTCTAATAATTGTAAATCTAGATATTTCAGCTATTCATTATGACAGCATATTTTCTAAAGGTGCAATTTTTGGTGTTGTGCTCTAGAGAGTGTCTGTCTTTCTGCACCGTTTTACAAAGTTTTCAGTACTTTCCCTTAGCCAAGGCATGATAACTTACGCTCAACGCTGACACTAGCACTTGTCTTGTCGGTTCCACAGTCACACTCATAAACACCCTTATCACCCTCTGCAGCCTTCTTGATCTTCAGGATACGGTGCAAGCCATCTGTTTTTATGGCAATTCTGTTGGAAGCTACTAATTCTTCACCGTCTTTGTACCATTTTACTGGCACATCTTTGCTAAGTTCACACTCCATAGTAATATCATCTTTCTCCACAGCACTGTAGTCTTGTAATTTCACAGTGAAATATGGATCAGCCTCTGTAAGCAGCATAGTGGATATGAAATGGTAAATTAGTAATAAAAATTTACTAAAACATCAATATTTTGTAACTTTCTACTTATAAAACATTTTATACATATTATATAGCATATTTTAAATTATTTATGTAATTACCTAAGACTTTGAGGTTTGCTTGTGTGTTCAACTCCTTGACTACGGCCTTTATTTCGGAGATATCATCAAGTGTTACTTCTCTCATTTCTAGTTTATGAACTTTGCCTTCTGAAGTAATAAAAACTGTTCTGCTTGTGTGGAGTCTCTTGTCATTTTTATACCATTTCACTAGCATGTCTTCATGAGAAAGCTCAAACTGAAAGTGAGCTGTTTCCCCCTCTTTCACTGTTTGATCCTGTAGAGGTGAGATGAACTTCAGCCTCACACCTGTAATGCAGACACATAAATACCATCAGAAAAAGGCTAATGTGGTTCTAAAAGATACATTCTTTATCAATTTTTTATTGTTTTGTTCATAAGAAGATACTTGCCTTCCACAAACAGTCTTGCGGTGCTTTTCTTGCCATCAACTTCAGCAGTGTATTCTCCCTCATCATCAAACTGAGAATCATTGATTACAAGAATATGCTTCTTTCCATCTGCAATGATGTCAAATTTTTCTCCAATCTTGAGTATATCAGTGCCCTTCGACCATATAACATTGGCTTCTCTGGTAAGGACACATTCAAACCTTGCCTGGCGCCTCTCAGGGACAGTAACATCTTTTAGGGGCACAGCAAAGTCCAGTTCAATTTCTGGAAGCAAAACAGAACACATCGTTTGTAATGTGCTCCATGTGAACTCTGTTTAGGTTGATATTGTACTCCATGCTGCATCGTACCTTTCACTGTCAGGATAGCTGTCGTAACTGCATTAAGTGCCTGGTAAAGGACTTCACCAGCTTGATCTAACTTGACTTTGTGCAAGGTTAGGAAGCGTTTTCCTCCTTCAGCTTTGATTTCACATGTCTGGAGAGATGACAGACTTTGGTAAATACAGTGCCAACGACTTACTGCTAGGTATTTTTAATAAAGGGTTTTCTATAAACATCTTATACGCTGTAGAGTCAGCTAGAAATATTGGAATTGCTTTTCAAGGAAAGTTAACGAATTTATTTAATAATAAAAAACCTGAGTTTTCAGCATTCCATCCTTCTTTTAAATGTCTGCATCATTCCTGGCAATGTATGCAGGATATTTTTATTATTGTCTGAACGGTATGTTGTAATCTGTTCAGAAAATTAAGCCCTTCTAAACTTAGCTTCTATAGGATATAATTCTTACCTAGAGAACCTTAGCCTTTCTACATTCTAGACTGAGCAGCAATGACAGATCTGCAAAGATGTTACCATAAAGACTCAAGGGAAATTGTTCACAGTGTTTAAATTTAAATAAATTGTTTTGTAAAATTCAAGAGTGCTTACAGGTGAGGGTCTCAGGATTTCCCCTTTTAGCTTCCATTCACCAGGAATATCATCCTCAGATATTTCTGTATCAAAGTTTGCTGTTTCTTTTTCATAAACTGTAACATCCTCTAATGGCTTCAGAAGTTCAACTTCACGTTCTAGAATGCACAAATGAACACATAAGTAATTAGGTCAAGTTTTGATAGAGTTCTATAATAATTCAAGTTACTGTTTAGAGGTTTTTTAACATTTGCCTATGAGCTGATTAAGTATAATACAAATAAAAGCTTCCTCACCACCAAGGGTCAGTTTAGCTGGGTATCTGCGACCTTCAACTTCCACTGAATATTCCCCAATATCAGCAGGGCCAGCATTCTTGATTTTCAGGAAAATTTTGTTTCCTTCTTTCAAGATTTCTGTCTTGTCAGTTGGTTCAAGAGGGATTTCCTCTTCTCCTTTAAACCATCTAACATTTGGTGTATCCTTGACAATGTCACAGGTGAAAGTAGCTGTTCCTTTTGGTTTCACATGCTGGTCTCTTATGGGTTTTACTAACCAATCTCTTATCACTTCTGCATAAACAAAATGTTACATAAAAATACAGCTTAGCAGACTTTTATTACAAATAGATGGGTCATAAATAGAAGAAATAGAACTAACAGATTTTGTATTACAGCAAGATTTTAATAGTTATAAAAATCTTATCTGTCCATTTGTATTGTAATACTATGAGAAAAAGCTTTCCTCTTTTTATAACAGCCCAAATATCCTACAGAAGAAGGAGAACATGATTTTGATTGCTTACCTACTACCTTAACACAAGACGAGCATGACAGCTCAGAGTCTTCAACAGTAACAGTGTAAGTGCCAGCATCAGCATCATCTGAATCGGTGATCGTAAGGGAATGTGACAAACCAATAATGCCCAGAGCAAATTTCCCAGGCTTGTCTTTGATGATCTTCCCATCCTTCCTCCAGACTACACTTCTTTCTTTGTTAAGCTCACACGTCAAGTACAGTGGCTGGCCTTTAACCACAGTGACTTCTTCTTCAAGAGTTTTCACAAACCTCACTGGCAGTTCTGTGGGAAACACAACATTTTGATTTGTCTCATTTATATACAGGAGGTGTGATGCAGAAATGTCTTACATATTAAATCAATATGTGTAGTGATTGATGGAAACAAAAGGATGCATCTATAGACCACTGTAAATTCACAAACTACCAGTACCTCTAGCTTGAGGAGTAGCTAGGGTTTATATTATCGATAAACTTGAAAGAGGGAATACCTTCAACAATGAGTTTGGCTGTAGAGGTTTTCTCTTTGTTCCCCAGTCGCAGTACACAAGTATATTCACCAGCATCTGACAGTTGGACATCAATAATATGCAGCTTCCTATCTTTGCCGTCAGCAATAAACTTGTGTTTTGGACTCTCTCGGATGTTACTTCCATCTTTCATCCAGCTGGTAATCGCAGTGGATGGCGAAATAAGAACTTCAAAGATTGCAGAAGACCCAACAGATTCGGCTTCTGTTAGCACTATATCTTTCATCTCCTTGACAAACTTCAGTGGTACAGCCTTAAGTTGGTAAGTGAATGGAGGCTCTTCCGGAGGTTTTTCACCACCGCTGCCTGGCCTGAGTTTCCTTCTTTCTGCATCTGCTGGTGAAGGTGTCTTCTTGGCTGTAATTCAGATTCAGAAATAAATAAACTAATCCTGACTTATTGCTTTTGCTTGTAGGTATTGACTTGTAGTATCCTACCTTTGACTGGACTGATACCTTTCGGAGTCTCTTCTTTTGGTGGCTTCGCCTCTGAAGAACAGCAAAATTATTAGGAATGTAGTTAAATAAACACACATACTAAAATTAAGAAAAACATTTCTTCTACAAATCAGATTTTCTCTTCCTTTAGCTATATACATATGCAAGGGGAGAAAGATATAAACATATGTATGTATTTATACAGCTTATACTGTCTACATCTCAATGGTAAGTTCAATATCTTGAAGCATAGGAAAAACACATATTCAGCAGTGGGGACTGAAAGGCAGCTCAGGAGATCCTTGTTCCTCAATTTATTGTCCTGCCCATCATTTTGTAGAATTCTGCCTTTCTCTGACACTTTACTCACAGTTAGGCCCTTGATCAATACCCACCTGTGAACCAAATAACTAAGTACCTATTACAAATTATATGTGTTTCTTTAGTAAAAGTACACACTTTAACTAATGAAGACAACAAAAATATAAGTTGTATAAATTAAATATGTATTTCAGGACAATGTGATACTCTGACAAGTGAGGGATGTTCTGTCAGTTGCCCAACTTGTGATGAATCATCTCAGACTTTTAAAAATATTTGCCATGCTATGCTGCCTCTCATCATCATTTTGTGAAAGGAAATACAAAAGGTACTTTTAATGGGAGAATGATATGAATGAAATGCAGGACAGATTCTGTTGCAATGTATGGGAAAATGAATATTAGAAAAAATGTGTGATTTTTTCTGAGAAGATAATGGCACACAAAATAATTTATGCAGTCTTATAAAAGTGTAAGACTAAGACAATGAACATTGATCACACAGCGGTATGTACAGACAGGTAACACAAACGTGTCAAGAGTGGCTGAATGCCAGTAGAGCCAGCTGACAGACTAGATGGAAATGTGAACATTGTTAAAGAACAAAAACAACCATCACAATGGCAAATGGTGTTCTCTTGAAGCAAATAGTACAAGCACTTCATGGAAGAATTTGGTGGCAGTCTTCCTCACCTCGCTTTGCATGAGACTTTACAGGAACATCCAGAAATTCACGTGATTCTCCAGGTGTATCCAAATTCTGGTTCTCACTTGAAAGTCTACTGGTCTGCTCGATCACGCGAGCAGGTTCTGATTTCTCTCCTGCTTTCTTGGGAGTTATTGTCTTACCTATGCTTGAGGAGTAAGTAACACCTCCATTTGCATGGATTCCTTTGCTTGATGGTATTTTGCCTGAAAGCTTTCCCTTCTCTTTTTTCATGGTAACTGATGTGCTTTTTCCTATGTCATGTCCAGCTGATGTTTTTTTATCTGATGTACCTTCTGTCACTGGAAGTTCTTTTCCCAAAAGCTCCACTTCTTCTACAGTCAAAGATTTATTTTCTTCAGTTTCATCTTGGCCGCTTTTGAGAGCTGGCATTTCTTTACGTTCGTCCTGAATGCTATGAACTTCTTGAAACTGTATTTTATCTTGACTTCCTGGTGGCAGAAAAGGAACTTTCTTCACTGACTCAGATCTATCAACTATTTTGTCTTCGACTCCCTTTTTATATTCTCCTATGGAAACTTCACCTTCCATTCCTTCTGCTGTAACCACTATATCAAATTCTTCTTTTTCCACAGGCAGCTTTTCAGTAGCATCTGACTGTCTAATTTTGTCTTTTTTTAAGGGAGTGCTGAGGGTAGTTTTCTCTTCCTGCTCTGGTATAGTTTTTTTGCCTGTTTTTTTATCACTTACGAGTGCTTTCTCAGTGAACAATTGTTCTGAACTCTCCTCATAATGAACTTCTTCCTCTGCAGAATATTTTTCCCTTACTTTCCTTTCCACTACTTTTGGCTTAAGAACAGATGGTTTAAAGATTATGCTAGCTTTTTCTCTGGGAACCTCTTCATCTTCAGTGGGGTTCTCTAGGTCAGCCTCTTTTCTCAATGGTGGTTCAGTCTCCTCAGACAGGTCTAAGGAATGTAGTTCTGCTGATGTAAAGTCCAGATTCTCATCCTTCTTGTCATCTTGAATAATTTCTCTTTTCTTTGCTTCTTTATTAAGAATCTTATCTACAGGAATTTCAGCTACTGTGGTACTAGATTTCTTCATCCATTGAGTTTTATTTTGTATGCCACACTCGTTCATGGATTCTCCAAAATGAACTTCAGATTGCTCTAGAGTAAAACCTCCTCTCTCTTCTTCACTTCTAATCAGAGGAGTTTCAGCTATTCCTGTTTCTGTGATATCCTTTACAAATGAAGTTTTATCCTTAATGAGAAATTCTTCAGGTTGCAAACTGATTTTTGATTTTCTCTCTTTTCCTAGAAGTCTTTTCTGGTCCCTGGGCTCATATGGCTCTCTGGGTATATGTTTACTCACATAAGTTGACTCAATTTCCTCTTCTTTTTCATGCACAGGAATCTTTCCTTTGTGAAGAACATTAAACTTGTCAGAGATTTTCTCTACAGCACCTTCCCTATGAAAAACCAATTTAATTTCATCCTCCATTTCTTCTCTAGAATGTCTTTCCACATGTTCAGATGATACAGAAATCAATTTCAGTTCCTCTTCAGGTGGTCCATCCCTTGCATAAGTCTTGTGATCTATTGCAACTTCTATTTTCTCACCTGTAAGGGTAGTCTTTCTTGAAACTGTAGGTGCCGTTTCTGGCTCCTCTTCTTCAGGAGCCAGGATAAAATATTTAAAAGCCACTTTCTCCTGCTTATCTCCTTCTGGCTTCCGTATTCTATCAGCTGTTTCCAGTGAGATTTTAAACTCCAGTGGTTCTACTGTCTGAATGTCCAGAACTGTTGCCCTAGGACTTGTTTTCTCATCTACATGCAACTGTTTCTCAACCAAAATCTTCTTTAACACAACTGACTCAGGCTTTTCTTCTTCCACCGGGGGCATTTTATCTCTATGCTTTAGAGCAGATGGTGCATCAGGCTTTTCTCCAGCTACAAAGGTTTCACAGGTAATTTAGAGAGTTAAAATCCATAAGAATAAGCATCAGGAACAATATATTTTAAGACAAAATTTCCAGCTATACCTGAAATAAAATAAACATAGAACTCTTTTTCTCCACACAACAGAAAACTTATAACACAATCACAAAACAAAAGAAAGATAAGGATGGCACACACAAGTAGTACAGAGGACCTAAGTAAACCACTGTTATGGTACAGAGGGTTGTCCCACTAGTTTGCCAATTTAAATCCAATCCAGGTTAAAAGCAGAAGAAAATAACAGCTTTCTAAGGCCTGTTTAGCCACCTATATAAAATGGGTTAGTTATACCACTGCAGGCCTGGCTACAAATCAATGGCCAAGAGACATTCATGATTAGGCACTCATGTGCCCAAGATCTGAGCTCTACTGTAACATGAGGCTCTTTGAACAATGGGCGAGCAGCATGTATATCAGCTCTACCAGTGGACCTAACACTCAGAGTGCATTAGAGGAATTGGACTCTTCACAGCTTTTTTTTCCCAGCCGGGTATGATCCAGGGTTCTAAGTGTATCAAATGAAAGTAGCAATACTCTGATTCTTCAACTCCACTACCACCTTCCCTCAGGACTTCAATAACAAATCAAAAGCAGAAAACCAAATAACACAACAATTGTTTAGAAACACATGCAACCTTTTGTTGGGGCTGATGTAGCTTGAGAGTTAGCATGACTAGGCCGCTGAAGAAAAACAGTTAGCATAACTGAACAGGCCCCTGGAAAGGGCAGCTAAGAATAACAACGGAGAAAGTAGTGATAGTGCACACGATGTGGGTTAGCAAAAACAAGATGTGTTCAAGGATGTGGAGGCAGTCTGTTGCTATTGGCGTTAGTGCATAGTTACGAATCATAAGGGAATGTGGGGCACGTGAACAGCGCGTGATTTATGTCAGTAGCCTATCTGAATAAGCGTGATCGCATGTGCAGATATGAAAAATGTATATAACCATGCAAGCCAAGCAATAAAGTGAACTGACTGTGTATTGCATCAATGTGTGAGAGTCGTTCCTGTCCCTGCACGGATGCTGAAACTTGGCACCTTTCTTTTGCTACAAGACGCAGTTCACAAGACATAAAACAGGACATAGACAACATCAAGAAATCAACAGAACACATAGATTTCACAGTAGGACAATAAACAAAGGCACACAAATCACCTTCCAGAAACAAGAGCACAGATTCATCTCTATGGTATATCAGAGACACTTGTCTCAGATTAGGTGACAGTATCTAGAATAACAAGATCTTGAACAGGACTTCAAATCTTCCTGTAATGAGTGAGTTACATGACTGCACAGCTCTTGATTCTCTTTATCCTGAAGTTCTTTAGGTATCTCAGAGGGAAAAACCCTATAAATAGCATAGAATAAATACCTGCTTTCTTTCCAACCACTGGGACTGTCACTGGAGTAGTAACAGCTGGTGCTGGTTCTGCTGCTGGTTTTGGAGATTTTAGAGCTGTAAAAAACAACAACAACAACAACAACAACAAAGTTTCTCACATATTTGTTTTAATAAATTATTTTGTTTTAAGTACGATGTTCTTTAAAATGTTATGTAGATTGAATGAAAGTTCCGGTCTTAGTAATATTAAATACGTTTGTTCAATGTTCTTTAGCTAGAAATCTCTGAATGGAAAATGCTAGACACGCAAGAAAGGCTTGCACCGGTATTAGTGACTGAAGAATTCTTACCTACTGCAGGTTTAGGTTCAGGCCCAGGAAGTGGGATAGTTGCTTGCTTAGGTTCTGGCATTTTAAACACAACAATTACAAATAGGTTAATTTACATGTTCTGTAGTCCCATTGAACATTAAAGTTAGAATAAACATTACAGAGAGAGATAATCAAAGACAGAATTTAATGTTTTATGTATTATTTAGCCAGAAAGCAAGAAATTAACATGAGATGAACGCTTGCAAAGCAAGATACAGTGGAAAAAAGATGAATTTTTCAAGCACTGAAGAATTAAAGACAACAAGAAATCCAGAAGAACATGAAGTGGTTAATCACAGAACATAGTCGTGGACAGACTGGATGATAGTAATGCATTAGGTTAATATAGCAAGATATCCAGCAATGAATATCGTTTAGTTGTTGCAATCAGGAAAAAGAGCACCACACATCTGTACCTTTTGGTGGTTCAGGCACGTGTCTCTCCTCCTTTTTTATTACAGGTATCTCAGTTTTCTTCTTAGGAACTTCTGGGACTTTAAAATATTATTTTTATTTTGTAAGATATACTGAACCACCTTGAATTCCCAAATACAATTAAATCCAATGTATTTACAAGTTTTCACTCTTTTAAGACATAAACAGTTTCAGATGTCCATTAGGTTTAGGAACATGCATTTTTAAGAGTGAGATTTGAATAAATTAGAAACACTAAATGGACAAAAGGACAATTTTTTTCAAAATATTAACTGACAGAATGCTTGGATTAACTGCTTCACTGTAGTTACATTTTTATCAATATTACAAAAGATTTGAAAAATTCTCTTCTATACATAGTGAAGACTGAGAAACAATCCCAAAATGCAGAATTCAGACCAAAATGTGGATGTCAAATTTGGCTGTGCTTTCAGCAAATCTTTAATTTATACAATCAGGTTAATGTAAGCCATCTTTTAAACTCTCACTTTCATTCCTGAATTTCAAAGAATACTACTTAAAAGTGGGATTTTTTTTTTTAATTATTATTATATTTTACCAGATGAATGTTGTCTAGTACCTTCAGGTTTCTTAATTTTTTCTACTGGTGTAGGTACTGGTTTAACTTCTGGTTTAGGTTCTTTTTCTGGTTTAGGTTCTTCCTCTTCTGATTTCTTTTTAAGAACTTTAAAAGAAAAGGAATTTCAGTTTTTAAAGCACAGGTAAATGAAAGAATAAGATGGTGAACAAGACAAAAGATTAAAAATATATCAACAATCATGAAGAGACAGGAATCTAAAATATGTAGTGCAATATAAATGAAAGATTTTGTGTAACTATTCAAGATACTATTCTGAAAGCCTTTTAAAATTCAAAGTCATCTGGAGCAAAAAGATTCTTTTATTAAGAGCAGTGCATCTGAGCGGAAAGATGTCAATGTTAACTGTCTATGATAGAATAAAATTTCTTATAATATCTTGTCTAACATTTCTTGTAATATTTAAATGATGACTTAATAAATACATAATTATGTATTAATAACTACAGTTACAGATGATTTTCAGGGACAAAATGCAGGATTATGGATTAAACTCCTGTTGACTTCAGTGAGAGAACATTTATATAATGCCTGTTTTTTATTTTACTTATTTCACTTAATTTTGTCCTGTCTGAGATCAGTATTGGATATCTAATGAGGCTGTCATCTGAATAGCTGAACATCTATATTTTATCCTGTTGTCTGAAATTTGAAGGTCAGCTGCAGGATGCAAGGGCATGAATCATGCTGCTGTGGTTTTCCAAAGAGAACTGGAACAAGTACTTCCTTTTTCTAAGCAATAATTGAGCATGAAGTGATTCAGAAGGCTCCAGACTTTTCAGAAAAGGGGACTGATGTTCAGTAGTACCACAACGTTCTGCAATATGTGCAGTACTTTGCAGAAAACCATAAAAAAGAGTACACAGATGCTACACCTGTGACTTCAATAACATTGACACTGTTACTGGAAAATGTCTCGGGGTCCAGAAGCTGAAGACAGTGGAAAAATGTAAACTTTAGTACAGGCTTTACAGATTAAGAAAATGGAAGAGAGTTACAGGGAACTAGATTTTCAGTGTTCTGCTCTGTTTTCATCACAAATCCTTTCGATCTGACAGATTTTTGGGATATCCTCACTTCATCTCTGCAACTATAAAGGCTTTCCCCAAGAAACAGACATCAGACAGCACTTTGTTCATGTAGTTTTCCATACCACACATGTAAAACAGTGTTACTTAGGGAAATATACTGAACAATGTTAATATGCTGGGTTTTTTAAAACAGAACTATGTTACTATACCTCTTTTCAAAACAACTTCTTCTTTAGGTGGGGGGGTAACTTCAGGAATTACTCTGCGAGGTTTCTTTACAAGTCCAGGCACTTAAAAGAATATTATTCCAGATTTTATTATGGGTTCATAACAGTAGTAAAAACTAACCAACAACTAACCATTTCAAACACACAAATCAAATTCTGGTCCACTACTGAATATTAAAAGCAAAGGTATAACTGCTGAGATTGAAGTTGATAGTTTTAATACATTTTCTATATTACTTGCAGTTGTCTTCTAGGCTTATGCAAAAGAGGAAATTTTCATAGAAATCAGCACAAGAGGTGTATGGTTTGACAAAACTATAAAGATTATGTATTCAAAGAGAGTTATCACAGTAACATTTATTTCCTTTTCCTCTTTCATTATAGGCTTATGTTACATATCTATTCATCTGAACTGTACATCTATGATGTTGATAAGGATCCAGTTAAATTTCTAAACTTGGAACAGCATTAAGAAGAGATGTTCACTGCTTAGCTGCTTAACTTGTCTTAAGCTCCAGTACATAAGAAAAATAGAAGGGAGTACTTGCAAAGTGGCTTGCTCAATTCATTATTCATCTCCATCTCTGAGAAGTGTCCTCTCACAAAAATAAGTTACATTTCAGACAAATAATAAACTAAATATGTTTGAACAATGCTATACCTATTTAAACCGTACTTTTTTTTTAATTTCTCCCTAAGCAAAGAACCAAAGTGAGCATCTACACAAGTGACAAAACTCATAAAAACTCTCTCACTCTTCTGTGATTCTGTCTTTGGCATCTCATGAATTTCATGATGGGAGATAAAAGTGGACATAAACACAAACATATACATCCAAGACCAGAGTCCACTGTTGAGCATAATCTAATACAGACAGCTTTTTGATATTTCTGAGCAAATTAAAGAAGAAGAAGATACCGAGAACTACAACTTCAGGCTCCTGAGAGGCTTAATTGAAAGTAAGATTCTTATATTAGCTAAGTACCTTTAGCAGGTGGGGGTTCTAGTTTCGGAGGCTCACCAGGTTTTGCAGTCACAACTTTCTTCCTTGCTTCAGGACCTTTAAAGAAATTTTTTTTAATTTTACCAAAAATATCATTAGATTCAAAAAAAGGAAATAAATTTCTACAAAATCCAAACAACTGATTAATACTATTGATGTAATAGAAAGACAAGAGCTACAAAGGTAAGATTCTGGCTGATTAGCTGTTTAGAAGAAGTCAGATGATCTGTAGGAAGCACAATTAGTCATAAACCCATGTTCATACAGTAGCACCAGCAAATTATTGCTGGGGATTCTTTTCATTTGTAAGAACATGTTAAAGAGAGAAGAATTATGTTAAGGATAGAAGAATATGTTAACTTGGTTAAGATTTTTTTTAATAAATTGTTTTTTTCCATAATTATTGAAAAGAACCCATCTAAACTGACTTGGCATAACACTGGTAAAAAAATCATAAGGGATTGAACATTAGTAAGGCGCACCATTAGAGCAATAGTAAATCAGAAAAGAAAAGAAAAGAAAAAAAAAAAGATCCACAGTGATATGTTTAAAGGCATGCTTTTCAAGATTCACCAGTATGATGTAAAAAGATTACTTGTTTGAGTTCCCACTGTTAATTGCCGCTTCAGATGATTATACCTTTAAGTAGTTCTTTTGCCAATTTAATATCTTCCACTGGTGGAGTAGGTGGTGGTGGTTTTCGCTTTTCAGGGATCTTCTTTTCAGGTTCCGGCACTTTAAACAACATTAGGTAGATTTAGTATAAATTTACTGCCACGGTAGTTATGTGAAGAGTAATGTACAAATGTAAAGAGGGTTATTCTCCACTTCCAATGAAGCTAGCGAAAAAATCTCATTGAATTAAATGGGACTATGAAAGAACCTTACACTATTGGTTTGTAACATGCACACAATACAAATATCTAAGCCGACTTCGAAAAGCTTGTTAATAACATGAGAACAAAGGTAGGAAACCAAATGATGGGAAGACTGTCATTGACAAGAAACAAAGTGAAAGCATGTAAAATAATCTGTGTGTTGTCCTTAGAATTAGGAGGCCAGAACTAATTTCCAAAACAACAAAGAAAGAATTACACAGACACCTACAACATACAGATACATGTGCAAAGAATGACAGAGCAAGACAAAAACTGCACAGTAATGGAAGGAAGGTATCCAGCAGCCTCTAAGTAGGTACTTTCTATACCTTCAACTGGTAAAGCTGCTCCTACTTCTGCAACTGGAATTTCTTCTGCTTCTTCAGGCTGAATCTCCTTTACGATTTCATATTCTTTAAAGAATATTGACAACTTGTGTAAGTTTCCACTGACAAGATTGTTTCACATAAACAATTATGTGGATATCACTGAAAAGAAAGCTACTCCAATAGACACAGACAAATACACATTAGGATAAGTAACAACTCAGTATCTGTCACCTTTGCCATTCATGCACGCTTTTGAAAAACTATTCTCTTTCTATATAAGAATGAAACAGGGTGGGGTGAAGGATAGTGTTTTTTATGTGTACAATATAAACTAAACAATAAATTTGTGGATGAGTCATTGTAACTGGAAAGAATAAAAACTTTGATGCTCTCAATTTATTTAAGATTATAACAGCAATATAAATATTACTTTTTAAGAGACTCAAATTTAGCAGGAATTGGTTATCATCTTGAAGAGAGACACACTTTGTTAGGAATACCCTGTGCAGGATCACGTGTCACTTGAAAATAACTAATTTTGAAAGTGCTACTTTACTTCCAAATATGAAAATATAACAGCAGACACAAGAAACATAGACTGGTATGATCTAAAATATGAAGTGAAAAATTTACAAACATTAAAATGGGAAAAGAAAGATAACATCTATTTTAAAGCTTATGTTTGAAAGAACCGGACAAAGGATTGTCCTTAGAGTAATAGCTATGATGGCATATACCTTCACTTGGTAGTGGTTCAGGTATTTTAGGAACAGCAACAGGTACTTTCTCCTCTGGGACAGGTTTCTTGGGTGCCTCAGGCACTTTAAAAAATATTAGTTCCTTTTATTTGCGTGTATATAAATGTACACATGAAACATAAAAAAGACGCAGACACCTAGCACACAGAAAATCACAGAATCACAGAATCACAGAATGGTAGGGGTTGGAAGGGACCTCTGTGGGTCATCTAGTCCAACCCTCCTGCCGAAGCAGGGTCACCTACAGTAGGTTGTAGAGGACAAATCACAGTGAATAATCGGGGCCATAACCGTAAAAGACTGTTTGTGCTCTAAACTGTCTTTCCCAAGGTAGTCTACACACAACTGACACATTTTATAGTCAGACTCAGTTATGAACAAAGAAAAGATAAGAATAGAAAACATTTCTTCTCAGGAGGTGCCTCCTGGCAATATATACTTTTGATTGGAGGAAGCTCTGATTTTTTGAATTCTGGCTTTTTAGTTGTTGTAAGCGGCACCTGCTCTTCTGGGACAGTTCTTTCCAGCACTTCAGGTGCTTTAAAGATATTAGTAAATTTTCATTTTTGTGAACAGTAAGATACATATATACATAGAGTAGCGAAAGGTAAAATGACTAAAAAGAGTACGGCATGCAAAACACTAAGAATAAAATTTTAAGTGACTGAATAATCACTCAGATACCTAAGCACTGCGTACATCAGTGAAACAAGGGAAAAAGCGTTCAGACAACAGAGAAAAGGAGAGGCTCAGTCACTGAAGTATGTACCTTTAACTAAAGGAACTTTATGTTTTTTAATGACAGGCACAGGCTCTGGTATTCTTGACACAGCCACAGGTTCTGGTTTCTTGGGCACAGCAACAGCTTTCTTTGGCACTGCCATGGGCTTCTTGGGCACAGGCACAGGCTTTGGGGGAACAACCGCTGGTGGCAGCTCTTCTGGCTCTTCCTCCTCAGCCACCTCACGCACTTTAAAGATATTAGTTCCTTTATTAGTTCCCTGAGCTAAAGTTCAGGCACACACAGACACAACACGACCAAATGCTGCACTCCCTGCTCCCCACAGAATGCAGACGGGCAAAGAGCGCTCAGTACTGCAGCAACCCAGTGGGCACGGCAAGCTATTTCAGAACACCACTGTATACCTTCAGCTGGAGGAGCTTCTGGCTCTCCAGGCTCAGCAACCGGTGCCACCTCTTCTGGTGCTTCCTCCTCCTCTTCCTCTTCTGGGACCTCTGCCTCAGGCATCTCGGGCACTTCAAAGATATTAGTGCATTTCATTTTACATTGGTGAAAACACGTGCCAAGTAGGAACAAAAACCAGGGCAACACAGGCACAGAACATCACTACAGCCAGCTCAAAATCTCACGTGCACGTGTGGCACCGTTTACACAGCAAGCACGACACTGAGAGTCTCAGACAGGCCAAGAGAGGGTAGGACAACACTTAAGAGAAGAAGAGTAACTATCTTCCTTGCTAAGCAATCCATGAAGACAGGTACCTCGGGGTGCTGGGAGCTCTGGTGCTTTGGCAAGGGCCACAGGTACTTTTTCCTCACGAGCAGCCTTCCTGGGCACCTCAGGTGCTTCAAAGATATTAGTAACAGTCAGTTTTATACATTAAAACAGGAAGATGAACAATGAAACGTAAACTAGAGATGCGCTCATGAAAGTAACCAAACTGGTCTCACAGTATCCACCTACGTCTCACTCACTCACTCACACACACGAGCAGGTACAAAGTGGTGATGCCACAGACGCTGTGTGAGAAAAATATTGGCTATATTTAGGTACAACTCCAGGGCAAGGTGTGAATTAGGATACCCCCCTCTGTACTCAGCAGCCTTCGCTCTCTGGGAGGAGAGACTCAGGAGCCCCTTTGGGATATGACTTTTCCCTGGGAGCAACCTCAGCCCCTGTCGTATCTGCTGCCATTCCTCGTGAAGCTCTGGTGCTTTGCATTCAAGCAGTGTGGGCAGTGACAGAGCGAGGAACCCAGTATTTCTCCTTTGTTCGTATTTCCGTCCTTCATTTCCATTTTCTGTTTACGCTTTTCTTTTTAATGGCTTGTTTTCTTATACTAACTAGCATTCTTGCCTCAATTTTTATTTTACTGTGGCAACTTCCACAACCTGTATGGTTCACTGGATTTTATAACCATTCCTTCTTCCTTATAAAGCCTATAATTATCAGCATTTTCTTTAAACTACTGATATGTTGTCACTTCTTATGGCTGCCGTTAATTTTTGAGTAAAAACTGGGTTTTCATTATGAAAGATTCACATCAATCATATACATTAACTGACACTGTCAAAAGAGTCATGACGACATTCACTGTGTCTATTTAAGATAACAACATTGGGCAGTGATGTGAAAAAATTATGAAGAAGTTTTAAAATGCAGCATTTTAGTATCTGCTGGTTCAGAACATATGAAAACAAAGCAGTAAATCCAAAATATCATTTGGGTTGTTCATATAAAATACTAGGTAATTGGATTCCTAACTGATACACAGCACAGAACATAGAAATTTCAGGTAATCACAAACGGACAGGAGAACAGACATC
>Ga0065711_1029664_pt1 | contig 35307 bp, 20 predicted proteins | sample Hoacrofraction12_FD_59098 | JGI IMG/M metagenome (GOLD analysis project Ga0065711, IMG submission 59098) | Hoatzin crop microbial communities from Cojedes, Venezuela - Epithelial fraction 12 v2 (version 2) | ecosystem: Host-associated > Birds > Digestive system > Esophagus > Crop | place... | reverse complement strand
GGGGGGGGGGTGTTCTTCTTTTGACATATCCAGAAAATCTGATTAGAAAATTACAGGCTTAATATAAATTCAGTTTTGCACTCAATATGCAGTGTACTTCTGGTATGGTGATGTAGAGAAGAAGGGAGAAATTAGCGTTTGCACAGACATTGAAATGAATATCGCTTTGGGGGTATTCAGATGACTCTAGAGAAGTGATAGTCAGGTGAGGAGCTCTGCATTAGGCAGTGATGTATTAACTGACATAGCAGGAGTTTCCTGTCACTGTACTCGGAGACTTGAGGACAGTCTTTAGGCAGCAAATCAAAATGGAAGTAATGAACTGATATATGATAGGATTAATAATACAAATAATAAATGAGCAGCCTCTTGGAAAATACTAAAAATAGATATACTAGAAGTTATTATTAAAAATAGTCTTTTGACTCTAACAGTACCTAGAATAGATTGTGTACTAAGGAAAGACCAAAAAAATCCACAGATGTCCTGTGCAGTGTCTGTCTTTGAAGGAAAACGTGGTCTTACTAGAATTTGTTTTGTGAATAGATGAAATCTTTAAAAGTGGGTTTGTTTTCAGTCTCTAAAATCTATAGAAAACAAGTTTGACAAGCAAATATGACTTTGTGCTGGTTTTTGCTGGTTTATGTAAATGATTTGTAATAACATTGGATGTTATTGTAAATGCCCAAGTTTTTACAATGTAAGTAACTGGTGGGAGATGTCAGAATATATGAAGGCTGCCTTTGATCAGATAGTTCTACCAGGCAGTTACTTAATCTCTGAAAAAAAGCAACATCAAAAAAATTGATTTAACTTAGCAGCTATTGTCTGTAAAGTAACCATAATTACAGTTTCTATTTGCTTGAAAATGTACTACTGCAAATCATGTAATTTATTGCTGCTAAAAGCACTGGTTTAATTCTTTTAAGAAAAAAGATGTGAATTGTTTTAAATAAAGGATTTAAAGGTGACAAAAGAAATCCTTGATGATTTTTCTTTTGGAATACCAGCTATCCTAAATGTCAGTTGTAGGATTATGAGGTGGTGCTCATTTAATACAAAATACAAATTAGGAGGAGAAGAAACTATATCTCGACCATAGGTTTGAATGAAACCATTTGATTTTTTTTTTTTAAATATTCAAGATTGCTTTCTAAGGTGTTTGAAGTAATTTATTATTAGGTTCTGCAATAATAGCCCTCACCAAGTTATTATATTTCTTGTGCATCACATTTAGTAATTATGTTTGTATGTCTTCTAGTCTGGTGCCAACACCTGTCTCTGAAGGCAGTGTTTAAATGGGAGCAGTAGCCAGTTGAAAGGGCAGTGTGAGCTCTTTAAGACCTAATTAAGAACAGAAAGGAAGATGAAGTAAGTAGGACAAAAGATGTGAAAGTAGCTTAGATGATATTCCCAGAGCAGAATTCCTCGTTGGAACAATAAAGAGATGATCAGAGATTGCCAGGACTTCATTTTATCTAATTCCATTTCCTCTGGCTGTCAGTGTGTACCCCAGTAGTATTTTGTAGCTGAGACAATAATTCTTTGCATAGCTTGTTATTTAGACTCCTAATAATTCATTATAAGATTAATGTTTTGTATTAAAATTGTAGTATCTGTTTTTGTCAAGATGCAGTTGTTCCTTATGCATTTCAGTATCATTTGTTTGCTCAAACTGAGCATTTAAAATCGTCTTAACTTTAACAGTATTTCTTTCTAAGTACTAACATCCTCTAATTAGAATTTTCTTGTGTAATTAATGTGATAGATTATTCCCCCCAAAGATCTATACGGAGCATGTGTATGACAAAACATCTTTAAAGCATATGTATTACACACGATTTTCCAGTAAGCTTTATATAATAATTAAAGACATCATTGCATCTTAATTCCTGTTCCTTTGCCAAATCAGAAAATCAGGCAAGCCCTATATTTTAGACATGGAAGTGTTAATTATGTCATTTCCAATGTGTACAATAATTTAGTACTGTAAAGAGGAAATTTTCCTTCCTTCTTGTAGAAGAAAATGTATTAAAAATATAATGAGCACAAAGTGAACTTATTTTCTCTTCTATACTTGTTTGAAATCAATTACTAACCAATTTAGAAATTGCATCAAGTTAGCCATTTTAATAAAGTGGAAGTTATTGATCACTTACAATCTTGTAACTTGAAAGTTCAAAATACTGAATAGACGTACAAAAGAGTGACATGAAATATCTCAAGTGTAGTGAGAAAGCCTTAAAAGCACATATTTTCAAGAGCTGCTATTAGAATATAATTGATGGAGAGAGGCTGATTGATCTGTCGTACTTCAGCCTATTTGCAGTGCACCATCACTTTTAATTAGGTTTATTTGAAAACTTTGGCCACCTGTGTATTTTAATGATTCGACATATGCCAATGTGCAAATACGGAGCTGTATGGAAAGAAAAGGAATGGAGCGTGGAGAAGGAATGAATATGACATTACTACATGGTGTGCTTCCTAGCTGTGCAGGCTTTATCGTTTTTAATGACAACTTTCTACTGTAAACAACAACGTTGTTCTCCTTCCCTGTTAGAGGTGCAGGATTTCAGAGGTTAGATTATTTTACTTAATTAGAGGTTCCATGTCTTTTAAATGTCTCCATTTCTGAATCAGACAAAACTTACCACTTGGCATGTCTGACAGTGCTAATGCTTTTATAAATCGACTCTCATGATCTTTTTCTCAGTTGTACATTTCCAAATTTATGATTATCTTGTTACTTAAGATCACAGCTAATTCTTTTTGACACAGAACAAGACATTCAAATTTTGGATCACATGTTGCCCTTTGTTAAAGGAACTAATTTGTCCATCTTTGCTAATACCTTGCACTTACCGAGTCATCAGAAATCATTGCAGAAACAGTTCTGTTTTCCCTGCTCCATAATTCTGGGCCCCTCCTGCTTTAAGGCAAGCAAGCAGACAAGCAAGGTCTTTTAGTAGTACACAATGCTGTCATAAGTGCCCTGGTGCTAATAACATGCAGCCTTTTAGCTTCACCTGAAATTTAAAATAGAAGGTTTTAGTATATGATTCAGAGGCCAAGGCCTGGAGAACCACTGATGACTGAAAATAGAATATGAAAGACAGGTGAGGGCTCATGTAATGTAGAGCTAAGTAAATGTTTTGCTTTGATAGGCTCAGAAGGTGAGAGCTCAGGAAAGTTACAACAGGACTTGAATTCTCAGGGCTCTTGCTCTTGTTCTTCTCTAAATAAGGTTACCACAGAGCTGATGGTCCAAAATGGACCTGCTAACTGTTGTTGTGATTACTGCTCATGTGGTCATTAACTCTGTATGCATCTTATTGAGAATAATAATTTTTCTGAGATAACAGAGTAGGAAGCTTCCTTCAAACTGAGCGGCCTATCTCCAGTTATCTGCTCTGGTGGAGGTATTGGAGGGCAAAGCTCTAGAGAGATGGAAGTATGTGGTCTAAGGGAAGTTGCTTCTGTCAAGAGGTGCATGAGAAACATATGAAAAGCAATAATCCATTAATTTGGTCAGAACACTGAACAAATAATAATAAAATAATAATAATAAAAAAAATAATAAAATCTGGTGGTTTTTTTATACTTATCTGTAGGATGGAAATCCTTTTGACGCCACTGCAGGATACCGTAACCTTACTTATGAAGAGGTTTTGCAGGAGCTGGTGAAACATAAAGAGCAACTTAAGAAGAAGGACACCCATATTCGTGAACTTGAGGATTACATTGATAATCTTCTTGTACGAGTCATGGAAGAAACACCTAGTATTCTCAGAGTGCCATATGAACCTTCTCGAAAAGCCGGCAAATTTTCCAAAAGCTAAGATAGAGATACTTGATGGTACTTTCTGCTGAGAACAGTAGTGGAAGGAAATCACACTTCACCATTTTGACTTCTCTTCATTCCTTCTCTCCTAAGAAACTCCAGGAATCAGGGGAGGACAGGACTATGGCGTGGGGTTTTTTTGTTTGTTTTTTACTCCAAACACTAGCAGGAACTGCCAAAAGTAATATTCTGTTAGATTAACATTTTGCTTCATTTTTGAAAACATCTTGAGGTACAGAATACTTACAGTAGAGTTAGTAATACACATTAAATATGTCCATGCAGTTTATATAATAACCTAGTGTTCGCCATGTGGCAGTTTCAACTGGGAAGCCTGTGCTGTGATGAATGTGTTCTTGAATGATTCTTGGTATTATGCAACTACATCGATTCTGATATTACAGCATGTGATCAAGACCACTGTTTTCAAGCCAGAGTAGTACGCTTTATTAAACCTAAGTGTGATTTGTTGCAATGGAATGTAGTTTCTTCTACACATATTGGAGGAAAACAGTGATGCACAGTCTTTGCAGAGTAAATGCTGTATTCTATACAATGTGCTTTTTGTATAACGATGTAAAAAATACCATGCCATTTCAGTAATGGTACATGCTGGAATCAGTTATTTTACACTTAAATGCTGAATTTTGTGTATAATGATTGAACTTTGGTAGTGAGCTCATGGCAAAGTTGTTTTGAGGATCTTTTTGTATGAAGTTATTGCATGCTTTTTTATATGGTAATATACTTTGAACAGTATTAATAGTCAGAGGTAGGACTGGAGAGAAGTATGGAATAAAGATAGGAATACTTTGTTCAGTCAAGGTCTACTATGGTGAAAATGTAGGAGAAATGAACAGACTGACTTGAACAGACATAATTAAAAAATGTAGAACTGACTCAATTTAAGGTTGAGTTTTACATGACATATATCTGTCTTAGTTTTTTTAAATCTTATGACAAGAAAGTATATGCCTTTAGAAATAGGCTATGTTGCTTAAACACATATAGAGTACTTAGAAAGGCTTTTCATTAAAAAAACAATCTGTATTCCTTGTAAGTACTTCTAAAAATGAGTTTTCATTGAGGCAAATGAAAGAAGAATGTAGTAAATGTCTTCCTGATCATTTAATAATTGTCTGTAAAATGATATATGAAAAAGGTATATGTTGTTCAATAAATTGGCAAAATAGTGATGAACTTATAATGGGAAAATACTGTAGGAGAAGAATCCTCACAATATTAACATAAATAGAGTTTCATTTTTATTTCCTTTATAACAATCTCTGTTGGATTGTCTGTTGCTGTGAAACAGTAAGATGATATTAAAAAGAAGTGCAGAGAATATTTTAGATTTGGATTTAAGAACGCTGACTGTCTTCTCCTTCTCCTCTTCTTTTCCTACGCCTGATCTGTTTTTTTTCTCACGGTACCATGTAATGGCTGTTGCTGAGGAGGAAAAAAAGCTTGACATTGAATTTCAAATTTTTGTCGTTGTAAAAGATCTAAATATGTTTGTATTTTTAAAACTGAGAAAATTAGTAATATCTTGAATAATTATAATCTGAAAAAGTTCTAGGAGCTGAATGCTTTTGACGGTGTTAGTATTATTATTCTTGTTAGAAAAAATTCCACTTTGTACAATTGTTCTCAGATTTCATTTCATTATTTTTGGCTTTTGCTTCTCTTCTTTTCTTCTTCTAATTTTCTTCTTTTTTTTTTAGCAACTACCTCCCATCCCCCTAGTGCTATGTCCCTAAAATGTGTGCAGTTTGAGTGTTCCCAGCCCACCGTTGGGATCCGTTAGCATAGGTCATTGTGCCTGGATGGAGCCGGAGTGGTTCAGGCCCTACCGAATGGTGGTGCCCTGCGTTAGGGCGGTTGTAGCACAGAAACGGGCCCGTTTCGTCAGGTAGCCTCGCTTTTCACAGCCTAAGGATTTATCAAGTTCGGTACCTCATAAGCCACATGAATGTTCTTTTGACCCACTTAAGCTCTAAATGACTGTAAATTTGTTGTAATATATTTGAAGTGCCAAAGGTTATGTACTAAGTTATGGTACGTTTACTGTTGGAAATTAGGTTTTGCACTCAATTAGATTTTAATTTACTAATTGCACCACGATGTATTGCAGTTACTCAGTATTTCCGTAAAAGTTCTTAAACATTTTCAAATGTTTGGCTGAAGCAAGCGGTTTTTTCATATTGTTATGGGGAAGCATTGTGTAATTGTTTTGAATTCCACGGTCATTTTCAAACTAACTGGTAGGAGACCATCGGTAGTATCTACAATAATTAAATCATACACACCAGTGGGCTTTAACTAGTAAACTAACTAGAGAATATGCTGCAATGACTTTTCACTTGCGAGCCAACTTATAATTATTAAAATGAAACTCTACTATATTTAGCACCTCTGAAATCACTTCTTTTAGAATGTAAATGTAGAATATCAAACTGCATAATTGACTAAAAGCAGATCATTTGACATATTTGCATACCAAGAACGATAAGCAGATTAAAGGTAGTGAAAAGATCAATTTTTGTGCATTAGTGAAGAAATTTAGTGAAGCTTTGAATGTGCTATCTAGACTTTATCTGATCTGTAAGTGAATAAAAGCACCTTTTGTTTCTAACAGTTTGTCAAGAAAGAGGGGAAAACGACAAATGCAATTTAGGAAAAGGTAGAGTTACGGAGAGAGGCTGAATGGGACATTTACAACTATGAAAATATTTTAATAGAATTCTTATAGCTGAAGATACAGGCTGATTTTGGAGCAATTCTGGAAAGATTGCATGGACATCATTTGCTGCTTAGAAAGAATATTTTAACATTTTTCTATACATTGAGATTATTTTTGAAAAGCATCTTCACCCTACATGTATTTTTTGAACGATGCAGCTTTCGAATGAAAACGTTTCATGCAGAGTAATGTGTATGTTGAAAACAAAGTAAGTTTTGTTTCTCCCATAGGGTAAAACTGTAAACTTTCTTGCAGATCATTTTAAAACCATAATAACTTGCAACTTACAGTCAGTCCTTCTTGCCCTTGAAAATGTAGGGATTAAAATTTTGGATATCTCCACATTGTTCTGATTTTTTTCTCCCAAAAATTAGCATAGGAGTTCATCCGTGCGCACACTATACTTCGAAATTATTCTTTGAAACAGCTCTGCTCATAGCCATATACTTTATTTACTTCAAAGAACAACCATCAAGGCCATGCTTTAATGTTGTAAGTAACAAATTTAAACTTTCTGCCGTTCCAAGAAGAATGTTTAATATTTATATATGTTACCTCTTGCTGCTGTATTTTATGGTTAGCTTGGTTTTCCACCTACTCATGAATGTAGAGTTCTCCTTAGATTATACATAACTACATTTATTGCTTTTGGCTCAGTGTCAAGAACTGTTTGTTTCCAGCTGTGAAAATGTTGCCTTGCATTTAGAAAGGTCTCACGATTTGAGGACCTATTGAAACTCAGGCTCATTAGGTAGAGTCTGCATTTCTTTCTGTACAGGATGCCCTTTCTTAGATGCATCTTAAAACAAACAGAACTGCTGTCTTAATATGTTTACTGCTGCACTGGAGGTTTATTTACACTCCCAGCTTTAAAGAAAAATTGTTGTTCTACACCAAGTGTGTATAGTAAGCTCATGCTTTTTTGCTCTTTATGTATCCATTACAGTTGTAGATATGATAGAGACGTTAGCTGTGGGCTTTTAAAATGGTGATATTTAAAGCATGTTGACCAGCTTCCTCTATTTGAAGTACCTGGTGAAGGATTATAGCGCTGCTGTGTTGATGATGCTAGATATAAGGGTCGGTCAGCACTTTTGGTATGAAACCCTATTTTCAGGGATTTGTAACTTCTAAATGTAGATACGGTCACTGGAAGTATTTAATATGCAATAGGTAGCACTTTAATCTGTTTATGAAGGGTTTTGAGATTTGTTTCTGTTGAAGAAGTCATGGTCTCCTAAAGCATGGTGGGCATTTGCTTTATCTTTCGTAATTTGTACATTGGAGAAGCCGCTGTATGTTACAAATGGTAGAGCCATTCCTATTCGTCTTAGAAGCTTCCAGGTGTCTTGTATTATTACAATGTACTAGAAAAAGCTGAAGATCCAGGTTCTATAGGAAGTCTGTAAAAGATATGAACATTACTTGTGACTTAAGGGTTGATTTAATCTCGTGCAATCAATGGTAGTTTGTCTACATTTAATAATGGTACAGAATCACAACTATATGCAGATGTGAGAACTATAAACTTAGAACGCATGAAAAACTTTATTTTTGTTTCATTATTGCAACTTCAACGCCTTTAAATTGATTAAAATGTTATCTTAATATTTTAATTTCTGTTCATTAAATAAATATTGCATGTCTAACACTAATAAAGCACCACAATGCACTACCACAGTATTTCTTGACTTGTGATATTAATCTGTGTTATGCAAAGCATGTAACTCCTGCGCTGCTCTTCAGTACGTGTTTGTAAGAGCAGTGCTGTTAAGACTCTCAGACCAGAGAGAGGTGTGTTTCCTTAAGGACAACGCTGAATGAATATCCCAGCTGTCTGCAGGGTAGCCAGTCAGGGAAATCTCTTCAGTAGTGTCCAAAAGTTATAACTGGTGAAAAAAATGGGATGTTCTTGAATGTGCTAATACATGTGTCTTTTTCTATATGACAGCGGCAGTCCCTTTAAATGCACAGTTCCCCTGATTCAGTGGTTGTGTGAATACCACCAGGAGATCTTTGGAACTGCAGGCCAGAACTGCATTTAGCAAGAGGACAAACACTCGGCAAATTTTGATATAGAAAACGTGATGCAGATTTCTCTTCATGCTTGACAGAATAAAACGCAGCCAGAATGACAGAAAACCAGAGCGTTCTCCCCCACCTCCCTGCCCCATAGGTATTTTTTTCAATGCTCCCAGAAGATTTTAACACATTTTTCTCAGAAAAAAAATGCTTATGCCGTTCATCTTTTCCTTTTCCTTGAGGCAGCCAGACAGTGAAGTCTGTCCCCTGCAACAGCAGACTTTTCTGGATGCTGAGGAGATAGCGAGAGTGGCCCTGTCTCAGGAGAAGAGCGTTGTGAGTAGCTCACCCTGTTACTTGGAGGCTGGAATTTCCCTGGGATGCAGTCCCATTCCTTGCAGTTAACTTGCTCTGTGACTGGGTCCTTTGTCAGACAGCTATGGACTTAGGAGGTTTAGAAAGGGTTCCTCTCTTCGAGGTATCCGTGAAATGTGGTGGTTATGGGAAATCATAGTCAGTTTTTGAAATGTACATGTACTTACACATGCTTTGTTATGCAGGTTCCCATCAGCTGTTTCACCCCATGTCTCACTGACTTGGCAACTGTCCTGATGGGTGGGTATTGAAGGAATGAGGACACAGGAGGAAAGTAGGTTTTTGAAAGCACCATGCTGCATATTAAATACCAGTTTCCATCTGTAGTTCACATCTGGTAACTTTAATCTCGGTTCCTATGCCCATTTGAAAATGGAGCCAGTGCAATTTCCCTTCCTCAGAGGCGTAATGTTTGTTAGTTGATACCAACTGTATTCTATTGACAATGTAAGACCTCAGCTAGATTAAATAGCTTCCAGTTTCCCCAGCACGGGGTTAGTTTTTGAGTTTTTCATTATTTAATATCTCAACCCCCTAATAAAGGTTTTCAAGGATATTTTTAAATATAGTTTACCAGTTAAAGAGCTATTGAAATATTCAGATGTAAACTAGAAGGATCATTAAGGACAATTCTCTCTCCAGTTACATTTATTAAAGTTAATTCTTTATGGAACCATACAGTGTAAAGATCAGGATTTAATTTCCATATTTTAAGTTGTTTTTGTGGGAGTGTTGTGCAAGCTCTGGCTGCAGCTCATTTGGGATACATTGCCCTTTTGTGGAACACTGGGCACGTCAGTAAAGTTATAAATAATGATGATGAAGAACAAATTCCATCTCTTACTCCACATTAATAAATGAAATGTTGGATTATTTTGTTGGATAATTTTGTAATAGTTACATTTTATGAGAGATAGAATATCTGCTAAAGGAAGCTGTTTGTTTTGGTTTTTTTTAAAGATGATAGCAGGCTACCACACTAAGTACAGCCCAATTTGAAAACCATGTGGCATTTTCTGTGTAATGTTTGTATAAATATCGGTATATTGAATGCTGGAAGCCAATGGCTATTACATGGAGATTATTGCCATGTATTTATGATGTTTTTACAGCATATATCAACATAGATCAGTCTTTGACAAACGGATGGTAATTTAGGACAGATAAGTACCCTGTGTGCCTAATACTGACATGTCTGTAGTTTAGAAGTGAGCAGTTTAAAAATGTTTTGGGGACATGCAGCATTTAAATGAAGCCAGATATTAAAAGGGAAAAACTTCCGGGGATGGTCTTTTGTTTCAGTCTTAACAGTATCTGCTGTGTGACACAGAGGGAACAAGTAGAGAAGGCTGACAGGGGACCTTATAAATGCTTATAAGTATCTTAAGGGTTGGTGTCAGGAGGATGGGGCCAGACTCTTTTCAGTGGTGCCCAGCGACAGGACAAGGGGCAATGGGCACAAACTGAAGCACAGGAAGTTCCGTCTGAAGATGAGGAAGAACTTCTTCCCTCTGAGGGTGACGGAGCCCTGGAACAAGCTGCCCAGAGAGGTTGTGGAGTCTCCTTCTCTGGAGATATCCAAGACCCGCCTGGACAAGGTCCTGTGCAGCCTGCTGTAGGTGACCCTGCTTCGGCAGGGGGATTGGACTGGATGACCCACAGAGGTCCCTTCCAACCCCGACCATTCTGTGATTCTGTGAGTAAAAGCAGCATTGGAGGGATTCCATTGCTGGGATTCAAAAATACCGACAACAAAAAGTTAATAGGACCAGGGTTCAGATTTTAAGGTATCTGTTTGCCCAGCATGTGCCAGGTTCTTTTTGTAATAGGAGAAGTTAACACAGCTTCCTACCCTAGCAGGATCAGTGTCAGGGTGAAAACCCAAAATAAAAGCGGGAGTTTAAGGGAGGGAGTAGTCCCCAAGGTGTTAGGCATGCAGCAGATGTCAGGTGGGAGCACAGTGCTTTAGCCAGCTGTCGCTTCTGCTTTTTTAGTCCCTCTGACATCGTAGTATTAACTTTAGGGATTAAACGAACCGCTTTTATAGGAAAGTTAGGAAACGTCTGAGGAAATCTGGTGTATATGGCAAGTGGCTGGCCAGCTTGCCTCTGTTGTTGCTTCAAGTGAGTGGCTCAGGGTCTTGTGGAGTCTAACGAATAAACCACCAAAATGTGTCATATCACCTCCTTCTCTAAATGATTCATTCGGGGCGTTCTTAGGTGATGAATGTCTCCTTCTCCGATAACTTGCTGCTTACATTATGAATTCCTTGAAAATTGACTCCCTGGGACATCTTTACAGGAGACATCAAGGGTCTACATTTAAATTTAATGAATATTATGTAATTTGCCAAGGAATTCTACAATGCATTAAGAAAATCTGTCTCTCAGAGGCCAGAGCTTTCTCAAAATAATGGCAGCTCAATGACGTCCTTTAAAAGCAGCTGCTCACTCTCCAGCTATGAGTATTTTCTATTTCCTAATAAAATGTTTTTCCCATTAAAGCAGTTTATTTCATTAACTTATAATTCATAGCTTAAACATGCTTGTTAATTTGTTAATTGTAGATTGCTTAGTACTTATTTTTAAGGAACACTGAAGCACAAAGTGCGTTATGTTGGGGTTTTTTTAAGAGAAAAGTCTTGCCTTATGCATAGCAATTGCATTTGGATAAGCTTTTTTCAATACGCTATTTTTAAGGAGCTTTTACATGCTGTTTTAAACTAAATCATTAAACATGTATAACAAGAACCAATTTAAAGTGTTCAAGTAGTTTATAGTTTTAATTCCTTTATAGATATGTGCTCCAATATTTTATAGGTATGATCAAAAGCTACCATGATTACATTTTTTTAAATTGTAAGGTAATATTGTGATATCCCACATTCTTTTTTTGCAAAGTATATACAGCCAAAGTATCTTACATGGTGTTTTGTGTATTGTAGAAGTTCAAAATGAGCTCTGGGAGAATTGAGGTTTTCCTGCAAAACTGTACAAGCCTATGTGTTGAGCTGCAGTGCAGCTAAACTTGGGTGTGTAGCCTCAGGCACTCCTTTATCCAACAGACTAGAGTCAAATTTGCTTTCTTTTCTTTTTAAAGTGGAGGACAAGAGAATCGGAATCAGATTACAGCAGGTGCTAGGTCCTGCTTTTATGGACCAAGGAAAAAAATATTGGCACTTTCTGAGATGTGGTCTTGACTTTTTTGTGTGTGAGAAGCGTCCATACCAGGTTTATGCGTTTCCAGGATCAGATACAGAAAACTTCCTGTTTCTTGCATTTCAAGATTCGAAAGCTTGTATAAATAACTATTTCTTTATTGTTAAGGGCCAGATTACTGTTGGCGACAATAAATGTAACAGTTTGCTTGATTAACATTCCTACTGTTTTAGACCTGCTCATAATTGGCCTCCTCATAATCCACACAGGAGTATTGTGAAATAGTGTGAATTTTAAGTTGAGACACTAAATGGAAGGAACATCCAACAGCAGTGTGGAGAAATAAAATAATCCTAATTAAAAGCAAAAGAATTGTGTGATCTGCATTAAGATTCAGTTGGTGGATACCAAAGAGCATTTTTTCTGGAAAGTATTTTTATTATAACTGCCCAGTATAATTGCTTTGGAAAAAACCTCATCCTTCATATTTGATGGTGTAAACTTTACTAGCTCTTTATAAACCAAATATTAATTTAAGGACTGGTGCTCAACCTTTGTTTCATCAGATATGATTTCAGAGACATGAAGCAACTTTTTATTGCTGGAGTTGATCATGACAGAGTTATATTTACTAATGGGGTGTTAGTTGTTCTTTTATCTGTTTTATGATTTTCTGTGTAGTTTTCAGTTCTGAACATTTCACCACAGTCTATTTAGAGCATTATTTAGAACTCGTTCCAGTTCTCTTCATTCTTACGCACGCCGATGTGCTAAACTACTCCAGAAACCAGCTCGGCTCTCACCATATTTGGAGGCAGTTCCTCTTCTTTCTCTTGGACGGTTTTGGATGGGGACTTACGTCTAAAGTAACAAATTAAATATGTGACGAGAGGAGACTGCCAAAACTGGGATCTGAGGGGCTCATTGGAAAACTATCTTGAACTTTGTAAGGATAAAAAAAAAAAACCAACTCAAAGCCACCGCCTAAATAGAGCAAAACACAGTGAAATAAGCATCAAGGTGGGAACAGAGTTCTTGAATACAGGTGGGGGGGTTGTCACCCTCAGACTAGACAGTCACTTTAGTCTTAGGGGAAAGGGAGCAAATAGGCATTTGGAAATTTGTCTGCTTATCCGTCATGATGGGTTGGTCTGGGTGTTTTTCATCTGCAAGCCCGCAAAGCTTTGCAGTTTCTGTTTGGGCTTACTAGACCGAAGTGCGTTAGCCAAAGAGTGTTCAAAATGAAAGGCAGCATTTGTTGATAAAGTCCTTTGGCACAGCATTAACTTGTCTGAAAAGCTGCTAACTTGGAGGTGGTTTCTAATGTATTAGTGTATTCAGTGTCTTTCTTATCTATCTTAAAAATAGGAGAATATTCAGCTTCGATTCATTGGTTTCAGCCAGTTCATCTGAGTAAAGAGGAGACCACATTTGTTCCTGTATCCCTCTAGGAAACATGTAGATTTGCAACAGACAGCTGCTGTAACGGAGCAGGTAGATAGCTGTTCTTTGGGGTTGTAGATGTGTGCTGGAAAAAAGTTGGCACTGGATAAAGTTCTGTGAGGCACCTAACCAAAGCCCCTCTCAAGATCGCATTATCTTTCAAAGTCCCAATATTTCAAGGTGGTCAGAAATAAAGAAGTAGGAGAAAACCGTTCAGCAACGATGGTCTTTAGCAATTCGGAGTTGTGCGTGTAGGTAAAAAGTGAAATGTTAATTTTAGAAGGAGAAGACTACAGTTTTTAGATAGTTGCTGTACTGAAGATTGATCAAATGCTAATGTATAAGGTAGGTGTAGAAGGGAACAGCATCTCACTCAGAATATAAAAGGTGAAGAATGAGCTGGCGGAGGTTTCCTGTGGTAGGCATGAGAAGCAATAACTGATTCCTTACAGGAGGCAATAACTGACTAGCTCCAGCAAGCATCACACTTCAGGAGTGTGCTAGATGCTGTGAACACAAACGGTAACAGATTCCTCAGAGTTTCCTAGTGCCTGCAAAAAAGTACACAAGTTTTCCCCAAAAATAAATTGTTTGAATTACAAGCCCTTGGTTTTATTTATTTATTTGCTACCTGAAGCACAATTAGCAGATGATACACAAAATACTAAATCTTTCACTGCTTTATTTGGTTCCTCCTTTGACTTGTCTTTGAAAGAAAAATTATGGATTTTAGTCTAACTGAAGGGTAATGGAGTCAATGCTTTGTTCAAAGACTGACATAAACAAGGAGTGATGCAGTTATAAGGGAGATATATTATGCTAGCAGAGTTCTTTTTGCCAACAAAATCTTTCAGTGAAATGGTGGTGTCTGCTGGCAGGAGCACTGGTTGCGATGTCCTGGGAAATATCCTTCCCTCAATAAATCCCCATACAATGGAGCCATCGTTCTAGCTTGGGAAGAGTTGCTTAGCGTATTGCTGACCAGTTGAAATAACCACTCACTGCAACTCTGATTGCAGCGATACATTTTCTGCAGTGTTTCAGAAGCCAATGCTTTCTTTTCAGAGCACTAGAGAGGGATAAGATCATCACTTACTATAAAATTTCCAGGATTTCACCTTCTTCTCATTGCTAACCTAGGACTGGTGCTTGGACAGCTGAGTCAGTGCCGGAAGACCTTTGGGCAAGTTGGTTGTAGCCCTTACAGTTTTCATGGTAACAGATCTCAGCCTGACATTTGGATTATTGTGATCCTTTTGCTGTGGTACCCAGTGGCACCACTGAATATGTCAGCTTGTATCTCTCAACTGCTGTATATTAATTATTTACACCATTGGAAAACTGAACCTCCCTTGCTTCCCACAGGTATAAAATGTGTTTGTTTTAGATGTGGCCCTGGAGTACACACTCTCTGTTGCTGCCTGTGAGTAAAGCTGGCAGCGTATCTGCCAACAACCATGAATCTCTTGTTCTCAGAGCACGTTGCGTGAGCAGCAAAACTCAGGAGGCTCATTCCTGTTTAAAACTTTCGTTTTCCTTTTTTTGTCTTTCAACCCTTACTAAGTAGAAAGTTGCGGATTTCTCAGTAACTGTAATTATTTTTTTTTACTTTATCATTAGTGCCAAAATTTGGCCTTATACCAGGTCAAAACTGAGCTTAAAAGGCCACTAAATTTCAATGTTAACAGTTATTCCCACTTTGCACTGGCTTTAATGCCTGTCTTAGATCCAGGGCAGCAGACCCTTACCACAGCTATTTTCAAAGTAGCAATTAGCTTTATGCTGACATAGAAGAAAATTTAGGGTTGAGTATAAATCCAGGTCCTTAGGAAGGAAATACTTTGGCTTGTCTTCTGGTGAAGTTACACAAAAGCTAATGTGTTTGTAGCCCAGGATTTTTGTGAGACGGCAGTAGCATCAGTCTGCTTCTTTCTTTTCTTCCTCTGGTACACTGAAGCTAAACAGTTGAAGACATTGATTTACACAGCTTCAGTTCTGAATATAAGCTTTTTCTTCAGCTATTGAAATACTTTCTCATGTGTTGGTGCACCTGTACTTTCAATTTGGCTTCAAGTCAGTATAGAGCATGCACTTTGGCAACTTGTAAAAATTAGTTGAAGAAGAATAATAAATAAAATGGCATACTGCCCAAGCACGTTGTGTTTTCTTTACTAATATAATTGCTCATTGAACATATTTTCCAGATACAGTTCTGTGTATTTAAGTATGTATCTGAATAACTGCACTTTTAAATTCAAGAGTCAAGTAGCTACTTTGTATGCTACGCTTATCTTAAATAGAGTTTGATTTAAAACATTTATCTTACTCGGTATCATCTCCTATGTCAAAGCACATTTAAATCATGCTCTGTTCCTAATATCACTCATGTTTAAATTGGTATCCGAGTACAAAAAAGTTTGATGAGCACTCTGTTATTTGCCCACTTTGTAGTTAGTAGCTGCTCTGTCATTGTTTTGAGTATCACTGAAGTTAAGCAGGAGAAGCTTCAGCAAAGTAAACTTTTAAAAATTAAAGCCAAGGTCAGACTCCAGGGTTAGCAACACTAGAAGACTGCAATTTAAGATGTGTCCAATTATGCAAAATCATGTGTTGAGTTACAGCCTCAAGTCTCCATTGGGATCGGTGAGGTTGCCTAGGTAAAAATATCAGAGGAATTTCAGGATGGGTTTTCTTTGTTTCTCCCTTAATCGACAGAGAATGATGCAATTCTGGCAGTACTCATCATTTTTAGATCAGTAAGTCGAAAGGAAAACTTACTTCAGGAATGTGTGATAAGCGCATCACTTCAGCGAAGGCAGCAGAGCTGGCACGGGACTTCGGAAGCGTTTGGCACCTTCTCGTGTTTGTTGGTTTGCACGGGTAAAACATTCAAGCAGCCCCTCTGAATCGAGAAATAAATCGGTCGAGGGACAGCAAGTGACCCACTATAGCAGAGCAGATTTTACTGGTTCTAAGCTTAATAGCTAAATGCCGTCACATCTATGTGGTTTTTTTCCCCAAGTACTTAATTTTTACTTATCCTTAGTTTATCTTTTCCTTGAGATGGTTGGAAAGCACAAGTACACAGTGGTGCCAAACAGTGGCTCCCAGAAAAACTGGAATGGAGAGGTCAGGCTCAGTTTACTTGTATGATTTGTCTGGAAGTTAGGATAATTAATTTGCCAAAAAATATCTGCTTTACTTCTCTTTTCTGGGTGAAAGAAAAGTATCATGTGCTGTGCTTTTAAAGTACTTATCCCCAAGCCAAAACACTGTGGTCTTCCTACTTTAGAAGACATCAAAACTTCCCACCATTACATTTTCTCAACTTCTGTGTGAAACTGAGGTATAGAGTTTCATAATTCTGATCTTTAGTATGAAAGCATTCTTAATAAGAGAAACAGACAGATTATGTTCAATAAAAACAGAAACATAGTTTGGAATATGTTTAAACAAGTTTTTGCATTGATAAATAAAACTACTGGGTATTTTTTTTCAATCATGCAGACACAAGAAAAGTCATCAGTGCTTACTAAAGAATTTATACAGTGCTCAGGGCAAGTTACAGCTGGATCCTCTTACAAACCTCAATCTTTTCTAATAGATGACTCACAAAACTATTGTAGCTATGAAGCTTTTCAGAAAATTTATATAATTCAAAAGGTTTTTCACCATTTGAACAAATGTTATCGTAAATATATGCTTGTAATAGGAGGAAAAAAACACGCGCTGCTTTTGCATAGCATTTCTCCTTCAAACAGCCCAGAAATTGAGTTTCTAAACCAACAAATTTATTATAATTGTTCAAATGTTTTTGACAGAGTGATGCTTCCTCCTAGGCAGGGCTAAGGCACCTGGAAGGAGAATTTTGTGCATCAATCTGTGTAATTAGTGGAGTACACAGGAATTTGCTGTCCAATTAAATCTGTAACAGTTCTGTTGAGCCAAACAGCCTTTTATTTTCTTATGCGAGGAGAGTGTATGTATTTGTAAATACTACTCAGATTCCATGAAGTCATTGACAAAGGAAGCATATTCTAAACCCTAGCTGCTTCTGTCACCCTCTGGGATCTGCTCTCCTCCTTTGACGTTGTTTAGCCCCCAAGACATCTCTTCTGCCTTCCACAGCTTGCAGGTGAGATCCTGTGTTAAGCTCTTCCTCCCATCAGTAGCTCTTCCTCTGGGATCTGCCACATCACCAGCACTTACCTCTACTGCCTGCTCAGCAGCCATGCAGAGTCTGGAGAGCGCCTGGGGAGACATTAGGAAAAGGCACTGCTGAGAAGATAGTGACACTGCCTTAGAGAGAAAAAGTTGAATTTAAGCATCTTATGTTCTGCATGTCCACTCTGGAAGAAACAATCTGTGCAATAAGGGTGTCTGCAAGTCTAAACATGAAGGCTGAATTATTTCTTCATGACCAAAGCACTAGCAGGAAAGACATTCCCAGTCAATTTTTAAAATATCTAATGACTCACTGGGATGGGACATCTCTTTTCACTAGGTGCTATAGCGACATATTTATCGTAGAACAACTCAGGTTAGAAGGGACCTCAGACTGGATCATATAGTCCAGCTTCCCATATCTTCAGGCAGCATCACCTTTCCAGGAAATATGTGGTAATTACATGGTTTCTTCACAGGAATGTAACCAGCTCTCAAGTTCTTGTCTCCTGAAATGCAGAACTGAACTGGGTAGCAACTTCTAAGATGTAAAAACAAAACAGAAAAACCCCATTGCAATCCAGTATTCTTCTGTATTGTTCTATTTATGTTAACAGGACTACATTTGTGAGTAATGGGTATGAGATTAGGTCATCTTCTAGTCAGCTGAGTGGTCTGACAATAAAGAACTCAAACTGACATTGTGAAACTCCCCGAGATGAGTAAAGGTAAGTATTGTCTCTATGCTGACGTTAAAAGTGAATACAACTTCTAGGAATCCAAGAGCAACCTTTTATAAAACCTAATGTGGACAATAATAAAGGTAATATTAAAAAGTACGATTTTATTCTGATAAGACAAAAAATATTCAGTCTACATTAGCAGCAAAATTATTAGTGAAGCAATAAGAGCAACCACAAGCTTTATAAAAAAATATTATAATCCTGTATATGTATTCTCCAATGGCCGTGTTAGAAAGCGACAGCTTGTAAAAAGGATAAAACTATCTAAATATACTGTCAAATAAAGTTCCCATTGACAATGAGGGAGAAAAAAATCAATAACCACTTAGGGCCTATAAACATTTAGATGTAGAATAAAACATGGAATGTTCAGTCAATTGATTTATCTACTGATATTAGAGAGATAAAAATTATAATAATCTAGAACTTGGCAAAGAATTTAAAATGTTGTGAGGTTACTATTAAATGGGTATTTATCCAAAAATCGGAGGATGGAAATGGAGCTGGGCTGACAGAACTGAGATAACATCTATTTGAACATAAGTGAATAAGTAAATTCAGGAACCGAGTTGGACAATCATATTCTGGTATCCCGTAAAGCTTTGGATATAATGTAAGTTAAGCAATTCATTCCTTAAACTGGGAAAAATCATGTTCATATAAAATTCATGTAAAAATAATATTACTAAACCCAAATTTGACATACCAAATACTCAAGAACAAAGTCTGTACAGCATAGTTAACGTAGGACAGCTAATGAAGTTAAAGAGGTAAAAATGGAAATCGTTGCAGCAGGAGCAGAATCAAAATGAAGAGCTTAGCTCACTGAGAGGACCAAGGTTTCTCTAGCCCAGTCTTCTGGCAAGAATGGAGACGTGCTCTTAGAGCTCTTAGGCTTGCAATAAAGCCTAGAAAGACCAAGCAAGCACTTCAAAGATGATACATCTTTTCTTATTCTCTGCAGCTTTCAATTCAGTGTTAGAAGAAAGCACTTTTTTTGGGCATGGTCACCACTCCAAGACACTGCCCGTTTCAGGACAGCATACCAAGAGACCTCCAAGAGCAAGCAGCTCTGAAGAGAGATTCAAGCTTGCCAGAAAACCTAACACAGACAGAGATGCAGTATGGACACGTACATGGATCGATTCAATGAGTACAGAGGTTGAAAACACAGGGTAGGTTTTTTTTGGGGGGGGGTGGTTTATGGAGCAAAGAGATCCAAGGAAAGGTAAACCTTTTACAAACAAATGTTTTGGTTGTGCTTATCGAGCTTATCCAAGATAACCCAACATCTTTTGTTTTTCTAAAAAGGAAAATTCTATGAAATTAATCTTTTTTACCTAAAGGTTGACAAATACCTACCCTGAGATTAGACCAAGCTACAGGAAAAAAAAAATGTTTTTGTGAGCCAAGTTAAGCTGATTTAAACTAAAATAGTAAAAAAGTGATTTAAATAATAAGCAAGCATAACACCTTTAAGGCTGCTATAACTTTGTCTTGAGTTTGCTTATATGAAGGACACACTATATCTTGTATCTATTATTTAGGCACTTGTATAGACTTTTTTATATTTGCATTTATTATGTGTTGGATAACGATTGTATCCTCATTTGTATAGAAATTATAATTCCAATGGGTAAAAAAATCTAGGAATTAATCTTGTTGATGCTACTGAAATAAATTACCCTAAGTAGGCTAGATATATAAGAAAACAATATAAAATCATCTAAATTCAATTATTAAACAAAGGCAATATTGCATTTAATTAGAAAATAGAATCAATTTACTTACATTCATCCTTCTTCAAAATTTTAGAGATGATAGATCTCTTCCTCTTACACTCTATTGTTATACGCAGACAGATAGAAGAGAATAATCTCTCTTCCATTTTTCAATTCCTGTTTGATTTTTTTCAGCTATGGATGATCTAATTACTAATCAGAACTAGTGGAATAAACTGAGGCAAAAAAAGTATTCTTATGCAATAGAAAAGGATAGTGTTGTCAAAACCTGGCCTAAGACTTCAACAGACTGATACAGATGTTTAGCCAGGGCTTCAGCTAGCTCAGTGGCTTGACTTTCTTCAAAATTTAGAGAACTTGTAAGAAGATTTCTTAATTTTAAATAGTTGGATAGATTACATTAAGGTTAGAACTAACAAAAATTATTATGAATTTATTGAAATGCAATTATTTTTGAAAGTTTTTTAAAAATATAAGTTTTGAGAATTGTTTCTGGTAGTCACCCTAATTTATAGTGGGTGAGTGGAAAACAAAGCACAGAATATGAAGCTAGAGATGATACCTAATCCAGCTGAGACTTCTTTCAGTGTTGGAGTCCAGTGCAAAGTCTCCTCAAGCGGAAACCAGAAGATCAAGCACAATAAAAGATAAATGGGGAGAGAGACAAACCAAGCAGGAGGGGGACATGAACTGTGCTCTGATTTCCATCTAAGCAAAATCACAGTTTTCTCAGTACTAAATGAAAATAAGTGAAAAGCATTTTATCTTGGTTTAAGAGAGTAGAATTTGGCCACAGTACTGATGCTCATAAAACAGAAATCGTGTTTAATCCTCACATTTTGTCATGTGTTTATCACTATTTAACCCCTCTGAACTTCCCTAACGTAAACTGATAGAGGCTTAGGCTGTAACTTGTAATTTATGTTTGAAATCCCAAGTCACTGGACCGAAGCGAAACTCGTGGTTCAAAAAGGCACAATGTTTTCACACAAAGCAAGCAAAACAAATAGAAAGGAACAATTTCTCTTGAATTTCTCTTGAAATTGTATTGTTTGGGTTTGTTGGACTTATGTTTTTTTCTAAGGGAGACTTAGGGTACTTAATGTTCAATAATTAAAAAATTGAGGATTTATTATGATACTTCAAGATATCGTAAAGGCTTATGCAAACCAGAGTTCAAATTACAATTGGTCTAGTTCCTTGGAGCTGTTTAAACTAGAAAGAACTCATAAGTTTTGCAGTCTAGGTTTTCATGAAGCGTATTATCCCAAATGGGTCAATCTGAAAGTCACCGTAGTGAGAGCTTGTTGTATTTGGCGGGGATCTGCAATTGTTAGGAGTCAGTCCAAAATTCAGTCAAGTCATGGATTTTCATCGAGTCAGTATAGATTAATACGGACTAGACCTGTCACATTTCAGCTAACAATGACCTTTCTTTACATGTGTGTGCATTCCCTTTCTGAATTCGATTACCAAGATATCTATTTCTTAAACCCTACAAAGTACTTTTCTTGGGAAAAATACCTTGCCTGTCAATTTTTCAACCAGTGATTGTAAGGAGTCATGGTAAATCCTGTGAGCTACACTGAGACTAATCCTGGGAGAAAAGGACCTGTGCAAGTATCAAGAGCACAGGTATCCAAATTTGCCAAAGAAATGCAAGTGTATTTAAGCATTTAAATCATACATGAATATTGAAAAAGATGTACCAGTAAGTTTACGGAGTTTCTTTGCATTACTTTTCCTGAGAAACTGTTGGGCTTGTTTCCAGCCGAATTTATCATCACGTACAAAATTGCTGCAGTTAAGAAAATCACTGTTTGATGTATAAGGGGGTGAATTGTTCTTCTGAAAGCAAGATATTATAGGCTTTGGCAGTAGTTATGTTAGGGTTTATGAACAGTGAATGTTCTACAACATTCTCCTATACCTAGTGGGGTCAAACTGTTGATACATCTCTCAATTAATCTTGTAAATGGTGCTCCCATGGGTGCACTCCAATTCTGGAACCTTTGTTAGAGCAAATGGAATAAAGGTTTTGATAATCAAGTAACATATATGCTAACTACAGCATGTAAGTTACACCACTTCTCTTTCTCTAGATTCACTTTAAAACTGTTTGACTGGCACCACACACTTTGTATACAGTTATAGAGTTTTCTTACATTTGCTGGCATACGTGGAAAAGTTTTTTTCAATACACTATGGATTATTCATTGATGCAAGTGAATCTAAGGACAGTATTGAGGTATTTAAGATGGCATTTTTATTGTCTGGGCCACAATAATGGTGTATACTTCACTGAGCTAGACTCTCTTCTGTAATTAAGATGTTTGTGTAGTTCTTTTAAAAAATGGAAGTGATACTGGCCTTTTTTAAAGTTTGTTTTAATGAAAGGAAAGAGATGCCTGAGCAGGATAAAGAGTACATTAGTGATTAGAGGGTTTGGCCAAGCTGTAAGAAATTCAGGTTCTCTGTCCTCTTCTGCATGAATGCATTAGGGTCCGAACCATCTGCTTTCCAGGAAGATGCTTTGCCACAGGCTGTCATAGTCCTGGGCTCAAGGACGCTCCACTCCTGTAGCTGAAGCTTTGCCAGCATTGCAGAAAGCACACGAAGTGTGGGGCTGGGAAGGGAGGGAGCCAGAATCTCAGCTCTCTAATTCAGTAATGACAGTATGTGGTACCTTAAAGCTACGAGAGCTGCTGGTGAATGTTCAGTGCTAAGACAATGCCGCTCGTGTTTCAGCATAATGTTAGAGCTAGGCCTGGACCCTCAGAGGATGATGGTGGTGCTGGGCAATAAACATTGAGGAAGTTCTACTGTTGAAAATGTCGGTGCGTATGGGCCCTGAGGAGTCATACTGTACTCAAGTGCCTACATTTTATTTTTGTCTTGCTTTTTGTGCTTGTGTCCTTTGGCAGGTGAGGGCTTTGGCAACGTGCCACAGACCATGCAGAAAGCTGTAACAGAGAAGGAACCTGAACCAAAGCCACCTGTCTTTCAGGCTGGTGATACAATCAGCAAATCATCCTCTGGCCCTGCTGTTCTGGAGAAGTCTGAAAGGCGTAATTAGGACCCAGTGGTGTGACCAAGCAGCTATTCACAAATAGCTGTGGTAAAAACCCGCAAGCCCAACAGAGCAGAGAAGCCCATAGGGACACTGTCAACTCTCCCAGAGGGGCGACATCCACACAGACTGGCAGAAGTAAAAAAAAATTCACAGTGGAGACGTGCTCCACAATCCTAGTCACCTGCCTCAAGAGCCATGCTCTCCCAGTATGACAGAGCCTTCAATTACAGGTCACACACTTTTCCTGCAGAATCTCTGCTGCATTCCTCCGTCGGAACCGGCTGTGAGCTCGGTGCTTCCACGCCAGCCGCTGAGGCATTAGGGCCAGTTCATCTCACACGGATGTTGTGAAGTCATTAGTTAACAAGTATGAAACATATCGGATGCAAGACAGTTGCGGGCCTGTAAAAGCCTTTAAGAAATGAGTCTTTAAAGCTCGTCTCTTCTCGTTAATTGAGAGGGGGCAGGGAGAGAGCGAAAGGTATAATTTCAGTTCTTAACGTAAGCACAGTACATCCTTTGGCAAAAATTAGATACCAATAGTAAGGCAACCCTAATTCTGTTATTTCTCAATTTTGGAGCATTTGACTTTATAAAATTATATTCCTAATATTTCTTAATCTATAATTTGATATAACTTTAACATAAGGCTATTTTCTACTGACATTGGGAGAAGGTATGAACCTACTCTCCTTTAATGCAGGTGAATAAGCTTACACCTTTGGAGAAACACCCAAAAGTGACCTTATTAGTGAATTTAAGAGTGATGATGCTGTTCATCAGTGCTCCAGCAGACGTCAAGGTGTCAACAAGGTTGGGGAATCTCATGATATATGTTCTGGAGCAGCCTGTTCTTACAGCTTGAGAGACATGAGGTGGCAGGCATCTCTCTGCCTCCGGGGCTTTCTGCTGGAGCGGAGCGCTTGGCTGGGCTCTCCTCAGAGGTCTGGGTGCTGCTCCAGGGAGACTCTTCCCTGCGTGGGGCGAAGGTGCAGTGCCCAGCCGTGCTCTGCTGCATTCCAGGAGCGCTGCCCGAGCCCAGAATAGAAACTCCTAACAACCAAAGGTGAGAACTTTGTTTTGTAAATCAAAGAATAGTGTTAGTTACGAAGCTGGGGGAGGCCGCAGAAAAAAATAGTTATTTAGCAGTAGATCTATCCTGGAGCATTAAAGAAATGTGCATACAACTCATGAAGAGTGGGGATTATAAATTTGCATGGTTTAGATCAAATTCTGTTCTCAACATCAAGAAGTTCTGTGCAAGCCCAAGCAACACCGACGAAAGCAGTATTGCTCTGTGGTTCGTCTGATTGAAGGGGTCATAATTTGCCCTCAATTACCTTTAGCTAAGCACGGATCTAAACTAAATCCTTGGAGCTGACCCTTCTCAGATTTGCAAAGAGTTCAGATGAGCTGTGGCTTTAAAAGGGGCACACAGCTCCCATCTCATACTGTAACTGCAGTAAATGTACCTTTGGAGTTTACCTGTGCATTTGCAGTTGGAGAACTTCAGAAGATAAAAGTTAATAAGATATAAATTTAGGGCCGACATGCTTGCACTGTGAAGGCAGGTTAATCAGCCTCTTAACATCCTGTATTTCCTCTGGCAAGTAATGACATTATGCTTCAATCACATCAACCTTTTTTTAACACTGCCCCCGAGAAAGATTTGGAAAAGATAAACATTTCCCGTAACATTTTTTTCCCCCTTGACTTGCATCAGCTATATATGATTTATCTTTTAATGTGTTAAGGCCAGCTCAGTACTCCCTGCCCAAGATAATCTCTCATTGACTCCACCGGGAGGTTTTCTCATGGCAAGAACATTAAACAGAACACCGATTTTATTTTATTTTTAATGTGCCTCTGACAAATTTTTTAATTTTGTATCTCTTTTTTAATTTTAATTTCTGCCTCAGTGATGCCATAGAGATAATTTATTGCGCTATAGTTTCTACACTATTGTTTCAGCCCCACTTTAACTCCTGCCATGGATGATAAATGCCTGGCTACTGGGGTAAATTATGGAAGTGCAAGTATTGCATTAGTCTTTCTAAAACATTGTCAGCCACAAATTACTTAACAGTACCCAAAGTTCATAGGACGTTAAAAGTATTATTGTGGCCATTAAGGAACATACAATTGAATGTGGGGCAGGTGTTTGCATCGCAAGTGTGTAATATGCTATGCACGAGTATATCATGGAATGGGATTCTTCCTCCCGTGCTTTGCTTCTAACTTTATGTATTATGGCAATCTCTGTGCATAGGCGCCGAGCTGAGCAATTTTTGGATGGCAGGATTGCTGTTATCGATGATTTTTTCTTCATTCATGTTGACACTTAACGATATTGGCTGTAAACTTCAGACTTCTATCCTTTTGTGCTACAAAGGCGCTTTGACTGGGGCTTGGTTTAAGAAACTGAAAGCCTGCATAAACCTTGCCTTAAAGTTGTGGCCTGTAGAGGGTAAAAATTTATTGCACTCTTTTCTTTTTGTACTGTGGAGACGGCCCTACATTTTATCATGTGTTCGCTAACTTTGAATTCCACTGTTGAAAATGCTTGTATTCTTTATTCTGCTTTGTTACCTTTAGTAACAAAAAAAGAACACACAAAATCAGTGCTGCTATTTTTTCTGTTAAACAGGTTTGGGAAATGAGGTCCTGAATTAGGATGCGATGGAGAAATTAGATTTTCATTGGTAATGTCCTTTTATTTTACTCATGATGGTAGTTGTCAAAATTAAATGCTTTAATTGGAAAATATTTTTTGTTTGCTTCTTGGGAAGTTTTGATATTTTTGTATGACTTCTGCATAAGCTTCATTACCAAATGACATGACCAATTTAAAACAGTTCCCCTAATGATTTTATGGAGCTTTTGAACTTTTTTCCTCATCATGTGTAGTTACTGACATGCACCCAAGTGCAAGATCAAAAGATGGTTTTACTTCTGGTACGTGTTATGATGCACAGTGACGTTGTTCTCTTCAATTTTTCGCTGAGGTGCTTAGAATTTTCATCTTCCAGCTTATGCCAGTCTGGTGTGAACTTTGCCATCCAGTGATATTTAATATGAGGGACTGGGGGGATTGTGTTTGTTTTTCTATGGGCCAAATGGACAACCAGAGAAGTGTGCCACCGAAGGTGATGAAGTTTTAGTGAGGGGACCCAGAGCAACTAGGGTGTTGCTGCCTTCCTCAGTTTCCTCCGATGTCCTTGAATGGAAAGAGTTGGGGGTAGCAGATAACACATGGAGAGGTCGTGATGTTTCTGTTTGCCTTGGGGGCCCAGTCATGGTGACCAGACTAGTTTTTCAGCTCTCAGTTTCAACCATCTGTAACCCTAAGAAAATGCAAAGTCTTACCCTTCCCTGTCTGATTTTGGTATGTAAGATCCGTTATGGAGATCACAGAGGCCTGGAGGAGGTACCGCCACCATTTTGCGGTCACTGTTCTTCATGGCTCTTTGGCACATGATAGGGTGGAAGTGAAGTCGCTTGGCAGTCCTGTTGCATAATTAGTGTCAAAGCTGCAGAGAATGTTTCAGGTTGGACTTTCACTCCTTCTTTCACAAATGAATTGAAGATGTCGCAAAAAAACCCAACCAAAAACCTGAATTCCAGCTCCACAGCTGAGTCTGAACCTCCATCCAGCCTGACCAGGGTGCAAAGCCCTACCATGGAACCGACCCTGTGACACTGCACGGCTCTGAAGCATGTGCCAGGTAACTCTGCACGAGGTCCAGACTCTCGCTTTGTAGCCGTCTGCTCAATTTGTGGTTTATCTGTACCTTGCCTGTCCCCACGTCCTGCTTTCCTGGTAACAGAAATGGTCACCCTACCTTGGAAAATATGAGTGCCAAAGGTACCTTCTGAAGAATAATCAGGAAAAGCAAAGTAGACCAATCCTTGGGATCCCTGCCCATCTTGCAGGAAGCAAGACAGTATCAGACCTTAATTACAGTAATAGAAATACGATAACACAGCAAAAAGAGATCAATATCTACTAGCTTCGAGTTCAAAATAATCCCTTTGTCCCGGGGATGGTGGGTTTCCAGGCATCCTCCGGCCAGAGTGTGTTTTTGCATAGTTCAGTACCCTCAGGTGTGAGGCTCAGCTGCCCAGCGGTCATATTTCTGGCCTGCTCAGTAACAGTTACTTTGCATCAACTCTGAATATACACAAGCGTTACACACACAGCCAATGCAAAGTGGCAGAAGGTGTTAAAATCATGCTTAAAATTGCTGCCACTGTGGTTAGTTCATTCACAGTCATTCCCATGAAGGTTTCTAGAAACGTTTATTTTCTGCACTTGCACTCATTGCGATGCAGACTGAATGCCTCTGCATAAACAATTAATCTGACTTCTTTGCATCAGGCACACTTTTGATAAATACTGCTGTTGCAACTTGTTTGCACAGGGTGAAGACCTATCACTTAAAAACATTTACTTGATATATTTACATATAATTCTGCATTCTCTCAAGACCTGTTGGCAGCATGGAGTTATTCTACAATGTCAGCTGTTACAAGGTTGTGAGTTTCTTGGCTCTTCAGTGTTGCATAGAAACAAAGCACTTGCAGTTGCTTTGCCGTTTGGCTGTAATGTTCCTTTCCATTTAACAAAAAAGCATTTCTTGGATGTCATATGAGCATCAGTATCAGATTTCTGAGCGATTAGACTGGTGGTACAGGTAGATCTGAAACTGTTGCTGCTGGTGGTGTGTACTAAACCTTTAGTAAGATCTTTGATGTTCTACCTGAGCACTTACAAACTGTTGCCACCTAAGTCTGTCAGCATTTTTGGTGTTCCAAAACATGAAAACGATAACCACATATCATTAGCAACTGTTGCTGTTCAAAGATAAAAGCCAGTGGTGACAGAAGCAATGTTAATAGCCACTTTGTTATCTTAGAGACAAGTTAGCTGAGCAGTGCCGTGCACTAGGATTTGTCTTGCCATCCATTAAAATAATTAATCAGCAAAATGGCATGTTGATGAGGACTGTAGAGATGCCTAGATGGGTCCATAAAAAAGATCCCTTATGCCTTACGCCAGATTCTGTTCTCGTTTATGAGAAGGAAAATCCAAAGAAATTCTGTTGGCTTTGGTTGCGTTATTCTTCTTACAGCAGTGTGTGAATAAAATCAGAAGCAGATCCATAAAGCTGAGGAAAAGTATAGTATGAACAAATTATTTTTAGAATGATTGTTAGATTCATCTGGGAGAGAAAAAAAAATGTGGAAACTGAAATATTGCGAAAATTAATTTTTTTAGTAAGACGCATCTTAGATAGGGCTGTGGTTGCAACTAAATCATCTGTCACCGAAATGTGTGCAGGCCTGGATGATAGTTGGGGAAAGAAAACCCCCCTAAATGTTGATAGCAAAGTGCTTGGAAGCAAAGTGCTTAGTAACAGTCAGAAGAGATGACAGATTGTATTATTGCACAACAATAAGTCTTCAAGGTATTAGAGGTATCAATTTACAGCGCTTTCTATACCATCATTACCTGCCACAGTCTGACTCTAATCACAGCAATAGAAACCAGGGTAGCTCCATGGGTGTTTGTGACTTTCTCTGAATATTTATGAAGGTTATAAATGAAATCAGGATCTTGCTCTCTGTTCTTAGCCCATCTGTATAACCATGAAGGCCAAATGAAGCTTTGAGTCATTATACTTAATTGGATGAATGGCCTTCAAAGCTGTCAATAAGTGGTGTGTTCACAGTAAGGTAATTAATAACGCTATTTCCTTTTGGAAGACATATCATTAGCCATTATTTCTCGAGATACAACACTGATGTCTTTATTCAAAGAGGTAATTGCAGGTTACCCACCAATTCCCCACCAGTGACATCATCTTTGCAAACTGAATCTCACAATCTGTCACTTTTGAATTCATAATTAGGATATTTTTCTAATGACAAGCGAATGTTATTGAAAGAAATACCTACTTTGTCGTTGTAGGAATAAGCACAGCCGCACTGAAGAGTGAGGGGCTTGTAACACAAATAAGGCTTGTGAGTTGTTAGACTGAACATCTGGGACCTTCAGAATGAGTGTGTTGAAGGATCCAGCAAAAGTCACAAAGGCAAACCAGCAGCTGTATCACAACCAGTGTGTCACCATCAATTTTGATAGCATACTTGAACAGACATGCCAAAAAGAGTCTCTGCTGCAGAATTTATTTGCTAATTCAGAGTATTTTATGATAACCGATAAAGAGGTTCTGTTAGATTGCCCTCGTTCTGAAAATACGTGCATGAATGTTCTTCTTCACCCCTGTTATTTAGCTACGTGCTATGCAGCGTAGCTGATTTCTGACCCTATCCTGGGAGGACAGAAATGTGGACAGCAATGGGGTACTCTGGTGCTTCTTTTTTGTTCACCCTATTTTAAAATGTGTGTGTACAAATACCAAGAATCCTTCACCAAGAGGTGAATAGCTCTTGCTAGTGTTGTAAAGCCATACAGGTAAACTGTATCTGTAGTGTCAGTGTGAAATCCCTAAATGCAACCACAGTTTTCATCTATCTCAGAGAACTACTCCTCTTCCCTTTGCATTGGCCATTCATGTTTTTCAGTATCTTCGGAGTTTTGTAAAGGTATAACCAACAGCGGTTGATGCGCTGACTTTGATTTGTAGACTTCAAACAAACACACTCTGCAAGTACTTCTCACAGTCCCAAAAGTCTAGCAGGAGCTGGAGACCATTCTGCATCCAAGCCCAGATATTTTGGTTCTCTTTTTATATCCTCGCCTTACCAATAGCAGGAACCCATACAACATGGTTTCTGCTTCCCTGATCCTCGCTGTTTGTTTGATCTTAAGCCACCCTTCATGTGCATCGTCTTCTCGCATCTTGGCTCTTCCCCTCCGAGGGCCGCACTAAGCCCCTTGCTGTGAGGGGACAGTGCTGAGGTCCTGCCCCAGCCCAACAAATTGGCTTCTCCAGTCTCACACTGGGTTGAATATGAAGCTGAAGAGAAGCACTCTGCAGGTATGTCTGTGTCATGCTCTCGTTATAGCAAGCCTCTTCGCTTGCTGCTCCTTTGCTTCGGTTTGCGCACGGGCGAGCACGTGCTGGAGCTGCAACGCAACAACCGAGATCTCCAGCACTGCTTCAGCCGCAGGGTAGTGTCAGGAGCCACTTCGTATTACCTCTCAGGTCTTAATTCTGCTCTTCAGCGGAGTTTTTGTCTGCACCCAGCTACATAGGTGTTTTGGAAGTGGGCTGACCCTGTGTCAACTCGTGTACCCCAAAGAATTTGAGATGCAGATGAAGGGTTGCAAAGGACTGGATTTAGATGGCTAATAGCATAGCTAATCACCAAGCAGAGCACGCAATTTGGAACAGGTCTTGAGCAAAAGTAGCATTGATGGCCTTGGTATTCTTGACCCAGGATAGGAAGATTATTTCTCATTTTACCTGTATAGCTTTGTGACATTTACAAGAGCTGTCAGAAAGCTGTAATGTAGTGGAAACTCTCTGGAGTTTCTTTCTTAGTGGTTTAACGATATGGTGCTAAGCAGTTTCTTCTGGTAAAATATTTTAAGTAGTGACATAATTTCCTTCAAATAACTATCATTTTCAAGCCTAATAAAAGTGAGAGCTTTATGGCCTGTATTAACTCAAACAGCCCTTTGGAGAATGTCTGACATTTTATGAATACTTATTTTCTGGTTTTTCTACCTACTCTTAAATAATGAAATACCTTACACCTGGAAATGTGTAATGATGTCAAGAAAGAAGATCTAACACCTAGTGCTGCCTGGAATATCAGGCATCAGAATTTCTCATTTGTAAACAATATTTTTCTTATAGGGCTTGCAGGTATCAGGAAATCTCTATCTGAAAGCCGTTGCAGGAAATTCTCAGACTTTCAGTGTGTGGTTGCACTGTGACTGATGGCATACTGAAAAAATTTACCTCCTTACATTAGAAATTTAGGCCTTGAAAAACCATAGGCAGCGTGGTTGCAAATAGCTCTTGCAGAAGTACAGCGTGAAAGATCACATAAATTTCTCTTGTGGGAATGAAGAGATGCGGTATTTCAAATTTAATACAATAAAAATTTAGTTCAGTGTCTGAGCTCCTTTTTCTTAGCTGACTTTATTTGCTGTCTAACTTGCTGTGTGATAAAGATGACACTTTTCTTGCCCCCAACAATCTCCTCTCTCTTTAATCTTTTCTTTTTTTCTTGCAAACATCCCAGTGTAGTGTTTACCTATTTAAAAATCTAAGGAGAATGCTAGTGCATGGCTGCATTTAAAAAGCAGCATTAAAAATACAACTTCTTGATTTATTAAGCAGAAGGAAGTTGGATTTTCCTTTACGCGAATTCCTCAAATGTATGACAAATTGCAGCTCACACTTGTAGAACAATTAAGACATAATTATTGAGAAGTGAAAGTCTGGCAATAAAACTTCTTTGAATTTTGCATTTTAAATATACAGAGTTGAGTCCTGGAAATCCTTCCTTAGTAGAAATATTTGTGTGATAAAAGACTGCTGAATAAATGTCCCTTTATCCAAATGCATTTCCTAGATGACAGGGTAGATAACATGATCAAGCCCGTAAGTGTTTTATTTGCAAGAATAAAGTGCCTGCTGAAGGCGGGTGGGCCTCCACAGCTGTGCTAGCCAGCAGCTGCAGTCAGTGCTGACTTGGGGGGACGAGACACGGGGCCAGCGTGTGCACGCACACAGGAGCTGGGTGCAGAGAAGAGGGGGACGCGTTCCTTTCGGTTGTGCCCCGACACTCCTGCAGGCATGGTCAGTCATTGTAGGACTTGTTCTCAGGCATGGTCAGTCATTGTAGGACTTGTTCTCCCTTTTCTGTGCTGGGACTAGTGGACATCACAGGCAAAACCGAAGACCAAGACTCTCACGATGCCTTCCCTCCAGTTTTTGCCCAGCTGAATGAGCAGGATCACAGCGGGGTGATGGTGCCTGCTCTAAAGAAGGCTTGGCGTTTGGGGCACCTGTGGAAGCTCTTCTGGATTCCTGACACAGAGCTGGTCACAGGGCAGTGGAGCAGTACCGTGATGCACTGCTGAGTTATGCTGGCATGATGCAATTAATTCTTGATAAACGACCTGAAGAGTTGTCTTAAAATCAAGGTACAGTAACATGTAACGAGGCCTGTAACTTGTCAAAGGCTACTTACAAGAATAATCATCAGGGACCTTGTGCTTCCCTCCAAGTCACAAACATCTGTTTTGTCGTGCTGCTCCCTTGGGTAAAGACGTGTGGTTCACCCTCTTTCTGTGTCATTTAAATCAGTATGAAAATCTTACTCGGCCTCACTGGAGAGGATCTGGGCATTATTGCCTAATAACTCACAGAACTGAAAACACCGGCCGTAAGAGCTGAAGTGAAGCAACTGGGTGGTTGTTTTGCACAATATGAACATGTGCTTGCAGATGGCTTTGTGCAACAGCAGCTGTCCTAGGACGGTAGGCATGATTTGTGTCTTCTGTGACTATAAACATATCAGTAGAAGGAGCTATTAGTGATCATAACCTGTAATTATCAGCAAACTGCTAGATGCTCAGTCCATTGATTATATTAAAGAACCTCTTAGAAAGGTGTAAAGCATGAGCATTATCACTGTTGCATAATGAAATAATTATGTAATGAATTTGTAATTAAATGATGCATAAATAACATTAATGATGCTGCCAAATGCTAGCTGTATTAATCACTAGAGGGCAGATTATAATCCGTGCTGGGTGCTTCCCTGCCGGCTGCCTGTGTCGCAAGGAGGCAACAGCTCTCGGCAGCGTGCAGGCAGGTGGAGGCAGGCAGGGTGGGCAGCCAGCGCTCAGCCCTTGCCAATGCCACCAGCTGCAGAGCTGAGAGCGAGGACACGGAGAAGATGTCCACGGGCAGCAAGTCTGATGGACGTTGCATCCTTCTGGTGAAACACAGGGGATCTGTGGACCACATCGACTTTCAGTAGGAAGCTGGTTTGTTGCTGTTTCTGGAATTACATGAAGGTGATTTTTCACCTTGTTTCAAATTTAGGACAGAGTCAAAGCTACCATCCAATACTAAAAGCATTTGTGACAGTATAGCTAATTGTATGCAGAAATGTTTGCAGGATTGAGGCATTTATAATTATTTTGTAAACTCACTGGTATTTAATATGCATCGTAGCCCCCCCCCTTCTTTTTTGTCTTTTCAGAGTTTATGCAAACTTGTTTATTACTGTAAATTTTCCCCAGCAGCACTTTATAGGAATCTACATATTAAGCTTACTCAGTGTACATACCCCATTTCCAAAACATTCAGGCTCAGTTTTGGTGTTAACGTAAAGCCATCCGCCATATCTACATCCAGGACAAGCGTGGGGGATCTGCTGTGTGCTATTTAACTTCAACAACCCAAAAGGAGTTGAATGAAGTTTGAGATCAAGACAGTTCTTGTCTTTTCCTCCAAACCGTGGCATGCTGATAAAATCAGTAATGTTTCAATCCTTTGGATTTTTAAACTGGAGAGAGACTAAATATAGACATGGAGGCCTCTCGCTCAAGCTGCTGACCCTGAACCAAGTGACTGTAGGTTGCACTGACAAGAGCCCCATTGTCCTTTTCATTAATCAAACCCACTGAGCCAGGTAAATCTTTAAACAAGATGAATGGGCAGCATTTTTAAAAAGTAAAATAATTCACTAGGCTTTGGATGTGTTTCTCTTTAATTAGTTTGATGAGCACAAAGTCTGAAGCCTTGTCAAACACCCAGTATTAACTTCTGATGCTGACCTAGAAAAGCAGCGTTGCAGAGGTAAGAAAATGGGTAGGTGAAACTCACTGAATAAGAGATCTTTTCTGTTAAAGTCTTTTGCCAGATGAAAAGAATCATTACCACAATGATACTTCTAATTATACTGTCATTAGGGTACTACTGCAGGGTCCTATGGTGCATGGAGCTCTCCCGCTTTCAACAACTTGATCCAAAAAGGGTAAAATAAAGGTATTAACCCTTTCACAAGAAATAAATTTGAATATTTAGGCAAGCTAAAAGAACACAGTTTATTTTAAACTGGTCATAATATTTCTGAGGTTTCTGGAAAATTCACAAGGACTTTTTTTTAACTTTTGAGTAGTAAACAATACTGAAGAGTAAATTACCTGGCCATGGTGCATTCTTGCCAGAGGCCAAAGATGGAGAAATGATGATGTGTGTTTCTCAAGATAGCCGAAAGGGAAAGAAAATATGCTTTATTGTTAATCTGATTGTTGCCTGACTGGAAAATGTGAGGTGAAGTTTCTGGCTCTAAGTTGTTGTCCAAACCATTGAAAAGGAGCCAAGAGCAGATAATGCACTGGACTGCAGACAACAGCGTTGTTCAAGGTCACTTTCAACTCATGAAGCAGCTGTTTAATCTATGAAGTGAAAAATACTTCCGTTTTTTTATAACTCTCGAGCTGCATATGATGCTATAACGTAACCGCGAAGTTTTATCTTCAGTTTGGAGGCCTGGACATTCAACTCTTGGATCCGAAATGGATCCAAAATCACAAGCATGCTTGCAGCTACAGCTCAAGATGTAAAAAATTATGTGCTATTAGATGCTGTCATAAGACACTTCCTACCTAGTGCTTAAATGCTCCTAGACTTTGGATCATAGCTCCGAGTTGACCCAGCACCCTTGTCTAAAACTGACCTGGGAGGGAACACCATTTCCTTGCTCTGGCCGGTGCAAACAGTGGCTTTTCTTACTGTTCTGGATGGAGTCTCACTCATATTTTGTTGTTCAGGAGCCGACGGTGGGACTGTAGCCTGTTCTGGCAGTATGGAACAAAATCACAGAATCACAGAATATTAGGGGTTGGAAGGGACCTCTGTGGGTCATCTAATCCAACACCCCTGCCAAAGCAGGGTCACCTACAGCAGGCTGCACAGGACCTTGTCCAGGTGGGTCTTGAATATCTCCAGAGAAGGAGACTCCACAACCTCCCTGGGCAGCCTGTTCCAGAGCTCTGTCACC
>Ga0065711_1029662_pt1 | contig 35307 bp, 21 predicted proteins | sample Hoacrofraction12_FD_59098 | JGI IMG/M metagenome (GOLD analysis project Ga0065711, IMG submission 59098) | Hoatzin crop microbial communities from Cojedes, Venezuela - Epithelial fraction 12 v2 (version 2) | ecosystem: Host-associated > Birds > Digestive system > Esophagus > Crop | place... | reverse complement strand
GTTTGAAACTTAACCAATCAGTTTAAAACACGCTGCCTTCTGATCTGTATAAATGTATGTGTGTAAGAACAATAAAACGATCATCCTGCTTGCATCAAGCGGTGTCCCGTCTCTCAATCGCGGCAAGTCATAAAAAATTTCATTAACTTGAAATATCTTTAACTTCCTTTAGTTTACTAAAGCTCTCTGAAATCCAGTTATGACAGAGATCACAGATATACAAGATTACCAACCCTCAGTTAGGGATACACTGCACTAGTCTTTTAAATAAGAATAATTCAGCCAGTGCATTGCTGAGATTTATAAATTCCACGGTGGAAAATATAAATTTAGCTTAGGAAAAATAAATCCCCAAACCCTAGAGAGTCTGTACTGAACCGATATGAATCAATATAAATTGAAGTTTTTGCTAGATAATCCTAACCAAGATCCCTGCCTTTGAGAGCTTTCAGCCTGACACAAACAGATACAGATCTGTGGGAAAGTAAAGCATCTCACAGCTGAAACTCCCAAACATGTTTCATTGTTGCCAAGAGAATGTAACGCGTGGTAGAGTAAAACTTCGCAAAAACACTGGATTTCAGTTGCAGGAGTAGAAAAATAATATTTCTCATTTTAATGTCAATGACTTAAAAGTCTGCCCAGGTAAAATTAACTTTGCAATTAGCATTGTGAGTCAGCACTCTAACAAATTCCACTCTGTATATATCATCGGAAGAAAAGAGATGGCTAATTATAATTGATGAGGGGAAGAAACTCAGCAGCCTCCTTTCTTAAGAAGCTAACACAGGAACCTGGCTGTAAGAAAACTGTGTTTTTTCTAGTAATTGCTGTAATCAGATCTGGAGTAGTAGGTGAGCTGTAAGTGACAGCAGGAGATTGCATCTGACCTTAATATTCACGCCATGTGATGATGATTGCACATATTGGACATATCCTTGCCTTGAAGAAGTGAAAATACAGTCAAAATGTTTGCCTTTAGATAGTGTGTAGGATCTATGCCATGTTATCACTGCACAACAAGGTGTGCAGGCAGTAGCCTTGCTCATCCCAGCCTGTGATATGCTTAATGTCTTTGTCTGGAGTAGCCACTTCAACTCAGTCCCAGAAATGAGTCATGGGGCTTTGGAAACAGCAAAATTATGTGGGTGAGTTGTTTAAGGACATGCTGTTGTCTGGGCAGGAGCAGAGTACTGTGTTCTCCAAAGCCCTCACCTACTGCTGGCCTGGCACGTAGCAGATGACCTCTGCTTCTGCAACCTAAACTTGTTGCCAGTCTTCCCCAAAAAGAGGATGAATGGAATGGAGCTTAATAAAAAAAGATTTTCTTGTCCTCACAGAGCTTACAACCAACTTGACAAGTTTATCTACTCCCAGGCCCCACTGACACATCTGACACATTTTGCTCTATTAATAAAGTTATGAGTAAAGCACAGAAAAGATCATGCATAATTAAAAAAAGGATCATGGCTTTTGAATATACTAATACTTTATGAAGTCTGGAATTACCTCCATAGTTTATGGCAGCAGCTAATTAGTCTAACTTTAGAAAGTAGTTTAGGACTTGTATGCATAGAAGGAGTCCAGAGTCCAGAACAATTGCTCCTCTTCTGTTATGCATTCCTGAAATCCTTACAGGAAGTGAAAGTGCACACTCACATTTGAGATTCTGGAGATCCCATTCTACGACTGTTCCTGTTAGTTCAGTCCATTATATATCTTAAACTGAATGGGAATAAAAACTGGAACTTGCCTTTCCTAATTTCAGTCATCTTTGTTGAAGGTGAGGGTTTTCACTCCTGTTAATAAAGACAGTGGATTACATTAATCACTTTTCAAAGAAGATCCATGTTTTCAAATTAATGGCATTCTCATGTCCCTTGACTTCACTAAGATTTTTTTTGAGGGTGGGATGTTAACGTTTTTAGAGTTTGGAACTTTAATTTTGTCCTGATGTTTTGGACGGGGAGAACTCTGGAAACCAGTCATGACGGACGATACTTATTTTTCAACTGTGACAAGATCTATCTTCATTAAATAAACATCAAATTCTTAATACAACATTAAAAGTGGAGTCAATACTAGTTAAAATACATGTTTTGGCTGAAGTGACAGAAGAAAATGTTGAAACTATCATGTTTGCTGTAGAATCATTGTTGGTTTTAAATCTTTCCCATAAGATTTGCTGGTGTTACTACTGTTTTGTTCTCACATTTTCTAGTGTTACCTTTCTTTTTCTTTTTTTCTTTTTTTCTTTGTTTTGTTTGTTTTTTGTTCTGTTTTCTCATTGACTCATAGAAGACTGGACAAATGTTAGCAAGTGAACCTAAGGGAGCAGTCCCACACTGGGAACTGTGCCAGATGATGTATCTAGTGATCTCCATCTGTTCTGTCCTTTGTGATGTACTTCTCACTGACTGGTTTCATAGACTGTCAATATAAAGTGAAGGAGTGACATAGATGTGGGTGTATTTGTAAGAATGTTCCTGTGCTTCATCATAGACCATTTGTCTTCTCCAGTGGTCTTTTTCTATTTCATTCTGTGATGAAATAATGTGTTAATGGAACACATTTCAATTTAGAAATAGCAATGAGAAAGAAAAGATAGTCTCTTGGGTACATTGCCAGGCCCTTCTACACCACATCAGAGCTGAAGCAAAGCTGGCACCCATCACCATGAAAGCACGAGTTGTGAAGAAGTCTTTCTCTTGCCAGCACTGAACCGGTATGGTGGCTTCAGCACCTTGTTTTTGCAGTCAGAGTTGTTGTTGGGAGTATGCCCCTCAGGCTGCCGTTAATCCATTCAGGTTAAAAATAGTTAAATTTGTAAGAATTTGTTTCAAGGAAAAACCCAGAATATTGTGATCACTAGATCCCTGCTATCACAGGGCTAATTCAAGGCTCTCTGTGTTGAAAGATCTCTAAAATCCTCTCTGTTGATATCTCAAATTCCTGGGGGTTTAATCCACAGTCCTGTTAAAATTAGAAAAATAGTTTGGCTTTCTAAAATTCTGCTGCCTTTTGAAAACTCAACGTTATTATTAGGTGAAGATACAGCAAAAGGAAACATGTTGAAGTTTCCTGCAGACCTCTAAAACTTCACAGGTGGGAAACATTACCTCTGTGTACACACATCCACAGCATTCTTCACACTTTGCAATTCTCTTTTAAATAATAAAGGCAGCTGCTGAAGGGTATCTGGGAATTTCCCCCCCCCCCTGTACTTTTCTCCTCCCCCCACTCCATATACCAAATCGTTACTGTCTGGTAAACTGAGAGAGGAGATTAGGAGTTAGTTAACAAATTAACATTAGATATTTTTGTATCACAGTGACTTCCACATGAGGAAGATATTTCTGGCTATTGCTTGTATTGAGCTTGTCATTTTAATTTCTCAGCATGAAGAAAGAAGTGATCACATAGCTTAGCAGCAGTCTCCAATTCAAACTGTCTGTGCGACCACTGCTAAGGTTCAGCTGTACTATGAATGGCTCCCTGCTCTTTTCTTCATTTTGACTTTCATTATCGCACAGCTGTCCTCTGATAAAACACCCCTGTATGAGCCTGCACTAAGGGCTAGCACTGCTTTGTGCACTTTATGTGGTGATAGTGCTTCAGTAGTAGCAAGAAAAAAAGCAAAGACTTCTTCTGTGCCTCTAGGATACCGTCTGTTTTCAACACTGCTATACTGCTATATTTGAATTCTGGCCTATTTCATGCTCCCTAAATCTCAAACTTAACTTTGCCCAGTAGAAATGTTCTGAACATATTTATCATGATCTCAGCTTGCTGTAATCCCTGATTTATATGTTTATGTTCAGGCTTCTCTCCATTCCCTCTGTTAGCTTCAATCTATCATAGTGTAGCTCTGCTCTGGGTTCCCCAATAAGTTAGCACTGTTAACATTTTCTATCTGAAGGAAAAATGCATTCTTCTCATTTTTTTGTTTAATCTGAAAGACAGGTGATAGCTAACTTATGCAAGCATCCATCTCACTTATTTGAAGTCCAGTAATCATCTTACATGATTGCATGAGTCAGCAGTTAGAGAATTCCTTCTCACTTTCCATCTAACATTGAGCGTCCTCTTAATTTTTTTTTATTCCATATGTGCTGGTATCTTGGCTTTGCTTTATGTTGTAGAGCTTTCTAGGAGTTTATTCACAGGCAGAACTTTCTATGGTTGTGCTTTCCTACTGTCTCCCCTGGAGAAAAAATGTGTGCAGTGGCATACTCAATTTTTTCAGGGTTTACCTGTGTTGGATTAAATGCACATCCTTCTTTTTTTTACTCCTAGATTAAAGGAGCAAAAGGTTTGAGATCTTTGAGTCCAGCTATCATCCTTATGTATAGCACACAAAACCGTTGTGCACTAACAGGGTCTCCAATACACTACAGATCTGTCCAGTGCTGTCCCTGACCTAATCATAACTTATCTCTCAAAATACATAATGCTTTACATAATTACAATATGTGATCTCAGGTGAGGTGGTTTATTCTCACATCTATAAGGATCCATAGTTTCTTAGGTACCTCTGCATCATTTTTCACTACGCAGCATGGACTTAGTCCAGGGAATCTATCAGTCTTGCACAGTGCTGTAAGTACTCCTGTGACAGGCAGGCTCTTGGCTGAACTAAAGCTGAAAGTCTGTACTACGGCAGCTTGTGCTGAAGAACTACAAGTTTATAGTATTGAAGTATAACACTCTATTAACAGTGGGTCGCAATTACATTCTCAATTCTGTCCTTACTGTGATCCTTCCAAGGCATGTAGGACAAACTTGAGTAAGGGGGAAAAACAATAAGAAAGAAAAAAGAAGAGAAAAAAAAGAGTTAAGTTCTTGAAAAACTACACAGCCTGGAAATCAGCTTTTGGAAGCAAAATATTACTGTCAGGAAGTGAGATCATGAAAACTTGCACTGGGAAGTCAGAAAGCAAATACACACTATTGCAAAGCTCTGCTTGCATCCTGAATCCATCTGTTGACGGTTATCACTTTGGCAAATACGTGATGATTTGAAAACTAAAAAGGGAATGAGAGAAGTGGGGTAAAATTAATTCATCAGCTAGATGAATAGTCTAGAGTTTGCAGTATTTGACAACTGTTTGTCACATAAAATGACTGTGGGTGGAAACCCAGTCCTGAAGCCAGTCAGAAACCTCTTGTGAACTCCATAGTGATACGCCCTATGTTCCTGTGTCAGCAAGACGTTGCAGCCTCCCTTGTTTCCTCCTTTAGTGCAGAAAATTGCAAGGTTTTACCTGTATGGCTTGGAGAATATCTCACTGTTCATGCCAGTTCAATGATTGACCTGTCTGTTGCTGCTGGTGACTGATGCCAGCCATGAAAGTGAGTGGAAGGAGCGCATCTGTGTGCAAGAAAGAGGTCTGGCACCACAGCCTTGCTACACACAGCCAGCAGGGTGGCTGACAGATGGCAGACATGGCTCCTGTCCATCCTAGTTTAGATCTTCTCGCTGGTTGGGTTCAAAAATGCCTATGTAGAAATTGTGTTAAGATAAACTCTTTCACTCAGATTCAGATGCTGATTAAGGAATTGACCACATCCTATGGCAGGGAAGAAATCTATGTTTGCAAAGAAATCATTTTCTTTGCAAGTGTAAAAGAATGTATGTATAGATTTATGTATTTGTATACATACGTACATAGACATAAAAGAATATATGTATGTATATATAAGCATATAGGTATAGATGTACATATGCTCACACAGCATACACTTCAGGGATTAACTAGGGGCAAAATTTTGATGCAACTCATCTATTTCTCCTATTTCACCTCCTTCAGAGTTTATAGTGTTGCAGAATTGTTGGGGAATACCGTATAAAAGGAATGGAAATATTTTCTGCAGATGATAACACAAATTGATCAAGTTTCTGGATTGTGATTAGTGAGACACAAACATCAGAAAAGGTTTGCTTCAGATGGATCTCCAAACATTCAGGTGCTTTTCTGAAGCCTGTCCAAAAATCTGATCTGGAAGAGAGAGTTTTGTTTTTCTTTCTTCACTGCTTTGGAAGCATTCTGCAATTTAGGTGTATTAATACTCCCAGGCTAATGTGGGAGTAGGTTGGAAATCACTTTTATCCCCTAGTTCTAAAACTATTTACAAGCAGTTTCCATAAAGAATGTAGCAACTATAGAGGATTTATAAATCACTGAATGGAAAATTTCCCCCAAATTAATTCCTCATGTACTTTACAATCTTTTCATTAATTCTCTTATATGTGAAAAAATATTTACATAGTCACAATTTTAAAGCTATTTTTATTTTAAAAGTAGACAGTGCAGAACAGGTAACCACTATAGGAATGAGTTCAAGTGAAATTATTTTATTTTTTCCAATTAATTAGTCTAACAAGAGATAGCTGCTAGCCCAAAGAGAACACAATCAAAACAAAGAACGCAGAAAAAAATAAATGTAGGAAGAAGGTATTGTTATCCTGCTCATATATCTGAATGTCCATGCTATGGAAAATCCCAGAAGCCAGGATAAAAGCTATAATATTAATGTTCATTTTGGAAAGAAGAGTTATGAATAGAGTAGAAATGGTAATGCTGAAGCTTTCTGGTGTAGCATTTTCACTTGAAATTATATTTCCAGCATTACTGAAGCAAACAGTTTTGTTTCACCATGCTGAATCCAACAGAAAGTTTTAAGTTTGATATTAAGCACTGTTGTCTTAGGCTGGTAGAAGACTTTGGATTTCAGTGAGGTTAAAATGTTAATAAAAAAAGTTTTTGCTGGTATACCATGTAGCAGTGAAGCATACTCTAAGGTTTTGATATAAAAAGTCTATATATTTGTAAAAGGCCTCTGCCAACTATGCAGGGATGGGAAAAGAAGTCATGGGCCATGTAGTAAGACAGCGTCAAGACAGATGGGGCTGAATGACTTCCTGAAATACATTCCGGGATATTTCTAGACTGCTGTTACATCTAGTTTATTCCCATTGCAAAAGCCAGTAATAAAGTCCTTTGGAGTTCCTGTTTAAGAAGGAAATAAAAGAAGAACAAATTAAAATCTTAAAAAGTAAAGCATTAAAAAAGTCTTTTATTTAACAATACCTCTGTACCCTGTCGAAATGTCAAAACCTTTATAAAAGAACTTCCTTCATTTAACAGATTTTTAGACAGCAGAAAAAAAAAAGTAATGAAAGACATTTTAGTGGAAAAAAGAGGATAGGGGATTGAGATGGACTAAAATTTTTTTTCACCTGATATTATTGTTAGATCACGTTTCCTTGCGATAATTAAAAAAACTAAAGATAATGTTAAGGAGGAAATAAAAGGAATAACAAAAAAAAACCCTAAATATATCTTTAACACTGACACTTTGGGTGTGTGGACACTGATACATAGATTCATCTTTACCCTCAGCCATCATGAACCAACCTGCCATCTCTCTAAATTCTGTCTTTTCTGCTCATGAACTTCTAACCACAAGTCCTGAAGCATGAGCATTTCAGTCTCACCGAGAGAGTGGTTGAGTCTGGGCTGCTGAGATGCTCTGTAGAGTATCTCACATTGGACTGGATGACTGAGTTTTTATATGTTAGATCTGCTGGTTATGAGCTTTGAGGCAACCTGAAGCGTAAGCACAGGCATACAAGTTCTCAAGACCTCAGCTAAAGAAATACATGCCCCACACACAGACTTTCCTAAAGGCATGAAGACTCTGGCACACCTGTATCAATGTAGGATTTACATGACACGGTTGTGGTGGGCTGACCCTGACTCGACACCAGGTGCCCACCAAAGCCACTCTGTTACTCCCTCTCCTTATTTGGACTAGGGAGAGAAAAAATGATGAAAGGCTTGTGGGTCAAGATAAGGACAGGGAGATCACTCACCAGCTACCATTATGGGCAAAACAGACTTGACTTTGGGAAATCAGTTCAATTTATTACCAAACAAATCAGAGTAGGATAATGTGAACTAAAACCAAATAGTAGAACACCTTCTGCCCACCTTTTTCTTCTTTTTGGGCTCAGCTTCACTTCCGATTTCTCTATGTCCTCTCCTCGAGTGGCGCAGGAGGGCAGAGAATGGGGGTTATGGTCAATTCATCACATGTTGTCTTTGCCGCTCCTTCTTCCTCACACTCTTCCCCTCCTCCACTGTGGGGTCCCTCCTGTGGGAGACAGTCCTCCATGAATGGCTCCAATGTGAGTCCTTTCCATGCGCTGCAGTTCCTCATGAGCTGCTCCAGCGTGGGTCCCTTCCCACGGGGTGTAGTCCTCTGGGACCAGACAGCTCCAGTGTGGGTCCCCCCTTGGGTTACAAGCCCTGCCAGCAAACCTGCTCCTGTGTGGGCTCCTCTCTCCCTGGGGCCACAGGTCCTTCCAGGAGCCTGCTCCAGCACGGGCCTTCCACGGGGTCACGGACTCCTTCGGGCATCCACCTACTCTGGCATGGGGTCCCTTCCACAGGCTACAGGTGGATATCTGCTCTGCTATGGCTCTCCATGGACTGCAAGGGGACAGTCTGTTTCACCATGGTTCTCTCCATGGGCTGCAGGGAAAAAATCTCTACTCCGGTGCCTGGTGCCTGCCCCTCCTTCTTCACTGAACTTGGTGTTGACAGAGTTGTATCTTCCCATCTTCTTACTCCTCTCTCCTGTTGCAATTTTTTTTTCTCCTGCTTAAATATGTTACCAGAGAGGAGTTATCACGAACTCTGATGGGCTCAGCCTTGGCCAGCAGTGGGTCCATCTTGGAGCCAGCCAGCACTGGCTCTATCAGACATAGGGGAAGCTTCTAGCAGCTTCTCACAGAAGCCACCCCTATAGGTCCCCCGCTACCAAAACCTTGCCATGAAAACCCAGTACTATGGTTTAAGCTATATTTGTGCTGTGGCTCATAGAGTTATGGCACAAGATGCACTCCTGGGTGCAGTTTTGAAGACAAAAGAAGAATGAAAACAGGATAAATCAGGGAAGAGAAGATAACTCAAAATAGTGAGGGTGACAATAGGACTTCCTTTCTCCTGAATATAAATTAGACAAAGTAGGTAGTCGTGGCAGTATCACTGGCTCTTCTTTGACCTGGTCTTATCCTGATGCCTCAGAAGACTGAACCTGAAACTGTAATTTCTCTAGTCTAAGAAAATTGGTATTTTCGCACTTACATGTAAACTTGCCAATAAAGCAGTCTAAGACCTTATGTTTTCCACCAGGTGATGGGAAGAAAGTGAAGGTCTCCAGAGCGTAAATTTGGATAGAAAGGATCCATATCTGTAGGCATTTACACACATTTTTAGATAAATATCTTTGGTACTTATTTTAGAATAACTTCTTTATTAAGTAGATACATTCCTACCACTATAAATTTGAACAACTTGGAGAAGAGTATGGAAAAAAGAAGTGTCACACCCCAATAACGAGCGTGATCAGATGCCCCACTCCATTAACCAGAGTGACTCAGGTTTGCCGATCCCCTCAGTTGAAATAAGGTGAAACAACACCAGAGATCCTGTATCACTTTACAAGATTTATTCACTGTTATGATAAATCAACTTATTGTGACATGATCATGACAGGCAAACTATTGAGGCACAGTTATGCACAATAATTACAAGCAGACTACTGAGGCATGATTATGATAAGCAAACTTCGGTGGTACAGTTGGAACAAGTAAACTATGGTAGTACAATCACAACAAGTAAACTATAGTAGCATGATGAAGACAGACAAGCTACTGTGGTATGATTATGATAAGCCTTGCTTTTATAGTTTCAAAGGAGGAGAAGATAAGGAGGGACAGAAAACATAAGTTAGAGAGGAAAAGAGGAAGAAGAAGAAATAAAAAGATATCACGAGTCCTGGGTCCAGTGTCAACCCAGCCAGCTGAGGGAGGGGGTCCAGGTCCTTGGGGGTACCGCCCTCACAGTGATTTTTCTCAGTTTTTATAGGTAGTTAGACCCCTCCCCTTAGCGGAGTTTCTCTTTTCTTATGCTAATTAATTAGTTGGTGATAGCCACCTTTTCTCTTATAGGCTAAGTTAGCCTCACTTACCATGTAAGTTAGCACACATGGTCATTACAGGTGTGGGGCGGCAAGCCTTTTGAGTCTTGAATGGAGTTGGTGGTCGCGGTCTCCCCCTACCACAGTTACCTCTGTTTGACCTCTTCCCGGTGCAGGACTATTGGCTTGTTAGCTGTAAAAAGGGCGTTACATACAGAGGCAATTGAAAGTGGTCTGCTCAGCTTTACCAGAGTAGCATCGGGCTATGAGGTCCCTTGGTCCAGATGTCTTTTGGCTGATTTGGCACCAGACCGCCAGGCGCCAGGGTGAGCAGACCCTTTGCTCAGGCCCAGTGCTTATCGGCACAAGTACAATGCCCCTGTATCCAACACTCACAGGCTTTGGCTTTCACCTTAACACCTCAGACGAATGTTTGAGACATTTAACTCCATATTGTCCAGACCCTTACAAGAAGTTTGATGTTACATCCTCCAGGTACAGTCTTCATGGCCCGTCTGTAGTACTTCTGACAGTACAGGGATAACAAAGCTGCAGAGAGTCATGAAAGGTGTGACTCACTGGAGGAAACACTCTTGACTATTGCCCATGCCTGCTCTGAGGTATCACAGCAGCTTAGGCTAACCTAAAATAAAATGGTTTAATTTAGTAAAGCATGAGAGAAATCTCACCCTAATAGCCACTAAAAACGTTGTTGGAGTATGTAACATTAATGATCTGATAAAGATCAGGCAGGAAAACTACAGTAGAATTTGAGCCACATCTCTGAAGCATATATGCATTGTCCAAACTTTTAAAACATTGTTTTTCTGTAGACAAATCTTTATTTGTAAATGTGGGAATACATTCTCTGTTTAAACCTGAGCTTCTATGCCTAGAATAAGAAAGAAAAAATAATATGTCATCATCAGAAGAACTAGGCATTATGCTCAGCATTATTTTCTTATTCCTACATGAGTCTGTGGGAGTCATGTTTCATTCCCAAAATCCAGTGCTGCAAAACAGGTTCAGTCAGAAAATTCTCAGTGTGCAAGTGACACAATTTCTAAAAGAGTAGAAAAGGGAGTATGTATATTTATTTTTCTCAGACATGAGGCGATTGAGCACTATGCCACTGGGGGCCTCCTTCCACTAGGATGTCTAGAAAATAAGTTCGCAAATAAATAGATATTAAAAAAGGAAAGAAAATTCAATGCATCAGCACATAACAAATATTTGAAGAATGAAGTAAATGAAATGCCAGATGGAGGATTTATCACACTGTAAAAGATCCCCTGTGGGAACCAGTAATCTTTTATCATCCAGAAAAAGTATGGTCTGGGTTTCTCTTCACAAATAAAAGTCTAGGTTGACCTCTCAGCTTATTTATATGTGTTTTTTCTAGAACATCTGGTTATTCCTCTATGAGCAGGAAACAAATTCAGACTCATTAAGTTGTAAACATTGATCATTAAACCGTACTGCAAAGTTATAGTGATGTAAAATGAATGAATTAATCTGCTACATTTTCTGGTGCACCGCACAGTCTGAAACGTGATGCATATCTGCCATAGATTCTTTTGTTGCTTTTGTGACTTCTATGCCCACCACAGTTAAGGACAGATTATTGTTGGTGATACCATCTCTGGTAGAAGTACCTGGGGCAAGAGCTGGTATTACGGGTATGTAAGGTGCACCCTTGGTTTCCACTTGCAGGCTTGGGGAAAAGGGAGGAACAATAAACTACATAGAATACAGCGTAGGACTGATGAACTGGGTCCATCTCTTCTTTACTCTGCTTTAAAAGAAAGTAGCAAATATTTTCTAAGAAACTAAGTAGTTGCATAACTGAAATGAAAATACAAACAGAAAACAAAAAAAGGCACATACACAAAAAAGACAAAAGGTCAAAAACTTAATCCCAGTAGGAAATTCTATGCCTTCCATTTAAAATATATGTTAATACAGGTGCAAAATATTACACTAGTCTCTCACTGGATGGTATTTAATATTGTACATACCATTCATCAGAGCAGGAAATTTTATGCCTTGAACACTGGGAATGGAGTAAAAAGGCTTTGTAGTTTCATTTATTTTCTCCTCCTACACATTCCTTTTGTCATTAAACCCAGTCCTGGATCCCTCCCGTAAAAAACAATTTGTGTCTCTTTTATGAAAAGGAGAGCAATTCAGACGCCCAGGCACAGGTGTCCACTGCCTTTTCAGACATCAGTTACAGAGTACCCTGCCCAGCCCTCAGTTGCAGTTTCACAAGCCAGAAGACCAGGAACTCCCCTGTCATGTCTACTGGCTTCATGTGAGCATCTTGGATGGTCTTGTATGTCTAGAACATATCAGACACTTGTCACTCTTCAGATCCCTCCTACTGAGATTAACAAGAGAAATAAGTGTTTTCTTTCCACAACATAAAGTAATGTAGCATAGTGCATTTCAGTTTTCAAAGCTGTTCGCCCTCTGTCCCTGAGTGTACAAAATCACAATATCCTGCGATCAAGATACTATGTGTTACATGTTATTGTTGTTTAACCTAAAGAAATCAGTTTGTTATATACTCTTTCACAGCTAAGTAAATGTTCTAAGTCTTTATAGTGGAAACACCTTTGTATTTTTTCTGCTTTGCTTGTTTGCTTTCCAACGGTTTGATTATGGATAATGTTCAGTTCAGAGTCTGATTTTATGAGAAATCATGCTTTATCGTGCAAAGGTTAAATATGGTCTACCAGCTTCTGTGTGACTGCAGAGGTCTCATGGCAAAAACTGTAAACTGTAGCTTCTTATCATTTCTGATTCTGTCATGAGGCAGAAAATTGCAGGGTTTTAGTTATTTGGTAGTGCATTGGCTGTTTCCAGAATTCCAGCAGGAATGCATAAAACGAGTGCATCAAAACTGTCATAGAGTCATTTTGGATAACAAAGAAAAACAGAAGCATTTTTGTGTGAAAACGAGGCAGTGGTACTGGAGAATATGACCAAAATAAGGAGAAATGAGCACAGAGTCTCAGCCTTAATCCCTCGCTAGAGCTAACAAAGTGACAATTATTTGCAATAGGAGGCAAAACTGCATAACGAACAAATTTTGTCACATTTTAGTGAAAATCAAAGCAAAAACCAATCTCTGAAAACTTTGTGCAAGTCCATAAAGATGTATTTATGTACTTTAGGAAAATACAGACGTGCCAGGATGTGTCATGGGTTTAAAATAAAGCACAGTCTTTGGATTTTGTGTATTTCATAGGCAGTTTTTTCCCTTACTATGAAAATCTGAGCATATTTTTATTTTATTCTGTGCCTTTCCTAGCTGAGTTTATATATAGAAACCTTCGGGACAGCACACCGCAGTGACCAGTGTTTGCTTATTGAGTAGACAAGCCGTAGTCAAAGGTCTCACTACAAGTTTAAGGAATGGTCCATAATATATATATATACATATATATATATGATCTATAATATATGTATATTTTAGAGCTATTGATCAGTAGGAGTCCTTGTTGGATAGATCTGCTGTCTATCCTAGCATACGCAATATTTTTTTTTAAATCTCAGAATTAAACCTAGCTGGTAGGTTTTGTAAAGCACAAGGGGAACACTTAGAAAGATTTATCCGTAAGACTCAAATAAAAGAACAATCTTTCTTGATTCTGTGGTAAGTTTCAAGTTTCTTCTTTGTTTTCTCTCTTTTTTTTTGGATAATAATGATGTTCATCTCTGGTGAATTACTTCAAGATTAATGCAGAGAAGTTATTCAGCCGCAGTTTAGCATTATTGACTGTCATTATATGAGGCATTGCTGGTTGACCATTATGTCTTGTTTGCAGTTTATAAAGATGCTGAACAGGATATGAAACTCAATAATGCACCAGCAGCAAATGCAAATTTTCTGTGTTTACTAGAGGGGGGGGGAGGGAACGCACTACCAACAGACCAAAAGAAAGAAAAGGATTAGGCCATTCCTTAATGTTTTTTTTTGGCAGCCTCCATTGTTTTGTTTTTCCAAATCTGCCAAGCTGACAGAAACCTCCACAGTGATGTGGCCCTCGCCCCAATGCCCCAGCATCACCAGCTGCTGCTGTTGGGTCAGTGACAGGCTCTTGACTTCTCTGTGAAAGCCTAAGGGCAGACATAGCTTCAAACCTCCCTTTTCCAGGTCACGGCTTCCTTCAGGAATGTAAATCCTCCACTGGGATGCGGTAGCTGATATTCCTGACAAGATCACTGCTGCTGGGAATAAAAGATCACACTTGTTTTAGCAGTGATTTTGCAAGGACAGTTTTTCAAAGTACTCCAGTCTTCTCATTAACTTCGCAAATAGCAGGAGTTCTTATCTATTTCATTGCCTTTTGCAAGAAGATTCAGTCCCCATAATCGTGAAATGGCTATGCTTTTTCATGCCACAGTATACAAAGGAATCACTAAAATATGTAGCCGTATTGCTTTCTGGTTTTCAGCTCTTTATCCCTGTAATCCAGTACATTTTTTTTGCAGAATTATGAGAATTCTAAATAGCTAATCAAGACCCAGAAAGAAGAACACTGGTGTTTTAGAGAGACTGATACTGGGAAATACTTTGAATTCCTGAATAAGCAGCAAGGTGTGTATTAGCATCCTTCAGGAAGAGATTCACACCTAAATTTCAACAAAGAGCTCATAAATTGAGAGGAGAACTCATCCATCTTTCTCATGTAAAACATTCTGCCCATATCGGATTATTTATATTATTTATAGTATGATGTTTCACATTCCTAGTTAGTTTCTTTCTAAAGGGATCCTCTGACTGATCCCAGACTTTGGTAGAATTTAGGGTCAAGCACAAAGGGGCCATAAGTCATAGCTTCCAGATGTGCATTTGCTTACCTGCTGCTACTCCCACACAAACATCCTCTCACTCTGCCCATACACAGGCACACTGATTTGTCATCTTTTCCCTCTGAAATTTGTTCAATTGTTCATTTTGTGAATCCCTCTATAAATTACTCTATCAATAGTCAATATTATAATCATGTTGCTGGTATTAGATGGACAAGCTGTAGAGAAATAGAGTTTGTAGTTAGACTGGTTTTCTGTCATGCAGTCGTGTACCATCGTTACAGAAGATTTATCTAAAGCTCCTGAATCTGAAATACATCTCAGCAGAATCTCGGTCTCATACTATTTTATTATTAGCTGAAGTGAATCAAATAAAGGATTGGAAAGCAAACTTTAGACATTTCAGCTGGGTAAGTCATATGAAAGTTGAATAGTTGGGCAGAAACAAACAATCGAAGATCTCTTTGGGAGATCTATTACATTGATTGTGTCTGCCCTCTGCAAATGTTCTTGGGCTGACACTAAGTATGGAAACATGGGCACCAGGAGTAACGTAACTTTGGGAACAGATGACTCAGCCTAAACCAGCTGTTCAAACATTCACCCAGCTTTTCAGATGAATAGAGTTTATTTGTTTTTTTTTTCTCTCAAGAAGCTACAAGTGATGGAAAACCTAGAGAAAATGACAGATGGTATACACTCCATGCTATTTCAGTCAATATTCAGGGATACTTCTTAGACGAGATAAAAAAATTCCATCTCAATTAGTCAAAGATTTATTTCCTGGAGGATTTTCTGTATTTCTTATCTTCTGACAGAAAGAACACCAGCCTGTTCACTGTTCCTATCTTAAGTGTTATTCAGATGTAAATGAAAATTAGTGATGAGAAAAAAAAAATCATTATGTTTAACAGTAAACGTTGCAAATGGTAGGTTTAAATTTCAGTAGATGGTATTTATCACCTTTGACTGTAATATGGTTTCTTTGTTAATTGTGTTATACAAATGGGCAGTTTTCCAGGTGGTAAAAAAGGGGATAAAACTCCACTGAAGTCACTAGCCATCAAATGATCTAACCTAGACAGCACTGGAAGGGAAAATAATGGAATGAAGGAAGTGCGGTGCGTGCGGGTGTGAAGAGGCAAGCATTCAGTTGTAATGGGTCAAATTAAACAATGTCTTTTGCCAGCTTTCACAGAGTAGGAAACGTATTAGGATATGAATCATAACAAAGTATTTTCTTGCTAAAGCTACAATGTTTACCAAGTACTGGTGGGAAGAAAAAGGGCAGTACAATAAGCAATATAAGTTATAAATTTCATTAATAGTTTCAATGCTGCTCTAAGTTTTGAAAGGAAAAATAATCCTCTTTTGAGTAACATTTCAGTGAACATCTTAATCGAAATGCAAGGAATGTGTTTCAAATTATGACACTGGAAGACATCATTAAGTAATAAAAGAACACCCCTCTTCTATACTGTCAACATTTTTCCCATAGAAATTCTCAAATTCTAAGCTAAGAGTAGCTCTGGGAGAAATAGTGTGGGGTTTTTGTCTAGTTCATTTCTTTTTTAGGGTAGATATCTAGATGAATTCCTTTCCATATAGCTGTAAGTTTTGTGTAGAGGAGTATGAAAGAATTATTTTATTTCTGTAACACTGTGGTCCTGTACTAAGGTATTAAAAAGAGAAAATAACATTGTTAAAAATGGATGAATAAAGAAAGAAATCATGAACCAGCTGCAACATTTACTTCCTTCCCATTTCCCCACTCAAATGAAAAGCAAGAAAATAAGAGAAACAACAACATTTTAAGCTATTGCTTTTATTTCCCAACGGCAAAGATCTGCAAGTAGAAAAGCTGTTTGTGAGGAAAGAAAATTTAAAATTAGATGGATAGTATTTATTACAAAAGAAGTAAAAACATAGCATCAGTTTTTTCCAACCTTGAGTAACTATAATGAGGCAAGTAAACTACTAGGTGAATCTATTGGTAGGACACAGAGACATTGGCAAGTGCATCCGTCCGAGTACATACCCAAGGCACATCCTAACGTTCTCTCTGGAAAGAAAATTTGAGTATGCAGCCTGGAGGAGTGCTACATTAGGGTTCCAAAAGTCCTTCCAGCAGGAGTGATGGGGGTCAGGACTGTGGGGAATGTTGTGGCGCACGCATGCCCTGCAAGGTGGACAGGACTGCAGTTTAGCAGGGTCCCTTGGGCTCTCCTTGCCCCAAGTGGTGGAACAAATTGTACAGTTCAGATTCATGGCGGAAAAATAGAAGACGAGCATTGGTGATAAACATTTCTTTGACCAAGCTAGCAATGTCATGACAGTTCAACAGGTGGAAACTTGTTAAGCAAACTCAAATCAAAATGTGCCAAGCATATTGGGTAGTGTAGGCAATTTTGGACCAGCACTTCTGAACTAGGAGCAGAGTAGATTAGCATATGCTGACATTGGCATTTGAGGATTGGGTTGACGTCTTTTACAGTTCTTGATTCTTTTAAAGGATCAAAGATGTGTTCCTGACAAAGAGAAATTAAAGAAAATATGGAAGGAAAATGGCTGTTCCCCTGGACTCTGCCCATGGGAACTGCAAACTCTTTAGTATGGGATTTGCAAGGGAAGGGATTGTGTAGAAAAAAGATGTTCTAGGTATTTCTCACATTAGCACATTCCATATGTTTTTATGCAGGACAGACCATCACCCTGGGCTCTGTTTCTACGGTAGAAATGATGAATTTGATTCAGGAGCCACTTCATGAAATTCTTTAGCCAGTTTTATGCCTCAGGTCAAACTGGATAACAATAATGGTCTCAAAATTACGAGTTTATAGTCTCAATTACGATATTATGGCCTCATTATACTCTCAAAATTAGCCAGACTTCTTAAGATTCAGCACAAAGGTTAGGGAGGCTTGAAAAGTAAAAGAAAGTCACAAAGGCAGCAACTGTACTGTTAAGACAGAGGTTGATCTCTTCCTTTGACACAGGGAGGGAATTTCAGGTGCTGCAAAGTACTCTTGAAAGGTGTCACAGGGTAACCTTGATTGTTGTGTGAACTGAAGAATCTTTCACTCATGGAAAGCAGTGAGCAATTGACCTGTGGACTTGCTTCTGTAGGAGGCACTACGGAAATGGGGTGATGTTTTGCTAGGCAAATAGCAAGTATTATTGTAAATATTTTCTTGTATCTTGTAAGATCATTTTACTTCAGTTCACTTAATCTCCCTGAGCTTCTTCACCTGTTACCTGTGTAGGTCAAAAATGTTGATCTCATTCCCATCTTTCCTCCGGTGCCAGAATTCAAGAAAATTGATGTGATAGAGACAATATGGAAAGAATAATGATAGCAGAGCATTGAGCTGTTTTGTTTTACAGACAAGCAGTAGTGACGATGGCACACAAACCACCCTTGACAAAACAAAAAAAGTCTGGTCCATAATACTTTCTCTGAAATATTAAGACCCCTTTCTTCTAAATAGATTGTAATTATTTCTCTGAGAAAGTAGTTTGAAACAATCCATTTCCCAAAATCTCTCAAAGTTTTAACAAGGAGAAAAATTTCATGAGAGGAAAAAGACAAACACTAACCTGAGATCTATCATGATTTATTTTCATTGCCATGGCATTAGTACTATTCAAGAGCTACAGCCCATAGTACTAAATACCATATTAATATGGGTTGGTATTTTCAAAAACTGCTAGTAATTGGAAGCATCAGAACTCAGTTGTCCTAGAGGGATGTGACTTTCAAAATGAAGATGTTCAGGCAATATCAAACCAAATCCCATCAAAGGTGTCACAAAGCTAGAAAAATTGAATTAGGAGGTTATTCTAAAATCACTAATGGTTTTGAGAAATTATCCTTGACACATTCCCACAGCCTCTTGAAGTATGCCACCCTTTCACACCTTGACTTAGTATGCTGCTCTCTGGAACAAGGATCCTGTCTCTGTTTTTATTTGCAAGGACTCTGTCAAAAGATCAATGCCATGCAAACAAATAAAGAAATAAAACCCCATATTATGTCTCTATCAAGAAAAGAGATTGAGTCTCAAGATAGCTTAGCAAGTGTTATACTAAGTTTTAGATCGTTTCCCTGTCTGACATGACTGTCAATAAAATATCAAAAAATATTGTAGCTTCTGCAGTTCAGCTGGCATTGCCTTTGGCCTGCTAAAATTCGAGGTGTTTTTATTCACCACCCTGTCAGTCAGTCCTTGAATGCCAAGAGATTTCTAAGTTCTCCCTTGAAATGTGTCATGATAGATAGTACTGCAGGCATTCAATAGGGAAGTGGAATCCTCCTCTTCATCAGTGACCTAAACCAAAGAAAAATGGATTTGTTCAGAAATAGGCTTGTGCTTTCCTGTCCCCTAGTAGCTTCCTTTGGCACATGCTCTGCATCATTACCTGGTAGGCCTGCTACTGCTCCCCAAGGAACTATAGCAAGGTATGAGCTGAGAGGGCAAGGACTTTGCAAAGTTAATTTAACCATTTAACAGAATTCTGGTTTTATCACCTGGATATCCCCCAGAAAATTTACTTTCTGTAAGATAATTGATTCACGTAGGGCAACTCATGGTCACCGGGGTCACATTTATATCTTTCAATTTAATGATACCAGGAAATGATGCTGCTCTGAAACTTAATGTCCCACTTTAAATTGTTGGGACAGTCCCTGGCACACTTTTTGCCGGCTATAGCTAGTATTATCCTAGACTATTTCTGGGTACAGTGGAGTCGTCAGCATATACGGGGGACGACGCACAATAGGAAATTCGAATGTAGTCACTCTCTTCCAGAGTGTAAGAAAGTTTAGCACTACGGATATTGACATTTCAGCATCAAATGACACTGGCTACTCACTGAAATTTCAGTTAGAAGTCTCAAATAAGAAGTGCCATCAAAATAACTTTACTGAGGTAAGAAAGGTACACTCCCTAAAAGTAGGAAATACTAGAATGAGGACTGTCCATGTTATGTCACTACAGTCTGCTCCTCTACAGTCCTTTGGACACAGTCTTTGGTTAATCACACAATACTTATTCCCCAGGAGATCACCCCTCCTAGTGCACACATAAGGACTGGTGCTCCTTTAAAGTTTCTTCATCCAGTTCCAGCTGTGAAGAACCGTATTTCCTTTAAGACTCTGTCCATACTCCTTGATGTGCCTGCAAGCCAATCTACTTTCTTGTCATCTTTATAAAAGTTCTATTGTTGTGAATCATGACACTTTATATGTAAAAAACCAAAATTCAAAGCAATTGGAGAAATTTCTTACAGTAAGATCATTGACCCCTCTTCATATATACTGGTAAAGAAATATCTAAAAATATATCAAATGTAGCATGACTTTATTTATTATGAGTCTAAGGACTTCTATCTCAAATTGTATTAACTCCACTCACATAGGTGAAGACTCTTCTGAATCTTTTCTTTGCAAAAACAAATATTTTCTCCACCCAACTCTTGCCAACTTGGAAATGATTTGGTTTAGTCATCCAAGGAGGCCTCATCTTTGTTCCATTGGATTATTTCCATGAATAAGACTTCTTCATGTTAGATACTCTTCAGGATCATTCCCTCCAAAATGCTGTATATTTCTCCCAAATTCTAAATGATCCTAAGCATTGTCTTACGCTTCAAACACAGCCTATTGCCTGTCCTCTTACCTTTGCTATTTGCTCACTGCATGTGACTTCTAGGAGAAAGCCACACCCAAAACCTCTATTTGAATTATTAAAAAACTGAATTTTAGACTCACCTCTCCATATTAGAAGGGCTTGTATGATATGGCTTCAACAGTAGGATTGATACAGAAGCAGTATGTGATAAATACAGCTGAAGCACATTGGTTCAACCTTTATTTTGTTGATGCAGCTGAATATACGTGTAACATACACAGAGGTGCAAAGATACATGTCATATTGCCATCAAATGAATCAGAGCATTTAATGACACAGAAAATACAGAAAGTCATACTGTAGCTCACGGTTCATGTAATCAGGGCCATCCAGGCCTTCAAATTTGAAGATTAAGCTTTTAAAACCACCATAAATGAGTCAGAAACGTTCAATTAGATGCACTAACTTCTTCAATAACATTTGAATGAAAAGCAAGTCTCATTTAATAGTGAAATAGGGGGAGACTGTGACTGGTGTAATATAGTATAATTGTGAAATATAGGAAAGATAATGACTAGTGCAGTCATTAACTGAGCACACTGAATAGCTTAGAGAGAGAAGGCAATGGCAATAAGAAATAGCATCTTACCTTCCTGCAGGGCTTTCCATCATATGATCTCAAAGTATCTTACAAAATAATAGCAGTGATTTACATCACTTCTGGGAGGGATGCTGCTATTATAGCAGTAGCTGATTATCTCACTCAGTGTTCAGAGCTCTCACGACCAGCGATACTGAACAACCTATTCACTGAATATTCCTAATACTCCCTCTGACTATCATCCCGTCTTTGTTCCTCTCAACATATTTGTGCCTTTTCCATCCCCCCACTTTTCTTGACCAATATGGAAGCTATAAGCTTACATTTTAAGGAAGAAAGCTGAAATCCTTCATTCACTATGTGCCCCTCAGCGCAAGAGATGAAACAACAAAAATTAGCTATCTTAAAACTTGAGGTTGAGTAGGAAGGAGGATCACTAAGGAAAACTGAAGTGGTTTTGACTTGAATATGCAACTCTGAACACTCAAAATAGATGAACTATGCTGTTGGTGGGGTTTTTTTTTTGTTGTTTTTTTTTTCAACCTGCTTTGTAAAGTTCTGATTTCTGGATCAAATTTTAAATCTATATGAGGAAGTGATATAGCTGCCTGGGTTAAAAAAAATGTGATATACAACTCTAATATAATCCCAAACTCAGCGTCTTGTATGAAAATACAGCCCCAAAATAAGTTGCTCCTTGCAAGACTGCATTGAAATTGTATGCTGCAACACTTCAGCTTCCCAAGTGGTAGGGATGATAGCTAGGCCAAAACAGTAATTCAGGCCATGTCTCATCCTGGGGTCATCTGAAATTGGTTAGCATCCTCTTCATGAACTGCATATTTCCCACAGCACTAAAATACATGCAGTCATATACATTCAGAAATAACCCAGTCTGAGCTAGAAGCTGCTTAAGCTCAGTGATAATTCATATGCCTAATTTTATAATTTAGACGTGTTCAAAGTGATAAAACACAGCCACTTTGAAGACAAGTTACAGGACTAGGTATCAAGATCTACTGTCTGGACACTAATCATTTTTTGCCTTGGAGTGACGGAGATTAACATGATTGAGGGGGGAAAAAAAAAAGTCCTAAATGCTTACAATAGATAATTGCATAAGTATCTTCTTCCAGCAGGAAAATGTGTAGTTTCATATTTGGTATCTTACTGTTCTAACAGGGGACCGTGAAGTTAGATTTCACATAGTCTGACTACATGACTAAGCATTTTCTCTTAATGAATTTACCTTAATATTTTTACATTCTTGGTATTTCTATATCCATGTATGTATACTGTATCTATGTAGACACTTACACAAGCTAACACACAGCTTTGAAGATATAAACATGGCAGGCAGTGTCACCCATTTGCTGACAATGTACACAACTTACCAATACCAAATCAATTCATTTACAGTTTACTTGGCAGACAAGGTCCAATTTTTATCCTAAATCAATGCTGAATTAATTAGCAAGACGGTAAACAAAGGTTCCATCTAATATATCTGTGGTGCTATGTCTGTGACGGAGTTACAGCTTTGACTTACTCACTGGTACTGCAGTTTGCCATGACTAACTTCTTACCAGGATATGGGCAAACCTATTTCTTGGAGGTCCAACTCACAATCTTGTTGAAGTGTGCAAGGGTAAGGAACAGGAGGAGGTTTCACTGATTTTGGCTAAGAACAGTGTTGGAATCCAGTCTGAATGCCTTGATACTGGTAAGTGGCTATGTTTTAAACACATACATAAAGCTCCAGAGTCCTTTAATATTACATTCGTGCACTAAAAATCTATCCTTAGATGATCCTGGCTGTTACTTTTTTTTTTTTTACTTCCCACCGATAAATATGGTCTTTCACATGTTCCATACGATTCCCATTTAAATGGTAAGTTTTCCAGGAAGAATATATTTTTTTTTTATTTGACTACATGACAAGATAGCTAAGAGTCATTAACACAAGTTCTCCTTGTAGGGGAAAGGTTGGTACAAATGTTCTGAGATCCAAAACAGAAATGAGATGCTGAAAATGTCAATACCAAGTATTTCATGCAAATCCTTTTAATTAGCCCTGAAAAAATCAATTGGGATAGGATGAGAAGGGAACACTCTCCTCTCAAGGGTTTTTCCTCCTGTGGAAATCACTCCAGACATCAGAATACAGCTCGCTCCCTTTTCTGTCTCTTCTGAAGTTATTTATTTGAGGGTGGGTTGGTTGGGGTTTTTATGTTTACTATGTGTCCTTAGGAAATCAAACTGATCTGTATCCTGATTTCATCTTTGTGTGTGTTGTAGGAAAGAAACTTCTCTTCCCCACCTCCTTTCCCAAACTCAGAGTTGGGTCTTTGTCAGTTCGTCCTCCCTCCTAGAGAAAGAGTCTGAGAAGTATATAAACAATAAATTCAAACAATAAAGCATGTTAAGTCATACCCAGAGCATATTTTAAGATCCTTGAAAAGCCAGGTCTTTTTTTTAAAAAGTCACGAATGCTTAGTTGCACTTAATTTATGACAGGGAGAGTTTTGTAGGAGCAGCACTTTGCCGAGGAAATGGAGGGGCCAAATTCTCTGCCAACACTTGAAGCAACAGCAGAATCTGTTGAAGTTAAGGAAAGTTCCCCAAAATCATCCTGCCTATTTCTGCGCTGTAAAAGAAGCAGCCTCTTGTCACCTGCTGTTTCTAGCACATAAGAACTCTGTCTTTCTTTTGCCTGCTGGAGACAGCTAGAAATAGGACATAGATCACCAAGACATAGATATTTTTGTTTATGTCCTTTCCCTGAAGACCTTTAAAAAATGTGAAATGAACGAAACTCAATAGATGCTTCAATCTCCTCTGAGAAAATTTTCCTGATTTTTAGGCCAAAACAGGGGATTCCGCTCATGGAAATGTAGATTTTCCCTTTGATTTCAAAACGGATTGCCTGGGTACTTTCATAAGTTACTTCCTTTGTGTTTCTTTCATCTTCCTAGTTATAACATAAAACTAAATGTTTGGAAAGAGGTAGAATGACTCCTATGAAGGCTTTGTAGTATTTCTGTCAATCTAGAGTTAGGTGTGTGGACTGCCACACTCCACATATCGCTCTGCTCCCTCTCCTGAGCTCCCACTCAAGTACTTGCCATGAAGTGAAAAACAGAACATTCCTTTGAATGGAAAACAAATCTCAAAACAGTGCCCTTGAAAGGTGATCTCACGGATGAGATAAGATGTCCAGACATGGGTGAGATGATGACGAAGAAAGAGGCGCATGAAGACCTACACATTTTTCCTAGCTGGGTTTATAGTAGGATCTGTCATGCTCTTTGTTCTCTCCACTTTCACATGCAGCCAAAGAACACTGATTATTCCCAGCTCAGTGGCAGCGCCCTCAGCAGCAGCCCAGCAAAGGCAAATAGCTGAAGTTTCAGCAAACAGCTGAAAATGATTCTCTCAGGTTCCCTGCTCTGTAATGTCACTGTAGCTTCTAAATTTAGCAACCTCCATTCCTCCAATCGCATCTAAACTAGCTGCTTTTGTTGCATCTACTCATGTTGTGTCCTCCAAGACACTAGATGAGAAGAACTCCAGGTGCTGGTGTAGCAACTGAAACTTTCAAGCTTCCTGTTCTCTCGTTCTCTTTCCACTTGCTGTACACTTTCTCTAGGGTAAAGATAACTAATTAGTCTTCCACTTTGAGAGCCTATATGGTTTGGGAATCATGACATAGTTGAACATACTCCTTGGACAAATATGTTAGCTCTCTGTGACTTACAGTAGTTTTGTCACAAAATGTAGTATCATCACCATGGGAGAAGAGTTGTGTCAGGACACGGGAGACTGGCAATGTGAACATCAGAAGATTGTAGGTTGGAAGACCGCGTGATGAAGGGCTCCGGAGCCAGGGATCATGCTGAGGGAACCTTTTCTAAGTGGTGTAACTGCCAAGACAGGTGCCCAGGGATAGAGAGCGTGCCCTCCTCTCCCACCCGTCACCAAGAGCGGGAAGTGCTGAGCCCTGACAAGCAGTGACTCTCACTCAGCATGGGCAGGGGCAAGGGTGATGGCAGCACCCTCCCCCTCACAAAAGCAGCCCGTGGGGAGCATGAGCGACCCGGAGCGTGGCGAACAGGACGGGCAAACGGCATGACATCAAGTTATGCTCTCCACTCGGCTGAAAGCCGTCACCAGGCGGAATGTGGTGACCCAGGCAGAGCTCCCGTGTAAACAGGTAACTGTGCAGGTCTCTGGCTACAGGGGGTGCCTAAGCCTGTCACTGGTATCAGAGGTCAGCAGGAAGAACACCTGCGTGTGCTGTGATCAGGTGGATGGTTTGCTCAGCCTCGTGGCAGTGCTCAAAGAGGAGGTAGAAAGGTTAAGCAGCATCAGGGAGTGCAAGAGGGAAATAGACTGGTAGAGCCATGCCCTGCCATACCTGAAACAAGCGCAGAAGATGGATGCTCCACAAGAAGCAGAAGATTCCCTGCCCTCTCGCCATCAAGCAGAAGGAGAGGACCTGAGAGTCAGCGGGGAATGGAAACTGGTCCCTGTTCAGAGCGGCAGGTAAATCCCCTCCTGGCCTCCCTCTCCACCCCAGGCCTCCCTCTCCACCCCAGATGCCCCTTCGCAATAGGTATGAGGCTCTGGAACTGGAGGGCCAGGCAAATGACGACGCAGACAAAGGCCCACACATGGGGTTGCCGAGAACTAGGCAGTCAGCCCCACATATCACAACTGCCTGCACAAATAAAAAAAGAAGGGTAATTGTCACAGGCGATTCCCTTCTGAAGGGAACAGAGGGCCCGATATGCTGACTGGACCCATCCCACAAGGAAGTCTGCTGCCTCCCTGGGGCCCGGGTGAGAGATATCGCTAGGACACTCCCTGGTCTGGTGCGGCCCTCTGACTATTACCCGCTCTTAGTTGTTCAGGCTGGCAGCGATGAGGTTAGGGACAAAAGCACACAGGAAATCAAAAGGGACTTTAGGGCTCTAGGGTGACAGATTAAGGGATCAGGAGCACAAGTAGTATTCTCCTCTATTCCTCCAGTTGCAGGGGAAGATGAGGGAAGAAACAGGAGGAGTCAACAGATCAATACCTGGCTCCAATCCTGGTGTCACAGGCAAAATTTGGGGTTCTTTGATCATGGGTCAGTTTACACGGCACCAGGCCTGCTGGCAACAGATGGGGTACACCTGTCGCAAAAGAAGAAGAGGATCCTAGCTCAGGAGTTAGCTGGGCTCATTGATAGGTCTTTAAACTAGATTGGAAGGGGGAAGGGGATAAAACCAGGCTAGCTAGTGAAAAGCCTGGGGCAGGCAACTCAGGTGCTAGTGGACGGTGAGCTAGCGAGGACCTTCACTCTGCTGAGTCAGTGAGGGTAAGGAGCAGGGAGCTGTGCAACAGACAAAGGTGCAGCTTCATTGGGGGCTCAGCTCAAATGCCTTTATGCAAATGCGCATGGCATGGGGAATAAACAAGAGGAGCTAGAGATGTGCGCACATCTGTGGGGCTATGATATCATCACAGAGACATGGTGGGACAGCTCCTATGAGTGGAGTATTGGGATGGGAGGATACAGGCTCTTTAGGAAAGACAGGCAAGGGAGACGAGGAGGAGGTGTCGCCCTCTATGTCAAAGATCAGCTGGAGTGCATGGAGCTCTGCCTGGGATTGGATGAGGAACCCACGGTTAGCTTATGGCTCAGGATTAAAGGCTGGGCAGGGAAGGGTGACATTACAGTGGGAGTCTGTTACAGGCCACCTGATCAGGACGAGCGAGCAGAAGAGGTCCTCTGTGGGCAGACAGGAGAAGCCTCATGTTCCAAAGCTCTGATCCTCAAGGGGGACTTCAATCACCCTGACATCTGTTGGAGGGACAACACAGCAGGGCACAGGCAATCCAGGAGGTTCCTGTAATGTATTGATGACAACTACCTCCTCCAGGTGACAGAGGAGCCCACGAGGAGAGGTGAGATGCTGGACCTTGTTCTCACTAGCAAGGAGGGGCTGGTGGGGAAAGTGAAAGTCAAGGGCAGCCTTGGCTGCAGTGACCATGAAGTGGTGGACTTTAAGATACTTAGGGCAGCGAGAAGGGTGCGCAGCAAACTTGCTACCCTGGACTTCTGGAGAGCAGACTTTGGCCTCCTCAGGGATCTGCTTGGTAGAATACCGTGGGATAAAGCCCTAGAGGGAAGAGGGGCCCAAGTAAGCTGGTCGGTATTCAAGGATCACCGCCTCCAAGCTCAGGAGCGATGCATCCCAACCAAGAGGAAGTCAGGCAGAAATGGCAGGAGGCCTACATGGATGAACAAGGAGGTCCTGGCCAAACTCAAGCAGAACAAGGAGGCCTAGAGAGAATGGAATCAAGGACAGGTATCTTGGGAGGAATGCAGAGAAATCGTCCAAGTTGCCAGGGAGCAAGTTAGGAAAGCTAAAGCCCTGACAGAAATAAATCTGCCCAGGGATGTCAAAGGAAAAAAGAAAGCCTTCTATAGGTACGTCAGTGATAGAAGGCAGACCAGGGAAAATGTGGGCCCTCTCTGGAAGGAAGCTGGAGACCTGGCTACCCAGTATGTGGAGAAAGCTGAGGTGCTTAATGACTTTTTTCCCTCAGTCTTTAACAGCAAGTGCTCTAGCCACACCGCCCAAGTTGCAGAAGGCAAAGGCAGGGACTGGGAGAGCGAAGAACCGCCCACTGTAGGAGAAGACCAGGATATAGACTGCGTAAGCAACCTGAAGGTGCATAAGTCCATGGGGCCTGATGAGATGTACCCGCAGATTCTGAGGGAACTGGTGTACAAAGTTGCCAAATCACTCTCCATCATATTTGAGAGGTCATGACGGTCTGGGGAGGTGTCCACTGACTGGAGAAGGGGCAACATCACCCCAGATTTTAAAAAGGGGAAAAAGGAAGACCCGGGGAACTATAGGCCAGTCAGCCTCACCTCTGTGCCTGGCAAGATGATGGAGCAGATGCTCCTCGAAACCACGCTAAGGCACATGGATAAGAAGGAGGTGACTGGGGACAGCCAGCATGGCTTCAACAAGGGCAAATCGTGCCTGACCAACTTGGTATCCTTCTATGATGGTGTTACAGCGTTGGTGGACGAAGGATGGGCAACTGACATCGTCTACCTGGAGTTGTGCAAGGCATTTGACGCTGTCCCGCATGATGTCCTTGTCTGTAAATTGGAAGGACACGGATTTGAAATATGGACCACTCATTGGATAAGGAACTGGCTCAATGGACTCACACAAAGAGTTACAGTCAATGGCTCGATGTCCAGGTGGAGACCAGCGGCGAGTGGTGTGCCTCAGGGGTTGGTACTGGGGCCGGTGCTGTTTAATATCTTTGTTGGCAACATGGACAGTGGGACTGAGTGCACTCTCCTCACGTTTCCCGACGACACCAAGCTGTGTGGTGTGGTTGACACGTTGGAGGGAAGGGATGACATTCAGAGGGACCTTGACAGGCTGGAGAGGTGAGCCTGCATGAACCACATGAAGTTCAACATGGCCAAGTGCAAGGTGCTGCACATGGGTTGGGGCAATCCCAAACACAAGCACAGGCTGGGCGTAGAGTGGCTCGAGAGTAGCCCTGAGGAGAAGGACTTGGGGGTACTGGTGGATGAGAAGCTCAACAAGAGCCAGCAATGTGCACTTGCAGCCCAGAAATCCAATGGCATCCTGGGCTGCATCAAGCCAAGCGTGGCCAGCAGTTCGAGGGAGGTGATTCTGCTCCTTTACTCCACTCTCGTGAGACCCTGCCTGGAGTAATGAATCCAGCTGTGGAGCCTCCAACATAAGAAGGACATGGATGTGTTGGAGTGGGTCCAGAGGAGGACCATGAAGTTGATCTGAGGGCTGAGGTAGCTCTCCTGTGCTGACAGGCTGAGGGAGTAGGGGCTGTTCAGCCTGGAGAAGAGAAGGCTCCAGGGTGACCTTACAGCAGCCTTCCAGTGCCTGAAGGAGGCCTATAGGAAGGATGGAGAGAGACTTTTCACAAGGGTGTGAAGTGATAGGACAAGAGGGACTGGCTGTAAACTAAAAGAGGGCAGAATTAGAATAGATATGAGGAAGAAATTCTTTGCCATGAGGGTGGTGAAACACTGGATCAGGCTTCCCAGAGAAGCTGTGGCTGCCCCCTCCCTGGCAGTGTTCAAGGCCAGGTTGGATGGAGCTCTGAGCAGCCTGGTGTAGTGGAAGATGTCCCTGCTCATGGCAGGGGGGTTGGAACCAGATGACCTTTAAGGTCCCTTCTAACCCTTACCATTCTATGATGTTATAATTCTCTAACTGGAAGAAATATAAGGGATAAAGTGTTACCAACATTGCTGTGGTAAAAACATAAAAAACAACATTCAGAAAACTAAAATATTCTGCCAATGTAATCATACTAAATCAATACTATGGAGAAATATATAGATAGGGAAAGATTACACAAATTGTAACGTCTTGAAAACCTCATTGCTCTGTGCAATGCAATCTAGGTTCTCACCTCACTTTAGAGTACTAAAGGACAGACATCTGAACTTTAACAGTTACCTTAAAATCCCATTACAGGGAACATGATTGTGATATGGGTACCTCCAAAGGGAGGTCCTTTTCACCTGTCTTAAGGTCAAGGTTTAGATATAACAGATCACTGTCTGAAGGAGTCTGTACCTGTCAACTGAGCCTAGGGTGACCAGGCTAGAATCTGGTTTCTAACTTGAAGATTTAATTAAGGCATCTGTTCGCTTTTTTTTTTTTTTTTTAATCTGCTGCAGAAAGCTAGCCAACATGACACAGGATCTGCAGATAACCTGCTGTCCACTGGAGCATCAACTAGAGGCCAGACATGGTGACAGTCAGCCTCCCAAATTGCACTAGACATAGTTGTGTGGTAACTGCACCAAGCTTCAAGCTTCACTGTGCTTGACAGTTTTTGCACTGTGGTCATCATGTTTTCTGACACCAAGAGATGTAGTTCGCTGCCAGAAAAAATGGCAAGTTTTTGCAGCTGATTTTAGCACACGTGAATTTCTAAACTTACAAGAAGGCAGGAAGTTTCGGCCAGCTTTTGAAGCACTACTCTTGCACTTCGATAAAATGTTCATACCCTGAGCAATTTGATAGAAAGAGGGAGGCAGATAAGCTGGACAAGTCTTCAGAGGTTAATGGTTTCCTCAGTTGAATTTATGTTTAGAGCTTTGGTAGTTGTGTTAGGTGGACTGGATAGGCCTCTTAAGGCCAGAAACTCATAGAGCTGGTGATGTGGCATCTAAATTAAGTAGACAGAGTTTCCTCTTTCAGTTCTCAGGGGCAAAATACACTCAGTTTAATGTCAATTTCAGTATTAACCTCTCAAAGAAGAATAGAGATGACTTCATAGGTTATATTCCTGGCTCAGCTACAGATTCACTCTCTGATTTAGCTTCTCTGTTCTTGAAATTGCCTGTGATATGTACATAGGTAAAAATACTTAACTGTTTTCCAGGTCTGTTTTGAAGCTTAATTTCTAGATATTTGTTAAGAGCTTTGAGTCATCTCTGAACACGAACTGAAAATGCACTCACCTTCCCTGCTGCTTATTAAGGGTTATTATTCTCTTACGGCTGTTTAGCTTGTATGGTTTTCAGAATGTTGAATAATTTCCTGATAATGGCATTATAAATGAAAGACAGAATAGAGATATCCTTCTTCGGTGACATTTACAAAGAAACTGTGACTCATGCAGTTTGAGAAAAAAAAATCTTGTCTTCCTTCATCAAAGATAAAAACCACATTCTGCCTCAAGGCCTGGTCTTTCTCTGATAGCAAGACATTTCACATCTGCTTTTGTCCCTCAGAAATAGATTTGCTTTTACATACATTGTCTCTCTTTCACTGTCTCTCTCCCCCTTTCCTCCTTCCTCTTCTTCTCCTTTCCCTCTCTCTCTACCCCCTCCCTCCCCAGCCCTGTGTAGTTATGCAAATACATGGTCTTAGGAAATAAATCCACACATCAAGTTCAGAATAAACTTGGAGGAAGGTTCCCTTTTGAGTCCACTGCATGATCTTCCTATCTGTCTCACCAAGTGACCCACAGGGTAGCAAGCAAATTTGGAGATCCTATTTTAGGATTTAGAGACCATATAGCTCATAGTGCGTAAAAGATGGGCTTAGCATCACATTAATTGTATGTTAATTACCAAGTTTGAAGCATGTTAGTGTGTTGTAGAAGAAGCAAGCTTTGCCTTCATCATCATCAGAGACAGCAAAAGGAAAACAGGTAGAAGGATATCCTATAAAATTGATAGGTTTGCAAGGTAAAAAGTTTCTACACTCTTGGCTACTTGATTGCGTACGGGGAGTATATATTCACATACTTCAGGGCTTCCTCCCCAGAAAACCCAAATCTTGGTGTGATTCCACGGGTGGCTGAGTCCGGGGACCCTTCCTTATTAGCAATCCTGTTGAAACAAGTGTAGAGCTGACCTCCCTTACCCTGGTAGGAAGAGATTGTTGGGCTTTGGTTGGGTTGGAACATCTGTAGAAAAGGGTTTGGTATATATTAAGAGTGATACTTATAAGTATTAAAAAAAAAAAAAATCCATTGCTGTTGCCTTTTGCATGGAGGATGGCAAGTTCTTGTCACAACAGGGGCATAGAGGAGATCAGCAGCTTCATGAACATGAGTGCAACTTTGTTATGTGAGGGAGAGTGCATTGATGTGCCTTGGACTTTTGCTACTGTTACTGTTGTCTAGAGTAATAAAATGAACATGTTAAAGAATGTTTCCTGGCAATTCATTTGTTTGTACGCTAATTTTTTAGGACAGTCCCTATCACATTTTGGACCTGCACCAATAGGCATTCTCCCAAATCATTTCTGGGCATAGTACGCACTTGCAGAAGACCAGAGTCACTTCCAACAGGCAGTCTGAATGCCATCACCTGTCTGATGGTGCAAGAGCTCAGTAACGTAGATGCATATCTTCCCATGTCAATAGGCCTCAAAGTCAGGGAGTGGTCTGGGATACAAGCAGTTTGTAACATAGCTACAGTTTCACTGTTTAGTTTGGAACTTGCTTTTTTCTAGTCCATGTTCCTGGGAATCATTTTGTACAAGAGAGGACATGTGAGGCAGCATGGAACTAGTATGTACCCCTACCTTCACTTCATAATGATTTAGTATGCCATCCTTAACCAGCATAGCTTGATGTCCCAAAGTGGTTAGCGAAGGTTGCACCAGATGAAGTGTCAGTATTTCAAGAGGTTCTAGTTATTCAGGGTGGCAAGCGGGTGAGGCTCCTAAAGGAAGAGAAGGCTTCTTTTAACATGAGCATTGCTTCTGAATGCTGATTAACAAATGCTGGTGTGTTGAGTGGCTGACATCAAGAAGCATCCAGTAACAAGTGACCAGCAGTAAGAGAAATGGAACAGGGGAGACAAGGTGAGGTTACAGGAGAGACTCTTTGCTGAAACACTGTCAATTCAACCTGACCAAGACTGCCTGCTGCTGAACGAATATGTAGTGTTTAGCTTGAACTTACACATGGTGAGAACAAACCTATTCGCCATGCCCACCTGCCACATCCTCTTTCCTTTTTTAATCTTGACCTGCAGCTCAACAGTGACATGAGCCAATAGATTTTTTCAGCTTAGTTTCTGCAGTGTAGTGATCATCCAGTCATTGACTCGTTTGTTTGCATTTATCACACTGCCCTGTCTAAAGCGGTAGAGTGATACAGGATAGATTCATTTCTGAAATCTGAAAACCTCAAGTACTTGGAGAAGCCAAGATGTCTCTTATATCACACATTAGTAATAAAACATAACTGCATTCTTTCATTGTCTCTCCCAAGAGAATGTTATAGGTAGAGGCGTGATAGCCCATAAGTAGGTCTAGATAAAACAACAAAACCAAAGACATTCCTTCTCTCCAAGGGCAGGAAGCAAACTGATATACCCTTAATTCCTCACTTTTGAAGGGCAGTAAACTTACAGTTGGCAGCTACAAAAAACCAGGCTTTCTTTATTTAGCAATTTTAAAGTTCTTGGGCCATAATAAAACGGCCGTTTTAGTCTTCCATATGTTCTTTAGGAACAATAAAACATTCCTCTAGCCTCCCATAAGGCTGACACTGGGAATTCCTAAGCTTTCTAGACAGGCCAGCATAAAAGGTTTTTTTTCTTCCTGTAACATCTCTGAAGTAATAAAATACACCTTTATCAATACTTGGTGTGACAACAGAGGACACATAATTTAGACTGCCTTTTGTGCAGATGATGTTCATTGTTTGCTGCACATAATCCACCTGACCTGGAGGTTGGTTCCAGCACAGTTGGACATTAGTCATGAGCACTGGACAGACCTCTGGGTTTCCTGACATTGCTCATCTGATACTAAATAGAGGTATGTTCTAATCAGTAATCAAATGTTCTAACTGGAAAATTATATTACATAATAAATAAGATTACCTTGACTACTATAGATCCTAAATGCCTTTAGTAATGAAGATGTATCATACACAGATTATTTTTTTTGTGTTTCTAAAAAATTATTGTACCTTTGGTTTGTACCCAGTCTGTCTGGGCCTGTTAGCATGAGTACAATCCCACTTAGTGGTTAATGTTCACCCTTTTTCAAGTGGAGAATGTCTTGGAAATCAAGTTCACAAGTCACCGAGATGAATAAAGCTAAAAAGAAATCCTAGATAACACATTACTTGGAATCATTTCTCCACAAGTCTAGCTAAAGAGGGCACAGGCATACCTTAAACAGATGTCCTTGGAGCAACTAAAGACTTTCACCAAGAAGTATTGTTTTAGACCTTCATCACACCAGTTTAGTTTTATATATAGGACACATAAAGTCCTTCTTCAGGATGGCACACTTTGGTAGTTAAAGCTACAGTACCTTTCCATATGAATTACTGTGAACAGTAGCAGCAACAGTATTATATTATGCTACAAGCAGAATTGGAGACTTCTAATATTATGACCTGAACATTTGCATTTTAATTGAATAGACAACAAGTAAATCAGATTTGTAAGTAACTGAATATATTGTCTATTAGTAACAACACAGGTAAAACTATGTCTTAATTTCATGCTATTATACCAGTGTATATCTCACAGTCTTTATTTAAATTCTAATTCATCCAATGATTTCCTAAAATAAATGGCACTTGAATGTTTTTTAAATTTTTTTCTGTTAATTTGATTGAATAATTCATATCGATTTTTTAAAAAAACATTTGAAATGGAGCATCTGAAGTTTTATTTACTATAATATTGTAATTATGTTTTGCAGAACAATTTTCCATCACAACAACAATGTTGAACTACACAGTATGAAGAATAAACTATTGACAAGCAGTAAAAGAAAAATCACATACACATGCGCCCTATGTAAACTGTCTTTCTAGTGAGTCTCTTCCCACAGAGTCTTCTTAGCAATTTGCTTATCTTTTCACTCATATATCTACATTTACTTTTAGTAGAAAGATACTTTTTCCCTATGTGAAGTATTTTTCTTAAGGTTTGTCAATAATCTTATAAGGAAGACACTCTCAAGAAGCAATTTCTAACATGTCAACTTCCCAATCTTTCAAAAGTGGGACACAACGTCTTTTCCACCTTCTAAGGATCAGCTTTTTTGCAAAGTCAAGGGCAATTGATATCAGTTTCTCTGCTGAGGAAAAAAACATGCAGCAGACACTAGTCGTGATGCTACTGGTAATGTACAATGCCACATCACACAGAATCACACAGAATGGTAGGGGTTGGAAGGGTCCTCTGTGGATCATCTAGTCCAACCCCACTGCTAAAGCGAGTTCGCTTAGAGTAGGTTGCACTTCAGACACCTAGAACATGAACAAACTGTTCCTACTAAATTAGTTTAGAGCCAACTGATGCATATGAAATATTTATTTTCTTCTGCTTTGAGAAACAGTATTTGGAAAGCAAAACAAGTACATCGATAGCAAATTTTTGTGTGAAAGATACAAATTTACTCACAAGGTAAAAAAATTATAATGAAAGAAACCACTCCCCTAAGTCCACTTTGGCAACATCATGCCCTAACACTAAAGAGATCATAGTCTCATTTTTATGTTGTGAGCTCCACAGAAATATCCAAAGTGGATAGATGTGACTGTTTTCAAGAATACTCTAAGAAAATGAGTCAATATGTATTGCAAAACTTGGTTGAATTTTACCTTTCACTATCTTTAGGTTGAATGATGTATCCATAGGTTGGATGAATGGAAGGAAGGAAGGAAGGAAGGAAGGAAGGAAGGAAGGAAGGAAGGAAG